>Ga0307510_10002376_pt1 | contig 21324 bp, 21 predicted proteins | sample 12_EM_MG_FD_207224 | JGI IMG/M metagenome (GOLD analysis project Ga0307510, IMG submission 207224) | Populus trichocarpa ectomycorrhiza microbial communities from riparian zone in the Pacific Northwest, United States - 12_EM | ecosystem: Host-associated > Plants > Roots > Unclassified | place... | reverse complement strand
CATCCGCTTTCTCTGTGAGCGTCTCAATGACCAACTTTTTGTCCTCGTCTCGCCATCTCCTCATGTTTTTGTCTGAGTAAACCACCGACCTCACGTAGTCTTCGATATCTTTCTTTTGCCCGCTTTGGTCATGAAGAGATATACACATAGTTGTTAAAGGTTCGAGGGACACCCGAATATCAACCTCAGGACGACTCGTTACGCATAGACGCAATTTCGGAAGATCCAACTTGACGAGCTTCTCGATGAGGTCCGACACCTTTTCGCGTGGCGGTGGAAGCTTGGTTGTGTTGGGACATTCGTCCAGGGCATCAATAATGAGATAGATTGGGACACGTCCTGATGCTTTGAGCATCTTTTCGAGGCATTCTATGAGTGTGCGGTCACTGGGTTGTTGCGAGCCAGATTGGTGGAATGAATGGTAGCCAAAGAGAATGTCGCAAAAAGATGTGGATTGATGGCTGAGTTGAACGAGGAGAGATGAAAGTAGGGCACGGGCATCCTGCTTTCCCTTGTCCTTGAAATCGAAAAAGAAATAGGCTATATGAGCGGATCCTGCGTTGCAGACGGATTTGATATCTTGGATAATCGACGAACTGTTGGATTGTCAATAAGGAAGGCCATAATGAGGCGGGGATAGAAGAGACGAGCCTGAGTACGCTCTTGCCGGAACCCGCTATGGAAGCGGAAGTCTGTTAGCAAAGGCAAAGCTGCTGAAGTAGAGAGAAGTACGTTTTCCGTGGAGCCACAACAATGATCCAGACGCTTTCCAATCTTTGAAGGTACTACCTTCAATGAACCACAAAGCCGTACCCTCGTGGTGAGAATCGTTTGCAGTGTTGAAATTTATAGACGGATCTGGGGGAGACAGCCAATACCGAAGGTCTTGTCGAATCTGGTTCCCTGTGAAAGTGATTGAGCCTTCTCGACAATCAACAAAGTGAGACCAAGCAATCACGAACGCTTTTGATCGCCCATGTCGTCTGCAACTTGTTTCACGTGTTCTCTTATTTTCTCGCTGCCTAATTGGATAGAATTGAGTGGTTTGCTAGGGCTGGTTGAAAATAAATTACACACCGTCGATGATGAGATCTATCTTGTCGTCCACGTCCCTCACCCTATCGTCCACGCCCTGTACCTTATCATCCACGCCTTGCACTTTGCCTTCGACAGTTTTCACTTTGTCGTCGACCTCATGAGTGGCCTTTAGACCCTGTGCAGCCGCCATCCGAACTTCATCCTGCGTAAGTCGATCCAATCGACCCAACGCGTCCTCGATGTCGGTTCTCCCAACGAGCTTCTTCACGTATTTCCCTTAGCAACTGTAAGTCAACATGATCAATTCATAATGCCAGTAATCAACTCACTTGCTCTGCCCTGTTTAATTTCCTTTGTCGCGATGGAAAGAATGGAAAGCACTTCAACCATAATTTTGACTATTATGTCCGTCATCCCCGCGGTTGGTGGCACTTGAATATAGGTCTCCAATCGTCTGAAGAAGTTTTCTATCTGATCGAAGACCGTAGCGAGCACGTCCTGACTATCGGAAACGGCCTTAGCCGCCTGGGAGAGTTTGGCGTCACGATAAGCCCCGGAATAGATTGAACGAAAAAACAAAACTCACCGAGAGAAGGACGCCGATTCCAGTAAAGACCACTGCAGCTGGTTGGGATACCTGGATGCCAATCAAATATCAGATCCGGAACAACTTTAACCCTGAGGTCTTTGGGACTTGCCAAGCCAATACCGCCTCCAATGACTCCAGAAAACGTGCAGAGGACATTGACGGTGGGATCGAGCCACTTGATCAGTTTGTCATCGGTGCCACAAGATCGGTCGAACCCGGGAATTTGTTCATAGAGTATGCTGAGGACGGCATCTGGAGAATCACAGTTCTGGAGTTTGTTGAGCAGCGGATGGGAACGGAGATCATTCTTAGTCTTCTTCTTGTAAGCTTCGATGGCATTGTCGAAGATGGATTGATAGTTCGAGGCCGAGGTAGATGCAGTGGGGGTCTGGGACATGTCGCTCGGATTGAGGGTCGATGGGAAACGTCTTCAGGAAGGAGGATGGGATCGAGAATTGGCGTACTGATGGGACTGATACAGAAACACGTTGCAGGTGACATCGTCTCTGTGCACATGGGTACTAATATCCCGATATGGGTCGCGGATAGACGCTCAACATAACAGTGCGATACACTGTATGTGTCAACTTGCTTTGAGAGTAATTTACTATTTCGGCGCCTCTGAGAGTCTGACATGGTGCAAGGAGAGTATCTGAATAGCAGAGCAAATCTCAGTTCGAATGGACGGAACTCGCGTTCAGCAAACTTGAACACAATGAAATCCATTGTGGGTGTTTCTCGGTGCGGTGCCAAAAGTAAAACTAGGGAGACTAGTAGTTGTATGATGATGGATGAACAGCCCGGGGATATCATTGTCCGTTCTGTCCTTTCGGACCAACTAACCGTAACTAGCATGTTCCCGATTTAAGAAACAAAACCATCTATTGGAATCGAACTTGATCCTGAAGTCAAGTGACGCAAGCCCCAACCTTCTCTGCAGGTTACGTTACTGCGAGACCTATGAAACCACTACCACGTTGCATTCAGGTTTCGGTCATTGTGGCCAGGACATTGAGTGCAGGGACTCGGAGCGGAGATTATCCAGCTGGTTCCAAACTCACAGATCATTTGCTATGTTGCTGCCAGTGTGAGACATGGCGGGGAAGGCTAATAATTTCAGTCAGTGTACTGCACACCACCCCGCCTAAGGACGGCATGCATGCCAGAAAACTGGTCGATGGCCCAAGACACTCTCCCGCAGTTGTCTCGAAAGCCTCTTCCGGTCGAGCTATGTATCTCAAGGAAGAGCGCTAAACACATAGCGATATTGACTAAGGTCCACGTAAGCCGTGAGAAAAAAATGAAAAAAAAATCGAATCGAGCACTATTTGTCAACGGTCTGAGCAGTGAGCACGTCCTATTGTACGATTGTACGTCAACCGAATCTACAACAGCGCAACGGGGTCTCTGAAGATCGGGACCATCGTACGCGTCAATTTTAAGGCGGATTGATTTTTTTTTTTCATTTGCGTTTGCTCAACATGTTGGCCTCTTGGTAGTATTTATGCAGTATTTTTCTTACTCCAATAAGTAACCAAAGGGACGGTCCTATTCTGACCTGGACTCTCCATAAATATCATATTCGGGGCGACTGAATGACGTCATACGCGATAGTCAAGCCGTATTCGGTATCCCTGGGAGCCCGACATCCTCTCCCAGCCCAGCATCGTTCTCCAGTCAACCCAAGCTTCGCGATGTAGGGCCCAGAAGTCGCAGAGCTTTCCTAGAAGAGTAGATTTACCCGGTCCTTGTAGAAAGTCCTTGTTTGTGACAACAACCATTCCTTTCCGGCAACGAGTCAGGGCGACGTTCGTTCGCGCAAGTGAGTTCAAAAATCCTGGCTTCTGTGTTCTGACCGAAGACAAGATCACGTAGTCTGCCTCGTTTCCTGACGGTGGTCGTGGCGGTAGTCAGGACTTATGGCTGGTGAAGGCGATGTGGGGAGAGTGACACACATACCTTGGAAGCTGTCCACGTTGTAGACACACTCCGACGGCAAATTCTCTGTCTTGAGTGCCTTGGTAATTGCCGCCCTCTGATGGTCATAAAACGTCATGACGCAAAAATTGAGGTGCCGTTGATGATATCGTTTGGCAACTCTGACTGCCATATGGACCTCCTCCATGTTCTGCTCGCACAAATGTTACCTTTGTCAATGTCGCTCGCCTAGGAATACTCGCCTGATAGCTTTGCCCTTTCTTTGCTTCCTCTCCCTTTCCTACATCGATAAACGCAACACACGAATGGTCCACGATATTATGGCTGGAATGCAGCTTGCCCTCATAAATAGCCTCGGAAATGAAGCTTCCTAAAGGCACCGGAAGGCGATCTAGAGAAGAAATGTCGGGGCGAAGTGGGATCAACCGCAGCAAGCCACGATAAGGCTCACATTGGGTATTAAGCAAGTATGACGTTGTGCTGAGATGCTTGACTTCGAAGATCGTTTGAAGAGCCGCCTCTGATGCACCATATGGCGGAACTGACCGAAAAGATGAATAGAACGCTCCATGGGAGAGGAGCTAACTGCTCACGTTGTTTAGGATCTCCAAAAAAACATACTTTTTTTAGAACGCTTGAGAACTTGTAGAATAGGTGCTGGGTAAGAATGAGTTCCTAATCACTCGAGGTTAGAAGGTAAATGCCAAAATCACCATAAACTCAAACACATCGATCTGTGAGGCCTCATCAACGACGAGTGATGTTACTGGAATAAGGGAAAGAAGGCCACACGTATTCAGGATTGGATTCGATAACATGGTCAAGGTGGATAGAATGAGAGTGATTCCTTTGAATATATCCTGGACTCCAGTGTCTTCCCGGTTGCGTAGCACGTCTGAGCGTATAACCGCGTCTTTCACCTCGTGGTACAATCCATCATGCCTGCAGGTCTATGAACACCGAGAATTACCAGGAGGTGAGCTTGATTACCACTCGAAGATGAAATCCTTCGACACCAAGAGCTTGAATTTCACCCCTCTTTTGAACAACGTCTCAGCGATGTTCTTCACCCCGACATTTGATTGCGCGATCATCCAACAGGGCACTTTGCGATCTACCCACGTTGCCGCAGCGGCGGCAATGGTGGTGGTCTTCCCTGTGCCCGGAGGACCTGTGAAATTAGAGAACCATGGACGAGTTATACGAGTGCAGAATACCATAGATAAAGTGATAGAAAATACCGTGGACGATTACTAGAGAATCACGTTTGGAGACAGACAGCATGGCAGTGGCAACTTTCCTCTGCGACTCATTCAGCCTTTCCAGAAGTTGTGATGCATTACCAAATGAGGGTTCCAGCTTTGCATCTTGACGACCACTGTGACCCTTCGAGCCCTTTGGAAACCAGATGGCATTCACGAAAAATGGGGCAGGACGGCGGTGTGATCCCGTGAGAGAAGACCCGAGGAATTGGTACCGGGCCTTTTCTGCGCATGTTAGGTCTTCGCGACCCACCACCCGGATATGACTGACACTGTCTGTAAGACGCTGTGTCGTAACGGCCGACGTACGGCGTCCAAAAGTACGCTTGGGCCTTGCCATGACGACAACCCCATTCTTCAGGTGGAGCTCCACCCGTGTCTGTTGATCAACGTCCAAGTACATACAACAGTACCAGATGCGATATCAAAGTGACGTACGGGTTCGTCTTTGTTCGCCCTGACGCGAGTTTTGAAGCGCGCGTTTTCTATGACTAAACCATTCTTAGTTTCTTGAACATTGGTAAAGTCATTTCCTTGAATGAGAGGTTTCATCAAGTCGAGGCGAATAGACCTGCTGCAGAAGTCGGCGAGGTGTCGGAGCATCTAAGTAATGATAAATCGCATTGTAACGTGCAGCAAGGTTGGATCTCACCGTCCTATCGAGATACCTTGTGCTTAGCAGCCGAGCTACTTGTAACTCCGGTAAAACCATGGTTGCAGCACTGGAATTGGGAGTTGAAAAGTTACAAATATATATGGGGTACAATCGCCTACATTGCGCTGAACCAAGCCCGAACTGCGCATTTCGACTCGAAGGCATCTCTAGACTTTGTGTCACTGGAGGGCGTTCCTTTCTCCCATCGCTTATTGATACGCTCCCTAGATGCGAAAGGAACTTGGGCTTCGATGAAAGCACCCGGGGTTTGTCTGTAGCTATCGTCGTCAAAGGTCGATAGATCACGACCAGAGATATCGCGACCGAGAGCATATGCAAGTAGGACGATGGTGTAGGGCAATTCGAAGCCCGTAAGGAGTGAGACTTTTGAGAAGAGCCTCCCTAAGATTCTCTTTTGCGCTTGAGATGGCGGACGGTGAAGAGCAAGATTGAATACGTGGTCACACGTTGCCAAAGCGAGAGTTCGAATCCTAGGGCCACTGTCGGCCAATCCTAGAGAGACCCCCACTGCGCAGAGAGGATCTTCGGATAACACGGCGAGGAAGTCCGCTTCCATCTCACCCACTCTTTTTAAAGAATACCTGCGAACCACAGCAGAGCTAGGCTCCTCCGGAATTTCATCTTGTTGGATGGTAGTGGTACTTGGGGGCATGGGAGGTCGTCGTGAGTGGCGAAATTCCACTTCGTGGGAGTGGTAGTTACACGGCGAACAAAGGTCACGTTACCCCACTCATCTGATTAAAGGGCAAAGGGATGACCGCACCCCTCCGACGAAAAGAGGAAGTCATTGGACAGTTAGGGAGATAGACAAGCAGCGCCGCCAGAGCTTCTGTGACTCAGGTGAAGAAGGGAGCGGAAATGCGACACTGGCAGGCGCCTCTCGTAAAATTGGAGTCAGCTGATGCTATTATTTCCACGGTGTGGTTATCTGATGGATCTGAGGAATTAATTGACGCTGGTGGGTAGAAGAGATCCAGTACCCACCCACATGTAGTTAATGATAGACCCCGTCAGTACGGGGTAGTTCATCATGCATCCCATGATTCCAGGAACTTCTTTATCTTTGCCTTGTTGGAAGCTAGCTAGGGGTCTGCTAGGACATTGCAATTAATATTAATGTGTTTGCGAGACGGGATCTACGTACCTTTTGAAGAGTCAAGAAACCTAACCCGACCCCGAGTGCGGCCGCGTAATTCTAAATAAATTTCAACAAATTCCCAGTGAGGGACCACCAAGCGGAAGAAGCCAGCTTGATACTGTATGTTCGATGGCTGATGATGTGTTCCCATAACAAGTACTACTCGATGCCAAGGCGACGACAAGATAAGCGGAAGTTGATTCGCATCAGCGGCCAATGAAAAATGCACCTAGAGCATGGCATAGTCGTTGGTATACAGTATTCTATGTTGTACTGTTCCGTCGCTTCCATTGGTGGTTCCAGTTGGTGGAGGAGCCTGAGGTAAACGTATAACTAACGTAGCGATGGCGGTTACTCGGGCCGGCGTCCGTCAACCGTAGCCGGGCTCTAATCGGACCCGAACCCGAACCCCGAGGCTGTTGCCACCGCTGCCCTTTGACAGGCCCTACCCGTACGCTCGCCAGTTCCCATACTTTGTGGTACCCTCCCGGACTTTGGGTCACTGTACATGTCTGCGCCAGTTGAAGACGGTCTAACGCTCAGTCCAACTGGCATCACAGAACAGAGCCCACGGGTTCAGGCTCCATCAAATCACCATGCCTCCCCTGATCCGTCTCCTCCAACCTCGGAGGTCCGCGGCAAGCGCGTCCCCCCACGACGAGGAAGCGTCGATAGGGATGCACAAGAGCTGGTGATCACATCCCTCCGAACCGAGGTTCAAGATCTCGTCTCGCAAGTGACCGAGCTCAACAACAAGCTTGTCAAGTCGTACGACCGAGTGTCAGACCTGGAGGATGACCTTCACGTCACCTCGTCCGCACTTCGCACTTCTTCCGTCAAAATATCCGAGCTCGAGTTGGAGCGCTCGCAACATCTCTCGGCGCTGAACACGGGCCTCTTGGTGGAAAAGTCGCACGTCACGGCCGAACTTACGCGGCTCATGGAAAAAGCTACGGAAGAAGCTGCCAGGCGCGGTCAAGCGGAGAGCGCTCGAGCCGACATCGAAAAAGACCTGGACGACGTCAGCGCGGCGCTGTTCGATCAAGCTAATACGATGGTCGCAGAGGCGCGATTGGGGCGCGCACAGAGCGAACGCAAGGCAGAGGTGGCTGAACGGGCACTGCGAGAAGCGGAGGATGCGGTAAGACTCATGCAGCAGGGGTTACAGGCCCTTCAAGGCGAGAAAGAAGCTGCTGAGCGTACGATGGAGGGCATGAGCGCGGCCATGGGCAAAGGCAAATGGATCGAACGGGCTTCGTCCTCACCAGTCGACGGACATCTACATCGACTGCTGACGTCCCACGTGGCGTATCAAGAATACATTTCTCTACTATCTCACCTCCGCGCTCTACGGGCCACCCAACCTCAACCACCGACTATAAGTTCTTTGTTGGGACTGCCGTTTATAGCGAGGCTACAGCTGGAGGACACGTCCGTCTTTCTCTATTCGTCCACATATCTTCCATTTTGTTGACTGTTCTCTCAGGGATCCAACAATCCGCCTCGATGCTGCCCCTAGCCTCAATTGGCTCACAAGACGCTCGTTCGTTGCCGCCATCCAAACTGGCCAACTCACCATCGAACCCATTGCGACCCAGACCATCTTAGCGTCTGCCACCTCTCCGCAACCCCCTCTCGCCGTCACTGTCCTTCACGGATCAAGCAATGTCAATCTCTTATCCTGTGGATTATGCGGCTATGGTATCGCCCCTCACACCGAACCTAATCCCAGCCGGACCGGATACCTCTCACGAGCCAACTTGAATGGCGCTCAATTCAACACCTGGTCATCGTCAATCTTCAGAAAATCTCCTGTGACACCGTCCCCTTCGGAACCACCGTCCCCTCCGCCGTACTACGATGTGTCATCTCTCCCAGCCCAACTATACATTTTCCGACTGTCAGAGCCGACACCTGCGAGTCCTTCAGCCCTACCCCTCTGCGTCTCGGGGTGGTGTCTGGCTCGGCTACGTGCCACTTGTTCCCTTTGGTCGTTTCTTCGTATAAGCATCCTCGAAAAGATTTGGGAGGAGGAAGCGCAAACCCCGTTGCCGCCACCCCACCAAGAAATTCAGGGCGCGAATGTCGACAAACCTCCCGTCCCACCTCGGAGAAAAGGAAAAGGCTCTGGTTTCTGGGGTGTTGCCTCGTCCTTTGGATTGGATCGTGTTCCATTGGCAGGTTGGGGCGAAAGTGAGAAAAGTAAGCGAACAGAACCGGAACCCGAGACACGGCGTTTCGTTGCGCCACCCCTTCGCTCGAATTCCCCTGGACCGAGTTCGCTCGCCCCGCCTCCTCTGCCAAGCCGAAACAAATCAAGAAAACGCAAGCCAGTACCTACGGAGAGTGAGATGGAGGGCGGCCGATCTTCGGGGGCCGAGTCTTCCGCTAGAGAGTCCCAATCGTCTGTCTCAGACAACCACGAGTCCCCTACGCCAGTGAAACCGGAAGGGTCACCAATGCTCTCCGGTCTTCTCGTTTCATCACCAGTCGAGACCGACGACGGCTTCCTCACACCCTCCGAAGATGTCGTACCAGCGGAGACGGCGTTGACTCCAGCTCAGGCGCTAGTTTCCGACCCGCAGCCGGAACCCTCCCACGATACCCCAATGGCTAAACCAGCACCCCTTCCCGACGATACAGGCAAGGAGCCTGAGGAGCAGCCGCCGGAATCGAAGCCTGTAGAGTCCGTCACCGCCCATCGTAAACAAAGGTCATCGACCGCGGAATATGTCGACATGCGCCCTCATTCGCCCGCTCTCAACGCAGAGTCGCCTGTAAGCCCCCCGTCACGGACAGGCTCGCCCTTCGCACCGCCTCTTCCTCGTCGGGCCGCCGCCCGGCGCGCCGTGCCTCCGCCACCTCCCGCCGCCCCGTCGGCCCCATCCACACCGGGTCCCGGACCCGCCGCAGATGCAAGGCCGGCCAAGGAGGCGGCGGTGGAGCAGCCAAATGGCTATCACGTAGAACCGCAAATGCGTACGGAGCTCGATGCCCAGGCGAATATAGCCAATCCGGAGTCGGACGGCCCGACTACCTCGGAGCAGCCAGACCATCCACAAAAGGAAAAAGAAGCCGTCTCTGGACAGCCAGCGGCCGCCGAGACGACGACGACCGAGGGATCTGTGGTGCCGGCGATATCGGGAGCTGAAGCGCCCGTCGTCGTCGTCGTCGTCGATGACAGCTCCAGAGCAGAAGCGGTGGCGGAGCCCAGACTCGACAAATCTGACGAGACGCCGGAGCGGGCCGTGCTCTCCAAATCAAGAGACGAGTCCGCACCGCACGGCAACGCTGCCCCTGCCAGACCGCCGACTCGGCCTCTGCCGCCGCCTCGCCATCCACGTCCGGTGCCGCCGACGACAGAGCAGCGGGCGGTCTCTGACAATGCCACGATCGTTTTGGAAAAGGGCGTGGGCAAGGGAACGCTTGAGCTCGAAGAGGAGCACCCTGGGTTCGCACCGGATGGCACGCCGTTTGTTGGTGATGGGACGTGGGAGGAGCGCACGTGGAAGGAACTCACCCGGCTGCGCGAGGATATGTTTTGGGCGCGTATGGGCAGCGTTCAGTGAAACACAACCACGATATTTTTCTCTTTTCTGCTTGGATACCCCATTGCATTAGGTTCTTCCTTCTCGTTCCTGCGCAGTCTGAGTCGTTTCACCCCTTCCAATATGTGAACCCTTTCCAATGTTTTACTTCTCCCTCAGTTCATCTATGCTACGATTTTGATGGCAGGATTGGGGAGTCCCGTTCACCCTTCCTATAAGGGTCGGACTGTATCCGCGTCTGCGTACGATATTCCATAGTCACACTACGTGCTTGCTCGTCATTTCAATTAGGTCGCAGTCGCATATACTCTTTTTTTCTGCACCCAAGACTTACATACTTTCCATGTGCGATACTTTACAATACAATTGGAGGGAACTACTACGATTCGAAGTACTCTTTTTCCCATTAAGACTCATAACATCCTCAAGCCGAGCTCGATGCGATTTGTTGGGCGCGACCCGCCGCCGATTCCTCCTCAGTGAGGAGGATGAAGTCATAGGTGAGCAGCTTGAACTTGGACCCCTTCTGGAATCCACGCTTCCGCGCCTCTGTCTCGTCATCTACTTCAGTGAGTTTCTACAGAGAAAACCAGTGTCAGCTCGCAACAAAAATATCAAAAATTCACAAGCGGGCTCGGCGCTCGCCTAGCGGGACGACAATGGCACCACTTTACTCACCACGACCAACGACTTTTTCACGCCAAAGACGGCGTCGCTTGAGAGGATGGCATCGCCCTCTGGATACAGCGCCGTCGTGAGCTTGTGGAAACCGGGAGCGTCGATCATCATGTGCAGGTGATTCGGGCGGAGGTTGTGTCGTCCCAGTGTCAGAAGGAGCTCACCCACGGGGCCCTATTTTTCGTCGGTATCACGGAAAGAAGAAGAACGAGACACGACATGAGCCCCCAAAAGGTCATGAAAAATGGCTTAGAGAAGGAGGAAAGATGAAACGCACATCGCCGGGGATGGGATACGCAACGGGAACGATGGCGCGGTATCCGTACCTGCCTTGTTCGTCGGTCCTCAGCCTACCTCGGCAGTCTGGTGCGGGGCGTTCGGTGTACTGAGTGTCGTAGTAGCCTTGGGTGGGAGGAAGAACGTATGATGACGGTTGACCGTCAGCGGCGAGAAGGAAACGGACGAAATCGAACCGTTGGTGGCTCACCCTTGTCGTCGGTCTCCCACGTCTCGATGACCGCGCCCGGAATGGGCTCGCCGCTCGAGGTGAGCACACGACCCTCGACATACATGTACTCCCCTTTCCCCTCCGACGCGATCGACTCTCCGAGCGGGACTGTGGGACGTAACGGGGCATGAGAGGGTGCGATAAAGCTCTGAAGCTGAAGGGGGGGATGGGCGAAGACGCAGATTGAACTGCTGACTGACCGTCTGGTGCGTCGTCCGTGAAGAATGGCCCCAGGACGCTGCTCTCCGTCGCGTTTCCGACGGGGGGGTTATTGAACGCGTCGACGACGGCGGAGACGCCGAGAACGTCTGAGAGGAGGATGAACTCTTGGCGGATGGGGGTGCACATTTTGCCCGTGCGGGTGAGAAAGTCGATCGTGCTCATCCATTCGTCCGTGGTGATGCTATGACGAGAGGAGGAGAAGGAGGTTTATGTCAGAGTCAGAGTGAGCGGGGAGGGGGAGGAAACGCGGCGCAAGACGCACTTTGTCTCGGCGACGAATTCATGAAGCTTGCTTAAGAGATTCTTGAAGATGAACCTTACGCGTCTGCCCCCGCATGCATCAACATACACAGGAGATGCAGTACAGTACATCATGACATGGGTACGGCTACGTACGGATTTGGTGCGTTCTCGGTAAGCTTGAGCAAATTGGCCGTGATGACCTCTGGCTTATCCGGGTACTGAGAGTGCCAGCGCAAGGTGAAATTGAATATCAACACAGAAACTGTCTCTTACTGGGAGGTCCAAGTCGGGAACTGGAATACCATTGGACACTGCGGCGCGCACCTCTGTGGGGGACATTGCTGGGAAATGGACTTGGGGGCGCAGGTAGGACTAAGAAATTGGTCTTATATAAGTCATGATGGCAAAACCGGACGGACCAACGCTTCTTGTGTTCAAGCGATCTCCCACTTTGTAACACTAAAGAGCGTGAATCGGATCATCTCAAGAGATAAATCGATAAACGGTCAGGCGACTGATGCTACACAAACTTCCTCACGAAAACGAAACGTAACCCTGCCACCACACTGAGAGACCTCACATCCATGTAGCCCATGCCAGCTTTCCTCCTTTCTTTGAGATGCATGACAGTATTTCTGTGTGTCCATAAATACACTCGGCACACTCAGTTACGATTCCATCACACCCTCAGTTCTCAGAGAGGGCTTCAAGTTTCTCTAGTGGTGATAACATTTTCAGGTCCCCGGGAGCAAGAGAGTAACCGGACTGGAAGGTCGACATTGAGTTGAACTTGGAACCAAGACTGGAACACACCTAATACTGATCCAATAGCGAATCAACCACGTCAGGCCCTAATCTATATTATTGGGCGAAATCCTGTGTACTAGTACAAGCACAGGTAGTGGCAGCGAGGGTCTGTGCCATCTGTAAGGGTATATTTGATGGCGTGACGCCTTCAGTTTACAGCGCTGAGCGTACTTGATCTTACGAGTTTACTCAGTTTACCCGCTAGGTTATCACTGTACATAACGTAAGACATATCAGTGGGTTCGGACCACTCACGTGCGATCATCACTCCTGCATGACGAGCCACAGCCTACCTCTTGCAAAAGGACTTGACTTGTCATAATTCTGCCGTTCCTGCCTGCTCGAAGCCCCAAATCCCCGTGCTATCGCCAGATATCCGCCCGCAACGCATCCCTCATGTCGACTGTCAAAGGTTCAAAGGCGGGAAGCGTGTTGCGCTTAGACGAAAGTTGTCAGTCGTTGGTCGAAGAAACTCTCGAGGTGAGTGATGACCCGCAAGTTCTTCTTGGTTAATTTCCGAACCGTGGAAGTCCACTGCAGACCAGCTACCATGTCCACGGGTGACTATTAGCGAACTCCCCGATGATGTCCTTCTTGAAATATTCGGCGTCTATCTGGATCATCAACATGGCAATGAAGATGCATGGCATGTGCTAGTGCACGTGTGTGGACGATGGCGATGTCTCGTATTCGCTTCACCACGCCACTTGCATCTGCGACTTCTTTTCATGTACCAAAGGTCAGTCAAGGAGGCGCTGGATGTCTGGCCAGAGTTACCCATTGCCATACGTGCCTTTTGCTACGGGCTGTTGCCACCTCGTATGCAGGCTCTTGTGACCAACGTCATTGCCGCGCTCAAGCAGCATGATCGAGTGTGCGAAATCCATCTCGCAGGGTATCCAATAAGGATGTCGAAAATATTCTCTGCGATGAAGAAGCCTTTCCCGTCGCTGGTCAATTTGATGATCATCGCAGATGTAAGAAACGGGTCAATGATTCCCGACTCGTTCCTGGGTGGGTCTGCCCCACGTCTACAATCGCTTGAATTCCATGGCGTTCTGTGTCCTGCAATAGAGAAACTACTTTTGTCCACCCGTAACCTTGTCTTTCTTACCCTTTCTCGCATTCCCCGCTCCGGACGCGGATACTCTTCACCCGAGGCGATGGTCAACGGCCTGTCCGTGTTGACGAGGCTAAAATCACTTCGTCTTAAATTCCACCGTGACGAGGAGACCCCTCGATATCAGCCTCAGCAAGCAAGTATACATTCGGCCCCGTTTCCACGCGTCGTCCTCTCCGCCCTCACCTACATTTACTTCCTTGGCGATAACGAGTACCTAGAGGACATCGTGTCCCGAATTGATACCCCTCTTCTCGCCAACATCACCATCGGTTTCATTGATCTATCGGTATCCGAGTCCGTCAATCCACCTCTTCGCGACTTCATCCGTCGCACAGAAAAATTCGGGGCATGCTCTCAAATAGACATGGATGAGCTCCGTAACCGCGCTAAGATCAAGGTTTTTCGGCGAGATGGAGAGGGGGTTTGATCATGGAGTGCTAGATTTGTGAGTCTCGTGACATGCTTCAGATTGGCAGCTTTCCTCACTTACGCAGGTTTGTAGTTTGTTACTGCCTCCCCCCTTCCCACTTTGGAACATTGACACCTCGACATCTACGAGAGCCAAACTTGGCCACGTAATTGCTAGATTTGCACCTTTTCACCTCAGTGGGGGATCTAGTAGTCCTGACTCAGACGAGCCATTGGATCGACTCTTCGCAATACAGTGCCAGACGGCCGAACTAAATTGAATGATATATTTTCATTCAAAATGTGCAGAAAACACCTCTAAGATTTCTCTAAAAATATAACGTTGGCCCACCCTAAGTTTAAGGTTAACCCCTCAATGAGACCTTTCATCCTGCATCTGCGTGCATCCATAGCCCATACGTGATCATGTGTTGGAGTGCGAAATTGCCTTGGGAAACAACGATGGCACTACTCTATCATCTTTCATCTTTCACTGACTCCAACCCCTTCCCACGTCTCTCAAGTGACAGAACACCCAATCCCCTTTGAACACGGATCGTCACTTTCAACGCACCCCGCATGAGGTATTCATTTCCCCACTGAATTCCCCATCGTCAGCTTTCTGACTGGCCTACCTACTTTTATTTACAAAGACTCTTACGCTCTCAAACCACTGGACTCAACCCAAGCCCAGCATGCTCCAGTTCAAAGCCAATATGTAGCGTCCTATAGGCCTGCCGCCCCAGTGGGAGCGAGATGTTCGACGAGTGGGGACATCCCGCTTCGAGCGCGCCTCAAGTCTCAAGTGTTCTTTCGTTGCTTTATATGAATGGCGATCGTGTCTTCACAAACTGGGGCATTGACAGACACACCAGGGCACGTTGTTCACCAGACGGGGCCTACTAGTTTTCGTGGGGCTCCACCAGGGACCACCACGACCTCCCCAAGCGGTGCCGATCCCCATTCCTATTTGTAGCTATTCGAATTGTCACCACCCTGTGACATGAGATGTGGGAACGTATGAATTTGTCGAGTACTGTGGGCTGGAGCATATACGGTTCGTGGTCGCTCTAGCAGATCCTGTTCGCGCTTCTGGTGCTGAATTATCACCCGCGCTGGATTAACGCAGGGACGCTGGCTGTGTCTTGGTGTCCCCCTCTGCACTGCGTGTGGGAAATATCCGCGCCGCACGAACAGCAAGTTTTGTGAATCCCTCCGCGAGACGTGGGCAGTGCTATGGGAACGGTAATTGCAACCACAACAGAAGCCTCAGGAAAAGCTTGCTTTGATAATTTCAACAGGCTAATAAGGCTGTCTGGTGCTTCATCCGTGAAGAATAGCCCAAGGACGCTACTCTTCGTTGCATTTCCGACTGGGGGTTGTTGAGCGCGTCGACGACGGCAGAGACGCCGAGGACGTCTGAGAGGGGGATCAACTCTTGGCGTGGACTACAATAGTTGTAGTTGGATCTCCGACACACTGTTGTTTGGTTTTGTGTGGCTCCAAACCAAATACAGTAATGGCGAACCAAATGCGGTAACAACGTAGTGACTGACTTGACTCCGTTGCAACTCGTTCCACCAGAGTTGAGTTGAGTTCGCAACTCTGGTAACTCAACCCAGGTAACTCCGAGTTGACTGAACTCTCCGGCAACACTAGTCACTGCGAAGGCGATCCACTCGTTCTTCCCAGTATCTAACTTGATTCCCCGCTGCGACCATCACTCCCGACAAGTCACTCCTAGCCCTGTTGTGAAAACATCCTTCCTCTAACACATCGCCATGCTGACTATCAATGGTTCAAACGTAGGAGAGCATGTGCGGGTTGAAAAAAGTGGAATATATGGAGGTAAGTAAACATCGCAGGCTTCGTCTAAGATGATGACTGAGTCATGGCGGTACAGACCAACTATGCCCACAGGTGGCCATCAACCAACTTTCCGACGACGTCCTTCTTGAAATCTTCGGCTTCTATCTGGCTTATCCACTTCCACTTCCATTTAACCAAGAAGACAAATGGCATACGCTAGTGCACGTGTGCCGACAATGGCGATATGTCGTATTTGGTTCACCACGTCGCTTGGATCTGAGGCTTTTTTGTACGAACAGAAGACTGGAGAAGACGCTGGATATATGGCCAGAGTTGCCTATTGTCATACATCTCGATGAAATATTTGGTCAACTGCCGAGTGTCACCAACGTCATTTCCGTTCTCAATCGGCACGATCGAGTGTGCAAATTGAAAATCTTTATCATCGATGTTCCAAACTCGTTTTTGAAAGAAGTAGCGACAACGATGAGTGAGCCTTTCCCGGCGCTCATCGAACTGGGGCTCACGTCCTACGCGGAAGACCTACTGACCCTTCCCGATTCGTTCTTGGGTGGATCTGCCCCACGTCTACGGTCACTTGTCTTGTGTGGCATTTCATTTCCTGCAATAGGGAAACTGCTTTTGTCTACCCGTGACCTGGTCACCCTTTCCCTCGACTTCATTCCACCTTCTGGGTATATTTCACCCGAAGCGATAGTCCCCATCCTGTCCGCATTGACCAGGCTCGAATCATTTCGCCTTCATTTCGAAATTCCCCAATTTTGGACCCACGGAGCGAGTCGACGCCCCCCTGCGCTCACACGCATCGTCCTTCCCGCTCTCACTAACTTTAGCTTCTACAGTTATGTCGGGTACTTGGGGGACTTCGTGTCCCGAATTGATGCTCCTCTCGACTGCATCGCCATGGCTTTCTTCGATGAACTAGTAGTATCCGACATTCCACTACTCCGCGACTTCATCGATCGCACAAAAATATTCCATGCACCTTACCGAGTGGAGACATCCCTTTCAAACATCCGTGGCAGCATCTTGCTTTTCCAGAGAAAAGGGGATGTTGATTTCAAAGTATTAAGCTTGGAGATCCCGTCTTCAAGTTTTACATTAGGTTCACAGATTTCGTCGCTTACGCAGGCCTGTAGCTCGTTATTTCCTCCCCTCCCCAGCTTGGAACACCTCGGCATCTACGAGTACAGGTCAAACCGTTTTGGATCACTACGGCATCATGAGGTGGATACCACCCAATGGATGGAACTTTTACGCCCTTTCATCACCGTGAAGGACTTGGTCCTAGGCGAACCACTTATTTTGTTTGTCGCATCAACTCTGCAAGAGCTCGTTGGGGAACGAGGAACAGAAATTTTACCAGCGCTACAAAACATTTTCCTAGAGGGTTTCCAGGCGTCGAGTCCAGTTCCGGAAGGTATTGCGAAGTTCATTGCTGCGCGAGAGCGCTCTGGTCGCCCTGTAATGTTGCACCACCGGGAAGCGAAGCAGTGTTAAATACGTCGGGAGGCCGGCGATCGATAGATGCTGTCATCTTTTCGTCCGAATGACATTTTGTGCTACCATCTACTCCGCTCACCCTCAATCGTTCCTGAGGTGGCGGTTACTGTACCGTGATCTGATTCCCCTTGATGATATATTGGCCAAGTATGGGCTGTATCTCGATGATTTTGCAAAGTGCATGCGGGTTGCGTGTGATGCTCTTAGCAGGTGCCCAATGACTTACAGTCTACCCAATGCTCAGATTCGTTTCTTTCAGATAGATCGCAGGAGACTGATGTACGGAAACACTATCAATCACCGACAGGAGCCAGCCTGGACACCAGGGTCGGTGGACTAAGGGAGTCGTTGGGTAACTACGAAGTATAAAACGGGATGGGACATCAGCGGATCTGGGGCATGAAATCGGGCACCGAGCGGGAGTAAAGTAGGGGATGTACTATAGTAGACCGAGCAAGCTGTCTTCGGGTAACAGTAACTTAGTGCGGCGCGATATGGCTTATGGCCCTGTTTTCACTCATCCTGTGTTCTCCTCATGCGCTGTTTCCCTTTCAACTTTCTCCCTCTTCCCATCATGATGCTCTTTCTTCCTAGAACATTTGCTGTGTTCATTGTTCGCCTGGTCTGCTCGTGCGTTTACATTTTGTTTCGACATTCTCGGATCTCCCTTTTCGTAGTTTACGGGTGTCTGGCTTGTATATATCCTGGCTCGATACCTGTCTGCGACATATAGAACTTTCCCCTCTTTCCCTTTGATCCTGATCTGCCTTACGAACTTACACACGAGACCTTCAACCCTCGCTTCAGGGGCCACCCTGGACTTTCAAGAGGAGCTCGATACCACCTCATTCGACCTCAGGCTCGCCCGTTGTGTTTGTGCTACTTTCCATTCGTCCTCGGTGAGGAAGACAAGTAAACAACTTGATCTTGGTGCCGTTTTGGAACCCGCGCTTTCGTGCCTCGGTTTCGTCATCGATTTCAACGAGTTTCTATCGAGGACAAAAACAACTCGGCTTTACAAGGCAAGGAGAAGGAAAGGAAAGGAAGGAAAATTAGCGTGGACGCGAAATCTTCATCGTGGTGTAAGGCCAGCACGCGCTGTGACCTTCGGAACGGAGCAATTCCAAACACGTGACACCTGCCCGAGCGACACCACACACCATCATCGCCGCGTTGCAGTCACACTTGGATGCAACGTCCCCTTCCTATCTATCGTCTCTGGCTGCCAAGCATCGTTTTACATCGCCTTCTCGCATCCTCTGCCCCTCGGCTTCACCCTTGCCGCGCCTCAAACCCCCTGACGACGCCCTTTTGGATCGCCCAAAACCAATGCCCGACACACCGCCCCGCGCAGGCTGCAGCCTCATAAGGCTCGCGCCGCTCACAGCCCTCGCTAGCTGGGCTCGACTCGGGATCCCCTCGCCGCTTTAGAAAGGGTTATACTATATTTAGGATCGTTCTTCATTGTAGATATTATTATCGGACTTTGCAGCATCGCCCCTCGCCCCTGCGCCCTCGCGCTCAACGTTGAAAACTTCACAAACAATTCAGTTCTGCTCCCCTTACCTCACGGACACTTGTTTCACCTTTTACGACGCCGCGCGGCCTGTCGCCGGCAGCCTTCTGACTCGTTAGGTTCTCTTCATATTTCCTCCTTTGCTCATAGGAATACCTGTTCCGTATTGCCTCCGTCTCGAATATAAAAACCCCCGCGTCTGGCCTGTGAAGGCTAGGCAAGCGTTTGGCCCCACTTCCTGTCCGTTTCTCTAAGAGTTTCGACCCCGCGCGACCGACTGACGATCATCCGAGCCGACGAGCCATCGATCGCTGTCTGTCCCGAGGACTCGTACGCGCTCCCTTTTCCTCCTTCTTTCTTAAATGATACAGTGTGCGCCTCGATCGGCGTCGTTCCTTCGCGTTGACTCGCACCCCGCCTTGCCATATCCGCGCGTTCTAGTCTCGGGAACGCGGCCTCGGATCTCCGTAATCACACCCACACACACTCTCGAACTCACCCGTAGAGCGTCTCTCTACCGTACAGTGGGTATTCCAAATTCGTTGTTGAAAAATTGGTGGTGATAAACAAGCCTTTCCCGGAGTTGATCAGTCTGGAACTCGTATTGAAGGAGGGAAACGAACGCGCCAATCCTTCCTGATTCATTCTTGGGTGGATCCACCCCACGTCTACTAGAACTTGACTTGTGTGGCATTTCTTTCTCAGCATTAGGGAAACTGCTTTTGCCCACCTTGTCCTCCGGCTTTGTCATATTCCCCATTCCGGATACATCTCACCCGAGGCCATGATCACCAGCTTGTCCCCATTGACAAGGCTCGAATCGTTCTTCATTACATTCAATTTCCCCATATCTCGGGCCCATCAAGCAAGTCCAACATCCAAGTCCACCACTGCTCACACGCGTCTTCCCCCCCTCCCCACTCTCACTAACCTTTGGTTCTACGGTGATAGTGACTATTTGGAGGACATCGTGTCCCGGATTGAGACCCCTCTCCTCGGACGCGTCATCATATTTTTTCTTCAATCGGCTCATATTCAACATTCCGCTACTTCTCGACTTCCTCCGATTGCTGGGCCTTTGTGGTGTAGTCTTCCTCCATCGCAAGTAGGCACACAGTGAAATTCAGCTGCTCCCGCTCATATAAGTGCTTTAAAACTTGGAGCATCTCAATCGTATTGAGGTGAAGCTGGCTACGATGCAGGGATTCCGAGCTGCGGACGCATCAAGTGGTCGATCAGCAGGTTGTGAGGACCTAGGATTGACGGGATGGTCAGCGATCATCTCCTGTTGTCTAAGATCACAAGAATTGGTTATTGGTGAAAGCTTTGCGGCTGCTGTGGGGATTCTGGATAGACACCCTCAGGCTGTGGGTGCTGCATGGCTGAGAGACACATCAAAATGTCACAAGTACGGGTTGAAAAAGTTCCATTGCGACTATATAAGAGTAAGTAAAAGCACCCCTAGAACATACCAGAAGCCTTGAAGCTTGAAGAGGGGTCAAAAAGTGGGATATAGTGCATAGTACACAGGTGACAAGTGTGGGTCCCAATGGCGTTCAGGAAACCCATGCAGTGCAAGTCCATGGAAGGGTGAATATGGATTATATCGTGGCCCAGAGAATAGGATGCTTGTCACCAAAAGGGAGTCACCGTGTGAGACATTCATCAAAATCAAAAATTGCACACGTTAAACAGCCAGGGGAGTGGGGAAATACAGTGTTTATGCGGTCACGGTCATGATGTTGTAAGTTGTCATGAAAAGTGAACATGAACGATTCCATCAAGGCACTGGCATCATCTTGGATCTCCGACACACTGTTGTTTGGTTTAGTGTGGCTCCAAACCAATACAGTAATGGCGTGGCGAACCAAATGTGGTAACAACCGTACAGTAGTTGACTGTTGCAACTTGCAACTCTTTCCACCAGAGTTGAGTTGAGTTCGCAACTCTGGTAACTCAACCAAGGTAACTCCGAGTTGACTCAACTCTCCGGCAACACTAGACTGCGAAGGCGATCCACTCATTCTTCCCAGTATCCATTTGATTCCCCGCTGCGACCATCACTCCCGACAAGTCACTCCTAGCTCTGTTGTGAAACCATCTTTCCTCTAACACATCGTCATGCTGAATATCAATGGTTCAAACGTGGGAGAGCATGTGGGGGTTGAAGAGAGTGGAATCTATGGAGGTGAGTAAATATCACAGGCTCCGTCTAAGATGATTACCGAGTCATATCGGTACAGACCAACTATGCCCACGGATGACCATCAACCAACTTCCCGACGACGTTCTTCTTG
>Ga0307510_10002375_pt1 | contig 21330 bp, 10 predicted proteins | sample 12_EM_MG_FD_207224 | JGI IMG/M metagenome (GOLD analysis project Ga0307510, IMG submission 207224) | Populus trichocarpa ectomycorrhiza microbial communities from riparian zone in the Pacific Northwest, United States - 12_EM | ecosystem: Host-associated > Plants > Roots > Unclassified | place... | reverse complement strand
CTAGTGAAATGGAAAGACGACACTCAGAAATGAGCTGGATGTCATGCACTGACGATGGGTGTGAAATACATAAGAATGAAAAAGAAGGTGCAGGTTACTGGCCAAAGGACCCTAAGGGCCGGAAGCAGAGTAAGAAGACAAAGAGAAAAGAGCAGGATAGGACTTCAACATCGAATACAGCCCTTGAGGCAGGCCAGGCCTCGCTCCCCGATATCCCATACCTCTCAGAAAGCCTCCCGGCTTTTCGTATGAATGATACCATTCTAGCCACACCGCCAATGGCCTCGCTGGCCTTTAGTCCCCTTTACAGCCAAGCAGGCTATGACTCCGATGAGGCACCCAATGCCAACCAATTCCTAAGCACCCTACACTCCCGCCTTATGGGTATCCTCGCCCAGCGAGTTAGAGCAGCCCTTAAGAATGACGCCCTCTACACCAGGGTCAAAGAAACCGATAACAAATTGCACTATTCCATACGCGATGGCCTTCTACTTGCCCAGAACACCAATGGGTACGAAAACCTTTATATACCGGTAGGACCTCTTGAGAAGGGGGTAGCCCTACGGGATTTTATCCTCAAGACTGTCCATGAAGGCCTCGGACATTTCTCAGCCTACAAATGCTACTCCTATGCGGCTTGCTTCTTCTGGTGGCCACAGATGCGACAGGACTTTGTCCTATACTATCGGTCGCGCAATAAGTGCCAGATTAACAACGAGGCCACCACCCTACCCTATGGACGAGCCCTTACCCTCCCTGACCCAGACGAAGCCTACCAATCCCTAGCCATAGACTTCGCCAGCCCTTTTAACAAATCCGATGGCTATACATCTATCATGGTCATTATGGACCGCTTTACCTCCTACACACATCTCATCCCACTCAAGGACGCCGCTACCTCTGAGAAGATCTTCAAGAAACTCAACAGTACTATCTTCGATGTCCACGGTCTCCCTCTCAGCATTGTCCTTGACCAGGACTCTCGCTTTGCCTCTAAGCTTTGGTCACAAAGGATGAAGTCACTTCGTATCCAGGTCTGGATGGTGACCAATACCACGACCAAACGAATGGCCAGGTTGACCGAAGGATCTGTACCCTCAAACAGCTAATGAGGAACTTCCTTAACCCCAGACAGAATAACTTGTCCAGCGCCCTCCCAGCTATTGCAGCAGCCATGAACGGCGCCCCTCATGAATCCCTAGGGATCTCGCCATACCATGCCCTCTATGGACGCCCCTGGAAGATATTCAACCCCGTCCAGAGATCCGCCAGCAAGGTACCAGCTGTGGACGATATTCTAAACGCCTATGAAGCAACAAGAATGGAAGTAGACATGGCCAGAAAGCATGCTACCTTCCACCAAACTGTCCAGGCAGACAAACGCCGCAAACCCCTAATGGAACCCTTCAAGAATGGCAGCAGAGTTCTTGTTAGAGGCCGCCCTTATACCTCCTCTCCTGGACGATCCAAGAAGCTAGAACCACGCTGGTTCGGACCTTTCAAGATCCTGGAACATCAACCTGACATAGACAACTACAAATTACACCTCCTGCCCAGAATGGCCCGCCAGAAACCCTACTTCCACGTCTCCTCCCTTAAGGAATACAGAGAGAACAACCCCGATAGATTCAAGTCCCGCAAAATGGACAAGCCAGCACCCATCCTAATCAACAATGCTGAAGAATGGGAAGCAGAGCAGATACGCGACTACGGCCGCCAGAACAACAGGCACGAATTCCTGGTTCACTGGAAAAGGTATGAGCGAGCAGACGACTCCTGGGAACCTATCGAGAACCTCGACCACTCCCTGGAACTCATACAGGAATACCGGGACGCTAACCACCCAGCAGAACCGACACCCCAGATCACCTCCCACTACATTAAAGCTTCCTGGGAACCCATGGAAGTTTCCTCTACACCCTGCACCGCAAACGATTGCCCAGCCGACTTCTGGGAACCCTATGACGATGAGGAATATGATTCTAGCAGCTCTGAGCAGGACTATTTCCCCCCAGATGACGACAGCCTCCTATGGCACACCGACGAGAGCGCTGAGGACAGCGAAGACTTTGGAATGATTGTTGATCTTTCAGAATAAGGGAATGTAACATGTGTACATGTTCCGGTAACGGTACACAGGAGCGGGCAGTGCAGGATCTCTATGTTTAGTTGATTTATATTACGTTTAGTTGATTTGATTTCAGCTCCGCCACTGTTTCTGAGTCAGATCGGCTATGCTATCGTGTTGCTATGTTTAGTTTGCTTTGTTGGAAGTTTAGATTTAGGATTCCGGGTATGGAATGGTCATGTAGCACTGGCGAAGCCTGAGCACTGTTTGTTTGTTTCTTTCTTTGGTCTTGCGGGATTACAGGATTCCGGTATGTGCGCAGCTACTGGTAATGATCGTGATTGCAGGAAGGCTATCGCTCTTGGGATTTGTATTTAAACCAGTCTCCTGGCTAGCAGGAGACAGCAGACTCCGACAGACCTTCAGTCTAAGAATACACTTGATTGAACGGCAATCCTTGAGTCCCTTAGCCCAATTTGTCCGTCAACTATTATCCTTCTAGCTACCGGTCCCTTGAAGCCTCCCTTAGCTCCAGCGCTAGCAGGTCTACCGCCGGTCCTATTGTATTTTCATTAGACAGGAATAAACCTGTTACATTCGCGATCGCGAGAAAAGTCGAATCGAGAAGCCCATCGTAGGAACGTCCCCTGGGTGGACGGAGACGATGAGACAGGTGGCGGACTTGCCCTCCCTGGATTTTGCGTTGGGATTGAGATATCTGGCGGAGAGGATGCAAATATTTTTGGAGTTAAGGATCGATTCCACAAGACACGGGAAGAGTCCCTCCGGGTCCTCAGGGAGGAAGGCAATTGTGAGGGAGTGGATGGCGAGCTGGGCAATCTGGGCAATTAGGGGGCTTCTTCTTTTTTTCTCTTTTTTTTTCTTTTTTTTCTCTTTTTTTATTTTTATATCATATATTCGTTGTTAAGGTACAAGAAATCGCATGGAGCGCTAGCTATGGCGAAAACAAAACCCAAAATCCAAAACGAACTAACAAAGGAAACATCCGGAACATAGCTCTTCAACTGGGGTCAGTACCGGTCCCGGGCCCACATACGGGCACGAAATTAAAACAAGTAAATCAAAGGAAACCCTCCTTAAACCAGCAGACAGCATGAAAAACAACAAATTTTAAACCTAGCTTTCCTGAGACGACATAAAATACCCAAAGGAAACCACATTAGATGAGCGGACAGAAGCTGAGGAAGCAGATGACGACGGGCGTGAGAACATTCCCGGAGGGTAGTCTGTAGCTGTAGACTTGATGAAGCGGGCGAGGGCGCCCAAGAGGGCAGCAGAGGACCATACAGGGGCATCCGGGGCGACGTCCAGGACCCCCTGAAGGTGGCGGGTCCTAGCAGGCTCCTTAGCCGGGCATTGGGGTATAGCGTGCTCGAACGTCTCAGGGGCGGACAAACAGCTGGGGCATGTGGTGGGGACTTCGCTGTCCCAGGAGGGGTGGGCGCGGAGGTAACTCTTACCAGATCTCATCTGGTGGGGGCGGCCCGCGGTGAATTTGTCGAGGCCCATGAAAGGGTGGGGCTTCAGCGAAGGGCGGAAAGGGTACCTGGCCGGGTCAGGAGCGGCCTTGTCCCATTCTTCCATGAGGAGGTTCTTGCACTTAAGCTTATGTTGCGGGTAGGAGCGGCCTGGGGCGGGTTCCAGATAGAAGTCACTAAGGAGGTGTTGGGAGGTGACCGGGAGGGCGTCCAGCCCATCCTGGCCCAGAAGGAAAAGCATCGAATGGGGGAGGGCATCGAGGGGGAGGTGGGCCCTGTTCTTGGAGGGCGGTCTAGGCTGGGTCCAAGGGAGCGGCAGGCGGCTGCCTGCATTCTTTGCGCTTAGGACCCTGAGGTCAGGAGAGTGGCGGTGGAGGGAGGGAGTTTGGACCGAGGGGGGGAGCCTCGCGGTTGCGGGCTTGATCTCCGCCGGGGAGCAGAGGATCCTGAGGTGAGCCAGCCGGCGTTTATACGCGAGGAGGAGATCGAGTGGCGGGAGGCAGGCCTCGATGGCCAGGATGTCGGTGGGGGTGCTCATGAAGCAGTTTGTCGTCCATCTTTGGACCTTGTGCCAGAACGCTGAGAGCTTCCTGACCATGTGGACCGTGGGAACAAAGGCGTCCGCGCCATAGCTGAGGATCGGGAAGAAAAGGGAGGAGGCAAGTCTGTGGCAAAGGTAAGGGGGAAGGCCAATTCCCGGGGGGGAGAGACGTTTGACCGCCACGAAGGCAGCTTGGGCCTTGGCTAGCCTCTTGACGAAGTGGGGGGTGGTGGAGATCGAGGGCGTGAACCAGTAGCCCAGCCATCTAACCTCCCCCTTGGGCGTGAAGACCGACCCATCCAGGTGGATCATGGCGTTAGGAATGGGGGCCTTATCTCTGTTCATGCGCCAGTGGATAAGCTCCGTCTTGGGGACCGAGAAGCTGACACCTAGCCTGGCCCCTTTGGCCTTCAGCCTGGCATACTGCCTCTGTAGGATTTGGATGTTACCCCGATAGGAGGAAGAGGACGCGGTCAGAACAAAGTCGTCCACGTAGGAGAGCGTGAGGCCCTGGGGGATCTCGGAGTGGAGGCGGGAGACGTAAATGACAAACAAAAGCGGGGAGACTGGGGAACCCTGGGGTGTGCCTACCGAGAGAGGGGCGAACACCTTGGGCGAACCCTGATACAGGAGCCGGCAGGATCTGCTGGACAGGAAAGACCTGGTCCAAGACACAAGGTACGGGTTGACCCCTTTGGCTCTAAGCATGCCGCAGAGGGTAGCGGGGTTGACATTGTCGAAGCCCCCTTTGATATCCAGAAAGAGTGTAGAGACCTTCTTCCCAGCCATCTGAAGGGTCTTCACCTCATGGGTGAGGGTGGTAACGGCGTCCGAAGCCGACAGGCCTGCCAGCGAGCCGCATTGATGAGGATTGAGGAGGCCAGTGGCGCGGGCCACACCGGAGAGTCTCGAGTTCATGATCCTCTCAAGGATCTTGGAAAAGGTCTGGAGAAGAACTATCACGCGGAAAGATGAGGGGGAGTCGTATGAGGGCTTCCCAGGCTTGTCAAGGACTATGCCGTCGGCCCTTTTGAGGGTAAGGGGGTGGGACCCGTAGGTCACCAGGGGAGCCAGAAGGTCGCGGATGAGGGGAGGGGCCACGCGGTGCACCCTTTTCCAAACCGAGTTAGGGATCGCGTCAGGCCCTGGGGCCGATGATGGGGAGGAGCGGGCTAGGGCCCTGCTAATCTCGTCCGGTGCCAGTGGGAGGCATTCTCTGAACGGGAGCAGGATGGTGTCGGTGAACCCGGCTGGTTCGCCGGGGAAGAAATGGTCGAGGAGCGCTTTGTTGAGTTCAGGCGGCGTCGAGGCGCCTGGGAGGTCAGGGAAGCGGGAGGGGGGGCGCCCAAGGGCGAATCTTTTGGCCGTCCACACAGTCTGGGGGGTCGCTGAGGCCAAGAAGGAGGACCAGTGGGCCCTCTTCGCCTTCTTAATTGCCTTGAAGTAGGCTGATCTCGCCGCCCTTGCGGATGCAAGGAGAGAGGCATCGAAACGCTCTCGTTTCGAGGAGCGGAGAGCGGAGTTATAGGCCTTCCTGAGCATCGACAGGAGCTCAGACAACCATGGTTTGGAGCGGAAAGTCACCCTTTTCATCGGAGTGTGCAGCGCAAATAATGACGTGACCTTCCCTAGATTGGTACTGAGCCAGAGGTCCAGGGAGGCCGTAGTGGGGAGAGGGGGCGGAGGCGAGATGATCGCGGTTTTCAGCCCAGTATCTATAGCGGCCCAGTCGGACAGGACCCAATTGGGGGTAGGGGGGGGAGCCCGAAACAATGGGGCCTCGAATCGAAGGAGGATCGGGATGTGATCGGAGCCGGTAGAGGGGAGAGGGTCAGACGATTCAGAGAAATAGGGTGAGAGAAGGGGGCAGGCAAAGGCTAGGTCGAGGACACCCGGGCGCCCGACAAGTGACATGGAAAACCGAGTGAAAACACCCGGGGTATTGAGGAGGGAGTATCCCAGGTCCGTGGCCCTGTCGAAATAGGGGGACGAGGTGGCAATCTCGTCCTCTTTGAACGTCCTGAGGGGGTCGGCCGTGGGGTGATGGATGTTGAGGTCACCCAAGGTGAGGGTGGGAAGGGGGCTGGAGGGGAAAATGATGTCTGGTGGGACAGAGCGAGTGTTATTTGCTCGCCCCTTGGTGCTATAGGAGTTTATTATCGTGAAGCCAGTTGTGGAGGGGTTGAAGAAGCCATCAGGGGTGAAGAGCTCCAACGCCATGATGTCCCCTTGCCCGAAAAACCGCGGAAGGAGAGAAATAGTCGACAAAAAGGAGCTATAAACATAAAAGGCAACCCGGGGCTTGCAGCCGCCGGACGTGGGGGGGGAAAAAACCGTAAACAAAGTAAAGGAAGGAAGTTTGCCCCAGTAAACCGGGGGGTCCTGAAGGGCTACGATGGAAGGAGGGTGGGCCAGTTGTGTAAAGGACCCGAACAGTGAAAGGAACACATCCCAGCTCCTGAGGCAGTTGTGCTGAACGAGTGTGAAGGGTTTCGGCGGGGGGGGTAACGCCTGCTTACCACCCCAAAAGGAAAGGTTGTGCTGCATTATTGGGCCAGGCCCGAAGGAGTTCTGCTCATAGGGGAAGGGCTCTGGGGCTCCAGGGGAGGGAGCAGACCAGCGCCTGGTGCGGGCCTTACAGAGGCCGGAAGTATCGTTGTCCTTCTGGCCCTTGGAGTAGCCATATCGAACGCCGACTGGAGGGAGCGGGTTGGTGAAGGGGGGGGCGAGACGTCATGGTCGTCGGCCGCCATGTCCATCTCGTCGCCAGCGGGCGGCGGTAGGACAACCTCGTTGGCAGCGGTCGAACGCCTGAGAGGGGGCGGAGTCGGACGGGAGTCACAATCCCTGTGAGTCGCAGTATGGGAGCCTCCGCAATTGGTGCAGCGCCCTGGCGAGGAAGAACAACAGCCAGGAGCAGCCTTAAGGTTGCCACCTCCAGGGCAGGTAGGGTTGGGGCATCGGTGCATTGCACGGGTGTGGTTGAGGGAGCAGATGGGGCAAACGGGAGAGGCGGAGGGGCATCTGGGGGCGACGTGGCCGAAGCCCCAGCAGTTCTTGCACTGAGTGTACCTATTGGAGGAGTAGGCGCATTCAATATTTCGCGAACGGGAAAAGAGTCGGATCGAGGAGCCCATTGGGAGCACGTCCCCTGGGTGCACCCAGACAATGACGGAGGTGGCAGACTTGCCCTCCCTGGACTGTGCATTGGGATTAAGGTATCTGGCGGATAGGATGCGTATGTTTTTCGAGTTGAGGATCGATTCCGCAAGACACGGGAAGAGCTCTTCGGGGTCCTCGGGGAGGAAGGCGATCGGGAGGGAGTGGATGGCGAGTTGAACCTCGTTGGGGGCGAGGCGAAAGGGCAACCAGGGAGACTCGCCCACAGGGAATGACTTGTTCAGCTGGTTGGAGAGTGCGTCAAAGTATGGGGCAAAGACCGCGGCGGGGGTGGCAGGGTCGGTGACGAGAAGGGTGACAGATCCACGGTCATTGACCTTGGTGATGACTGCGAGGGGCAGGACGCAGTTCACATCTCTCAGGACGCGGGCAGCGATGTCAGGGAAAGTTGCTGCAATGAGGGGCGCTTGCGGGTGCTCAGAGGGGGAAGAACGCGGAGCGTAGAACCTTCTTTCGGCCGTAGGGAGTGACCTCGGTGCCTGAATTTCAGGGGCGAGGTTGCTGGCTGACGCGACTTGGGCGGCCGTGAGGGAGCTCTTATTCTTCTTGCCCTTCGTGGTACCTTTCAAGGCGGCCTGGGCATACGAGGGTTGGGGCTTGTGACAGTCAGGGGAGAGATGGCCCGAGATGAAGGTGGTGGGGTCAGGGTATTTTCCTTCGCGGAACGCGTTTGCCTCCCAGGATTCAGGGAACTTGTCGGCGTAGGCGCGAGGGTCGCCATAAAAGGCTGGGGTGTCCGGGTCGTACCGGGGAATGTCGGGATCCAAAGAGGAAGAGCTAGCCTTGTTGGGGGGGGGGGCGCGACCCTTTGCCTTAGGCTGAGCTGGGAGGGATGCGGGGCGTGTGGTGGTACCAGAGGGAGGAATGGAAGGGCGAGCGGAGGGAAGTGCTGCCCGTGTGGTCGCACCAGTCAGGGGAACCGGTGGCCGAGTGGGGGCTGGCGCTTGAGAAAGGGGGACAGCAGACACCCTTTGTGACAGGTCACGTAGTGACGCGTGGATAGAGGAGAGCTTGCTTTCCAGGGCCGAGGTGGTCAGGAGGGTGGCAACGATACCTTGTATGGTTCCTAATGGGGTTGTTATCGTGTCCAGCTGACGCGTCATGGACGCGAGAGCGCTCAGAGAGGAACAGGAGAGGGGGACGAGGATCGTCTCGCCGTCTGAGAGTTCAGCCAGCTGCCGGTCGTCGAGGATTGGGAGTTGGATAGAAGAGAAGTTAAGCCTTTGACGGGTCTCGCGGACGAAATCACGAATGTAGAGGTGAGTCTCGCTGAGCTCTGGCGAAGAGGACTGTCTTGACGAAGCCCTTGAGGGAGCCGCCGAGGAAGGCAGAGGGGGGAGGTCTTCCATCTTGACGATGGGGGATCAGGGACGCGAAGCCTGAAAGGCAGGAGAACTTAGGGGGCGAGTGGGGATCGTGCACTGAACGACGTGGAGTTGTAATTTCAATGACTGGAGGTGTAGAGGGCGCGGAGCATGGGGCAATTAGGGGGCAGAGCTCCCCTTTATATAGAAGGATATCCTAGCACAGCCTGTTGCCACCCAACTCATACCCAGTATGAGTCACATATGCGCGTAACCAAGAAAACCATTCAATTTGTTTTAAACCTTACAAACGAAATCCCTCATAGCAACTGTTTAACAAAAGACAGAACACCAATGTTATCCCAATCCGTATCTCACTAGGGGACTGTGAGCGGAGATTAGATAAGGCACGCAACTTGGTCCAGGGCGCACTTAGCCAGGACTGCCTCGCCTTAGTCCAGCTTAAGACACTTACCGGATATCTCAACTTTGTCTGTACTGTTACTCCATTAGGCTGAACCTTCCTCCGCAGTCTCTGGAATCTGTAGATATTATTTCCGATAAAAGGCAAACATTAACGAAGACTAATATCTTCTGAGGCCAAAAAGGACCTGCAATCGTGGCTAACCACCCTGGCAATAGAACCCAAGTGATCAATTAAAAAGCACAGCAGAGATACAAGCGAGCTCTGGTCCGACACAGTCGGTACCAAAGGGTTTGGGGCATTATATATTGACAACCGCCAAATCACCACACGTGGAGGAAACTAGGACAACATCAAAAGAACTACTCAGAAACCCCTTGTAGGAGCTGCATTCTCATTATTAATCCCCAAATACCTGACAAGGATGAACAAGCACATTAACACAAAGGAGATTCGTGCCGTAGAGCAAGCCTTACTGCACTAGGGCAAACAATGGAAGGGCACAAAAGTAATTATACATATCGATAACAAGGCAGCGGCACATGGCCTAGAAAATCATACTATCCACTGGCATTGAGCTTTAATGAATGTATTATGCAGATGCCGACTTTTCACAACAGAAGATGATCTCGTGATACAAGCACACTAGATTTCTACCAATGAGAATGCACTTGCAGATGCACTCTCACCGTTTGACTACAAAGGAATAACTAACCTCGCCCCGCACTTAATATACCCCACCACCAGCCTCCAGGATCGTGGGTTCTGGATACACAGCAAACATGACTTTCACCCATAGCCATATACTATTTGTAACGGAGACTAGCACCTGCAACAAGACATGGTTACAATATACCAAGATCATGTTTCTCTCTCTTCTACACTCTATCCAACTACCGCTATGAGAATGGTTCCTGCTTTCCAGCTAAGGCAACCTGGCTCCTGAAATCGCTTTGCTCATTAGCGGGGACTATCAAGATGAAAACAATGAACCTAGACCTTTGCGGTATAAGGTCTTATCAACTGGATTTGGGAATCAAAAGTAGAGTATTCAGAGACTCACGCCTGGAAAGGACACTGCAAGAGATCAAGTGCAGCCACAAGGAACCAGAGTTCTTGGAGCGAACACCACTAACTCCCGTTTTCCTGCTTCTTCTTCTAAATAATCTAGGTCACAGGAGCTATAACGAAGTTGTTATCCAGGCGGCATTTACCCTCACATTTGCCAGCTTTCTTACAATTTGAGAGTTTACTTACAGGTACAATGAGTTGAAACCTGGACCGGCATTCCAGAACTGCCATTTGTTTATAACAACAAGTAGTATCAGCTTCACCAACTGAGAGGAACACATGGAACTCAATTTATCAGCCTCTAAAAATGGACCCTTTCAGGCATGGCATTCAGTTGAAAATTGCCGCCAGTAATGACAGTAGATACCCCGTAGCAGCGATGCAGGAACCTGTCCGAAACAAGACCCACCGACCCCCTGATTCCTCCATATTCTGTATCGAACTATATCAACAACAACTCTTTCCCCGAGAATACCTGATACCAAAGTTGCGGGAACCTGCAATGAGTAGTAGACTCGGAACTGGTATATGGACTGGACATAGCTTCAGAAGAGAGGCAGTAACTTGAGCTGCAGAGGTTGGAATTGCTGAGAACCAAATTCTGGTATCATAAATGGTAGCAATAAGCGCTTCATATGAAGTGCTTGATATCAAAAACGTGCACTATCTGACGAAGCCTTTTATGAGTTTAGGGAAACTTTAGAGGAAACAAGATCTTGATGGACACAATGTGAGAGACCTGGCTGAAGTTGACTAAAGGTTTCATTGGTAGTCAAGTTAGTGTATATATTGGACCCTGTTGCCGACATTGAAAGAATATGCACCCCAATATATTTTATGACAGCCATAGTCTAATTTAAACATGGCTGGCCCCATTTCCTTACTCCCATGCCGACCCATATATCAATAGCTGTTCCAGTACTAACACTAATATAGAATCTGGTATATCTGGTATGAGATTATTGGGAACTGATTGGGTCACTCTCTTGAAGGCCCTTGCCTTCAACTGTTCACTGAAACTGCAGAATCATCATCTGAGTACCTGACAGCACTACTCAGCACAGCAGAAGAATTGCAGTTGGAGGTTTGGACTGGAGCCTAGGGTGGAGAGTGCCAGAGATCTGTAAAATGAGTTGTGCATGGACATTCCCTGTCAGAGTCTGAAGCATGTCTTCAACCAAATGAGCTAGGACTAGCACTCATGATCCTGCTACTTGAAGCACTGGGATTCAAGCTTAGACCAGAAGTATGGGTGGAAGAATTGGTGGTAGGGGCTGCATCTGTCCGGGCCTTGTCAGAGTGTAAACAATATCTTTTGCAGCTATAACTGTCACCAGAACTCAGATTGATTGTGCCACCTACACTAAATGTCCTAACATCTTCAAGCATTTTCTTTGTGAGTATCACTTGATCTCCTAAGAAAATACCAGATTCTCGGGTTATAGTAGAACCTCTGATGTGGGCACGTGTAGTTTAAAGCTCAAGGCCAGTTGCAATTCCACAATGCTGGCGGAAGGTAACCAAGATAGTTGATCACCAACTCTTGGCCAAATGACAGATTCAATAACACTATTGCAACATTCTTCCAGATGCACCTCTTTGACCTGTTGGGTGAATGCAGCTTTCAGTCCTCAAGTTCAATTGTCTGGGGATAGTGCATGGTTGATTTTTGAATCAATAGTGAGATGAAAAGGATCACTCCAGCCTTTTGCCCTCAGTTCCTTATGAACCTTCATGCTGAGTACAGCACTCAGGGTACACTCAAACTCTATGGAGAGAGTTGCCCCTCAACCTGAACCGAAATTGCAGATTTATACATAGTGGATAATCATTCATTGGTGAGTTGCACTGCCACTTCCGCACACATGGTATCAGGGAGTGCAGCTCGTAGGTTTGACTGAATGAGTTAATCAGATACTTTGAACCACAAGGTAGATTTTAAGGCTGTAGCCAACTAGTCAGGTGTGATTTGCTTCAGCACTTTTGGTTGAAGTGCATATTCCAATGACCTATGTACGGCTCCTACTGCAACTTCCTGATGAATAGCAGAAAGGAATTCCGGCGATATAACCTTGGCCAGGAGGAATGCTCCAGGCACACTCACCAGTGGTGAGTTCGTGTCTGATATATGTACCTGACTAGATACTATAACTTTGGCCATAGTATTGCCCTCTGGGCTATGAACTCTAGTGGGCCTCTCAGCCCATCTAGCAATCAGATCCCCAAGGTCTAGGTAGTACACCGCATACCAGATGATACAGAATCCGCACATGTTACTATAGTGTATTGCATGGTTGATGAATGGCTTAATGATTTCTGGATATCCCTCAACGGCGAAATCCCAGAACATCCCTCTGCCACATACCTATTGGAATGCCTGTTTGCCAGTGCAAGCACTGAGCAATATTACTTTTGCACAATTTCCAAACCAGTACCAAACTGTCACCAATACCATTGAAATGTTAGTATTGGGAATGGTAACAATTCCTCATAATCCCTCTTATATCGCATCATGAGTCTGTATTGAATTGATATTCTCTTGTCTTGATTAGTATATAACAACTATGCTAACAATCTCTGTGTCAGTTATGATAGGTACTCTTTTCATATCCGACAATAATCAACTCTATAAATCTACTTTGTAGTTCTAGTTGGCTCTGCACTTGCGAGGCTTGTATTGATCAATAGACCAATTGTCAATCAAATGCAATAGCAAGGAAAAGAATATAAAGCAATTGTTTATTCAAAAAACTTGTAGGTTGAAAGGTACTTAGATGGGAGTGTGAAGATCTTCTTCCTAGCGTGGAAAGCCCCCTATTTATACCTGATCTTCACTCTACCCTTACTCTAATAACATGTTCATAAGAGTCATCCTCTCATGACTCATAACCAGTCATTATATTAAATCAATCAGCTAACTCCTAGGACATATTTGTACAACCAAGTACTAATAAATTACCACTCTTAAAATAACTCACTGGCCTCAATGAGTCACATGTGTGAAACCCATGACTTATCATGTGAGTTATGGGCAAAGGTTATTACATAATCTGATATTACAATCAGGAGTCATAAAATACTCAACCAATAATACCCTCTAAATGACTCACTGCTGCATAGCTATGTGAAATATAATGAGTCAACTGATCTTATAGCATGAAACCCAACATACCTATTCCTAATAAGTATTAGTTATGTGAAATCTGCCTTGCTTGGTCATGATTTCGGATAGGAAGAGGCAAGAATCAGGTAGAATATAGTTACATTTTGTGGTCCTGTGAGCCGCTTCAATACGATATAGAGTTTTAACAGGTTCCAACAGCCCCGGCATTTTGATTGAATCAAATCCCACCTGGTTTGTTCCAGCTCACAATTGCTAAGTCTGCAAATAAGAAGGACTGGTGAACTCATGGAAGAAGCTGGGGAGTGGGAAAGATAGTAATGGCCAAATCTGATAGAGGGCCCCAATACTTAGACAAATATAGGATGACGACCCTTGCTTCCTGCTATTTTAATGCCACAATCATTCAATCGTTACTTGCTTTTGCTCACAAACAACCTTTTACTTACCTCAGAGTACTGAAAACAGAAATATCCGTAAAACAGTATTACTTCACAGCAAGCAAGAAGTACGGAACAACAATTTTCTCTTTCAAGATATCTCAAGTAGCAAATAAAACCAAACATCTCACAATGAATTCAGACTCATTAACCTGGTTTGCAAAGTTCAGCCTGTAAGCTTCACAAAATACCCGAAATTCCGGTCACAATAAAAGTTGAACCTTGCAGGTTCCTCTACTAACTAGTACAGGTTCAATTTTCCTTCTTCAACATACAACAAAAACTGTACCTCTGTTGTGCTGAATTCCTTCCGTATAAACCCTTCCTCTCTTTCTCACTGTGGCAGGTCGTAAGAGAAAGCGTGAGAGAAGACAATAACCTAACTTGGATAAATGCCCAGGTCCACCAATCCTGGACAGCAGCCACTCCTGCAGAACTATGAAATCTCCCAAAAGTCCAAATCGTAAATGACAATCTATTTGCTAATGCTTAATCACCGATGAGCGAGAAAAAAGCCAGTTGAGAGTGTCAATTTTGAATCATATTAGGATCATACTTGGGCACTGGCGGTCGGAGGCATACAAATCATATATCGAGTATTCAAAGAATGAATGTGTCGCCCTTTCATAGCGCTTCTAGCGCCAGACCTGGACAATATCCCACAGGTCAACTATGGGACTCACCTGCCTGGACTTGAGATTCGGATGTTGGAAACCTTGACGGCAGGCCTTCCTAGTCATCGTAGTAGTCAGAAGCCACCTGCCTGAAACTGGGATAGATCAGTTGCAACCATCCCAAGCGACAAGGGCCACGACCCTCTCACCAACGCCTCCCTCAGTTGAAGTGTACGACAAGATTTGTCCTGGAAGGAATCAGCCCTAGTCCCCATTTGTTAGGTCATGTTGGAGTTTTTAGCAGTGTTTTTTCTTTCTTCTCGTCATAGAAATCACCCAATGTATTTGTTTTCCACTTTGAAAAATTGATTAAGTATTAGCTATCAAGGTGTCAATTACTAATAATTTCCTACGTGTAAACGGAGACAGCGTTTAGCACTTACTATTCGTGGTTTCTCAATCAGGATTTGTCTCCAAAACGATCATGGTATGTTGCAGTAAATGAAAAAAGTGTAACGCATTCACTGTATCCTCCACCTACAGTATTTGCCTGCTTCTGTCGTTTAAACCTTCTCACGAATTGATATTATGGTAGATCGAGTAAGGTATTCATGAGAAAGCTCTGAGATCCCTGACAAGCCAAGCAGGGAAAATACCACCCGAGGCCCCCTGGCCAGACGAGTCATTAACCAACCTAAACTCGCAGAGGCCTATAATGACCAATCGTCACCAAACCGGCAGAGAAAAATAATAATTGCAGAGCGGAGGTACGAAAGTTACTTTGTATTCGTGGGACACCGGCAAACAAGGTCCAAAAATCAGACAAAACATCAGGAAAAAAATGGAAAAAGGAATAAAAAAGAGCTGTGCCAAAAATCTAAATCACAAACAGAGGATGGCCCCAAGGTTTGAGGCTTGTAGCGGTACAACATCTGTCTTGGTATCCGGACAACCTAAGATACCTCAAAGACCGCAGACCACAGTATGCTCTGTATTGGTTTCCTTCAGCTTAAATCAACATTTTAGATTTTTAAAAGTCTTTTGCTTGATATTTCTTGTTTCTATGGTAGATCTAAAGCTAGATTGAAATCCTGTGTTAATAGCGGTTAATAATTCTTTATTAGCACTTCCTCCCGGGAGTCCTCCACTATCTTAGAGGCTGAAAATAGAATGATGTGAAAGCACCAGGCTATGATACTATAATCTCATCGTGTGCGGGGAGGCGAGAGGGCTGTTTCGTCACCCCTGGTCGCCATTATTTTCTCTTCCAAGAAGTATCATAGCTAAAGGGGTGACTCGGACCTTGTCCATGTTCGGAAAAAAGCAGCTGGTTTGAAGCACTCATTGGCAAAGAATCGTCATTGTGGGGCTTGCTCATCCCTCTCACCCTCTTACACGATTGATGAATGGTGGCCTGAAGTGTTGCTGGCCCAGGGAGGTGCTCTCCTCTTGGTGCCGTCCGCTACAACCCAACTGATGGCTTGAATCCAATATGATGGTTCCTAGAGTATGATACGGTAGTTAGCTTGGGGTATGACCAGTTTACTTGGCCATCTAGAAGGTCTCCGGACGCCTTTAATTTATTTATACGCGCCTTGGCACAAAATTATCCGGAGAGTTCTTAAATGGCCAAGTAGAGGTCGTGACTGTTGTTTGTGGGGGTTTTCCGGTTTTGTGTGTTGAGTGCGCTCTCTACTCGAGCATGACACCTGTATTTAGTTTCTAGCCGGCCAGTATCCCATGTACATCCACATCGTTACCATCGAACATCTCCACAACACACATCACCGAAGTGCTTTTCCTCTGTGCTACCAGAGATTCCGCTACGATACACCAGTAGCCATTGGGCTGTGGGCGAGCTGTCACCAGAGGGTACCGACATCCACTGATATTACATTTACCCTTGCCACGCCAGACAACCCCTCTCCCTTAGAACTCTCCTATCCCCAACCTCACGAACGCTGCGGGTAGTCTCATTGCGAGCTTTGCTCTGGAATCGTAAGCTTGCCCTTTATTCTCACGGTTATACTTGTGTGATACCAGGGGCTCACCGGTTCAGTCTCACGCCTCTATATACGGCCTTCGTGTTCCGCTCACCTGCCGCACCCCACGGGAGACACTTTCTGGAAATACTGATTACTGACTGTGCGGCCCCCAACACAAAGTCAAGCTTAAAAGAGTTCCACCCACAGACCTAACGACGATGCCAGTCACTGTCAAGCCCTCGCCCGAGCTCGTGGGCCGCAACAGGGATCCAACTGTCCATTCAAAGGAGGATCTACTAAAACATACAGTTTCAGCCCGGGTATATGAAACCTCTAATTGTAAGACAGGTGAGAGGGAGCAGCCGGAAATGCGCCGAATCATTCAATCATCCTTCCACGAACTCAATCCCAAAACCTCTATAATAATCCCATACGGCAATGGCCTAGTCGATGGTATTATCCGTGCATTCCAGCAGGATCTCCATCTAGTGTTGCGACCAGATGATATCTGGCTTTCAATACTCACCCAGTTCAATATGTTTGTCAATGGGAATTCGGAGCATCTCCGCACTCAATTTGTCACTCATCAAGGCAAGAAAGAACTCATAATCGATGCTGGTCCGCAACGAATCGACGATATTGATATGGGCAAGTTCGCGCAGGCTATGACGCAGCTTATTCAGCAGAATGTTGTGGATCCACAGCTCAGAGAATTGATAATGCCGAACTTCAGCACCACAACTGACAACGATAAGTCCGTCGCTGCAATAGTTATGATGGGAACCTTGCAGGCCTACTTTGACTATTACGGCTGGATAGGGTGCGGATTCCCCTCGGTCACACTCCAAGGCGAGAAATCCGATTGGGAAGAAATCCTGCTCAAGGTCCAACGCCTCGCAAAGTATGGCCCCGAGATGACAGAATGGATACGCCTCCTAGTCCCCGTCATCCAGTACATGATCGCCTCCTTCACCGAGCCAACCTCCCCTGATATCAAGAATTTCTGGCTTCGAGCATGTCATGCCGTCGGTTCTGGTGGATCTGGGGGTTTGAGCACACTATCTGGTTGGCTAACTGCCTTCTGCTTCTTTGACAAAACTGGTCAGCGGACTAAGGTATACACGGATAAGCAGCTGGCCACTTATCTCGGGGCGAAAAACGTGCCGAAGAGGAAGAGATTGGTTCTGGGTGGCATTGCCTACCCAGTACTCGATCACGAGAGGACCCCCAAAGGCATTGTGTCAGTTCCCGTCACTTTTCAAGACTACGGGACTGGACTAGAGCACAAGACAACGATGGTTGCAGGCTCTGTCGGGATGATGCCTTCAGCTTTAGGGAGCGGAGGGGACTTGACTAGAGTGCAGCCTAGGTCAGGGTGGTGGATGCTGGAGGATTCAGTCAAACCCATGGGTGATAACTAGATTCACACATTCTAATAGCCGGTGACTTTTGTACTAGCTAGCATGGTAGGAGGTGCATAACTAGCGTGTATTCCTTTGTGGTTAATAGAGCTTATATTCGGATAACCGGAGGTTCTATTGTGTGGATTTCAGGTAGTGACAGTATCACCTGTTTGATAGGATGCAGTTACCTCTATGTGCCGTCTTTCATCCTCTAATTATGTTCGAAATCGTTTTTGAGGTAGAATAGTCCAACATTTTCATTCTTTCCACTAGTTGCTGCTTCATCGTCTCTCACTTGTTCTTCCCTATTGTTGCAAACCTGTACTGTACTCGTGTCTCCGCGCCAAGAATGGGCACCCCTTTTGGAATAGCCACTCCGGGCCCATATGGAGGATAGTGTAGAGGCTGCTTTTCTCAAGAAGCATGATGGCGGGTAACCTTCTAGTTGATCTTGTTGCAAGAGTCGATGAGAGAGCTTAATATCTTCTGATCCCAGCGCTTGACCGTTGAATTAAACCTATTCTCTCCTCCACATTTCATATTCTCTTTTTAATTAAATATGGTTTTCCATACTGCAATCCACATATTGGTCATGCGTACTACGGCGGTCTATAATACCAAAACCACCACTGAGCCCAAATCTTAAAACTCGAAAATCCAAAAACCTAAAATGTCCTCAACCAACAGAATTTTGCAAGTAATAAGCTTAATTATCGTCATAGGTATCACTGGGCACTAGAAAATAGCATGCTAGAAAAAAGGTGATTGGAGAAAAGCTCACCTGTTACATTTCTTTCGCTCGTATGCTCAGAAACTTCAGGTTCATAATTTGATCTTGCTTATAGTTTATGATCAGGAACACCATGTGCCATATTCCTAATCTAATAAACAAAGAAGAAACATCGTGAAGAAACATAAAGCCAAAAGTGTTTGTCAAATCTGTAAAAATTCAGGCCGAGTAAAGGGAGAAAACATGAGTAAAGTAATCGGTGGAGAGATGGATCAGAATTGGGTAGTTCGCTTGGGCAGTTAATAGATGTTCAAATTCGCATAACATTTCTAGCTAGATGATCGGATCCTTTATCATAGGATCCGGCTTCCCTAATGCCATGCCAGGGTGGGTGAAAACTTGATCACCACTCACGCAAAGGAACAAATCTTTCTCTGACTGAAACACAAAAAAAACATTCAGATGCAAGGAGCGAGAGTTTTGAATGAGAGGAAGGCACGTGTAGTAGTGCCTTTCATGAAAGAACTAACAAGAAAGAATAGGGTTAAACGATATCAAGCATACAGGAACAAAATTCCAACAAAATTAGAACTTAGAAACCACCGGCATAGATCTACAATGTAATCATATCCTTGCTAGAGAAGGCGCTAGCACTATCGCGGTCGGAAACTTCTCATATTGGCTATAGATATCTAGATCTAAGATGGTCAATTCAGTTTCCCAGTAACTCTTCAGGAAAGTCCTAGGCATTGTGCTTTGATTTAACTTCGGTTGCCTCAGTTCTTTGGCTTTGTTGCAACATCACTATGACTATGGTTAAAGCACAAGACTTATGAAAGTATTTTAAAGGGAAAATAAGCCTTGGAGCAGAATTATTGGCTCAGTCTCATCCCGATACTTGGAGCACTTGATGATCTGTCCAACCTTCTTCGTTCCCTCGCAGGCACATCGCTTATTGGGTAGGTTATATAGCATCACCACATCACTCGTAGTTTGTCTGCAGCCCCCCGCCGTCCTCAGAAATTCCCAGCCATTTCCTTCATTTTTCTCCACATGTGCCCAGCTGTCATTCTTAAGACCTGCCATCTGTGGCCCCCCCCTCAGTCCTTACCCACACCCTACCATCTTCTGATACCCCTTATAGTTCTTCCGGCAATCCTCGCAGTCCCCTGGAGTCCACCTCAGAAGCTGTTTTTCCGTTTGTCTCAAAATATGAAATACCTAGCATGTAGGGCCCGGCAGTCCCACAAGAAATTTGCCTTAAACAGGACTGCCACCAGCGGTCCGGGTCCATCGCATCTTGTCCATTCCTCTGGGAATTATCCCCTCCATCGCTGTGGGGCCCCTGGCCTTTTCAGAACGCTGAGCTCGCTGTCGGAGGAGCAGGGCGGTAGTATATGTACTTGTGGCTCTAGACTTGTTAGTGTAAAGCAATGTCCCATGGCCAAGCGATCCTCAGGCTGTAGCTTTTTACTACCACTCCTGGGACACAGCTTGCACCCTTGAGTAATACTCCGTGAGCCAATTGGCAATCGGTTATCCCTACCCGATACTACCTTTATTACATGCTGTCTGATGGAGTAATCCTATTGTGTGATGCCATATTAGAACATATTAGCTAGTAGGGACAGTCACGCATGTTGAGGATGACTAGCATATCAGATGTTTGTGTGATAGAGGGTCCACTGCCCAGGTGGCTACCACAACCTGTATTTAGTCTCAGCTGTGTTTTCTTTCTGTCTAGCTAATATCCATGATGACTCTACACATTGAATAGTGAAAGCACTTTAGCCTGCCTACCACCTTCGTTCGAGATTGCTTTTCATGACGCTTGCCTCACGGCAGCCTCCTAGCGGTGCTTGTACGGTGGCTGTTGCCCCTGGGCACTGCCAGACCTCTATCACTTTGTTCTTCCAAATTCTTGTTTCACAGCCTTGCTTTCCTCTTCGTTTTTCAAATTTTCTTTCAATTCCTCACTTTGTAACATTCTCCGTTTCGACATTGATCATTACCAATCTTATCCATGATGACAATTATAAATAACCCCATGAAACTTTAATGGTCGACGGTATTTTTACCCTTTTCGATTTTTAAGTTTTGAGATTTGGGCGTTGTGGCGGTTTTGGTACTATAGCCCGCCGTATGCGTACAGTTTCTTGTAGAATATTCAAAACCGATCTAATTTCTACAAACAACATCTTATTGTACTTATACAAAGCGATAATGGCTCCCTTGTAGCATAGGAAAGGCTTCTCTCTTTTGTGATTCTGCGTTTTAAATTAATTTAATCTCTTAGGTTCCAGTATTCTCACAACACTGAAGACTTACTTGCTTAGAAAAGTTGATAACCGGCCTGTAAGAGTTCACAAATCGCCAATCCTGTGGTCAATCCAGAGGTCACTGGCTAGTGGCACTTTTCCGCACAATCTTTCAAACAGCTCGAACACTATACTTTTTATGGGCTCGTGGTCACTATTCCAAAAGGGGTGCCCATTCTTGGCGCGGAGACAAGAGTACTAAGACCTAACAAATTCCATTCTTCCACCCTATCCACACTGACCCCCCAGATCTGGGCAAAGATTAGCTAATAATGGTCGGTACCCGGGACCACGTCTAGTGGAATGAGCAGATAAATGAGGGCTATGTAGCGATGCTCACTCTACGAGAAGAATTGTCTAGGTATATGTAACATGTGTACATGTTCCGGTAACGGTACACAGGAGCGGGCAGTGCAGGATCTCCTATGTTTAGTTGATTTATATTTGGCTTATTTGATTTGATTTCAGCTCCGCCACTATCTCTGAGTCAGATAGGCTATGCTATCGTATTGCTATGTTTAGTTTGCTTTGCTGGAAGTTTATATTTAGGATTCCGGGTATGGAATGGTCATGTAGCACTGGCGAAGGCTGAGCATTGTTTGTTTGTTTCTTTCTTTGGTCTTGCAGGATTA
>Ga0307510_10002374_pt1 | contig 21333 bp, 24 predicted proteins | sample 12_EM_MG_FD_207224 | JGI IMG/M metagenome (GOLD analysis project Ga0307510, IMG submission 207224) | Populus trichocarpa ectomycorrhiza microbial communities from riparian zone in the Pacific Northwest, United States - 12_EM | ecosystem: Host-associated > Plants > Roots > Unclassified | place... | reverse complement strand
GATTGTTTGGCGTCTGGGAATAACAGAAAAGTTAAGGTAATGCCCTCTTCAATTGATGAAGAGATAGTCCTTACTTTGGGCTTTCCCCCGAGGCATGCGTTTTTCTCAATGTAGCCGTTTGATATACAGACGAGGGGAGAAGATGTGTGGAAGTGAACGCTAGACGGATGGTGTAGAGGGGAAGGATCGGCGGTAGGTGGCCTTGTTATACTGCGCGTAGACAACAACATGTGCGGCGCTGTGGGCGTGTCGGACTGTCGCAATTTCGTCAGGCGTTTGTGTGTGTGAGGTTCGTTCTGTGATAGCCCTATGGGGTACGATGTGGTGTGTCGTCAATCGGCATGATCCTCCCCCCTGACGATCCCACAAGGGTTTGAGCCGTGATAAGAGCCCCATTGTCAATGGCAGAAGTCTTGGCCCACAAAGGTCAAATGTTTACCCGAACATCACATTCTGCACGTATACAGGACGGGAACACGATCTAGAAAGAACGAGACTAAACATCGCTTTGAGCTACACACACAATGATCGAACGAAAAAAAGGGAAAGGAAACAATCAATGACCCTTTGAAATGACAGTCCAGACAACTAATCCACGGCTCATCTAGGTAGACATCGCCGATTGTTGGCGCGCCATCGAATCCATCAGGTCTCCTGTCAAGGTCTCCTGACCAGCACCCGTTTGCACTCTCTTAGACGTAGGGTCCTCTGTGCTCTCGGCGTCGAAACCAGCACGACGTTTCCCCGTCTCCTTGGATCTCCGCTACTCCTTGATAAGGTAATTCAAGCGGCGTTTTTGGGGCGTATCTTCCATGTGATAACCCTCATCGAACTCTATGCCGTGCATGGGGTCATCTTCGCCTTGAGCCGGGCGATGGACGACGTTTAATGGTAGCTGTCGATTCTGCTCGCTCAACGATTTGGCAAGAAGGCGGATACGATTCGACGGCCATTTAGCATGTCCTACAGGCGGAGGTGCCAATATTGAAAAGAGGATCTCACTTCCATGCGCAGAGTCTGAGAGGCCCGAGGACGACTCAGATAAATGAGAGGAATCATCCTCACGGGTGTCGTCCGTATCACTACCCTCCCGATCAGCAGGTCTGTCATCGAATAATTCTCGGCAATGCATCTGGCCTATACGTTGTGCCAGATCATTGGCCCAGTTTTGGACGTCATTTTGATTGAGATAGTCGACTCTCGTCAGCGCCGGGGTGTCTTGCCACACGGAACCCCGATCACGGTAACAGTACACCATGAGATCCAGCTGTTCGTCGAGCACGGGATTTGCATGGAGCCAAGCTCTTACGGTTTCATCGCTGTCGATGAAGACATAATCCATGCTATTCAACTCTCTCATAGGAGACCTACGTAACCTTCTACGCCCTTTGCCTCTAGCGTCAAGTATGTAGCGGATTCGGTCGTGAGGTACGGATCTGTAAATCATTGCTGACATTCCACAGATGTCATAGGAATCCAACTCGGCGAACACTACCCCATTGACATGAGGGGGACGCCAATGGAGTAAGTTATAGTTTGGGGCGACGTTTACCTTATTCCTTACAAACTGGAATAGTGCCAGACCACGTCACGACGGCAGGACATAAACGATACGCACCGCGCGCGGACGCCCAAGTAGAGCGCTCCAATCTGTATCTCATAAGTCAGTAAGTAAAAACCTGAAACAGGGTGATGATTTAGGAAGTGAGTAACTTGTGGGCCTACGGTTGGGTGCCGGGCGAAAACCCGGGGCAACAGGTTGGTTTTGGACTACCACAGGGCCATTATGCGGTGGATCTGGTAACATTTGCGGCGGTGCAGGGTCATTATCCGGTGAACTTGAATCACTTACCATTTGTAGGTGCGCAGGATCATTACTAGGTTGAACAGGTACATCCGGACCCGCCGCAGGAACATCACCTGGGGGAGCCTGTCCGAGTTGTCCGGCGGGCGGGAGGTTGACCTGTGGAGCCGGTATGTCTGGAACAGCTGCACCCGGAGGAGCCTGTCCGAGTTTTCCGGCAGCAGCGACGTTGACCTGTGCAGCCGGTACGTTTTGACCAGCCGCACCCGGAGGAGCCATTCATAGTTGTCCGGCAGCAGCGACGTTGAGCTGTGCAGCCAGTACGTTTGGACCATGCGCACCTGGAGCAGCCTCTCCTAGTTGTCTGGCAGTAGGGACGTTGACTTGTGCAGCCGGTACGTTGGACCAGCCGCACCTGGAGGAGCCTGTCCGAGTTGTCCGGCAGCAGGGACGTTGACTTGTGCGGCAGGTACGTTTGGAGCCTGTCAGAGTTGTCCGCCTGCGTGGACCTTCGCTACGGGAGGATTTGGGGGAAGTTGACCTGGGTTCCCTATAGTCGTCGCAGCCCCCCACTTATTTGGGGCCCCTGGCGGTAGTAACGATGCGTGCACGACGACCTGCCCAGGGGGGATTGCGGGATTTGGCACTACCATTTTGCCTTTGTTATTTGTGTCATTCAACTTCCGGCAACTGTCCTTAACTAGTTCCACCACTGCCTTCTCGATATCCTCTAGACGATGTCTATCATTGGCTGCCACTGCGGAGACGATGAGATCGCAGGCAGGACGCAAGGTCCTCATGCCTGTGCATATTGGCAGGAAGTCGGCGTCAGGGAATCTTTTGGCTGTTCGCCCTGCTGGGGCAAAGCCCCTTCCTATCATCTGATCCTTCGCACAGTTCCGCAACTCTGTGTACATTTTCTTTTGAGCCTGGACTTGTGTGAAGCCCATGTTTAGCTTATGATCCCTAATCGCTTGACCGCCTGGGTTGGTGCGATGCATGCTCATTGCCCCTTGAAGCGAACTAGGCGGGAGTTGATCTGTCTGTCCCGGCGTAAGGACTCCGGCATTTTGCATAAATACGTACTGCATGTTGATATTTTGCGCCATGTCCGTTGAGCGTTTGTTTATATTGATAGTTGATTTGGAGATTCTAGTCTTGTGAATATAGAGAATGTTGTGGATGTTGTGGATGTTGTGGATGTCGCATTATCCTTGGTATGAGCTTGCTGCTGTGGTGATCAACCCACATTATATATACAACTCTCAGATATTCAAGATGGTTTGAAAGAATCATGAATTGTTTGCATTGTTTTCAAGAATTAAGATGCATCAAGAACTGACACCTCGGGTGTCCATTAGTGTGTCAGTCGTTTCCTGTGAACGGAAGATAATACCCAGCTGATATCACGTGACGTCGCGACACACAACGCTAAACCTGTTCAACACCTGGTGATGGATCAGTGTGCACAGCAATAGGCCCAGCATCTCCAGTCATCCGCACGCTTTAACATCGAGATGACGACATCATCACACTACTATCACCCACACTGGACTCCCGAAATCGGCGGTGCCGAATTCCTTTATGCCGCTCAACTTCGTCTATTGAGATGGTCCTTAATGGTCTTCGTTCGAAAGGTTTTTTGGGTTTGGGAGTATGAGTGTCTCTGCCCAACATTGGTCTCGGTAACGATGAGAAGTATCAATCTAGTGTTAGGTGGTAGCTTCGGCGTGAGGTATTCCAACAGCTAGGACCTCAATCGTAATTATATCGGAGACCTCGTTAGGAAGACACAAGTAATGTACGCTAGATATAATGATTCACTTCGGTATAGATAGTCAAAGTATTGATATATAAGTGGAGATAACTTATTATATTGATAAGATCTCTTCTTTGTGATTGTTGTGTCTAATAGCAGCGAAGATGCTTCCATATTTATATTCGGCGTCTGCGCAATCGCGGTATTCATGCTAACTCTATACTAATTAAGTACCTTGCCCGCAGCTCTGCCAACTTCACCTGAGTGAGAACACTCGTAGACCATGAAAACTCTGTACCATACCTTTTGCTCCCATGGTCAACTTATCTGTGTGTGCTTCTGTTATTCCTGATGGTGTGGAGACCACGTCAGGGGTCAGCTCATCCGCTTATCTGTTGACAACAATGGTTATGAATTATCTTGCCCTCGTGTTCCTCAAGGGTAGTCTAACTCGCTGGACAGAAGATGGCCAATCTTCTTTGGTTGGTTCCGTCGAGGATTCAGCCTGCAACTGCATGTTGTATTGTGGTCTTCCGGCATTATACGACTTGTCCTCGGGATCGTACCTATAGGTTTTTTCCCTCGGGCTCCATCTTTTACCAACTTGTCCTCTGTGGATGCACCCGATCCACTTACTGGGCATAGTTACCTCCTTCATACTCTACACGTCTTCGTAGGTACAAGGGGACTAACATTGGTGCACCAGGTCCTGTTACCTTCAGCCCCGTATTCTGACAGCATGTCTTCAAGTGTCTGTAACCTTATGCGCCGTCGCCCGATTCACCTGCCTCTGCTTGCATAAGGTGCCCCAAGGTCTCCCGTCATATATCCTGCGAACAGGATCCGGACGGACTGACGGCCGCGACGTATATGGTCTTATAGGATGTGTTCTATCGACTGTAGTCTTTGGTGTTGGGACTCAACTACCCAGGCGGCCAGTGGTGACGAACCATCCCAACGCCGGGCCTGGAGGGGAGTGTTATCTTTTTCCTTCGAAGTTCACATGCGTCAAGGTAGGGTAACTTTGCCCTGTAACTCTTTACGGCGAGTCCGTGCGCCTAACAATCCACCTATATTTGGTAAAATCGTCGATGAAGCGTATAAAGTATCGACATCCTCCACCGGACTGAGTCTGCATCGGTCCAGAAAGATCTGAATGGACTAACTCTAATGGCGCTTTGGTTCTGGGGTTTGACGCTCGGAACGGTATACGCATCATCTTCCCCGTAAGGCACGTCGCACAGCGATTCTCCTCCTTATTTGCCTGCAAACAAGGCATACCACTCGCCACCTCCCTGTTACTCATCTTTAGTACAGCTGGTAGTTGTAGATGTCCAAGCCTATGATGCCAGAGCGCGGTCGCCGTATCGTCCTTCTTAGAAAGAAGCAAACCGAAATCGAGGTACTTCCCACTCGGTATTAGCTTGTAGAGCTTGTTCCATTTCTCAACAATAGCCATAAGAATTCCACCTTGATAGAACTCCGCCGCGTCATCCGTAAATGCGATCTTGGCCCCCTTCTTCGTTAGCTGGCTGACCGATATCAATCCAGCCTCTGTCGCTCCTGGTACATGAAGTACTTGGGTCAGAAACACCCGCTGACGACCTCCTCCTGTCGTCCATGTGTAAGTTTGAACTGTGCCAATTCCAGCGGCGGAAACAAGCTCTCCCGTGGCTGTCTTCATTTGGCGTCGGTTTGCTGATAGAGAAACGTAGGTCTCTTTAACGAAAACGTTGCTGTTTCAAGTCATGTGGTTTGTGCACCCAGAATCAACCACCCATTCAATTTTGTTCGTCACGCCTACTCCTCCCAGCACGCGTTCAACAGTATATCCATGCTCCACTTCTTCTCCAGAATAGGTCTCTCTCCCTCTGTCTCACAAAGTGCCCGCTGTGCATTCCGTAGCGATTGCCGTCTGCTCATCACTCAGTAAAATGCGATTGTTGTTTGCTCCGAAATCCGGTCCCCTATGGGATAACGATTGTCTCATTTGTCCTTCCTTCATTCCTCCCCCACCGGGTGCGCTGATATTGCGCTCTGGCCACCAATCAGCCTTCTTATGCCCTTTCTTGCCGCAGCCGTCACATGTACCACTGACTGAATTAGGCCTCTGACTTTTTCCTCTCACTCTCGATACTGAATGAGTGGCCGGACCTGTGCTTTCTTGACGTCTTTGGTTTCCTCTTCTACCCTTCGTATATAACGCTTGGTCAGGAAGTAGGGACTTTTTTCTACGAAGCTCAGCCTAATAGGCTAGCAGTAGTTCTTTTAACTTCTTGAATCCAGTGAGCGAATTCTGGTTCGGAAGTGCCGCTTTGGTTACTATAACCCAGGTTGGCCACTCTGGCGTCTCAGGTAGACCCTCCAAGATGTGAAAAATTAAATGCGCGTATGACGGGGTTTGCCCGCACGTCACGAGCTTGTCTCTGAGTTCCCGAATGTTGTTGATGTACTCGAGTACAGTGCCCGATTCCTCAAGCGTGGATTCATTTAGCTCTCGTTGCAAATGGTTCGCGTCGTAGCTATTAGCCGTTTGATAATTGGCATGCGCGTCGAGCCAGATTCTTGAAGGTGTAGTCCACTCCATTTCATTGTCGTAGCGAAGCGCGATAGCGTCTGTCATTGCCATCCGAAGCGTACCGCTTGCCTGTTCTATCCGAAGGTCTTGCTTTTCATACTTCTCCATATTTTTCTCGTGCTCCTTGACAAGCTTGTCATTGTCAGACTCCTCATTCTCCGGCTTCTCCAGCAGCTCCTCACGACCATTGACTAGGTTCCACAAGCCATCTCGCGGGAGATAGTCTGTCATCCTCATCGCTCACAACTGATAATTGGTCCCATCGAGCTTCGCAAACTCATGCTGACCAACGATGATAAACCATCTTGTCCATTCATCTTTGCTCCTACTACCGACGGCGCTGCTACTCTGAGCTAGACACGGAAGCCTATGTAGGACAACATAGTGTAATGATAGCTGATACCGAAAAAATATTCACTGCCGAAAGATCACGGGTGAAAAACCTTTTCCTTTGCTTGCGTGTGTGTTACAAACCTTTTCCTGTTAACGGCCAACAATCTCGATGGATTGGGCCTGGCTCATACCCTGATGGAGGCCTGGTTTCCGCGCAGGGAATATGCCGTCGGACAGGCACCGCAAGGACACAGCTATGATCGGATCTGTTGTCGCGAGAACGATCCTGGTCAGTCGCTGATAGGAAAACTGAGATGTGTTCGATATCCGATATATATGACAAGTGTGTTGCAAAGGAGTGTGATGACCATGAGTTGTTCTCGTACAGAGAAAGGAACGCAGCTCAGACTAGATACAGTTTGTTGGGCTCCTACCACACAAAACCAGTCACCGCCACGCGGTCTGGTCAATAGCCCTGCTCACACCTACATGTGTGCCCTAACCTAACATCCCACGATGGGGTTACTCCATCAGCGAAGAGCAGAAACAGCCCTCTCCCCAGAAAAACCCGAATGGTCAAGCCTAAGAGTAATGAAACTTTCGAGCCAAGCAATAATTCCACCCAATGGATCACGATTCGCGGCCGGACATGACATCTATGACCTGACAGATGGTCTAGTGCCTGCAAAAGGACACGTAATTGTGGAAACAGGTATTGCAACACGACTGCTGGAAGGAACCTATCGAAAGCTAGCCGCCAGAAGTAGTATGGCTAGCAAGATGGGAATAGCAGTGGGCGGTGGTGTAATAGCTGCACATTACACTGGAGAAGCCAAGGTCATAGTTCGAAATCATTGTCAGGCGAACTGCTCGTATAAAGCAGGCGATCTGATAGCGCAACTTATGGTGGAAAGAATTGAGGAGGCCGACACCATGGAAGTAGATGACCTAGCAATGCCCCAGCGGGGAGACAGGGTGTGCAGATCCAGCGACCTAAACCCTAAGCGATCCATCACGATGAAAGAAGAAAGAATCCCCATATGTTTCCTCCAAGCGGAAAGCAACACAAATGAATTCTTTAGTGCAAGGGATATTGGCTGTCACCCTCAGTTAATACACGAGAAAGAAGTGCTATCAAGCCCTCATGTCAACGGAGCCCTGACACGAACCATGAATGATACATTTCTAAATTCGATTAGACTGGGCGGAAAGGAAGATGGAAAGTGGTTGTCCCAGGGCCATGAACTGGTCAGGTTGAGAAAACGCAAGAAGAAGATCCTGGATGAATGGACTAAGCCCAAAGGGTTACTATACTACAAGAATCGATTGTACATCCGTGAAGACGAATCTCTACAGACAGAGATAGCCCATGGCTCTCACAATTCGAGAGTAGCTTGGTCCTTTGGACAGAAGAAGACAATTAAGATAGTAATTGGGGATTTTTACCGGAAAGGACTCACCGACTGGATCAAGGATTATGTACGATCTTGCGACGAATGTCAACACAGCAAATCCCCGCGGCATGCAAAATATGAGCTAGTTCAACCTTTAGAAGTACCATATGCTGCCTGGTCCTCCATTGCGACAGACTTCATCATGCAACTACCTGAATCTCAGAGTAAGACCCAAATCATGTTTGTAGTAGACAGGTTTACAAAGATGGATCACTTTATCGGCCTCCACGAAAATGTGACCGTGAATGATGTTGCGGCCACCTTCCTTCGGGAAGTTTGCAAACTTTACGGATTGCTGACAGAGATTATATCGGGCATGGACGCGAAGTTTTCCGGTGAATTCGGTGAATCACTGTGCAAAATGTTGGGAGTTAAACGCCGCATGTCGACGGCATACCACGCGCAGACTGACAGGCAAACGGGCAGAACCAACCAAGTGCCGGAAGGTTACCTACAAACATTTGTCAACTATGGTTAGAATGACTGGTACCAACTATTGCCGTTAGCAGAACACGGATACAATAACTGAGCCACCAAGGTGCACAAGATGACCTCATTCTTTGCCAACTACGGTTTTCACCCACAGATTGAGTAGATGAAAGAAAGAGAAGCTGGGAACCCTGGGGTGATGATGCATGCTCACAGGATGCAAGACATACTTGGCCATTTAAAACATCTCCGGATGCTTTTTCCCTTGGCACCAAGTGAATTTAGAGGTCCCGAGTGACCTACCGGTGATGAAACCTTGAGCTATGATAAAAATGCCTCAAACGCTATAGATACCTAAGGCGAAGAGACTAGAGATACTAGACATACATGGCAATATTTGAACACTATATAGGAGAGAAAATAAAGAAAATAGAAAAGAGAAAACATTTTGGGCCTGGAATTTATTCCCACCACTTTGCCGAATACAATTTTCCATAACTTTGGGTAGTTTCACAATCTCTTGATTGATTTCACCAATCGTAATACTCTCCCACTCTTCCTTTAGTGCTACAGCCATAGCAGCTGGAGTAGATATCTTCACACTTCCCCGGTGGCGGAGAATACGGCCTTTCATCAGCCACCAGATTTGCTCGATTGGATTAAAATCGGGCGAATTTGGTGCCCAATCTACCTTTTTAACTCCAACCTCTCCCTCACACGATTCGTGAAGTCGGAATCATGCCAGGGAGCATTCATCTTCCATTAGCCTAAACTGAGTAATCAGAATTTCACTTTCTCTGCAGATTGGCCACAATAGTGGCTTACAAAGAAGATGTACGTATCTCCAAGAATCAACCCCACGGAAATCTCCTCTCTCCACGTTCTTTATCTTGTATTTTTTGCCTCACCAAGAGTGTGTTGTCTTGACCTTTTTCCCAGTCTCCTTTCTTGCAATTCGAGCAATCCGGGCTTCCGCCAGTTCCCTCTCCCATAGTCACTTCCACTCCTCTGATTGCCTCCACAGATTATCCAGCTGTTTCTCCTCCTCTCCACCCTTGGTCTTTAGCTCAACTATTGTGCGCATAGCCGTAGACTTTTCCTCCTTTGTTTCTGTGGACCATATATAAAATTGTCTCTTCCTACCCCAGGATATCATACCCCAAGACATTACCGCTGAGCCCTGCTTCTTTCTAGCCCCTATGCAATCCTCATGCCACTGCTCTGGCTTATCATGCCAGACATGATTGAGGCCAAACACCGCTCCGACCTCGATCAACATCTCATCTGTGAATGCGTAATTTGCCCATTCTCTTCCAGGTAACATTTCTCCCTCATATGGCAAGATGCCTACATATTTTCTACAATTAGATTCATAGTATAAATACACGTTATAGGCATATTGAACCAGAATATTTGAGTCCCAATTTAGTATGAGAGCATGAATGCCAACAGCCAATTTTGAATAGAAATTGTTACCTCCTGTGTTCGGGTTCAAGATGCGTCAGATATTTGAATAAGAGGAATTCACTTACTAGTCTTTTTTGTTTACTCATTGGATTCAGAATAAACTTGAACTGTTCCCGGTATGCCCCCAAACCTCTTTCTACCAGAACACTGAATATTGTTCAAGAACATACATGCGATAGCTCGGCTTCACGCTGTATGTCAACCAGCTTCATCTGGCGAGTGGTGAAATCCCATCGGACAAGCAAGACAAGAGAATCTTTCTCAGCTGTAGTAAGTGCATGGGGCCTTCTGGAACGTGTATCGGGGTTGAGTAATTTTACTGAAATGAGTTCAATCATAGAGAATGGTACTTCCAGGCTCTCGTCCCTGTTGATTCTTGCCTTGCAGGCATTAGTAATCGCGTGGATCCAGATACCATTCGCGGTCGAAACCGCAATCCCGGTTAATTTATGAATCTTTCTATAACTGACAGTTTTGGCGGCATTTCCTTAGGCTATGACAACTTCATGACGCCGGGTTGTAATCTGTGAGCCTAATTGTGTTACTTGTTAGCTGTTATTAAGCCAATTGACATGCTGGAAAACCCACGTGCCATCTGGCTTGATTTTGCTGTGGAAATCGCGTAGTACAATATCTAAGTACATCGGTTGAACTACCTGAATGGACGGCTAAATCAACAAACAATATTGCCCTGTGAGGCCTTGGGGGGGCAATACAAGGCTAAAAAGTGTCCGGAGACTTTTTCAATAGCCAAGTACATCAACAGGCGAAACCAAGGTTAGAAAGCACATCTGAATCAATAAAGAAATATTATGATCGAAAGGCGGCGGAGCAGCCCAATATCATGGTGGGGAACATGGTAATTTGAATGCAAAGAACATCCACACAAAGTGACTGTCGAAGAAGCTGAGTCCGAAACCGTATGGCCCTTTCAAAGTGTGAGAAAAGAAAGCAAGCAGGGCGTATATGTTAGATATGTCGCGGCGATGGAAAATGATTCCTGGGTTCCACGTTTCCCTTGTGGTACCCTACCGATCTTCGAACCGACCAAATGGCGAAGAGCCACCAAGAGGTCACGAAGATATTGAGGGAGACTTGTAATGGGAAAGAGACATGAACGTCAAGAGTGAGATCATCTCGTATACGCGGAAGGTTCAGGGAAGGAATAAACAGAGGAAAGAGCTTCGGTATTTTGTGAAATGGAAAGGCTGTCCGGAGGAGGACAATACATGGGAGCCCCCTGAAGGCATGCGAAACGCCAAGCAAGAGGTGAAAAGGTTTCATAGAGAGAACGCGGAAATGCCGGGCACGGGAGAGGTCGCAAATCATAAGCAAGGTTTTCCATCGCGAGTCAAGTAAACGCTCCTTATTTTTACCCCTACTATGTGTACCTTGAAAAAGAAAAATTAGATTGTACAAGAGGTATATGAGTATACAGGAAGAACACGTCGAAGAGGGGAGCTGGTGTTGGGCGCCCGGGCTCCTTGTGAGGATTTAGGAAGAATAGTGACCCTACCTTGACGCGGACGAACTTCTAAGAATAAAGATGACACCCCCTTCCGGCCCCGGGTTTGGAACGGCCCGTCATCAATGGCTTGCAGGGTAGTTGCGTCCCAAGGCCAAAGACCACTCTCAGTGGAACACATCTTATCACTCGGTATAGGCTGCCGCTGTCAGTTTAAGCAGGCCCTGTTCCCAGGTTATTGGTGTGGGGAGCACAGGCACCATATCCAAGGGGAATCAGATGAATCGGAGGATAGCGCATAAGATTACAGCCACATGAAGACAGGCAGTCAGAAGGGTGGGTCGAAGGTAAGGGGACGGTTTGCATACAAGTTAGGCCCCTCTTACCTACAAAGACGTGTAAGGTATGAAGGAGGTAACTATGTCCAGTAAGTAGATCTGGTGAATCCACAAAGGACATGTTGGTAAAAGAGGGAGTCTGAGGGAAAAGACCTTATGGTGCGATCCCAGGGACAAGTGATGTAATGCCTGAACACAAGAATACTACATGAGATCGAATGCTGAATTGTCTGTGGAACCAAACAAAGAAGACTGGCGATGGTCTGTCTAGTGGGTTAGACTCCGAGAAGCACGAGGGCAAGATAATTTGGGACCACTGCTGTCAACGGATAAATGGACGAGCAGACACCTAATGTGGTCTCTACACCATCAGGAATAACCGAAGCGCTGACCGATAAGTTGAGCATGGGAGTAAGACGGTTTGGTAGCGAGTTTTCAGGGTCTTGTTAGGTGCATGGACTCCCTGTAAGGGTTTACAGGGCAGAGTTACCCTACCTTGAACACACACGAACTAGCGCAGACCGAATAACACCTGACTTCTTTCAGAAGGTCACATGTGCCACCCACACCTCCGTCATTGTTATTACAACTATACAACGGATCGTTATCAGTCTCTACGGAAGCGCATGAGGAATGCGACCGAGGGGTTTTTGCCGATTACTAGAGAAGAAATGTTTCTCTATCAGTAAGAAGTTCAACGGCGAGGTGCGAATGGTTGGATAAGAAGTTCTGGCGCTTCAAAGTTACGTGGACTGACATATGTAGTCTGATATGTAAGATGCAAGCATATGATTACCTTGCATGAGAAACGTTGATCACAACATGACCGGAAGGAATCACTGGTATGATAGCGAGCCAGGCTGCATATATAGACCAAGTTCATAGGGCATAAGAATCGAGAAGCAGGAATTGGACACAATTACTTGGGCAATGATTAAAGCCGAAATGGTGTCCGGGAACATATGGGCAAAGGGTGTTCGCACATTCAGAGAAACTAGGAGAAGTTGGAAAAAGTACTTCGCTAGTATGATAGTTAGATGTACCCCGGGAAAGGGTATAAGAGGCGGGCATGAGCCCAGAGTAGATAAAGATCAACAAGCACGGAGAAGAGATCTTATCAATATAATAAGTTTTTATCTTATCGTTACCAATACTTCAACTATCTACCCCGAAGTATACCATTATATCTAGCCTACATTACTCCCGTCTTCTTAGCCAGTTCTCCGATAGAAAGCGATTCAGGTCCTAGCTGTCGGAATACCTCATGCCGAAGCTACCACCTAACAGTAGATTGATACTTCTCATCGTTACCGAGACGAATGTTTGGCAGAGCCACTGATACTCCCAAAACAAATACCCTTTTTCGAAACAAGACCATTGAGAACGATCCCTATTGCACAAATCATGCCCCCAAACGTCACAAAAGAACTAGGGACAGAAGAACCCTACCACGAATCCTATTTCTGGTGGATAAACCGGAACCAACGCCGTTACACATGAAGAGATCACCCCACTATACCGATACCAGTACAGTGAAAACCTTACCTATCACACCCCCTGTGAGCAAGAAAACTTCGTTTGGGATACCCAGTACCCTCTCAGTGACCAGCGCTCAAGTCAGCCGTTTGAGACACCTGAAGTGTGGGGAGGAAACAAAAGTTAGGCTTTCCATTGAGAAGGCAAAAGAATGGCGTCTGACGCAAAAGCACCTTAAGTCATCGAGTGGCGACAGGATGAAGGTGAAGAAGGAAATGAAGGAGGTGATGAAGGAAATGAAGGAGGTGATGAACTGTCCCGAGCCTCGGCCCCTAGTGTGGAGACAACGGTCGCCCACATGGCCCAAGCATCATTCAGTTGACCGGAGAGCTCGATCCCCTGTCGGACTAGGCTTTCTAGCAAAATACGGAAAGAGAAGATGGTGGGGCGGTGGCCGAATACCCGACCCCAGCAGCGACCCTATCATGCGCCTTCGGATCGAACGACTAGACTGAATTCTAGGAAGCTTCGATTCTAGCCTTACAGAAAGCATAGATGAGCAACATCTTGCTTTCTGCTCCCTACTGACCAACATCCTAATCATGGCCCAAGAACTGGTAACAGTTAAGAACCAGTTTGTTAGGCGCACGGACTCTCGGTAAGGATTTACAGGGCAAAGTTACACTACATTGAGGCACACCAACTTCGAAAGAAAAAGATAACACCCCCCTCCAGCCCCAGCGTTGGGACAGCGCGTCATCACTGTGCGCCTGGGTAGTTGCGTCCCAACACCAAAGACCACTATCAATGGAACACATCGTATAACACCCTATACATTGCGGCCGTCCGTTTGACCGGATCCTGTTCGCAGGATATATGAGGGGAGACCTCCGGGGACCTGATGCAAGTGGAAACAGGGGAATCGGACGACGGCGCATATGGTTACAGACACTTGAAGACAGACAGTCGGAGGGGTGGGTCGAAGGTAACAGGACGTTTTGCCCGAAAGTTAGTCCCCTCGTACCTACAAAGTCGTGTAGAGTATGAAGGAGGTAACGATGCCCAGTAAGTGGATGGTGTGCATCCACAAAGGAGAAGTTGGTAAAAGATGGAGTCCGAGGGAAGAAGCCCATAGGTACGATCCTGAGGACAAGTCGTCTAATGCTGGAAGACCAGAATACGACATGCAGTCGCGTGTCGAGTTCTCGACGGAACCAACCAACGAAGAATTGCCATCTTCGGTCCAGCGAGTTAGACTACCCTCAGTGAGCACGGGGGCAAGATCATTCGTAACAATTGTTGTGAACGGATAAACGGATGAGCTGACACCTGACGTGCTCTCCACACCATCAGGGATAACAGACGCGCAGACTGATAAGTTGACCATGGGAGCAAAAAGTGTGATAGAGAGTTTTCAGGGTCTACGAGTGTTCGCACTCGGGTGAAGTTCACAGAGTTGCGGGGAAGGTACTTAGTTAGTATAGTGTTAGCATGTATACCGCGATTGCTCACACGCGGAATATAAATATCGAAGCATCTTCGCTGCTATTAGACACACCAAGCACGGAGAAGAGATCTTATCAATATAATAAGTTATCTACAGTTTTATATCGTTACCCATACTTTGACTATCTATACCGGAGTGAATATTATATCTAGCCTACATTACTCGTGTCTTCTTAACGAGTTCTCCGATATAATTACGATCCTGGTCCTAGCTGCCGGAATACCTCACGCCGAAGCTACCACCTAATAGTATACTGATACGTCTCATCGTTACCGAGACGAATGTTTGGCAGAGACACTCATACTCCCAAACCCGAAAACCCTTTCGAACCAAGACCATTGAGGACTATCTCGACAAAGGAAGTCCTCACACCTATACCCGAATTAGGGACACAAGAGCCCTACCACGAATCTTATCACGGGTGGATAAACCCAGAAAATACCGTTACCCTCGAAGACATTACCGCACTATACCAATACCAGTACGGTAAAGACTTCATCTATCACACCCACTCGGAGAAATTGAACGACATTTGGTACACGGAGTACCCAGAAAGCCATCAACACTCAAGTCAGTGTTTTGAGATACCGATAGTTTGGGGAGGAAACAAAAGATAAGTAGTTCTTATAGAAACCATAGAGATGGCTTCTGACCCCAAAGTGCGTGAGGCCATGGAATGGAGATCAGAAGAAACACCTGAAGGAGAAGGACAAGACGAATTGTCCCAGGACACAGTCCCGCGTGTGGAAACCGACAGCACTCGACTAGCTTGGTCACACTCAGGTGGCCCCGCGCCCCGATCCCCAAGCCTTGGAATAGGCTTCTTGGTCAAGCAACGAAGCAGGCGACAAAGAGGCTCGAAGAGCCCTGCCCCTACCCGCGATTCAGTCATGACAGGACCGATCGAACGCTTGGACAGAATCCTGGGCCGATTCGATCCAAGGCTCAAAGAAAGTCGGGATGCACGACATCTATCGTTCAACTCCCTACCAGCCGAGATTCTGGCCATGGCCCATGAACTGCTGAAATTCAAATCGCAGTTAAGGGCTGGCGCCCAAATTGTTGGGCAGGAACTCAACCGAATAGACGAACAAGTACGGATCCTGGACCAAGAATCCCAGAAGGTCCAAGCAAGCTTCGCTTCCACCGTAGCCGACAGGCTGGGAGAAACCGATGACAGACAAGCCAGACACGAGGCTGTCACATCCCAGCTACACAAAACGGTACAAGGAACGGAGGCTCAGTCAATACACCGAGACCTACTCCTCGACCAAGAAATCGTTCGGCTAAATGAGCAGCACAAAAGCGAGCGGGAAAATCATGAGATAAGTCTCAATCTCATGAAGCAAGAGATGTTAGACCACCATCTGGCAGAGCAGGCACGAGATGGTGAGATCTCGGAGCTGAAAGCAATGGTGCAAACCTTAATGGGGCAGGTTAAGGGAAAAGGCAAGGTGTCCTATCCGACACCAGAGGCTACAGGGGCGGGTGGAGGAAAACCACCACCACCACCACGACACGGAGCGGCAGGGGCTCCAGGCGGAGGAGGGGGATGAGACCCCGATGATGAGGGAGAAGGGTCTGGACGGAAGCCAGATGAGAGCAGGTAAGGCAGAGGGGACGCGAGACCCGCACCCGAGCTAGAAGAAGATAACTATGACGCCGAAAGCGACGAACATTATAACCTGTTCTCACAGGTCATGGCCAATGCCTTGGGACATGGAACGAGAGTCCCAGCGGAACCATCTGCCATATTTGGGAACGAGAAACACCAAGATATCCGCATGTGGCTAATGACATGCACGGATTATTTTGGTCGAAACAGTTGGCAGTGGGAGGACGAGGCACAAAGAATCCGATACGCCATAAGCCGAATTGAGGGGAAACAAGTCGCACCGTTCGCGTTAACCTAGCGACGACAAATGACCGGAGAAATAGGTTATACGAGACAAGAAGGATACGAGTTCTGGCATGTCTTTGCCGAACAAACCCTGTGACGCTTCGGACCCACCCATGAAGTGGCAAAATCCTTAAGAGAAATGGGATCGGTCAAATATCGCGGTGATGTCGCCAAATTCTTGACGGAAATGGAAAATCTCAACATCCATGCAAGAGTCGCCGGGATAGCCGGGAGAAAAATGATTGAAGACGAACTTCGCATAGAGGCATTGCGACGGCTCTAGCATAGAGAATATGTCAACGATGGGGAATGGTTGGAAGCAGTGAGGACCGTAACCCGAGGAGAAGAAGATTTCAAGGAAAGAAAAGATCTTCGAGGAGGCGGTTCCTGCGGCGCGACACGAGGGGAGAAAAGGAAGTTTGAGGATTCGAAGCCGAGGGTCGCAGCAAAACGTGTAAAAAGACAATACACGGCTATGGAAATGGCGGCTTACCAGAAGAAATAGGCTGTGGAAAGGATGGTGAAAAAGGAAGGGTCGGTGGCACCGACAAGGGATGTCAGACACGAGGTGTGGGCAGAAGCCCACCAGGGTGTGGATCAAAAGGTTGTCTACAAGCGGAAATCCGACAACGAATGCACACGGTGCGGAATGAAAATCCTCACCTGAAAATACTGTCGTAAGCGGATACAGGTGTCGGCTATATACCGAGGGCAATCAAAGCCCCAACAACAGTCCGCATTCGCACCGAAGCGACATCCCCAGGTAGCCACTGTGGCCGTTGATGGCCAGGGAGAAAGGGCAAGACGAGCGGCGCAAAGGCCTCCAGCATGGGCTTTTGACGATGACAACATTTTATAAAAAAGTCATCCAGGTACCGACAACTACGGTGATCGGGTAGTGAGGTTGCTGCCTCGAATTGAAAGACCTGCGGCGTACTCGGTGACGATATCCCACCGGAAGGCAAATAGACCAAAGGATAGTGGTTGCCAATTGACGTCCAAAATTGGGTATTCCGTGCTCACCACGGGAGCCATAAAAAACTACAAGTGAAGAAAGCGGTCGACGAGACTAAAAAGGGAAAGAAAAGATTACCATTCGTCGGAACGGAGCTTGAGTTGCACGACACGCGTGAGGATGGTCGATATCCAGGGCAACCTAACTTTCTCTCCAAGTAAAAACGCCGGGCAAATAGAAGCTGGGGGCGCCTCTATTGGGCACAAGGTTCATGCCCGACAAATGGTGTCCGAGGGGGTCTCAGGAGTAAGATCAAACTCGAAGGCAAAGGTACGGTGGACTCGTCGCAGGGGACAGTCTCATATGAGGGCTAAGTCGACGATAAAGGACCATGTATCCTAGTCGCAACCTCGCGAGGTACCCTAGTGAACCACCACTCCTGTGATATGGGAACTCCTCGGCAGGTGGTAAAGACCGCTAGTGGTGGGCTGCCCGATATCAAAATATATGACACTTATTGTAAAGGTTTGTCTGAGGAGGCTTTAAGAGCCGAAACTGCGCAGGCGCGGTAACCAACCCCCACGCTACTTGTAACCGCGACGATGAAAAGATTTCATCAAGGACAGAGCGAAAGCTCTAGACCCATTAAAAAACCCAAGCACTACGCCTGCCCTGAGGGGAAGGCATGTATTGAAATCAAAGGACGAAAACACCCGATAAACGTCCTGTTAGACTCTGGTTCAAATATCTTTCTCATGAACCAAGACACTGCACGACAGCTCGAAATTCCGACTAATGCTAGGAATTCACCGTTAAAAATCACAACCTTCGATGGCGAAACTGCGCCTACTGGAGGAACATTCTATACCCATCCCATTATCCTAGAAATCGGTGCCAACGGCCACCGAAGTATGATATCCTGCGAAATTGCGAATTTCAGGAAGGAATGACTTAATCATACCCCTTGGGTGGTGGCATGATGAGCACCCCGTTAAAAACATCGCGGAACGACATAAATGGGCCTTTGAAGAAGCAAAGTGCCACGCTCATATAGAAGATGAGGCGGTGGCCGATATGTTTGAATGGGATGAAACTGTGGCTTACGATGAGGAAGCACAGTATGTGGGACTGATAGAACGAGAGGAAGAAGGGGGAGTACAATTGGAGACGCTGCCAAAACCGTATTGGCAGTATAAGGAGCTTTTTGAAAAGAAAAAAGCCAAAATGGTGGCGCCTCCAAGGACGTTCGACAACGCCATCAACCTTAAAGAAGGGGCCGAAACCCCGTGGTGTCCGATTTATCCAATGTCGGCACACCAGTTGAGCGAGCTGGACAAGTACCTCAAGAAAATGATGGCTGAGGGAAAAATTGCGGATAGCAAATCTCCTTACGGCGCTCCGATCCTATTCGTTCCAAAACCAGATCGAAGTCTACGATTATGCGTAGATTATAGAAACCTCAACAAACTGACGATCCTGAATAAATACCCTCTACCGCTCATGGATGAACTGCGAGACCGCTTTGCTGTAGCCAAAGTATTTACGAACCTCGACCAAGAAGATGGATACCATCATATTCGGATGAGAAAAGGCGATGAACATAAAACAGCTGTTCGTACACGATACGGGCAGTACGAATACAAGGTCATGCCGTTGGGGCTCGTCAACACTCCGGCCAGGTTCCAGACAATGATGAACAAGATCCTAAGGGAATTCTTGGACCACGGGGTAGTCGTCTACCTAGACGATATCCTAATATACTCCGAAAATATGGACAACCACATCTAACCAGTCCAAAACGTCCTCGACCGACTTGAACAGCACGACTTGGCAGTCTCGTTCAAGAAGTCGGTGTTCCACCAGGAGGAAGTCGAATTCCTAGGGTACATTGTCCAGACAAGCGGCGTCACCATGAGTGATAGGAAAGTGAAAAGCGTCCAAAATTGGGCACACCCGAGATCGGTTCAAGAAGTACAAATTGTCATTGGATTCGCAAATTTTTGTCGACGATTCATCAAAGATTGCTCAAAGGTTTGCAAGCCAATAACTGAGACATTGAAGGGAAACCCGTAGGATTTTCACTGGGGAAGAGAGCAGAAGGAGGCCTTTGAGGAGTTGAAGAAGAGGTTTACAACGGCACCAATTTTATCGCATTTTTACCCAGGGAGCAGAACGGTGCTCGAGACAGACGCAAGCGAGTTCCCGCTCGGATGCGTACTATCCCAATACCCACGAGGACGGCTTCACTCGGTGGCTTTTCATTCTCGAAAATTGAACAGTGCAGAAAGAAATTGCGAGATATACGAGAAGGAATTACTGGCAATCATGGAAGCATTCAAGGAATGGAAAAGATACCTCTGAGGTGAAGAAGAGCCCGTGACGGTATACACAGACCACCAAAACCTGCAGTCCTTTTTGACCAAAAAAGTCTGGAACCAACGCCAAATTCGATGGGCACAGGAGTTGACAAACTACAACTTCAAAATAGTCTATCGACCAGGAAGCAGAGGCGGGAAACCAGATGCGTTAAGTAGGCGGCCGGAGTACCGTCCTGAGGAGGGGGCTCGTCACAGTGAACAGTCAATTTTGAAATTGGAACATTTCGAAATTTCCATAATTCATCAAAAGCGAAACGCAGAGACACCCCTCATTCCAGAAAAAGGGCGAACCCACAAGGCTCAGAATAATGAAACTTTCAGACAAGGCTATAATCCCAACGAAAGGATCACGATTCGCGGCCAGTCATGACATCTACGCCGTGACAGACGGGATGGTACCAGCAAAAGGACAGACAATGGTGGAAACGGGTATTGCGATAGGATTGCCGGAAGGAACCTATGGAACGCTAGCCACGAGAAGTGGTATGGCTAGCAACATGCGAATACCAGTGGGCGGTGGTGTAATAGAGGCAGATTACAGAGGAGAAGTCAAGGTCATACTTGGAAATCATGGCGAAGCGGACTGCGTATTTAAGGCACGAGATCGGGTAGGGCAACGCATAGTGGAGAAAGTGGCCAAGGCCGACGGCATGGAAGTAGACGATCTGGGAAGAACCGAGCGAGGAAAGATGAGCTGCGGATCAAGTGACATAAACCCTAAGCGATCCATCACGGCTAAAGATGAAGAAGTTAAAATATGTTTTCTTCACACGGACACAAGCGAAAACGAATTCTTTAACACAGCGGATAACTTCTATCATCCTCGGTTAATCAAAGAAAAAGAAATTTTTGTTAGGTGGTAGCTTCGGCGTGAGGAATTCCGACAGCTAGGACCTTAATCGTGATTATATCGGAGAACTCGTTAAGAAGAAAGGAGTAATGTAGGCTAGATATAATGGTTTGCTTCGTTATAGATCGTCGAAGTAATGGTAACGATATAAAAGTGTAGAATAACTTATTATATTGATAAGATCTCTTCTCCGTGCTGGTTGTTCTTAATACCAGCGAAGATCCTTCGATATTTATATTCCGCGTCTGAGCAATCGCGGTATACATGCTATCTCTATACTAACTAAGGACCTTGCCCGCAACTCTGCGAACTTCACCTGAGTGCGAACACTCGTAGTCCCTGAAAACTCTCGACCACACCTTGTGCTCCGATGGTCAACATATCGGTCTGGGCTTCCATTTATTCCTGATGGTGTGGAGACCACGTCAGGTGTCAGCTCATCTGTTTATCCGTTGACAACAATGGTTACGAATTATCTTGTCCTCGTGCTCGTCGAGGGTAGTCTAACTCGCTGGACAGAAGATGGTCATTCTTCTTTGGTTGGTTCCGTCAAAAATTCGGTATGGAACTGTTTCTCATATTCTAGTCTCCCGGCATTACACGACTTGTCCACGGGATCGTACCTATAGGCTTTTTCCCT
>Ga0307510_10002373_pt1 | contig 21334 bp, 34 predicted proteins | sample 12_EM_MG_FD_207224 | JGI IMG/M metagenome (GOLD analysis project Ga0307510, IMG submission 207224) | Populus trichocarpa ectomycorrhiza microbial communities from riparian zone in the Pacific Northwest, United States - 12_EM | ecosystem: Host-associated > Plants > Roots > Unclassified | place... | reverse complement strand
GCGCGCGATGTTGACCAATTAAAACAGTTCCAAATCCGTGACCAATGACATGTGATCGTTACCTATGCATTGTGATTTGAGAGGGGGAATCAGTGTTACAGTGATGGAAGCCAATGGTAAGAGGAACAGAGTATCCGCCCAGATCGTTCCGAAAAAGTGACAGTCGTAATACATGATGTCCAGTGTACACGAGGAAGGTAATGCAACAGATAATTCATGCCTGTCAAACAGAGCGAAAGGTGAAATTAGCGTTTGGTCTGCAGGTTGGTAACGAAAGGGTGACTCGCCAGATAGTTGTATGATTTACGATCTTCACATCGCTCGAGATACTCTCTCTAAAAACATCGTGTAAGGCTACTTCGTGCACGCCAAATCCTGGCACGCCGCCTACCTCAATCAAAGCCTCAATCCGCTTCTTGATGTTAATTGGAACGGGTAAGAAACGTGGTGTAAGTTGTCTGATGGCTTCATCGACCAGCTCATTATGCGTCATGTGTTTCCGGTCTTTCATGATTCGTACAATGCATGCCTTTTATGCGCCTTTGTCAACTCCATCTGGTATAAAGATTGAGTCATGTACGCACGTCGGTCTGATATCGTCGCTCCTCTTCGACGCGGTCCTGCGTTTCCTTGCGCTCTTCCCCGCTCTCGACCCGCGCCGCAATAGTGTTAATTTTGATTTTTTGTAACGGGGATGAGAAGTCGGCATTAAACGAGAACGACTCGTCCGGGTTGACGTCCCGCCCACTTGGATGCTTCTTGAGCACCTTGAATTTCGTGCACGCAAGCGATTGCAAGTTCCGCTGCAGGTCGCTATCCGGAATCGCCGTCGCGTCCTTGATTTCTTCGTATGTCAGGAACTCTCCCTCTCCAAGATTCTCGAACAGTAGTAGGATGACCAGCGCGAACGATGACACGTTGAGGTCATGCCTGCGCGCTTTAAATGCGACCCGCACGTCCGCATTTCCCAAAGACGGTTGCCACGTGAGCTTTCTACCGGAATGCCGCGAGAGGTAGAACTGCTCGAACGATTTGCACGCCTTGACGAGCAGTGGAGGAAACGTACAAGGTATCGGTGCGTACGACATGGGCCAGAATGTGGATGTCATCACGGTGACACTGATGTCGACCTCAGGGGCCTGACATATTCTACTCATTACCCAGAATGAGAAGGACAGAGGAGGAAACGCACGGTGGTTTTGCTGAGGTGGTCGCGGTATGCCTGCATGGAGTCCGCGGAAAGTCTCATGTCATGGAACATACCCTCGAGTTTGACCGTGAATTGGAAGCCGCATTCGACTTTGAGTTTGGCAAGCATGCCTCGTTCCGCATCATCAGATACAGATCGGTTGTGAAGGAGTCGCTTTGCGAGATGAGCCTTATAATATCGCTCGAAGATGTCCTTTTCTGTGATGAACCTGAACAAACAGATCGTTTTATCTAGGATGTCCTCAACTTCGGCATCCGTTTTCTACGCTGCCATGAGATGATGCGGGAATAATCGAAGAGTGCTGCGCACCCCTTTCAACCCTTTTTTGAGATTATCATCGATGTAGAGAGATATGAACTCGGGAGCTCGCGGATGCAAGTTTACAAACGACTCGAAGGCCTGGAATACGTCAGCCCCACGACAATAATGAATATAATATTCAATAACCTCGTTAAGTCCACTCTCAATATCACGATTGCTCTTGCATGCCGTCTCCCAGATCCCGTCGAATTTATCTTTCATCCGTAAAACATTCTCGACCCATCGGAGAGCCAGTGCGAGACCATGTGCGCCAGCGTTCGGCGGCCGCGTCTTCGTTTTGCCTTTACCCTTGGAGGGCGAATCAGGCTCGTCTTCGGCACCACCTTCCCCGAGTTCTCGCCCCTCCAGGCTGATGTTGTTAAGTTCTGTACCTCGCCTTTCTATCGAGGCCTTGAGAGATCGACGTAGGCATGGAACTCCGTCAAGAACCTGCGAAAATAAGCTATACAAGCGAGAAAGGTCGTCAATCTTGTCGTGATCAATCATAGCGTCCAGGCCCGAGTTAGGCATGTCAACGAGGGTTTGTAAGTGCGGTGAAAGTAGGGTGTTCTGGAGAATAGCATAGAGGGGAGCCAACGTTTGTAAAGATAGATACTGATGAACACGTGAATCTTCTTCTGTGAGGCGTGTTTGGACCTGGCGTGGCGGGCGCAGAGTAAACGGATCAGAACCGGCATAAGGGACAAAGGATTCACCCTTCGTAGATATTCCAGAGCGTTACAGGTCTCTAGTAGCCTTCCAGCCTCAGTTTTGTAATAGGCTTCGCTCTGGCGAAGAATTGCAGGTTCCAAATGTCCTTTATACACCGTCTTGTCATCGGGACCATCACTTAGTTGTGACAGTGCGTCCACACAATGGTTGATAGCAGATCGGTTGATCACATAGCCGTCGCGTTCGATGTGCATGAGACTCAGGATAGCGTTGATGACGTGGTCCTTTATTGGTGGACGAATGATGTGTTTTACAAACAGATCACGGCCAAGGTCGACAACCTCGAGGACATTGGCAGATTTCACATACACGCGGTCCTATGTATGAAGGAGGATACCCTAAGAAATCCACGCGGGAAAAGCACTGGGAGAGGACACACCATATACTTAAGAATATGACTCAACTTGTCCATAGAATCCGTGTGGTCACTCCAAACTTTATGCACCGCTTTCAAGAGCCTCTCCCCTTCGTGACTTTGTTGCATGGGGTCTTGCTCCAGTCCGGACGGGAAGGCCGGGAGGATAGTTTCCTCCGAAAGACGATTGAGATTCTCGACGACAAGGTCCTTGACGCCATTATAGAGCATTGCGCCGTTCTTGCTCACTACCAACTGGTAGCCAAGCCGGTAACATTCTTCAAAAGAAAGCTTGTGAGCATTCTGGTGCTGAATTTCACGGATATTCAACGTAAGTTTCGCCCAGGATTCATCGGCCGCGATATTTGCACCATGCTTGATTGGGGACGGTAAGCAGGGGAAGGGCGATGTTAGCAGTAGTAGTCGCGGACCTTGCGTGACGGAACCTGTGGATAGTAAAGTGTCAGAAAGTCAGGCTAAGCGAGGGACGGAGGAATGCGCACGATCTTCGGCTTAGTCTTTTTCGAGACTGAAAAGATGCGCTAAGGGAGGATGGACACCAAAAAGGCGAATGGACGCACTCGAGGCCATACGGCGGACTGCTGGAGAGATCTTAAGTAGTAAGTGCAGCTATTCAAGAGACCGAGACCGATTTCGGCCTTTGTCGCGTCGCGTTTAAGGTCACCTGATTGACATCCCACGATATGATTGATGGATGGATGGACGATAACTTGAATGATGACTCGTCCATGACTACAGAAATGCTACAGTACTAGTACAGTACAGTACTGGATCATTGCGGTGACGTATTCAAACGTCAACGCGTCAACGTCAAAACTATATCTAAGCCGAATTTTATTCATGCTAAGAGCTAGATCGCGAAGCCCGGACGAAATCTGCGAAGTATTTGCGGAACTGTTTCGAATCTAAATCCCGCATCCTCGTCGTGAATTCTAAGGCAGTCTCCGTGGGCCAATTTTGGGCGGGTAGAAAGGCGTTGATGAAAAACGTGTACGCCTCCTGTCCCCGCACTTTTCCAATCGTCTGCAGAAGGCCAGCAATTTCTTGGAGGACCTGAGGCTGGTAATTAGTTCATGGACTGGAAACTTCCAAACGGTCATCATACCACAATGACTTGCCCGTCTTTGACATTTAGCTCGGGTTGGGAGAGCACCGCAAAGGCAGTAGGCACGACACCTTCGTAGATGAAACGCTCAAATCCGGGTACGCCCTGTGGGCTCGGCACGACCTCCCCGTCTGTCACATCAGACAAAGGTTGACCCCAGATGCCCACACTTTTGCTTAGAAATCCAAATGCTACTCGTTGGCTTTGCGTATCCGAGGTATCGCCGGCAAGCTGAAGCATACTCTGTAATAAGGGTTCGAATTTGTCTTTGTTCCCTGGGTGTAATCCGGGGTTACGGAGGCCACGGAGGAGAGTAAGGGGAAAACACTTACGATCAGACAAAAAAATCCCAGCCAACTTTGAAGATACGAGGTTATTAAGGAGTGTAAGGTAAGTTCTCTTGCTTTCGCTGTGAGTGAGTATATCGTCCGTTCCCGTAATGGGTTGGAACATAAGGTTCGTAATGTGGGCATTCAGAGGACCAATAAGCTCGTCCAATACATTGAACAGATCTTGCTGTCATGACGCAAGAACGTGAGGTTCGAAGAATCGAGGAATAACGTAGCGGAGGAACAAACCTGGAGCTTGTGAACAAGAAGATTAAGGAAGTGGATAAAGTCCACCAGCTCGCTGCCCTCGAAATGCGCGAGTAGGTTGACCATGAGTGTCGGAATAAGATCTGTGACTTCGGGACCTGTAGTGGCGAAGATACGCGCAAAGGCAAACCGAGTCTACAAGCCCTTGACACTCAGCTGCTAAACGCAAGGTGATGAAATACGGACATACAGCTTCACGTACGACCTTGAATTCCTTCATTGCCCGGAGAGACACCAAGATCGCCTGAGCTATATCTCTGAAGACATGAAGTGGTGGGAGTATGAAGTCATCTGGAACGGGGGTTGGGTAGTCAGGAAAACCTTTGGCAATATTCCCTAGAGCCATAATGACATGATGAATTTTGACGATGGGTAACACGTCTTGCTGCTTCTCGAATGCTGTGAGATTTGCCTCCAGCTCTGCTAGTAAAGGCGTGACGACAGAGAGTAATAGCGCGGAGGATTGCTCTGGCGTCCTGAAAAAGAGGTGAACCAGTGTGCCGACTGTTTCGAATAGGTAAAGCTGTGGGTCTGGAGTGGAAGTAGCTTCTGTGAGAGGGTCGTTGGGTTCGTTGGGATCAACTTCTGGGAGTTCGACATGAATGACAAGGATATCTCGAATACCCTCCAGGAGAGTCCCCGCAAGTTCGAGTGAAATTTCCCTCTGGTTATCCTTGATAAATCGATGGAACAGATAAAATACCCGGGCGCGGACCGCCGATTTCGTATTGTGCAGACCCCTAGTGAGACCAGATGCAACACGATAAAATAGAGTGACACTCGAACTCTTACCTAGCATCTACCATCGCCTCTAACGCAGGAACGATACACTGCTTGCGCACTTTGAAGAAATCCCCGTAGCGTGCCACAGTTTCGAAAAATTGCATCACTACCGCCTGGCTTGGATATGCAGAAATCCCAGTTTCGAACAATGCCATAAGTAATTCACCGTGGGGAGTCAGCGGGAAGTCAGCATAGTCGATCTCTTTACGTCTTTCCTTAGGGACTTGAGGCGCTTGACTGAAAGCGGACCGGCCCTTCATTGAACCTTATGCGATGTCAACACGTGTATCGCGGCCACATAGGGTAGCGCTAACACACTCTTATTGATTTCGCCGAATATGAAAATAAGGTAGATCGCCAGTTCTGCATCGTTCCATTTGACAGCAGTCCTTGACGCATAAAGTTGGAGCGTCTGAAGGGCATGGGTTCGGATGGCCTCGATGACCAGATCTTGGTCGATGGATAATACGGAATCCATGATCGAACGAAGCTCCTTCAGACAACCACGCAATGAAAAAAATCAGTGCATACCAACACGTTAGATCATACCTTGCGAAGGACTTCGAAGGCTGCTCTGTCATCTTCATCAATATCGTCGAGATCCTCGTCCTCCTCCCATTTCATCTTTTTAAGGATAACAGCTTGTAGTGAGGCGAGAAATGCTCGTTTTTGGTGGTCAAGGGGCTCTGTCGAAAGTTTTCGACTCCGTTTGTACTACTCGAACGTCAGTGGGCGGTAGGTAGGAACAGGAGCTGGACTATACACTGGCGAGGACTGTCTGCAGCATTGGGAATATAGTCGAGCAAGTATCGTCGTATTCGTCCTCCATAAACCTGAGCATGACGGGGAGGACTTGTTGTAACAACCTGGAGCCTTCCGCCCGTACCTCATCGGCAGGAGCATCCTTCGGAAAGGATGAGCCTGTCGAGCACCTGGAAATTTGAGAAACTCACATCGGCAAGCTTGACCAGCTCTAGGCCAAGGACGTTGAGTAGTCGCCCCAGCGACTCTCTGTAGGACTCCTCGCCCTCATCCGTGTCATCACCCCTGGCAATTTGCTCTGCGCGAGTCCGCTCTTCAAGCGACTCAACGACTTGACCAAGGGAGAGAACTCTAATTAGTTGAAGTTTATCAGCGGGTTCCTTGAGACCCTTGGAAACGATACGTCGTAGGGCTCCGGCGGCAGCCATCCGAATGGACAACGACGGATCCGACAGCAAGGTAAAGAGCAAGGGGACCGTTGTTGGCGTTACCGTTAGATTAATGTCAACCCAACCTGTCCCCCAAAGAAGTCAGATGTTTCCGATATACGTGGGATGTTCAGATTACGAGACGGACCAGCATATGAGCCAAAAGTTCTGATCCCCCAATCTACAACTTCAAGAACTTCGGACGTTTCTCGACTTGTGGCTGCTTCTGCTTTCCTTAGTACCTGCAGCCTCTCCGCATGATCGGCGACGATCGTCAGAACTGCCTCGTTGATGCGCGCTGCATCTCTTTCTCGTACTGCATCCCTCACACGAGCATCGCGCACATGACGCTCACTGCTGAATTGACGTGCGCCTTTGATAATTTGATCCGCGACCTCTTCAGAAATCTCTATGACAAAATGGAAGAAAAGAAGTGAGACATGGGCGTTGAACGAGGTTTGGGAGGTCGATTCGGCGGGTCGCATGAGCGCGAAAAGGTCGGCGAAGAATGTGGGCCATCGGTCAAGATATGTTACGAGGAATAGAAGTGTCAATGTATGCGAGAATTTGTTGCGTAGAACTGGATCAAAGGGTCAACTGAGAAAGAGAAGGTCATGTACTGGACGTACATGGTGAACTGGACTCAGCTGACCCATAAGTGTATTCCGACTGTATGTATGCTAGCAACGTCTGCCGTAGAGTATCGAACGACTTCTCGTCCAAAGGTTCAGTCCTGTCGATAAGAGTAAAATCAGAGGTAAGCAACGGTAATGGTGGGGATGAAAGGAATACGGGGTCTGTGGCAGCTTATTCGAGAATTAGCTAGGTCCTTTCGAACTCTGCCACAAAAGGGTGGGGCCCCCAAGAAATGTCGCTCGTGAAAGAAAATGATGCGTGCAGAGGGCTCACCTTGTTTCGAGGAAGTCGTCCAAAACGCGCAATGCGAAGAATCTAACCTCAATCGGATGCTTTCTCTCACCAGTTGGAGTGGCATCCACAAACAGGTTGAGTGCGAGGCCCCATGTTTCTCCCGAGTTTTTCTGGATATTGGACAAGTACTCTAGAGCTTGTTGGTGTAAACTCCCTTGGGTCGGGTCAGATGCAATGAGGATTGCCCGCACAACCTGGTCAACTTGCTGATCCATAGAACGTAAGAGAGTGTGACTCGGGATTCCCTGCTGTGTGAACAGGTGTTTTTATTGATTATCGGCTAAGACGTAATAGTTTTGGGTACAGGACGACAATGTGGTGAAAGGAGAGACAACAACCAGATACAAATTCAAGGAGAACCCGACAACTCGCGTCGCGTGAAATCAGATCAGATCGGCCCGGATTGCGACCGACTCACGCCCAATCCCCTTCTCAACTGCTGGCATGCCACAGTCAACGAGGAAGACACGCATTAACAATTAGAATCAAAGATGCAAGTTACAGTAGATCCTCTTACAAAAGTTGATGGCTACTACGGAGACTTATCAGCAGCCTACTCTGACGTAACCTAACGCACAAAGGCATATAAACCTCCTTGTCCCACGGACATAAAAAAGGACCTGACACATTTTGGCAGCGAGTAAGCAAAACTATCAATACGAACACGTAGCGTGTTGTTGTGAGTTCTACCAAGGCTGGTAAGCATCCGACATTGAGCGGAAATCCGACGAGTCACCCAATCAATTGCATCAGTGGCACATGCCTAGACTTGTGAGTTGTCTGCATCCGGTATCACTACATATCGGTGACGAGCGAGACATTATAGCTATCATGTTGAGAGGCCAACGGGATGACGTCACCAACGAGCACCTAAACCAAATGGTGATGTGAATGGAAGACACAAGGTAGACTTGCCGTTGCTTGAGAATGAATCCGAACTACATTTCCAACCTTTGGACATTCGTAAGCGGGTGCGCCTAATGTATAAGCTTGGCCAGGTGGGTATGGCGGCCTTCAATCGAGTTGATCAAGTGTCGCCAGCGCTCTGAGCAGAGAGAATGCGCCAAGTATTTGGGTTCTTTGGGTTCCTTGATGGGCGTGGAATGCACGACGAGCCTACGTGGAAGTAGGGCAGGTAAACACGATGTGGATGAGTCACGAAAAGCGCAGCACAAGGGGCGCTGGTCCCAAAACCATAATATCACGCTTGTTGAAAAGTTATCAGGCGGGGCAGAAAATTGGGGACGTATTGTTGACTGAGCAGAGAGAGGTAAGGGGCCGTAAATAGTTTGGGCGCTGCAAACGGATGGTGATGGGGGTGATAAGGGGCCGGGGCATGTAGGGTTACAAAAGGAGTCATTAGTGGCCACCCAACTACCATCGATTCCGAGTCTCATAAGGGCATGCGAAGGCGTCCCCCTTTCAATTCAACTACATTGATGGTCAAACCACCACCACCGCTAACTCCCACCGACGTCCAAGACAGCAGCCTCTCCGAGATAGACAGTATCTCTGACTCGGATTGGCTCGACATTTCTGCGTCCGAGGACGCCGGCTCGATTGGTATCCCAGAGAGCGATCGCGACGAGGTCGAGGACCGTCCTCTATCCCGACGATCCTTCAGCAGTCGTTCGAGCTCCAGAGATGGCGATGTCGATGTCTGGGAGGGATTGGTGGAAACCACTGACGACGAAGCAGCAGAAGAACACCCCCAGTTCTCCCTCGCCCTCGGACCTTCACCGCTGGGCCAGTCATCTCTCAACTTCACCGATAGCAACTCTGCCGAAGAGCGACGTGTGGAAGACGCACTCAACCAGAGCATGGTCAGTACACTCAGCGCTTCCCGTGCCAGCTCCATGAGCACAAGCGGCGGTCCCAACCAACCATCAACTCGCTCGCGCGACTTGAGGTTGTCATTCCCTGACCCTCTATCGGGCTCTAAAGATGATTTACTTCGTTCCCGTGAGTTGTGCTCGTCGCCAACTGCTGCAGACCCTCTCCAGCTCTCCGAGTCCTCAGACGACGAAGAGCCATCCCACACTCCCATTTCATCGTCTTCCCCCCCACTCAAGCTACCTATCGTCGAATTCGAAATATATATGTATGGCACACCACCCGAACGCAAATGGTCGATTATCCAAAGGCTGTTGGAGAAATGGGGTGCTACTTTGAACTGCCTGGTCTCCGGACGTCATCCGCAATGCAACAGCACGTTTACTTATTGGCTTCAGCCCAAGGGCAACCTCCATCGTCTCTCTCTGGGTTGCGCAGTGTCTGTCATCGACAACACAGAAGCTCAATCGGTGGTAGGTGCAGTTTTATCTTACTCGCTGACCGTTGATATTCAGCCACACCAGTCGAACACGGAACCAGTTCTGGATAAGCAATCGCTTGCTATCGTCTTCCTGCCCACATATCTCCCTTCGTTACCCGCCCACACGCTGTTCCTGCCAGTAATCGCCTCTGCGTCCCATGAGGGTATGGCCGGTGGACTCGATGACCGCGAGCGTCAGGTGTACGAGCAACAATGGAGCATCTTCAAAGTCCCTAAGAGACAACACCTTTTCCCAACTACAGCAACCATTCTGACGGAGTACGAAATTGACTGCATGGAGGCCTCGGAGGTTGCTCGAGCCTTCGAGCCTCTTCAACCTCTTCGTCGGAAAATTTTCCGGGGTATTAAGAATCAAGTCGCAACTACCCCTACTCTGACCATGTATGTATTGGGTCCCATTAACAGTAGTAATTTGGCATTTCTGACCCTATACAGCATGGCGATACTTTCTATCGTACTTGGTTATGTTGTCAGCCGTTTCACGCCTCTTCCTGTTGCCACAACGACGTTCCCGGAGAAAGTCGATTCCACGTCCGTCATCACACCCGTCGTGAATTTGTCGGAGCAGATGGCTACTTCCTTCGTGGCACCGATGTCCTCGGCCATTTCTCTATCTTCCATGAGAGATATCTCCATCGCCATTGCCAGCACACCCTCCAGCGTATCCACAATTCCCACGAGCAAGCGTGGTTCATTGGTCGGCGGCTCCGAGGACCTTCATGTGCGCGGTGATGAACAGATCAACGTCGCGGTTGCCTCTAGCTCGAAAAGTCTGATCATTTCCCAACAAGCCCCGTCGTCGATATCCGAGGTACCATTCCGCTCCAAGGCGCTCGCCGTGTTCCAGCAGGCCATGGTGCAAACCACATCCAAGTTGCCTACCGAGACGGCATCTTCCGTTACCACGCGATCAAGAACCGAAACCATGTACTCCCTCAGCACCCGTCTTGCCAGCTCTCTTTCCGAGATGTTCAACATGAAGGTACTCGCCGGTGTCCTCCGCGCCGACATGAAAGAGCTGCTCGACGCGTTAGAGGAGCTCCTGCGGTCCCTTAACGCACAGGTCGCTTCTGCTGTGCACGTTACCGAAGGACTGCGTGACCAATTACGTCGTCGTAACCAACACGCTCAGCGGAAGGCCCGTGCTCTCCGTGAGAAGGGCGAACGTATGGTGACCTCGCTTGGGGAACGCGCCCGTGGCCACGTTGCGCACGCGCGGTCCCAGGCTCGTGCGTTGAAGGATGCGGTCAGTGCGGAGGTGGCCACCGTTTACAAGAAGCATCAAGAGCGCGGGATCGTTCGGAAGATGCGTGAGCGACAGCGGGGCCAGAGCCGCAAGCTGCGTCATGAGGTGCGGCGCGTGATGGAGGGTCGCATGGGCCTTTAGAGGTCGGCGCCCCGTGGCTCTTTCCGTTCGTATTCGAGGTACGTGAGTTTTTCACTTGATGATGTTGGTCGTTTCATGCCTGTATCACCTGCAACGACGTACGCCCTCGATCTTCGTTCGTCTTGCCATTTACGTGTGGGTCAAATTTTGTTTACATGTGGCTATGTTTTTAAATGAATGTTACAAAATAAATAAAGTATGGTGTATCATGAAATGGACGCATCACGGTGTATTGAACGCGCGTGATGGAGACCGAGAGGGATTGTACAGTAACCCAGAAGGAGAATTTTGGGTCCGAAATTCCGAAGCGTTCCGAGCCCGAGTCCCGAGAGTGTCCAAAACTGCTTGAGGGCCGTGGCGGGCCGGACTTACTATTGGTTCTTCACACGGAGGCATTTCTATGCTGTTGAACGAACTGAGAGTTCACGCAACTGTTGTCGTTTGTCAACTGTTCGTCCCTTTTCAACCGCCTGCAAATTCCATTTTCATCTAGTCACATGAACGACGTTTGTTGGCCAGCACTCTCTGGCACGGAGCAAGCCAGCTCGTGATTCTCCCGCCCCGCCAACACGTGTAGAAGCCTCCCATGTCACATCAGGCGTGTGCACCCCCGACTTTGCCTTGCCTGCCTCCCAGGTGAGGTGGGTATCTGGCGGCGATAATCGCCCGACCACATGTCTTTTGAAACTTTTCGACTCGTCCCACCGTCTTCCCAAGACTTAACTTTCCCTCAACTCCACTCCAGTTTTACCCCACTTTTGATATGTGGTGGAGCTTCGCCCCCGTGCTTGGCCTGTTCGCTGTGCCAGTGCCCGCATTCGCGGCCCATCCCCAGTGCCAGCTCGTTCTATCGACATGGCCCGCCCCTCCAACGCCAACTGTACATCCCCAAAGTTCACATGGCCCTTCCTCCGTGTCTGGTTCTGTAACTGTCAAAACGTCAGCTACCTCGACTCCCACACCGACACCCCTTGTTCCATTTGCCTATGGAAGCAACCCCATCCGTGGCGTGAACTTGTACGTTCCGTTCTTGACACCAGGCCCCCGCCCCACGCGCTTGTGAAAAAACCATCTGACTTTACTGCCCCAGTGGAGGCTGGTTTGTACTCGAGGTATGCGTGCTTCGCGAACGCGTTCCATCTTTCGTTAGCGCTCACTCGAACGCGCTCTATGCTAGCCGTGGATAACGCCAAGCATCTTCATCAATACGAACAACGATGCGATCATTGACGAGTACACGTTCGGCCAGATGCAGGACTACCAAACTGCACTGGGAGTACTTCAGCAGCACTGGGATACTTGGATCACAGAGGATGACTTCATCGCAATGGCCGCCGCAGGACTCACTCACATCCGGTATGTTCACCTTTCTGCCTTCACACGCATAAGCGCTCATATAATCACGCTTCCATTGTATCCCCTTCCAAATCGATGGCCTCAGCCTTCCAATTGGGTATTGGTCCGTCCCAAGCAATGTTTCTGTTTCACCGTATATCCCCGGCGCGTGGCCATATATCCAACGCGCGGTGGGCTGGGCACGGAAGCACGGTCTGCACACTATCATCGACCTTCACGGTGCGCCCGGCTCGCAAAACGGATATGACAATTCCGGACAGCGCACTGGTTCGCCGCAGTGGGCACTCGATTCGGCGAACGTGAAAGCAACTCTCGCGGTCATTCAGGTGATCGCGACGCAACTGGGACCCATGATCGATGCAATCGAACTGCTGAACGAGGTCGCTGGGTTTTTAGGTTCGGCGTGGGACACTGCGGTGCGTGGGTATTGGAAGAGTGGATACGATGTCGTGAGGCAAACTGCGGGGGATGATATTCTCGTGGTCATTGGGGATGCTTTCGAGACCGTTGACGTACGTGCTTTCCCGGTAACTTTCCAACTTCTGCGAGCCAGGTTAACATTTTTACCTGTGTAGAACTGGCAGGGTTTCTTCCCGGATGCGCAAAATAACAGAGTGATGATGGACTACGTAAGTCGGACATACATTGGCTTGACCCGCTTTCTCTAAGGCATGTCTTTAGCATGAATATCAAATCTTTAGCGACCCAGAGTTGTCTCGTTCTCAAGATCAACACATACAATACGCTTGCCAGAACATTCTTCCGAATCTCGCAGACTTTGCATCCAACAACATGTGGACGGTGTCCGGGGAATGGTCAACTGCGATTACTGATTGTGCAAAGTGGCTCAATGGGCGGGATGCTGGTGCTAGATGGGACGGCTCGATCGGAGACGGCGGGACCGTATTCGGCTCCTGTGAAGGGTTCACGGGCAATTGGACGACATTCTCCCAGGACTACATAACATTTATGCGGAAGTGAGTCTACCGTGGCGATTTTTGTTCTTCTGCAGAGCCCATGTCACGCAGGTATTGGGAAGTGCAAGTGGATATTGGGGAGGCGGTGCAGGGATGGATTTACTGGACGTGGAAGGTATGGTTTCTTTTCTGTCCTCCAACGTTGTGAAATGCCTCAGACCTACGTTTGCAGACGGAGAGTGCGGACGAATGGAGCTATCAGAAGGGTCTCGAGGGTGGTTGGATTCCACAAGATCCCTCGCAACGACTATATCCAGGACTCTGCGATGATGACATGAATATGCGCCGCAATATTTAGTGGTGGCTGTATTTTTTATTGTTAGCGCGAACTGTACAGCTACGGACTGAGGTGGATGTTTATTATCATCTTTATACAGGACGCCCATCATCACATCAATCATTTTGATTATCTATGAGTCCGGGCAAGCGTAGTCGCATAACACAACGCCTCATTACGTTTGCTTAAACGATTACTCTACCGTAAAGCGACTGCGTGCTGAAATTTGTGGATGTCCCATTTGGAAATCCATCAGACATCAGGAGTTGTTCATTTTACTTTGATTTTTGCAAGCGATAAGAAGCGTCAATAAGTCTGAATATGCGAAGCGGGGTAGCTAGAAAAGCTACGTACTTTTTTCGTAGCGACAGGGTGTAAAACGGGAGACAGGGAAATCAGTAGAAAGTGCTCCGGATTACGGATTACGGAGGCAGTGATCTCACCCTCTGACTTGTGATGTGCATCCAAAGGACCTAAGTTGGACAGGACACAAATTTCATACTACAACTAGTAAGTTGTGCTGGACGCCTAACTTCCCAGACATCACTTCTACAGAACGTAGCTGATCTGTGGCTAAAGTTTATTGGGTTATAGTAGGATCCAGAAACCCGCGGTCAAAGAGACTATATTGCAACAAATGAGCAATCACGTACTGGACACCCCTTGAAGTTCGAGTTACCAGGAACTTCATTTCTCATTACTAACCCTTGATCTATCACCAATATCACGCTTGATGCATTGATGGTCCGAGTCGCTTGCGCTTAAACATCTACTTTCGACATGCCATTCCCTCGTTCTACCCTCCGAGTTGTACCAACCTCCCACACAAAATATCGAACCCTTCTGAGCGACCCAGCTTTGGAGTGGAATCCCTTCCGTCTGTGCGATGAATTTACCTCCGTCAGCCCCAAAGCCTGCTCGCGCGCGTTGAACCACGGACGTGAACGCTATGACACTCCCATGCAATTTTATGTATAGAAAAAAAAAAGAACAAGTAGCCATGTGTTGCGTAACTATGTGCGGCGTTGATGGCTTAACCAGGTCACGGCCTAGGTCAGCTTACGACCAGCTTCTAAACCATGACAGGTGAAACGCAGAAAAGTGTATGCTGCAGCCATCCAATCTTGTAATCGTCATGTCACCCTATCGTCAATGCCATAACTGGAATCACGTCAGCTTGGACTCGAGCGCGACGTGGTCACGGTGTTGGACCATTTTCAAGTCAACGAGACACAGGCCGGGTACAGAGGGATTGATTGTGCGCGGTGCGCCCAACCCACTGGCAGCGGTGCGGGCCACTTTCAACGCTCTCATAGCCATATTGGACTTTTTTGCTTTCATCCCTCAGGTTTGAGGTCTTCTCGACTCACTTTCATCAAGAAACGAATCCCGCTCGTAATCACTTTGCCGCAATCCCAGTCGGTGTTCTGATATGCCGGATGCGGCGTTACCGCGTCGTTTTGACATTTGGATGACCCACCTCATCATGCTTCGCTGTTGCTATGGCTGCTAGTCGAGCGTACTTAAGAGACCATGCCACTGGCAGAAATCGACAAGGTCACCAACCTAGTATTTCTCTTCACCCCCCTCCCCGACCCCAGTTGGCCGGTTGTCTTTGTTATACCCTTCCGTGTTTTCCGTGTCTCTCTTTTATCTGTGTCTCTCCTTAACCACCCCTCTCTTTTCTTTCCAACAACGTGTGGGAATCCAGTCCCAGCCGCTCCGAGTCGAGAAAATTTACCGAAAAGAAACATGGTCCAAAACGCACTCCTTTTTGCAGCCGTTTCGGTTGCCTTGACGAGCCAAGTTTCTGCTCACATTGGTAGGACCATTTCCAAAATCAGTTCAGCGTCATTTTACCCTAATACTTGTATCTTCAGCCCCTTGGCATCCTAGCATGTACGGCTTTAATCAATCCAACTTCCCCACCAATCGTCCACAAGACCCGCTAGCGCGCATGAGCTTCGACCAATGGTGGTTTCATGGTCACCTTCCATACCCACCTCATCCGGATGACGTCATGCAGTTGCCAGTTGGAGGCGACTCTGTGATCGAATTGTCTTGCGATAAAGGCGCGACGTCCTGGTACGCGACTGCCCCCGGTGGTGATACGCGCGATCTCCAAAACCCGGATTATCCGTGCCCCCACGCACCTCTCGCGGAGTTCCATACCAACGGTGTCAATGACCTCGGCGGTTGCGCTTTATCTGTGGCATATAAATCAGATGCCAATGACGTCCAGCCGGAGGACCTCGTCATATTCAGCGTGCAGCACACATGCGTGTGGAACCTTCACACGCATTTCGAGATCCCGGCGGATATGCCCCCGTGCCCGAATGGCAAATGCATTTGCGCATGGCACTGGATACACCAGCCAGACTCTGGCTCCGAGCAGAGTGGGTCGCCGTCTATCTAAATTTGCAAAGGAACCAGGTCGACTAACCAACTTGTAGTGTACATGAATGGGTTCCAGTGCAACTTCACGGGTGCGACATCGACGAAGCAGTTGGCAGAACCGAAGGTTGCGCGTCGGTACGTAACCGCATCTATCATCATATCGTCCTCACGGCGACTCACTTGACAATCCATTGCGAACGCACAGTTGCGGCGCTGAAGGGGACCTGCCCGCGCGGCCGTCGAACTGCACGTACGGCGCAAAGTCACCACTCTTCTGGCTTCAGAATGAGCGGAACAACATGTTCGAGGGTTATTATTCCCCGCCGCTCTACCTAGACTTGTACAACTTTGGCAACGGGGCACAGAACGACATCTTTGAGGGCAGTGTCGTCACGACCCCCCTTTCCTCTCCGTCAACTGGGCAGCCCACGTCTTCATCCGCGCCGGACATCCCAAACGTGCAACCTACCTCTATCAATACTACACCACCGTCCTCCCCCACCCCCCCATCTTCCCCCACACCGTCGTCCTCATCTATACCGTCATCTTCCCCCACACCATCGCCCTCATCTTCCCCTACACTGTCGCCCTCCTACACACCGTCATCTTCCCTCACATCGGTTACCAACTCCCCGTCGACGACGTCGACGAATCCGAAGTCCGACCCTGGCGGTGTGAATACCTCTCCCATCCACATGCCCAAGCCGTCGCAGAGCTATGGCGGCAGCAGTAGCCACTACCACAAACACAAGCATACCCATGGGGGCTCCTGCAGAGCCCGGCCCAAGCAGTAAGCAGCCTACCACCCGATCCTGCCGCCTACCACAGCTTACTCTAACCAATAACCACGCCTCACCCTCGCAAACGCGATGCTTTTCTTGTTTTGATTCACCCATACGCAGCCCGGCCGGAAGCGACCCACGCCACTCGCGATGACTACGATGACAATAACGTCGGGGTCGACAGCTCCGAGTATTTCAGCAGCCACCTCAGCGACCGGCACCGTCGTGAGACTGGCAAATGCCACACCCAAATACCCCGCCAGTGCAAGCACTGGAGGATTCATCTAACATTCGTTCTTGATCCGTTCATTTAAACCATTTTTCAAAGTCTCATTTACTCATTACGCTTTTATCCTCTGACTTTGCCTAGTGCGGATCCCCCAGAGCCGCGAGAGGTGCCTGTATGACTGGTGCATCAGCAAGATGACACGCTCTTCAGTTGAATGCCGAGCATTACTAGTGTTACCCATGTAACAAGTCTTAGTTTTCTCCTTTGAATCCAATCTATATCATGACGATACCGCTTGGAACCGGCGTCAGGGTGCGGTCCCATGATACCGGTGATGTTTAAAGTGACAAGCATGGGCTACAGTCTAAATCACTACTGTAAATCCGGATCGCCCGGGGTTGAAACCTAAGAGGGTGAGTGAGGAAAAAACACCAATTCTGCGATTTTCAGATTGGGGCGCTTGTTTCAAATCAAGTAGATAAAGTCAGGAGTCTCCACAAAGCCTAGCTCGAAGCGGGCAATGACCGATGACCGATGACCGCTATGAGCACTGAGCCACGAACGCAAGGACACTACATGCCTGATTTACTATTTTTTATTTAAAATCTCCATAGCAACGCACAAACGCTGTCTAACCGTGGCTTTGCGCGACCCTGAGCCGAGTCCTTGATAACTCGGCTCGGTCCAGCTCAGCTCACGACTCGGAACAGCTTCCAAACCATGACTGCTGAAACGAACAGAAGCGTACTATGCTAATGCAGTCTAATGGCTCTAATCCGACAGCCATCAGGTCACTCATTGTCAATTCTATGACTAATCATGGTCAACTTGGACTTGAATGCATCCTGCGGCATGCCAACGGGGAACATTGCCAGGTCCTGGAAGGGCGTGCAGAGGACGATTGTGGTTCAACACAGCCAGTGCGGTCCCCTTCCACCGCTCTCACGACCATATCTAACTTGTTTGATTTCACCTCAGAGGCTCGACCTCTTGGTCATCGAAGCGGGACCCGTTCATAAATCGTAATCACTTCGTGGCAGCATTCCTCGGTGTTCTGACATGTCGATGCGGCGTTACCATGTCATTTTGACATCCAGATGTCCTACAACATTGTTCCACTTTGTGGTCACTATGGCTGCCAATCGAGCATTCTTAAGAGACCATACGAGGATCCGACAAGGACAAGGACACCAAACCAGTGCTTCTCTTACCCTCCTCCTCGACTCGGACCCCACTGGCAGCTGGCCTGTTATCTCGTTGTACCATTCCGTGTTGTCCGCGTCTCTCCTTCAACCACTCCACTCTTTTCTTTCTGAGGGTGTAGCAATCTAGTCCTAGGGACTCAAGCAAAATTACGCAAAAAAATGGTCTCAAATGCATTCTTTTTCGCGGCCGTTTCGCTTGCTTTGGCGAGCCAAGCTCCTGCTCATGTTGGTAGGTCCATCATCTTCACCAGCTCGGCCTCGTCTTGCGCTAATTTTCGTATATCTCCAGCACTCTGGCATCCTAGCATGTTTGGATTTAACCAATCCAACTTCCCCACCAATCGTCCACAGGACCCGCTAGCGGACATGACCTTCGACGAATGGTGGTTCCACGGTCACCTCAAATATCCCCCTCACCCGAATGACATTATGCAGTTGCCCGTCGGGGGAGATGCTGCTGTTGAGTTGGCTTGCGATAAGGGTGTTACGTCCTGGTATGCGTCTGGACCCGGTGGTGACGCGCGCGATCCCCAACATCCAGATTATCCGTGCCCTCGCTCACCTCTTTCGGCGTTCCATACTAACGGTATCAATGACCTCGGTGGTTGTGCGTTATCTGTCGCATACAAATCAGATGCCAACAACGTGAAGCCGGAGGACCTTGTCATATTCAGCGTGCAACACAAATGCGTGTGGAATCTTCACACACACTTCAAGATCCCGAGAGATATGCCGCCATGTCCAAATGGCAAGTGCACTTGCGCGTGGCACTGGATACATAAGCCAGACTCTGGTTCCGAACAGAGTGGGTTTCCATCTACTGAAATATGAGGGTGTCAGGACCGTTAACCGATATGCAGTGTACATGAATGGGTTCCAGTGCAACTTCACTGGCGCGACATCGACGAAGCGGTTGGCGAAACCGAAGGTTGCGCGTCGGTATGTAGTCTTGTCCACTATTCTCTCATCATTACGACGACTCGGTTCACAACGCATCCCGAACGTACAGTTGCGGCGCAGAAGGGAAACTGCCTGCGCGGCCGTGGAACTGCACCTATGGCGCAAAGTCTCCGCACTTTTGGCTTCAAAAGGAGGGCAACAATATGTTCGAGGGTTACTACTCCCCCCCATTTTACCTGGACTTGTACAACTTTGGCAACGGGGCGCAGAACGACATCTTCGAGAACAGCACCGTCATGGCTCCCCCTTCCCATTCGTCGATTGGTCGGTCCACGGCTTCACCCGTTCCGAACATCCTGAACGCCACGTCTATCCACACTACGCCCTTGTTCTCCCCGACGTCCGCACCTGACAGCGTGAATACTTCTCCAGTCGGCGGCCTCCACAAGCCCAACTCGTCGCAGAACTATAGCAGCAGCAGCAGCAGCCACCACAAACACAAACACACCTTGGGGGGCTCCTGCAGAGCCCGGCACAAGTAAGTTCTTCGACCGAATCTTGCCATCTACCACTGCTTACTCTATCCGATAATCAAACACTGCCTCTGCTGATCCAACCCTTTGTTTTTGACACGCCATACGCAGCCGAAAGAGACCCATGCCGCTCGCGATGACTACTATGGCAGTGTCATCGAGATCGACGGCTCCAAGCGACTCACCCGTTGCGCTTGGGGACCGCGCTGTCGTATGACTGGCAAACTCCACACTTAAATTACCTGCCAATGCAAGCACCGGAGGATCGTCCAAAATTCGTTCTCGATCCGTTCATATCCATTTTCTCAAAGTGCCATTTACTCCTTACGCCTTCATACTTTTACTTCGCCCAGTGCGGATACCCCGGAGCCGCGAGCGGCGCCTGTATGACTACAGTAGTCCATCAGTAAGATGCTATGTTCTTGGAAGCTGAGCATTATGAGTCCTCATGCAACTAGTCTCTTTTTTTCCCTTTTGTGTCCGATCTAACTGTCGCTTGAGACTGGCATCAAAGCGCGATCTCTCATGTACAGGAGGCACAAGAGATACAGATGTGGGCTAGTCGAGACTCGCAACATGGTGCTCCTCATACGGCTTGAAGCATGCCTAATTGACAAGTGTGAATGATCGGCCATTGAGTAACGGCCATTGAGTTACTTCGTTTTCAGGGAAAACAGTCGTTTCCCCAGGAGGGATAGCAAAGACGAGACCAGCCCCCGTCCCTAGAAGTATCGCACGCTGTGAAGAAATTCACTATACTCTCTCGATTTCACGCGGGTGATGCAATTGTGATTTGGAAAATATAGCCTGAGAGACCCATTGGCCAGTATGAAAAGGAATCGAATATCATTTCATTCGATAACTTTGGCACATGGAAGGTGTCGGGATGGAACTCTGTCAACGTAGATCTCTCGTACTCCACGATGTTCTCTGGCTTAAGGCTGACCGAAATGGGCACGTTTGCTACACTCACACCAACTGAATCTGGGCCCTGGCCTACGGACCCTGACGTTGTTGAAGTATCGCCGGGGTGGGATATCTATCCATTGGGCGGTTATCTTTCCTGAGGTTGTTTGTTATTTCATCAGACGAGCGCGACATCCTGGAGTTGAAGCTGCGCCATAGCCTCGAAAAGGAGGCCGGCGATGTTTCTCAAATCCTCCACTCTTTCGAGAATGTTGTAAACTCGCAATTGCTTCTTCCGCTCTTCTTCCATGAGTCGCATCTTTGGCTGTCGCCTGACGGAATCAGTGATGGGCTTAACAATGAACTCCACAAGCTTATCCACATTCACCCGTTTTAATAGTATGAGACGCCCCGAAACCGAGTCCGCCGTTCTTTACAACAGATTTGAGCAGTTCGCCTATCGAAAGAAGGAAGATTGCAGCCACACGGTCTCCATGGTGCAAAGTGAGCTGCAGTGGGTCTTGGGCAAAGTTAATGCAAAGGCGAGGAGTGTGTCCATATCCGTAGAAGAAATCTCGAGAATCTGAGAGTTGGTCCTTCGTAAGGCCATGAATCACAGCACTAGCGGAAGATGATAAGCGAGAAGAGACGGCATGGATGCCAGGGAGCTCACGTCCAGGATATCTCTTCCTATGTCCATGATCCATGGGCATGGGAAGAGATATTCGGGGTTCATGATCAAAAATTTCCAGCTTGTTTCCTGTACTTAATGTCTCCATCTATCGCGCCAGGGTGATGTGGGGGATATGGTAAACACTCTGGTCCAAT
>Ga0307510_10002372_pt1 | contig 21336 bp, 30 predicted proteins | sample 12_EM_MG_FD_207224 | JGI IMG/M metagenome (GOLD analysis project Ga0307510, IMG submission 207224) | Populus trichocarpa ectomycorrhiza microbial communities from riparian zone in the Pacific Northwest, United States - 12_EM | ecosystem: Host-associated > Plants > Roots > Unclassified | place... | reverse complement strand
CAGACCCCAAGTCTCTTACGAGATCGTGCCCTCTTGACTGGCACTTTGGCACCATTCGACTGCGCAGACATGACCGATGGGCCGTCCACTTTCTCAAGTCCCCCAGGATCCATTGTACCAGACAGGCCTTTGTCTGTGAAATGCAACTTCAACTCTCGTCGAGCGAAACTCAGTTTCCAGTCTGCGCGGAATTGCTCATACGATGGGCTCAAGGAGAAGGTCCCTACCCCCTTACATCCCTCCTCTCCTACTGAAACACCATTCAGATCAGAAGGCACTTTCAGTTGACCGTGCCCTTCCGGATACAATGGACGGATGACGACAAAGAGCTGAACTATATTCAAAACGAAATCACGTTGGTTGAAGCTATCGACTTTTACTACTCCGGCGACGAGGGTTCCGTCGCTTCATCAGGATCCGTCTTTTCATCCCGCAGCTCCTCACGACATTCAAGGATTACCATGCACGTCGAGATCTGTGTCGATTATGACGGCCCCAGTCTCTCGGATACCGCCTCGCTGGCCAGCAGAGACGAAGACTCGCCAGAGGGAAGCCAGATTTCCTTTTCCCCAGGAGAGCTCTCTAGCTCTTCCCAGGACGACGATGCCGTTACTGTGAGCTCAAAGGATACACGCGCGCAACGGGGTTCTCGACAAGGCCGGGCTGATTCTTCCCTGATCAAGAAAATTTGGAATAATACTGCGCGCACTGGGTCCAGCTCCACCATCCCAAACAAGCCAGCGCTGAAATGTTCTCGGTCGGGGCTATTCAAATTTGGCTCCCGCGCGTCAAACGCAGAGGAAGAGACAACCGCTGGTAGCAGTCGAGACGATAGGGCTAATGGACGCAGCTTGAGTAGCCTGATTGATACTGAAAGGGCGTATCCAGGTGACCCATCAGCCGTATTTCAACGTCTCAAGCTGGAGGAAGAACGGAGTCCCGATAGCTCTCATGACCGATCCCTCATGCAGACCGACTTGGGGAAGGCGTGGCTGAAAAATCAAAGCAGTTTTCAAATGGGCGGCGTGCTGCGCGGCCCACCTTCCTTGAGCGATGATCAATTCTCTCTCAATACGGATACTCCGCTTTCCGACGGAAATCCTGACACGGACATCTTGCTTCAAAAGGACGAACGTGGAAAGGACTATTATATTTATACTGGCTCTGGATCCTCTGAATCTGCGGGTGATCTCGATTACGAAGTCGTGAACGGGACTCAGCCCGGTAAGCCGCGACACGTTCTGGAGGCTGTTCTATCCCTCATTTTAGCCCTTACAGTCAACGACATGTGCATCCCTCACGAGCTCCTGGTGCCCGAAGAGGTCACGGAATGTTCAGAATGTGGGTGCATCCTCGACCAGATCAAGTACACGTGTACGACATGCGGCGAGAAGACGCCTATTTCACGCACTGAGCTCGCCGCAGCCGCAGCTGTGAGAAAGGGCAAGACTCGTGTCTCCGATTACCAATACCACTCAGAGTACGAATTGCAAGAGTCAACCTACCCACCCCGCGCACATCGAAGCCCAGGCGCCTCAAATACCCACCCGAAGTGTTTCAACGTCAACGTGTGTTCCTCGAACTCCAAGCCCTTACCTGCGTTACCTTCCTCTTCGCCCACACGAACGATATTTGGCAGAAACCTCGGCTCCCAATCGACGTTGGTTGCTTCAAGCTCGTCTGGATCTTCGTCCCCAACAACGCGCGTTGGATACGAACTTTGTTTTACGTGCTTCGGAAAAGTCGGCCTTGATCACGCATTGCCTGGCGGTATGGACAGCCCATCCTCCCCAACAATGCCGCCAACAGCCCAAGAAATGGCGATAGCACGTCGAAGCGCCCCAAAACGGAGAGGAGAACTGCGTCACGCGTTTCTGTTCCAGATGTGGGGCTTTAATGGTTGGCAGCATGTTGGTGCGTATCCCGCCCTCTATTGATTATCACCTGGTGAACCGATGCATAAAACTCGTGAACAGAAAAGGAAGAATCGCAGAATTGCTCTGGTTGTCAATCGATACTGTCAGGAAATCGGTATGGATGTGGCATCTGCGACAACTACACGATTTGCCGAGCGTGTTACAAGTACGCATCTGCAATTCTTCGGACTTCTGGCTTTCTAACTTGATAAATGTCGGGTACAGCGATGTGCACAACATCCACCCGATCCACCCTTTCCTGGAACGGAGGGTAAAGCCTCTTCCGCGAACGCACAGTCACCCATACGGACTAAATGGCGCTGGAACATATGACAATGGGGAGCTTTGTGAGCAGCAGCACGTGATTTCTTACCAATTAACGCCCAACATCCTTTTTGGTTTTTGGCAGCCCTCACGCACCCCGATGTCCGATGCTTCAAGTGGGTAATTCCCTTTGAATATTTCGATACTCTTTCTCTGATATTGAGATATTGGATGTAGTTGTCAACAGGACATTGTCGGCCCTCGCTTCCACTGTATCGACTGTACGCCGATAGACATCGACATTTGCTCGAACTGCGAGACAGCCGGCTTGCCTGGCAACCTTGATGCGTCCGACGGCGGGCACAATTCCTCCCACGTCATGTTGAAGGTACAGGCGTCACCTCTTCCCCCGATCTTTTCCTTCCACTTTTTCGTACATGCTCTGACGATCGAGGATAGATACCTGTGCCGCTAACCATTCCCGAGGTGCAGCACGTTTCTCAGCGCGCCCACGGCCTGCGTCACGGCCGTGACCTCGCTCATCTGCGCGGCGTTTCACCGCTGGCTCACTCGAGCCCGGCCAGCGTCTCGTCTCTTTCCGCGTGCACCGTCTTGCACTCAGGCGAGGCCGGTCATGAGATAGAGGAGGACTATGTCCACCTCCAAGTATGCAATTCATGTGCCGAGGTTCGCCTCTTTTCCTCTATACCTGCTTTCTCCCTATGCTGACTGACGTCTGACACTGCGCCAATTCTTAGCCCATCGTCGGCATCAGGTATCAATGCCTCAACTGCCCCTCATTACCCAACTCGTACAACTTGGTATGTAAAACTGCGCACATCCCAAGTTATGATCCCCTCTCCTTACCATCCTTTTGGCGTTACAAAGTGCTCGGACTGTGAACTCAAGTCATACAAGGTCCATGATCCAATGCACACATTCCTTAAATTACCCCGACCGGTGGACATCCCTGGTCCATTGGAGTCAGAATTCCCCATCATCCCAATCCTGTTCGTGGAAATTTGACTGAAATGAACTGCGCAGTGCTGTATAAATGGGGCTGACATTTTTTTTTCCCCTTCCAGATATCGGGATCCAGCAGGTCCCGTACCGGGAAGCCCTGCCGCAGATATATCGGGTGACCCCGCGGGTATGTAACCTTTACCCATTTTTATCCCCGTGGTGCTCATTGGATCATTCTAGCCTACCTTCGTGACCTCACGCATAGCTTTGCGCTTTGCGACAGGCACATGATGCGTATCGTCGGAAAGTGGTACCGCTGTTCCTTCTGCGCTAAAGACCTTTGCGCGGACTGTGAAGCGCTCGACACCCATGACAATACTCATGTCTTCCTTGTTTTCAAGGCTTCCGTCGACATGCAAGCATTCCGGTGCGCAGTTCCGTACACGCTTCATTTCATATATCATTATTAAGGCGGGCATGTTACCAACAGACATTTCGCCGATCTGGAAAGCACAACTGGTAGTCCACCTGTACTACGCGGAAACATTTACATTCCACAACATGACTAACACTACTCTTGTATCTCGCTGGGTTGTTTGCCACGGCTATTTCTGTAGTTCTCCCTTTGTACCCACCATCTTTGTTAGGACTTGCTTCGCATGGCCAAAATAATGTAGCGTCTCAGATAGAAGATATGCCAGGGTCAACCCTTTTTGAACCCTGAAAGAGAGTCAGATAGATGTTTACAAGCTGTGGGAATGAGTGCAAACGCACCGAGACGACGCCGTTCATAGAATAAATCTGTTCGACTGGCACCAAGGTTGACGATCTTCGGACAGCCGTCGCGGTCCTTCTCCAAGCGCGTGCACTCAGCACAGTAATAGGCGTCGGAAATCCCTGAATGAGAGGTAAGGACAAGGCCACGAGCGTGAAAGGAACATCGAAGAGACGATGGTCACGAAGGAATCGGAAAGAGATAGGAAGGGGTGTGAGCGCGGAAACAAACCGAATCCAAAACCCTCGCTCACCTGGAGAACCGCAGATGATGCACCGCCCACCATACGTGCCGAAATTGCACTCGTCACAAATCCTCACGAGGGTTTCTGGACGGACGTAGGAGTCACAAACGGGACTGACGGGCGTAGAAAAAGGTGTGTGTGTATGTGTGTGTGTTAGGGGAGGGGGGGGACAAGGTTCTTTCATCAGTATGACCGAGGCCTCAACGCAACGGTGGCAGAAAAAATAAAGACCTCACCATTTTCCGTCGCATTTCTCACAGAGGCGGCCAATGGCTAGGGAAGGAGAGGGTTTGGTCAGGCAAACTGCTATCTGTATGAGGGATGAACATGCGGGGACTTACCTATCCCTGGCTGGCGCCTGCACATAATCAAATCTACGATTGAAGAATCAGAACCAACGACTTGATGGCATAAAAAGTACGCGCACCAGGATGGTGTTTAGACATGGTTGTGGTAAGAGTTAAAGAAGGGGCAACTCTCTCGCTGCTGACAGATCTCGCTTATCGGTACGGGTACCAGACATGCTGACTCAGCGTTCGATTGTGGAAAGCAAAACTAAGTGAGTTCTAATAGACAAAGGAGGCTGCGTACTACACATATGAAAGCTGTCCTACTGGGCACATTCAACTCGACATACATATCCACCTGACTAACCATTCGCCACCACTACGATAGATGGAAGCTCCCCACGCCTTCTTTCATAGCCACTTGCAACTTCTCTAACATCACCGCTTTCGAGCTGTACTCTGGCAACTTCAAGTAGTTGACGCAAGTCATCACGCTTGGCAGGTAATCATCCGCCTTGAGCGGCGCCTCATGTGGCTTGCGTACAACCGTCAACGGCGGGTTAAGCCCACGGAATCCTGTAGAGTCGCTCGAGCGTAAACATGAAATTAGACACAAAAGTAGCAGGCGAAAGACTGACCTCCTATCGGGAGCTTCGGGCTTCCAGTGAGGAACTGAAGATACTGCCTGCGTGTCGGCACCTCGAACTCGGACATAATTTCGATCAAGTTTCGGATGGTCCGGCTCTCGACGTTGAATCCGTGATCCGCTTTGATTCCCTCATTCAGTGCTAAAAGGGAATTAATATCTGAGCGGGTTTCGCGCACGGTGAAGCGCTCACTTTCGATAGACCAGTCTTCCTCGGCGTTGCCGAAGAGCATGACTAACTCGTCAAGCGCGAACGCCTGAAGGTCGGTGATCGGGAACACTTTCGAGAAGCCTTCTCGGAATGCCTTCGCCTGTAACCTGGCGCCCTGTCCGAGGATTGCCTCGATAACCTCTGTAATATATTCCTCGACATTTTCAGAGGTAACGGAAATATTCCTGCCATTTGGCTAGGAAACAGTATTCAGCTTTGACGGTCGAGCGCCAAATGAAGATGATCTTACTCTTAGCTCAATATCGTATCCTGGGACCGTGAAGTCCAGGGCAAGGTCTCCGACGTCGACTTTGTCCCTTAAGAGCCGCTGCAACTATCAATGACGTCAGCCAACCGGGTCGACCATATTCAGAACAAGGCCTACTTTCTCAAGAGGCCTCGACGCTGTGAGGGACCTGACCTTCTCCAGCGATTTCGCCAGTTCCTCGTCGACGAGCTTTTCACGGGTAAGCCACAAATATACGGATCTAAACGACCCACGCACCTTCAACGTGTCAATTGTGAGAGGAACGTCTTCCCCGAGAGCGAGTTTCAGGAACACTTTGTTGAACGACATGTCAATGATCCGCGAATCCAACATCGCCTTTGCCACAAACTGGCCAATAACACGCATGATATGCATGCGCTTGGGATCGCCGTCATTTGCTACGTCTTCAGCACTGATAGGCGCAGGGAATAGCCCCCGAGGGTGGAACACGTAGGGACCCGTTCGTAAAGGATCGTCGTCACGCCAAAGCTTTAGGTCACGCCTCGCGAACTCCCGCGATACTAGGGAATAGAATTCGAGTGTGGGACCCAGTCCAGTGCCGACCTCCTCAAAGTACTCTACCTCAAGGATCGAAGACGACGAGCCGTACAATTCGAACACCTTCATAGCGCTTTCGAGGATGTGCTTTCGCGAGATCCGGACCTTCTGTCGTTGCAGCCGGCCGAGGAAACCAACGCCATCATCTCGGCGCGAGCTGTCCTGAGACCGATTTTGTTGACTTTGCCATTTAAGGATAAGGCGGGCGTAACCGAACGAAGTTGACTGAAGGAAGTTATATCTCGTCGCAAATGGAAACAAGAAGGGGAAATGTTGGGGCAGATCAAGTGCCCAATCGGGGAGACATTGACTATAATTATTTAAGAACGGGATAGCCATCCGAGGAAAAGGTTGGACTTTACCTCGCAACAATCATCGGCTCCTCTAGCTGCCGTGTCAACTTGGCCGATAGTTTGTTGTTCACAAACGCCGATTCGGGTAAACTGCGATTGGAAGGATACGGCCGTTCGGCCTCTACTACGTTCAACCTCTGTAGGACCCGAAGCAGGCGTAAGATCTTGGCGTGTGGTGCATCCTCCGGAAGCGACGACAACGACGGGGTCGGAGAGCGGCTCCTTGTGACGGGTTCGGGGGTCTCGCTACTACCTCCAGCAGGGCCCGGGACCTTCTTGAACTTGATCGTGTACACACCTTGCCACAACAGATGGGGGGGCAGCGCTGAACCTGACCCCGCCTTTTTCTTGCGGAGCTCATGCTGATGGATGGCACCGTAGATCGTGAGGTCGAGTGGTAATGGATGGTCGTCCATGGAGAACTCAAGGTGCCAGTCTGTTTGCTTGGCCTTGAGAGCGGATGCATACGAACCCTTCCCGGACGACCAGCCTCGTGGCCCTGTAACCTTCGAGCTACTCGGTATGGCTGAGGGTGTGCCCACCCTGGTTCCTTCGGGGGTTTGAGCCTCAACTTTGGAGCCATCTAGGGAAAAAAAAAAAAGGGGGGGGTCTCAACCGGTGTTCAGACAGAAGCATGAGCAAGTACAAACCCTCCAAAACCGACAATGTGACTGTCTTGTCTGCGGCGCCATGATCGGGATCTATCTCGTCGTCAAACACCTATCGATGAGGCTCATCAGTTTGACTTTGCTCATAGCTATTGATGAAATACCGACCTCAGCTTCCATATCGTCATCGGTGAAATCAGCAGTAAACTCGGCGTTATCACCGAAGCTTTCCTCCCCTAATGCGGACGCTGGGGGTTCTGCACTTGAACTTAGCGGGCCGAGCGGCGGATTAGACGGGCCGGCTTCCTCAGACGGTGATTCGGCCGCGACTTCAGCTGCAGCATTCTTCGCGCTCAGTCTTTGGCTACGTCTGCGCTCGACAGTTGCGGAGGACGGGCCCGCAGATGTACTAGCTTCTGGCTGTTCTGGTGTCTTGGGGGAAGAAGAGATACCTGATGTGACACCAGCAAGAGCGGCCAGCATGCCGCTGAGGCGCGATCCGCTGAACATCAAGCCAGAAACACGGGGCCGGAGGTAGTCATGGAGAGCCTGGAACGTCGCAATAGCATGTATGGAGACGACAATGTTGTTGAAGTTTTTCGGGATGTCAGAACCTTCGGATGCGACCAGTCGCAGGCGCAGTTGCCGGGCTAGGAGTGACGGAGAACTGCTTCGCTTTGAATCTAAGAAAGATATGAGAAAGTTGCCCACTCAAAAAAGTTGGGGGGCGACATACCATCCATCCCTTGGGTTACGGTGACCACGTCAAATGCCTCCATCCGCGTCAAGCTCTCTTGTAATTTCTTCACGAAAATGGCGAAGGGGGTCTGCGAACCAGCGAGTGCCTTTGACTTGCGAGCAGTGAAAGCATCAAGCAGAAGCTCCTGGCGCCGAGCGATGGTGACTAAAGCGAACCAATTAATTATACGCACAGAAAGAAGCCTTAAATCTCACGTACTGTTCTTGGATTTATCGGTAGCGAATTGCAGTAGTCCATCTATGACACCGCTCTGCAGAAGCTCAAAGCTCGACACGGAAGTATGCGTAGAAGTAAACAGTGTCGCAAGTTCCTTCAACGCGTTGCTGATCTCCTTCTCGCTGGCAGACGGGCCAGAAATGCGCTCTACCAGTCGGCGGAGCGTCGCGAATACATTGTCGGCCTCCGTGCTCTCCTTGCCAGCGAGGTACCTGAGACGAATAACGCGCCCTCGCAGTGTCACCGCGTCCTCGGGGTCCAGCGACAGTGACGACAGCTTCTTGAAACCGGGAATGCTGGCAGCGATCGCGGGAGAAACAGAAATGGGAGGTGGAGGGAGGTCGGGTGCCGACGATGTATCAGATAGGTCTTTGTCTTTGTCTTTGTCTTTGTCGCTGCTGCCGCCCTTTTTCTTCGAGGAGACAAGCGTACGCTCAGCAAGTAGCTCGACTTCATGGAATACGCCCTCCCTCCGGAAGGCCGGTCGGTACTCTTCCGGGACCTTGGACAGGAGGAGCTCTACGAGTTGCAGAGCGCCAATAACGAGGGTCGGGTGGTCTTTAGATGATAGGATAGATGACGCAAAGCTCGCGATAGGTACTGACTAGGAAGGAAATCAGATTTATCTCCTACACTGAGAACTCCGTAGTTTCCACTTACCGTCAAGACTCGGTTGATACTGTCGGCCTCCAAGTAACTGATGGCTTTCAGAAGACCCGTGAGCGTCTTGGTTCTCACGGTGGTGATGACACTTGCTGCGTATACGTCCACCAAGATGGGCACAATGAGCTGCATAAACCTGCCAACAACCTCGGGCTTTGCGCGTAACATCTCGGTCCGGTCAGGGGGAGGAGTCTCCTTGCTCGCTGTGGAAGGCGGTTCGTCGGCCTCATGTGGGCTGTCAGCTGGCGTCGGTGTTGCGGTCTCCGATGCGGGTCCGGGCGTTGCCGTTGCGGAAGATGACGGTGTGGACGGACCAACGTGGGCAAGCACTTGCGTTTGTTGAGTATGGCGTGCTGCAGCGCGTTCGGCTTTTGCCTTGGCCTTAATCAGTCTCCCGAGAGACTTCTCGGTGTATGCCTTGTGGTCATATACGCCATCTTAAACACAAAATTAAGCATACAGGGGCCGGCAAGCTGCGGTACGGCATACCTTTCGGCAGGGGTGGGAGGAGTTCGGCAATGAGGCTCAGGGCCTCCTCGACCTGGTCCTTGGGCCTGTGGGCAAGGTTCTGCATCACGGTCATGTCGGCAAGTCCTCCGCCGAGACCCTGGCCGCTTGGTGAGTTACCCTGTTCGTCACTCTCAGGGCGGGTCGACGGGAGAACACCGGTCAAGATCTGGTACAACGTGTCAACGATCCCTGCCTCCAGTAGCACGATCGTGATGTTGGGGCTTGCGCGTGCAGAAGTAGCCAGAGCGCGCAGTAACTGCGTGAAGGTATTTGCAGCGATCAAAGGTGAGCCACCTGCAGGGAGTAAAAGCACATTGACGGCTGAAATGAGCTCAGCGTCCACGAGGATCTCGAGGTTCTCTGGAGACGATCGATAATACGAGTCGATGACACGAATAACGCAGAGGCACGCAAATTCGACGAGGCGTTGATCTGAGTAGCCCAGACAGTTGCGGATGATGGGCCACACGCCGCGGATCATCTGGAAGTGTTCAGGGGGTACATTGCGACAGCAGTTCGAGGCCGCCTGTAGGGCGGTACGCTGCACAGCGATCGAAAAGAAATCGAGGTAATTGAGTAACGCAGCAAGGCCATTCTCACGGACGATAGAGCTTGGGAACTCCTCGGAGATCTTTTCCAGAGTCTATAAATTATCCCGTGAGAAAAGGACAGGATCAAGTAGCGAAAGGGACGTACGCTCAGTGTCTGCTCCGCCAAATCGATGTAAGAAATCTCGATGAGTTTGCTGCAGAGCACAGGAATAGCCCCGTGGTATACCACAGTGTGGGCGACGCCCGGAAGGGCTTCCATGAGATTCGCCAAGCAACGTGCGGCAAGGACTTGAGCCTCGAGATTATCATCCCCTTGGTATTGGCCACCTCCACTCAAAGCGAGTACTGCTGCGAGCTGTGCGTCCTCATCTTGCTCGGGGTTGTCGTCGTCGTCATCGCCATCATCGTCATCGGCCGCGTTGCCGGTACCACCGAGAATCTTCACGAGCTCGCGCACAAACGCGTCGACCTGGAACGAGCCCGCGAGTGTGTCCTCTGTGCTGATGCTCAGCAACTCGCTCAGTTCTTGCAGCGTCACGACACGTGTTGTCGGGTCCGCACTCGACTTGATGTTGTTTAGTATCGTCTTGAGGCGCGAGCTAAGCCCCGACATGTAAGATCCTATCTGCCGGTAGTCCGCAAAGATGGCCATCGCCGCGCTCTCGTCGAGCCCTGCGAAGCCACGGGGTAGACCTCCAAGGTCATTAGCCATACCCCCTCCGTCTTCGTCGCCTGTGCCATCACCGGCGTTCCCTCCACCAGCGTCCTCATTCGCGTCGTCGTCCTCGCCTGCATCACGATCATCATGCGCAAGGTCGATCTGATCGTCATGATCGGAACCCTCGTGCTTGTATTCAACGTCCATCATTTCAACATCCTCGTCTTCGGCGCGCGAGGGACCGGGAGCCGCCATGGCCTTGCTCTTTGCAGCAGCAGCTTTTCCTTTTGCAGAGGTGCTTTGTCTGAGGGATTAGTCAACGGGTGTTGGGATTAGACCGGGCGCCAGATGACACATTACCTCAATTTTTTCGGCATGTCGGATACGGGAGGTTGGGTGGTGTCTGAACGGGAACGAAGCGCGTAAGCGGTTGTGGCTGGACGGAGACGCTTAGAGGGTCCAGGAGGGGCACTGGCGTAGAGTTCTTCGGAAAGCGCTTCTGGGGCAGCACGTTTCTTGCCCTTTGGGTCGCGAGTTGGTTCGTTGATCGTAAGAGAGGAAGAAGTGATGGGGTATGTCGTCCGGCGGCCTCTGTCGTAGGGTATAATATAGTGAGTCAGAGAATCCAGGCGCAAGTCGCTAAAGCTGACGTACTTCTTGCTTGATCGAGAGACTGGCTGTTCTTCAGTCGTTTCTTGGGACTTGCCCTTGCCTTTGGTATCGCGAGGGCGTTTGGAAGAGTAGGGGTGATAGTTGGAGCGAGATTGACGGGAGGAGGATTCTGCTGGGGCTGACGTCGTCTGATCTGGGATGTCGTTGTCCTTGGCCACTTTCTGTTTGGCGGCCCTGGCGCGTGTTGCTGATCGAAGGGTGCGAGAAGAGTCTGGGGGGATTATTGGGATCTGGAGGGAAGGATGAGTGGTGGTAGAGGAATGTTCAGTAGGTTGAGGAAGGCTGGCAGGGATGGCTTGTTGGGAGTGAGTATGTGATAAGTCCATTTAGAGCTGGCCGCCAGCCATTGAATCCTGACTGTGCTTTGGTTGAATTGAAGGGAAAAGTAAGGAAGCAAGTCGGAGTGAAATACAAAGTCGTCTACCTAAAGTGTGAAGGGTTGAGGGGTTCGCCCGTGGCTTTGGCTGCTCTTGCCAATCTCCGCAAGTGGCGCGGGTCTGCGGCCGTGGCCTACTACTGCACCTACTATTTACACCACTGACTCGTTCAACACCTCCTCCAAGCTCTCCACAAATATTTCAACCACCCGTTCAACCTCCTTTTTCGTGATATTATACGCAGGTGCAAATATTATATGATCCCCCTCCGTCCCTTTAATATTCGCTCCCCCTGTCATCCCCATCACGATCAGTCCCTTCTCCAAGCACCGCGCCTGCACAACCATCGCGAAGCATTCCCCCTTAAAATCCATCTTCCTGCCTTCTGGCCCAGTAAAGTCAAACTCGACAGCCCAGAATGAACCCCCACCCCGCACATCAAATGTAAAGGGCTGTGCGAGCGCACCAGGGGTTTGTAAGCGCTCGTGGAGAAGCTGGGCCAGGTATTCGCCAGTTTGGCGCCCATTCTCAAGAAGGTTCTCTGCCGCTATCACCTTCTGCACAGCAATAGCGGCTGCGCACGACAACGGATGCGCCTGATTGTGATGGGTGTCACAGAATGGAAACAACAATAAAGTGTCATCGGAACGGACCTGATAGGTGTGTCCATGTTTCCAGAATCCGTTCTTGTCTCGAATACCATCGGCAACTTGTTTGGACATAAGGACCGCACCAATGGAGGCGTATCTATGCCAAAATCAGGAAACAATCCACCACAAGAGGCGATCAAGATGCGACACACCCTCCGCCAAGACCCTTCGCGACGGCTTGGATGTCTGGGGACACGTTGTCACCAAAGCTCTCCCAGGCATGTGTTGTGCCCATCCCTACATCACCCGTTAGCCTGTCAACCGTCAAGCGCCTCAAGGCGAACCAGGTGACTCACGGCCCATCCCGCTCATGACTTCATCTAGGATAAATAAAGCGCCATACTTTCTACAAACAGACTTCATCGCCTTGAAATATCCCTTGGGTGCAGGAAGTGCACCAGTAGTCGCACCAACTACGGTTTCGGCCACGACTTTATGGGAAAACCGGTGTTCAACTATTACCTGTCGAAACGAGTGAGAAGGACTTACATCCGATGACGGTGTCTGGTTCAAGCTCGAGGAACTTGTCCTCGAGTTCCTGCCGCAGCCTTTCGACGTATTGCTCCTCGGTCTCTTCCGGGCGTCGGAAGCGCTTTGCGTAGGCCGGCGACACCCTGTGAAAGGTTTCATGTTGGAGGATTTCGTTATATGGTGCGCGGCGTGCAGGATGTCCAGACAGGGATAGTGTAGTAACAGTGTTACCGTGATAGGAAAGGTGTCTGGAGATGAAATTCTTCCGTTGAGGTTGCTTCTGTTCATGCCAGTACTGAAGAGAACATTTAATCGCCAAAAGTATGCCGAAATTCCGAATGCTGACCTGACGAGCAAGCTTGACGACACCCTCCATTGCCTCGGACCCTAAACAAGGACCGCGTTCAATTTCGTCCCAGCCAACCAATTATGGGCAGTCTAGACGCACCTCCAGCGAAGAAACCACAGAGTTCGAAAGCCCCTTTACTCGAGTCAATCAGGATTCTAGCCAGCTCCTCAGCAGGTTCGTTCGATAGCTGCATGTTGTATACGTCTAGAGGCATCACCCTTACTCATGAACCCGCATCTACATCCCCGTATAGTGACGGCTACTCACATGCAAGCTTATCAACCTGCTCCTTTACAGCCTCCTGTACAACCGGATGGCCATTCCCGATACAAACCACGGCGGCGCCACCAACCGCATCGATAACTTCTCTTCCGTCCTCGAGCGTGATGTAGATCCCCTGCCCACTGACCGCAACCGGCGGTCGCCAAGGCGTGCGGTGCAAAATCGCGGTAGGCTTAAGGGGCAGAACCCCTTTCTCGGGGGCAGCAGTGGACATATTATGGTAGAGCGTCGGGGACATGGTGTGATGCAGGGATCGAGATGAACTGAGCAAACACCGCCCGCCAAATAAATTCGATAGCGCAATTCTTCGAGGGACTGATGTCATATTGTTAGTCTGTCAAAAAGACCTGTAGATGTGCCTGCCACTTTGCCAGTGTGAGTCGTCAGTCAACAGCTCCATCGAGTCGACAGTGATGTTCTTAAATAGGTTACCCCTGTACGTTATCCCCTGCGGTTCCTTTCTAGAAAGTGCATCTCTCATTGACTTGTCGATCACGGGTCATGGATTCGGAACTGCAGTGACGAAAAGGTCCGCGGACGCGAGGGGACAACGGGCCGTATTGGTCCGACTTCCGCATCGCCAATGGCACACGCAATTGGGCCATGTTAACGAAGGACTAAACTTAACTCGAGCTCATGACAACGGGGACTCAACGTTCAATGTTCAACCTCCATCATACCGGAAGTCACGGGATTTTCTGCAGGAAGAAAGGAAGCAAAGAAGTTTGGAGCGCTGATGACACTCGGACTTACACTCGGGTCATCTGCCCGAATCAGCGTGATGCTCTTCGTCTTCGCCTTAAATATATCCGTGATCGAGCCGGATCATGACTCGAATCACGGCCAGAAAACCGTGTGGATGACCCCTCCCGGTGTCGTCATATGACGGAGACAAAGGGCAACAGCTTGATTTAATACCTTGTCTACAAGTTGGTAATCTGACCCACAGCACGATTTGTAAAGCTTCAAGCGCACGGGGGAGAACTCGAGCCTAAACCTTGACTATGGTGCCAATAGAAGTCCTTTCATGGGCAGACTGTATGCAAATAAGGTAAGCCCAAACCATTCAGATCACTCACAAGTATCCGTCACCTTCTGGAGCTTTGCGTACCAGTAACACAAGTAGTAGCCTTTGGGTGTTGGCTTTCACAATCGGTCCGAAGTGTCTAGCCAAGCCGGCCCCATTTGTGTTAGCAGGTAGCTGCACATCGACCGTTACATGGGGTGCCTTATCGGACATCCATCTTATCAGAGGGTTCTAGTAATATGAAGTACTCAAGACAGACAAACACGTGCACGCGCATATTAACATTGGGCACCTTTATTCCCCTCCCGCCCCTTGACAAAATCAAGCCCATCACGAGCAAGAGAAAGTAACGAAAAGCCGACACCGGATACATCATGGAATCCTCAAAAGGCGACGCTACGACTGGTGGGCTGCTGTTAACTCCTATTCGATGGGGTAGGGTACTACAAGCACTTTGAGATCCTGAATGATTTATCGCGAATTCTCCTCGTACTCCCTGTAGCAAGGAGGCCCGGGTTCGAATTGATCAATTGAGTCGCGTTGCGTGCCCTTCAGTTGATCAACCCGATTCCTAGCCACATGGGCGATCATCAGGACCAGGGTAAGCATCCTCGCAGTACGCTCAAGACATACCCGAACGACATGCGTGGAAGCGTTGCGCAACGAACCCCGAGTGTTGACATGGTTGCTTTGGCCCGACGAAGGGGAAAGTGCTTCTTGCGTAGTTGTAAGCCCAAACCGTCGCACATCGCCATGCATAGATGCGTATAAGCTAGTGTGGGCCTGTATCTATGGTCAACTGTCGTCGTATGACTTCCGTCCATGTGACGACACACGGCAAGCTCAAAGGTGATAGCACAAACCCGTAGACCATCTACAAGTACCATGGGGTATGGTGGTCAAATTTTCGAGATGAGTTACATCCGACTTCACAATGCTCACCACGATGAAGCGATGTGAACGGCCGACAACCGCTGAGTACTGCAACATACCCCTAGAGGGACTCCCGTTAAGCCAAAATATTAAATGGGATACTCTGTACTCTGTAGCACATAAAAGCATCCCTCTTCGAGAAGGAAAAGACAGCTTCCACTATGATGACGTCCAACATGGTGGGGGACTGTCTTCTGCTTCCCGAGAGGCTACCTTGACTTTGAAACGCGACGGAAGGGACCTGTGCGAGCAGCAGCGCGGTCATCGCTGAAACTAGGCTTGTACAATAGAATAGATAGGGACCAAGTCAGGAAATAATGACTTTTGTATATTAATTTCCCTTACCTGAACGCAATGTGCTTTCAATTACATCACGGCGGGACGAGTGAAGGGCGTGCAGGTTAGCACAACGGAAAATTCGAGCTGCTTAGCGGGCAAGTGTGGGATGAGACTCGAGGGTATTCGATGGTATTATTTGAAGGTTATTTTATCCTCAGCGAGCCAGTAGGTACGATAACATGGGTTCTACTGTATGAGTCATGTGGCAATGGCGCTAATCAGGTACCTCGGGAATAGAGGAGCTCAGGATACTGCTATCGAAGAGCCGGATGCCGATGGTTCCAAGAACCTGGTCAGTGGGAACGAGGCCTTTTTTTTGCGGCGCACTTATGCGCTTGGCATGTTGTGGCGGTCACAGAAAACAAAGACTGGGTTATAAATACTTCATCGAGACAAGGCACAATCAGTGCGCAAAACGAAACGAGACGTCTTTTATTGGATCGGCCGTGCATTTGTTGTGTTCTTACTCTAGGTATGGTACCCGATGTGTCACGAGTTGCGAGATAATAGGATTCAGAAGCAGGGGTGTGGATCGCGGGTATCGATAGCAGAAGATTTAGTAGATAGGCGTTTTCGTTAATTCGAGCTCAGAGACCGAAAGGAAGAAAATCAAGGACGGTTGATTCCTACTAGGCCACAGCCGAGGGGCAAGCCACCATCGTGATGTACTTCAAGGCTGTTACATTCCCAGCACCAAGGATCGAATGTGGAGTTAAGAGTTAGAGAGGAAGAGACGGTAGATGTTGTGGAATAATTTCCTTTCAGTGGCCATCATAATATTGGATGTATCACCATCATGATCACGCCGGACGGCTGCAGAAATTACGCCTTAATGTACACGCCACACCGTTGGGCCCAGGGTATCACGGCCGCAGGGTGTTAATTTCTCACACCGTTACTAGTACCCGAGGCCGATAAGCAGAGGTGTGGGAGGCCAGAACATCATATGACACGCTAGCTCCAATAGCAGGTCCGCCTCATAAAGAAGCATCCATAGTCAACATAACGAGAGGTTGCCTGCAAAGACAACCAAACTGAGGAGTGCGGAATGAGAATATAACGCCTAGCCCGTTGAGTCATTATAAAGAGCCTAAAGTAGCAGCGGACGGGAGCATTAAAAGTTGAGTTATTTCTTGATCTAGCAGGCAGAGTCCAACTTGAAGGGCCAAGTCTGAGGGGCGTCCATCGCGTGGGAGCTTTTGACGTGTTGATGATGTAATCCCAGTTCTTATCGCCCAACCATTATTACACGCGGTGACTTTGTTCGCCCACACACGTTTCCCCTATTTTGAAGGCCCTAGGTTGCGTTTTTTCCCCCTTTTCTCAGGTGCACATAAACATGTATGGCGCCTTCAAAAAAGCCTTTGTTTGACCCGCCCCCTCCCACAACATTGGACCATTTCTTCGCAAAACCTAAAACGTCGAGCAGCCAGAGCGCGTCATCTCGGGTCCAAAAGCGCGTCAAAACGCGTCATTTGAGCCCTCAAACCAGGAAGGCAACGTATTCGAAGGGCGTGCAGCCATCTGGAACAGAAATCATCGTCCTGGATTCGGACGATGACGACGTCGCACCTACGGACGGTACCAAGCGGATTGTGGGAGAACATGCGGGAAGTAGTTCTGATATTGAAGTGGTTGAGGCCGTCTCTGAAGGATCGCACGATGCGCCAAGGTCAAGAAAGAAGGCGAAAGTGAAGTCGGCCCCAAACTTTGACACCGACGATCTCTTGGCGTTTACCCAAGACGATACTCTCCATTTCGCCGAGTTTGGAAAGCCACAGTTGCTTGTTCATACCCAAGAAAATGACGTGCCACCTCCCGTCGAAGATCAGGGATTTCAGCCTGTGGGCTCTGGTCATGCTGATGACCCACGTCCCGTGGCTGCACCTGCAACACTCTTTGTGGTGCCAGATGACTCACAGTGTTCTTTGTCAGAAACCCAGTGCGACTCTTCACGTGTCGTTCCGTCCTGTTCCGCACAAGCGGACTCGTGCGATGTCATCGAAATTGAGGATGAGTGGGGAACTGGCGATGACGAACTTGTCCGGACAAATGGGGCTGAGGTTGACGGCGTTCTCGAAATAAATGATGACGACGAGATTGAAGAATGTCTGAAACTCAAAGATGAACCTCCGTCGACCTCAGGAGATTTCTCCGATCAGTGTCCGTTTTGCGGAATAACACTGACAAGCTTCTCACCTGTTTGTTTCTTATTGTGATTTACCCCACATCTCCTCATAGGCTCTGTATCAGGACATGCAAACACATATTACTGCATGCTACCACTCGTTCTCCACCACCAATACCCCCTCGCCTCCCAGTTCGCCTCCGCCGCCCGCCCCGTCTGGGAGCAAAGAGTCCATAGGCGGCAACGCCTTCTCAATACTCATGTCCTCGCACAAGGAGAATAACGCATGGAAGGAAGCCGAGACTGCTGAAGATCGCAGCTTCAGGGCAACAAAAGCGAACGGAGCGCGCCGAAAGGCGCCTTTTTACAAGGTCCTGCAAGGCATGCCCATCGCTGTCGATGCTTTCCGCTACGGCGAAATTCCGGGCGTGACGGCATACTTCTTGACGTGTGTCTTCATCCTATATACCACCGTACTCGGAATAATCTATCTTTATCTAGGCACGCTCATTCAGACCATTACACTAATTTATCGTCATCGTGGAAGGCTGGCCCGATTTACTGCTCAGGTGCGTTCTAATTCTGACTCTGTCAGCCTTGGATCTGACGGCTCTCCGCAGATGGGACTGCTAATCTGGTGACCCACATGCTATCGGTCGATCCTAAATGGGTTCATCCTCTCCCCATGAACGTGCCTACTTTGATCCCTGGATCAGGCGGTGTCACAGTAACTCTTATTGAGGCAAATCACTGTATGACTTTGTTCATCGTTCATCACCCTCCGATAATCTAACACCCATATGTCTCAATTTGGAAAGGTCCTGGTTCATCGCTGTTCTTTTTCGAGGGCCGCCAGACAGTCAATGCTGGTGACAGTGCGTATAAGTCAAGCTACGTGGGCTCGGGGAGGATTTTTCGGTATCTCCACTGTGGCGACTTCAGAGCATCTCCCCAACACGCACTACATCAAGCCATCAAAGGAAAGCGAATTGATATTGTATATTTGGATACCACATATCTCAATCCTAGAGTGAGTTGAAGTGTACGTACATAAGGCGCTTTTCTCATTGACAAGACGAAAAGTACCTATTCCCCGCCCAGGCGCAGGTAATCTCGGCTTGCGCAGAGCTCGCCAAACGTCTAGTCTCGGGTCAAAGCCTGGCGTGCGAAGACGACAAGGGTTCTGTGAGTAATTGGGTTACTGTTACTCCCAAACCAGAACCAAAAGGCGACCCCAAATTTACCAACACACTCGTCCTCGTCGGGTACGTGAACTAGTGGTCAAAGGACACGCGAGCTGACATCAACGCAGTACGTACTCCATCGGTAAGGAACGCATAGTGAAAGGTTCGCCCTGAGCGTACACGCAGGTATATCCGCCCTAACAAACGTTTTCTAGCAATTGCGGAATCTCTGCGTACGAAAATATACTGCGATTCACGGAAGGCTGCAATCCTTCGTTGTCAAGCAGATCCAGAGTTACACGAAATGATGACCTCAGACCCGTTGTCCGCAAATGTTCACCTGGTTCCTCTTGGCGTCGTCACGTCAGACAGGCTGAAGGAGTATGTTGGCCGCTGGAAGGGTCACTGGACAAAAGCGATCGCCTTTCGTCCTACTGGGTGGACGTAAGTCTCATGCCTCCACCTATCCGTGTAGTCGTCTCGCTGCAAAAAGTCACGAGCGTTAATGTCCCGCTGCCCATCTCATCCACAGCTACTCACCACCGGCCGGTACCAGCTTGACACCTTCCATCGCATCCATCCTCGCACATCCACCGCACCGCGAGTTCACGCACGCGCACCTGTGTCCCTCCCGGGGCTCCACGCCGTCCGCGCAGCTTTTTGGCGTGCCGTACTCGGAGCACAGCTCGTTCTTCGAGCTCACGTGCTTCGCGCTGTCGCTCGATTGGGTGCGCATCGTCGCGACAGTTAACGTCGAGAGCGCGGCGAGCCGCGCGAAGATTTCGGCATGGATCGCGCGGTGGGAAGCAGAGCGCAGGAAGCGCCCGCATGAGTCAGTTGTACCGTATCGCACGTTGGAGTATTGGTAGCTACATACTAACCCCCACTTTTTTTCGCGACCGCCACGGTATGTCAATAGATCAGTTTTTTTTTTTCTTTTGATCGACAGTGTATTGACAGTTGCGCCGTTACGACCATCAGAGGTCCTACTGTGATATATTTGTTTCACACGTCTACCAAATATATACCTAAATCATCTAAGGTGCAAATTTTTCACAGAAACCAGTAACGACATCTAGGTGTGAAGCTCAGGTAGTACGTCTGGACGTTCACAAAGTACTCGCGACCATCAGCAGTCCTTACCGTGACAAACTCTTCTCTCACCCTCGTCATCATAGACATAGAGAGTTGTGACAACGTCTGACGCTATGGGAATTTGAGACTTGTGTCGTCTTGCGCCACCGCGGATGTCAGCAAGCACAGGTTCAGATCGTGACGGTACAATACAACTTCGTTCGAATGAATAATAACTCGGCCGCCGCTGCCACCACTTTTATAACCCCCGACGGGCCTGTGAACGGTGAACCCCGAAGACTGGGCGACGTGGGCGTTCCGTATATGGCACATTATGTACGGCATCGGCCCACGTCGGTTCTTTTTGACGCCCACCATCGATCGTATGTTACAGGTCCAACATCTCATCTCGGCTATCATAATGGAGCCAACATTTGCGGGCTCACAGGCGACCGATGGTATACTGTGGTCACCCCAATGATCTACCGGCGAGGGCTTAGCAAAACTCGCGTTCAAAACCGTCATAAGTGACAAGTGCTGATACAGTAGCGTTCCCGGAACAAGCCACGGCAAGATACAGCAGGACGTTTCTTCAATTCACGGCTTAGTCAAGATCGTGGAGTTAATCGCTAGATAATCTAACAGCCGCACTAAATTGAGCGCACCTGAGCAAGCCGAGCGGAGTGTCAGGTCAGACACCAGGCGCCTTTCAAGTTTCAAGCCATTCCAGGGTGTCATCGGCAATCCAATCTGAGTTGTGCACATGACACACCGGAAATGACTTGCATGACTTGCAGCAATTGGTGATGCCTGCGAGATCTATGGCGTGCTGATACACTGATATGCACCATTCCGAATTGCACCCATTGATTGAGAGATAAGTACAGCACCTCAGATTGTGTGCGTGGCCCAGCGTCCAGGCCCGGCGACGCTAAGCCGGGTCTCCAGGTTGACTTTGCAAGCGTGAGGGCAGTGACGGTATCAGTGTCGATCACGACAAATGTACAAAATATCCGAAGTAGCCGACCAAGGCTCAACGGCCGGGCAACTCAACTGCTGTGAGTTGAGTTCATCAGGAAAAACCTCAATCGTTAATCCGCATTAACCAGCTATTAATCAAGTTAAGGAGTTGTTAACGCATTTAGCAAGTTATTAAGACGAAAGAAAACAACGTAAGCACGATGATAATTTGATAAAGAAAGGCATGCCACTGTGGCACTGCACTGTAAAGATGAAACCCCTGGAATTTCCCGCCATTTGGCATGCAAATGTGGAAATAACACAGTTTATCTGGAAAATTCCTTGCAAATGTTTTCACAAGAAAATCTGCTGAAACTTCTGACTGAAAAATCGCACAAAAATCACTGAAATTAGGTCATTTGATAAAAAGTCAAACCCT
>Ga0307510_10002371_pt1 | contig 21337 bp, 29 predicted proteins | sample 12_EM_MG_FD_207224 | JGI IMG/M metagenome (GOLD analysis project Ga0307510, IMG submission 207224) | Populus trichocarpa ectomycorrhiza microbial communities from riparian zone in the Pacific Northwest, United States - 12_EM | ecosystem: Host-associated > Plants > Roots > Unclassified | place... | reverse complement strand
CAGACAGGATAGGACGTGTGAATAGTGCAATACGGTTCATAGATCGAGCTTTGCCGGGGTCTGTTAGCATTACCTCCGAAGTGACAAAACCCTCCTAGTCCCACAGGGGACGAGTCGACATCCCACAGTTTGATAGTCTTGTCGAGTGAGCAGGTCACTAGCTCTCGAGAGTTATTGTGGGCCCAATCAATGCCGTAAATTTTTGCTGCATGTGCCTTGATACTCTTCACTGGAATAGAGCCTTTCTGTGGAACATAGAGCAACGTACACAAACGTAAAGATAGGCCACTTACCCGCCTATCCCAAATAAGGACTTCATTCATGTGGGATGAGGCGAGAACGTTGCCGTCCTGACGGTTCCACTTGACCTGCGTACCGCCAGCTGGGTTGCGTAATTGAGACTGCGCGACATCAAGCGGGAACGAGTGGTGTGTGCGTACCATTAAAGGAGCAAAGGCCTCAACGACGAAGCGGTTAGACAGGGATACGGGTCGACATTAGAGATAGACTGACCCATGATCGGTTTTTGCGGCGTCCTCAAGTCCCAAGCCCATAACCATGAGTCGATGCCAGTGCTGACGACAATGTCCGGATCCTGGGTGTGCCAGTTGATATCCGTTATTGCACGGTAATGCGAGTGAAGAGCGTGCTGTATCGCCGACTTGCCCGTAAGGCAAAGATTCCAGATAAGCCTGCATTTGCACGAGTTAACTTCGATGAAACCTGGATATAAGCTAACGCGCTTACAGCTTCTCACTTGATGTCGAGATTATGTACTCTGCACGAGCGGGGTGTGGGTTCCATTGGACATCGGCAACATCCCATGTGCCCCCCTGGGGAAGGAAGCGGGGAACATCGGATGGCGCCTTGAGATCAATGATGAAAAGGCCATTACGCCTTGATAAGGTGGAAAGTTAGACACCGAGGTAGGGATAGAGCGAGTGATGAACGCACGCAGCAAGGACCAAGTCGCGGTATGAGGGACTGATGCTCATCTACTTTCCAGTGAGGGAATGAAGAAGCATATGGCGTATGACATACATTCCCCACCGCGTCCCCCACGAGGTCCTTCATGTCTATTACCAAGCTCTTCTTGATACCATCTTCTTCGGAGGATGACAGTGCTTCAATGATATCTGAGGGTGCGACACCAGAGGTAATGGGACGTGCGCCAACAGAGAAGAGGGGCGGACGGGATGTAAACCCGTTAAGGGTAGTATGGCTCGAAGGTTCGTCTGTGAATTCCTCCGGTAAGGACATGGCGCTATAATTGCAGGATCTGTGGGAGGGCAAAGCAATATCACATTTAGATGATGTTGATGTTGTGCATCCTTTGGTAGTCTTGTGTTGTGGCTGGCTGGCCGGTGAACGACAAAGGCACGGAGCACGTGATCTGTACGCACCGAGATCATAGCCTACAAGCAGTCCTACACTTTCATAACATTATATGTCTGCACAAAAGCGTCCTGCGACTCAGCGTTCCGACGCATCACATACTAAAAGGCCACGTTTGGCCCATCCAACTGGGAAGAAACCGCAGTCTATCGTTCCTCACGGAAAGACTCGCGTTGTAGATCATACCCACGATCCCAGCGATTCCGACAATTCTACATCCGAAGAAGATGATGATGAACAATCACCAGCGTTCGACGAAGGTCACAACCTTGGGCCTTCTGGTAATGATTAATTCGCCCTCTACTAATATTTCGCTCTTTACTTACCCTCCGGTTGTTAGTGACGAAAAATGTTCATGCTGCCCAGCGGCTACTGGCCCAGCAACGCCGCGCCGCAAAACCGCATTCCAAACTTTTGACCGACGCAAAACGTGCTTGGTCTCTTGCTCGACAAAAGACGATATCCAAGGAAGAGCGTGCTTCTCATGTCGCTTCTCTGATGGGAATTGTTCGCGGCAGGATTCAAGACATTGTTTTCAAGCATGACGCGAGTCGTATTGTGCAGACAATCGTGAAGGGGGGGAACGCGAAGCAGAGGAATGAAGTTGCCACAGAGCTGCGGGGGCGTTTCAAAGAGCTTGTGGAGAACAAATATTCAAAGGTGAGGTTCTTGACGGCGTCTACTTGTGTGCAAGCTAAAGGTGCTGTAGTTTCTCGTGGTGAAGCTTGCAAAGTTTTGTCCTTCTCATCGTCTCTCGATGACCACAGAGTTCCGCTCGCACGTCATCCGTCTGCTCTTGCATAGGGATGCGTCCCAAATCATTGCCGATATCTATGACCTACATGCAAATGCAACCGAGCGTGCAATATTACTCTGCGACTTTTACGGGCGCGAGGCGGCTCTGCTTCCACTACCCGGAAAGGGTGAAGTCACTTCGAAGGGTGGGCGCGGTGGCCTCCCTGCGACATTGAAAGGAGCGACTGAGGAACAAAGAAAGCGCATCCTTACTTCCCTCAGGGAAAATCTCGCCTTAATGTTGGTCTTCGCCTTCTCCCATTGTTCTATCTATTATCCCGATTGCAGGTTCAATAATTCAGACAAGGGCCCTCTCCGACACGCGATCGTCCATAGGGCGCTCTGGGAATACTTGTCTGAAATAGCACAAAGTTCAGACGATGGTGAGAGGGAGAAGATGTATTATGAGATATTCGAGAGGTAATATATCCTACCCCTTTATATCCCGACACTGCTCACTGGCACGCAGCTGCAAAGACTTGATTGCTGAGATGGTACATACTAAGGATGGAAGCAGGGTCGTACGTGAATTCTTGGCACGAGGTACCGCGAAGGTTTGTGGCGTTATTTTCCTTTCGTTCTGGTGTGTATGTTGATGGTTTCCAAAAAGGATCGCAAGCATATTGTAAAAACCCTAAAACCCTACATCGAGACAATGGCCAAGGATGAAGATGCTCAATATATACTCTTCACCGCTTTCGACGTCATTGAGTATGTCGTGCCGAATTGTCATTACATCTTCCGGTGACCAATTTTCTCCAGCGACACGAAGTTAATTGCAAAATCTATCCTGCCGTCCATCACTCAGAATGTGCAATCGTTACATGCCAATGCTGCTGGACGGCGAGCTGTGCTGTACTCTCTAGTGCCTCGAGATCGCCGTTACTACACGCCATCCATGATTGACAGGATCTCTGAGACCGATAGTCTACGCGAACACACAAGCAAGAAGTCGTCCGATGTCCGTGCTGCTGAGATTTGCTCCGCAGCAAGTCCAGAATTCCTCTCCTGGGTCGTGCGCAACGGGGCTGAAATCTGCCGCGAAACGGGGGGTTCTCTAGTAATAACGGAGATCATGCTTGAGGCCCATGGTGGTACGTCACAACCTTTTGTCCTCTATCAACTTGGCGGCTCCAGCTTGCTGCTCAGACAAAGATGCCGCAATGGAAGCGCTGTTGATTCCACTCGAGGCTTCATATCCGTCGGACGGTCACACGCACCCCATCGATTTACCTCACACATCGCGGTTATACAAGGTCCTTCTTCAAGGAGGTCACTTTTCACATGCTACAAACGCAGTTGCAGCACGCTCGAATTTCAATCCATCCGCTTTTGCCACTGCATTCCTACGTCACGTCAAGCCAATGGACATTGCTGCCATGGCCCGTGGTGGAGGTACCTTCGTGATCGCTGCGCTGGTGGAGCGTGTTGTCGCGGACGGAACCCCGGAAGAACGCAGCAAGTTAAAACAAAGCCTCTCAAGTCTCAAGGGCGACGAAGGCGAATCAATAAAAGGATGGGCTGCTCTGATGGAAGGGATTCGCTTATTAGGGTTCGAGGCGGTGGACGTTACATAGACATGTACAGTAGGCACAAATGAACCGCCCATTCTGGGCCGCTCTGGCGCCTTTTGAGTCACCCACCCTTGCTTCTTCATCTATTAACATGTCCGTGACCGGGCTACTACCCCAGGCTCGCCGCTCCTCGTCTGGGCATCACCCCCTTCAACCTGCAGCAGCTGACCCACATGGAACGGCTATTGACTCATTCGTCTCCATTTCTACTCTCTTTGCATGGACATTTGGCAGCGGTACTGTGGTATGTAGTCGTCATCGATAGTCTCCGTTTCTTGACACCGTCTGGGAAAATAGTTTTGGAGGATATGGCCAGCTGTGTTACTGCACACGCTCTTCGCCACAGGTATGGATAGTCGCGGCTTTCCCCGGATAATAATTGACGAAGCATGGTAGGCGTCACCGCCGTCTCGTTGCGCACGCATATTGACCTGGGAGTCTCTAACGTAATGTTGACCGTGTTGGGTGCGTCGAGCCACATTTCAACCTCCGCGTGCCTGAAACCGAGCTGGAATCCTCCTCGAAGGCGTCGTCATCGGTTTTGTCATCTCGTATCGTGCGTCCAACGGGTATGAGCAATACTTGACGGGCAGGACGGCGTGGTCGGATGTGGTCAAGAATACGCAGAGTTTGATGCGACTCATCTGGTTTCATGTCCCGCTCCGCCTGACGCCCAAAACCGCGGACGAGCTGGCCAAGCCGGTCGCGCCTTCGCGTAGCAAGGAAGAGGTGGAGACGGTTATGGCGGAGAAGCGAATGGCACTGGATTTGCTTGAAGGGTACTGTACCGGTGCAACCTGGTTGTGAAGGGCCATCACGGCTGATTAGAGCGTTCGTGCAGGTTTGCTGTCTCGCTGAAACATCATCTTCGGGGTACGAATCATGATTGGCTCGTCTTCTTGTCGATTCACGGTTATTGCCCGCAGGTGAACTGGGTATCTATTACGAAGACTTGTACCATCTGGTCAAGCCACTTCACGAGGTGATTCGAGTACGGTATATCCCCTCTTTTCGTCGCTGACCACGGACCCAGCATCAAAATCACCCTCATTCGCACAGGATTGTCAATGGATCCTGGAAGACTCGCGGCAGATCTGAGCACGACCCGCTCATTCCCCCAATAACCGGCTATGGTTCTATCCCTGTCGCCCGCTCCGTCTCCAACAACTCATCTCACTCTGTTCCGCCGCCGCTTTCCCCGGCCAGTCATGCCCACGAACCCTCGCTTCTTGACCGGGTCTCCGCAGACCTCATCCCGTTTGCCGGGTACCTGCGCGGGATTTTCAGCCTTTATACTAGATCGAGCGATGTTTCGGACGTGCAATCTGTTCGTAAAGTTCTCTCGCGAATACGTCGTTTTGAAGATCGCGTGCTGATTCACATTGACGGAAGGGGATCGGTATAGACGGTCGGGGAGGCATCCAGAGATGCTGGACCACCGGAGTCCCGGCGCTTGGCCGAAAAGCTCCCAAACGTATCGCGAGAGGCGACGAGAATGTCCCTGTAGAGATTCTGCGCCTGCTGAGCGATTGGTTCGCAGTCCTCGAGGAGCGCGATACTGTCCCCGGGTCGAGCCTTGGTACGATGGTTTTTGCGATTGCGACGTTGGAAGATTCTCTATGTGGTATGTTTCCGTTCTCGTTATTTGCCTCCCACTGCACGGCTCATGGGTTTCAGCGGCGGAGAAGGTACTCACGACGCCGCTTCCTTTGTACGTTGGCCTTGTCTCGTTTACATAGAGTTCCATGTCTGACGCCATCTAGCGTCTACGCCGTGCATATTAGGTATGTATCCATTCCGCCTCGTCGTTGCTAGTCACGCTCATTCGTTCTTTTCCTTAAGACAGTAAGCAGTCATATGGTGTCTCCGAATAGACGCCCGAGAAGTCGAACCATTTGCCCAGGACCGTCTGGTTATACCTTTTCTTCTTACCGTTTCAACTCGTCACGCAATTTTCTTGGTACACGATCCCAGGCGTCGCTATGGCCGCATTTATCTACCTCGGCTTCCTCGCCGCGGGGGATGAGATCGGACAACCATTCGGTATGTTGTTGATGGATATTCTGCGATGAAAGACGCGCTGATGATCAACCTCACCTTACCTAGGATATGACGAGGTGAGTGAGCCTGTGCGTTTCCTGTCCGTCCTTGATATCGACGGACGATGTAGAATGATTTGGACTTGGACTTGATCTGCCAACATATGATACACGCTGATCTCTCCCGTCTCAAAGCGACGCCGGGAGTGAACGTGTTCCTGGCTTCGGGTTCGCATGGGGGCACGCCTCATGATGCGCCGACTCAGGCGACTGCGGATCTACTTGGGATGTAAACGGAGTAATGCATCGGGATTCCTCTCCCTGTATCCTTGATAGGCTACCCTTTTCTTGTTTTTCGTGGTTTTATTTATGAAGTTCGTGACGTATCCTGTCGGACCCAGAAAGCCCTATGGCTTCCAACTCTGGCAGCTGTTTCATACTGTACGTTAAGTGTGTGAGGGTAGGGGTATCAAGGTTATCATCTTCGCGACTACAGTGTCACCGGGTTGGGTCACTAACGAAACCATCAAGTGATCAGATTCGTCATCTGTTCAGCAGGTCGGTGGGTTGTGCTAATCGTAACGCAGTGGACGGATGCGATATTTGGTGGGCAAAGAATAGATGGCTGGGCACTCACTGACCTCCAGTTGGGACGCCGTCATTGCTAGAGTGTATGTTCCAAAAGCCTTTCTATGTTATCCCGCATTCTCCATCTTTTATCACTTGCCAGTGGTCTACCTAGCTTGCATTGGCCAAGCCTTGGCCCTCGTCGGGAGAGCGATTGAAGTGACCCAAGATGATAGGGCAGACTTCGTTATGAGTCTTGGTGACATCCGAGGCTTCCTCGTGACCCCGCACTCCCTCCTGTATATAATTGCATGTTGGGTGCATACCTGTTAAGTTGGGTGGCCATTAATGTTGTAATTTCATATTGCAGTACCCTGGTCTTAAGGTCTAAGCGCCGGGACCCGATGATGATTGATTTAGCTCACGCGCTCCGTTCAGAGCCTGGCGTTGCTCCATCATGGCCACGCCAGATCCTGAACGATCTTTGTTCTCTGCTGAATCGTACTTCAGAACGCAACCTCCCCCATCGACCCTAGAGAATGACATAGCTGACGTCAGATCCTTCATACACCGACAACGGGAGCTGAGGAACAAAGTTGTACTCGTCACCGTAAGCGTTTGCCCACATCCCCTTGCTGCCAGCTCAAACCTCTCACTCCTTAAGAGCGGTGGGACCACCGTCCCTTTGGAACTCAACGTGTGAGCAGCATTTTTGTGCACATGGACTCGGTGTCTAGAGCTCAACTCCTCCCTTCCTCGTTGCGACGTTTAGGGTGCGGTTCCTGGATAACTTCAGCGCCGGTGAGTTGCTCTCCCCGAGCATCGATAGTTTCCAGGTGTCCCTGAACGATCGTCCGTCCGTCTGGCCAGGTACTCGCGGTGCAACATCTGCCGAATACTTCCTCAAGGCCGGTTACGCCGTCGTCTTCATGCACAGACAGTTCAGCCTTCAGCCTTTCAGTCGCCACTACTCTCATTCCACGAACCCGTTCCTCGACTTTCTAGAGATCGAAAGCGATCCGGACAAGTCTCGCGATTCGCCAAAGATCACCGCGACGCCCTCGAAGTACGACGATCTACTCGAGGTGTTGACGGCGTACAAATCGGTTCAGCAAGCTGGCTTGCTTCACACGCTCGCGTTCGTCACCGTCAATGACTACCTCTGGCTGCTGCGTGCCGTTAGTCAGGAGCTGTCGACCCTCGGTCGAAACGCCTTGTATTACCTTGCCGCTGCGGTAAGCGACTTTTTCTTACCCAGGCAGAAGCTGGTGCGTCACTGTTCCCTCAACATCGATCAATTATCGACTCTATTGGGTTTGCTAGTCAGAGCACAAGATTCAATCTGGGAAAGGAAGCCTGTTGATTGAGATGGATCAAGTGCCCAAGATCTTGAAGCCACTGGTAGACGAATGGACCCCCGATGGGTTCATAGTTTCATTCAAGGTTCAGTATATCTGATACTTCTGCCCCATCACTTGTTGATAAGGTCCCCCTTTTTATCAGCTTGAGACCGACCCCACGCTGCTTATTCCGAAAGCACGTGCTGCACTAGAACGTTATGGACATCATCTCGTCATCGGGAACGACCTCCATCGACGTAAATATGAGGTAGTGTTCGTCTCGCGGGACCATCACGGCTCCGCCGCGAGCAACGTCAGCACCACCTGGCTGCGTATTTCTGCCGATGCGATCGACTCGCGCGGTCACGCTAAGGAGATAGAAGAGGACATCGTTGCGGAACTGACCAAGAGGCACCAAGCCTGGATTGATGGGCCGCGGCAGCTGCCACCTGGGTGATCCCCGTCGTTGAAGCATGTAAAGAGAGAAGTCAAATATAGAGTGTATATGATGAATATAGGATGACGTTGCGTTTCCAGCCTCCGCGACGAATAGTCTGCTGGTGGGCTGACTAGTCTCGCTGTTGCCATCGCTTTTCCACTGGGCATTCGCCTCGTGTGGGTACTACATGGCAAGTATGTTCCAGTTTATTTTACCTCATCTTTATATCCCTTCATAGGTTGTGTGATGAGATTCTTCAAGAACCCTCGGCAATGCCCTTGAAACAACTAAAACAAAACGCGATCACGTGCCAATGATGTGCTTCGGTTAGAGCGCGCTTCCTTTGACCGCCACACTTTCATTTACCATCTACCGTGTCATTACAATCCCCGTTTTGGGACGGTCGATGCCCCCTACGCTCCTCTCGATATCGGACTAGTCTTGAGAATTTTAATGGGAATCCAGGGCCTTCTCCCCTTTCTCAAATCCATTCAAAATCAACGACATTTATCAGAGCTTTCTGGCCAGACGCTAGCAGTGGACGGCTACTGTTGGCTTCACCGTGGGACTTATACATGCTCCACAGAGCTAGCAACAGGAAGAAAAACAAGCAAGTAAGTTGTCTTCGTTTTCTATTATCATAAGCTGATCTTTCTGGGAAAAGGTATGTCCACTATGCTATGCAGAGAGTCCGTCTTTTGCGACACTATGGCATACGTCCCTACATAGTCCTTGATGGAGGGCACCTCCCAGCCAAGCGGGGAACGGAGGAGGAGCGAAGGCGCAGACGGACGGAGAACTTGGCATGCGCGAACGAGTTGGCGGCGAAAGGAAAGCATTCACAGGCGAGGGAATACTACAGTAAATGTGTGGACGTCACACCGGAGATGGCGTTTCAGCTCATCAAGGTGTGTCGCAGTCGGCTCGGTTGCTGAAGGGGTTGGCCTGACGACATTTACAGGCGTTGCGAGCTGAGGGCATACCCTACGTCGTCGCTCCCTACGAGGCTGACGCGCAGCTCGCCTATCTCGAGCGCATGGGAATCGTCGATGGAATCATCACGGAAGACTCCGACCTTCTCGTTTTTGGTTGCAGGAACGTGTACTTCAAGCTCAATGACGTCGAGGGGACCGTGACCGCCGTCTCCCGGGACGACTTTGGGAAAGTGACAGAGTGCTCTCTGCACGGTTGGACAGACGCGCAGTTCCGCGCGATGGCCATTCTCAGTGGATGCGATTACCTACCGAGTATTCCTGGCGTCGGTCTGAAGACCGCGTGGACGTTCCTACGCAAATACCGGACTCCGGAAAACGTCATCCGTGCACTGCGATTAGAGGGGAAGAAAAGCGTGCCGCAGGGATACCTAGAGGCCTTCATGGTGACAGAGAAAGTCTTCCTGCACCAGAGGGTGTATGACCCACTGACGGAGATGCTGGTGAATCTCACCGAACTTCCACCTGGTGAGGTCCTGAGCCAGGCCCACGAGGCATTTATTGGAGAGTGAGTTCTTGCCAACTGTATCACCTGTCAACTTAGCTCGATTTTGAATGTAGAGACATAGCCCCGGCTGTGGCAAAGCGAATTGCTACAGGCGAAGCAAATCCGAGTACACATTTACCGATAGAGGATATCAACCCGTCCTTCACTCCACGCACAACCAAGCCATTGCCATTTAAATCACATGATCTAAATTCTGCAGAGTCAAAAGGGAAGAAAGCGGAGAAACCTAACGGCGCGAGTATCCTGAGTTTTTTCGGTGTGTGAGCTCGGCACGATCCAGTGCAGTCGATGGGTGACTGACTACCCGCAGCTCCCAAAGCGAAAGACACGGCTCCAAGGGCCCCAAAGTCCGCCGTTCCTCAAATCGTCGCTGGCCGAGCCAGTGGGAAGCGCCGACTTATGGGGCTCATGCACTATGACTTGGCTACCAAACGTAAAAAGTTACTCGAAACCGGGGATAGAGAGAACACCGCGAGCCCTGTTCAGAGCCGCTTTTTCGGGGACAATGCGACGGCTGGGCCGTCGCGCGTCCAACTCGAACAAAAAGAGGAGGATGGGGTACTGGGCACCCAAGAGGTCGTCTTAGTCGAGGATTCCAGTGACGTCGAAGATGCTGACGCAACAGATGAAGAGCCTGACCCTGTCGCTCAGGAGGACGGATATTTGTCACCAACCTCGTCACTTAAACGGCTTAGCACACCTGACGTATCTTCTCCGCCGCGACCCGTAGAAGCACCTCGGGTTTTCTGCCGTGACAGCTCCACGGGAGACTTCGCCGTCGACATCCTGTCGAGTCCAGAGACTCGGAAACCAGTCCTACCCCTCAGAAGCAAATCGCTTTCGGGAAAAACGTTCGGGCGTATCCTCGTTCCCGAGACACCCCGAAAATCTGCACCAGCAAACTCAGCGGGTGGTAGAGACGCGGAGCTACTCTGCGGACTTGACCTGTTTGACGACGCGGATACGGAGGAGATTGCCGATTTCGCGATGCCATTGTGCACCTTCGGAGGTTCTACCCAGTCTTCCTCAGGTCTCGATACGCCCGTAAGCCAGGAATCGCCTGGTCCTGGTGTGGTGACATGTGATGAGAACCTTGATCTTGAGGATGACATTGAATTTATCGAAATACGACAGGCGAACCAAGACGCTGTCGCGAAAGGTTGGCGGTCCAAGTGGGCTCGTGGGGGATCCAGCGCCATAAAAGATCCCAGTAGTCATAGGGTATGTCTCATTTCGTTACGCACGCTCCTGTCAACCTCTTTTCTTTTCGTTCTTTTCTTTTTTTTTTTGGCGGTTGAGACTCACTTTACCTATTTGCAGAAATACACGCCTTTACGACGCCGAGAGACGACGGTTACCTCCGACGGCCTTCATGAGGCGTTAAGGTTCTGGCCGAAACCGAATGTTCACGGTGACAAGAAGGCACCAACAAATCGGGTGGCTACCCGTCAGGGTGGCTCGGCGAGGAGAAGTCTTATTCTTTCCGAATCAGCGCACAACGTCGAGATCATACGACGCCGTAGAAGCACCGGTATGACCGAGTCAGGGATAGGTGTGGTCAGGTAGTGGAGGGATGCTTGGTTTGATGTGGGGTTTACTGCTGTAGACTGAAGTACGTATGATAGTCGCTGGTTCTACGGATGAAAGGCTGATTGATCGACAGGTAGTAGTGTATTATAGTTCATTCATAATTTTAGTTAGATGACGAAGCCGCCCCCGAGGACGAACTGGAGAGGGGAAAAAAGACTGACGTGGTAAGATGGTGTTCTATGCCGTTTGAAGGTGTGCCCGAGGATACGGCGGGAGATGAAAAGAAGGAAAGAAAAGGCAAGAATATAGAGACGAAAGGGGATTTCCGATTCTGACAGCGATTCGCATCGGATGGAGTATCATATGGCGTGCGTGACTTTAACCTGATCTAGCTTGGACTCGTTCGATCTGGCAATCCTCTTGCCGTTCTCGTCAGACAGACCAATTCTCGACGGTACTTTCGCCACCCGTCGCGTGCTCGACGAGCTTCCGCTTCCTCTTCTTCGTGCGTTTCTGGATATTCTCGTCCCACCTGACCACTCTTCCTCGTACTTACTTCAACCTCACATGTCCTCCTCTTTCTTTCCTCAATCTCTCCGTATTTTCTTCTTTCTCTCCTCTCCTCCATGGATCATTCCAATTCTGCCACTCCGTATGTCCTCCCAATGGCCCACCGTACCGTCCAACTGCAGGCGCAACACCTCCCCTCAAGTCGCTGCCATCCAATCCAGCCTTTCATTCAAACCTCCCGGAAGCCCCCCTTTGCCTTCGACTCGCCCTCCATAGACCTTACAGGCCCGATAATGGCGCCGTCGCAACCCTTCCACCTTGGTTTCAACGATAACATATTGAGCAACGCCCACCCTCGCATCGCCTCTTCCTGTCGACCATCACAGAATGGCCTTGGTTTACACCATTATCTCCCTACTGCAGAGAAAGGCGAGCGTTGTATGGGAACGCCCGATCATAATACGATACATCCTTGGCCATTCCCGACGGGCGTTGGGCGAACTCTTGGCATAATTACTGGCCGATCGTGGCCAAGGGCTACAGGGCCTACTCCCGAAGTGTTTCTCCCGGGCGGTGAAACTCAGTCCTACAGCAGCCTTTCATTGGAACCCAGAGATGCGAACCAAAGCTTCTCTCCAGAGGGAGAGGCGTTCAACCGGACCACGTTACCCACTGTAGCCACGCCTATCTTGGCGACTGATAACCCACGCCTTCACGAACGACCTCAAGATGTAGTCGTGTACCTCTCTGGCTCAGACTCGGACTCGGGACAGGAGCCAGACGACGAGCGCAGCATATTCCGCGACGCCCACCAAGATCAATGGACGTCTATCTCTACCGTTTCTCCCCACCCCAAATCGCCAGCCGAGACCTCGTCTTGTCGATCTACTTTTGTTTTTGGAATCGATTATTGTGCGCCTCGGGGTACAGAACCCCACGTAGCACTTCGTCGATCTACTTCCTTCCCAGCTACAGAGGTGCCCTCCGGTCCATCCTCTGTTTATTCACGCGCTTTATCTTACTATCCCCCTTAGGAAACAACGCTACGTTTAAATCTTCCCCCGAAAGACATGGAGTGTCCCGCCCGAACGACACGCCGTGCTCGATCGTCCTCGAGAAAACCTAAAATGCATCAATGCCTGACTTGTAAAAAGTGGTTCCCGCGGCCGAGCGGCCTTGCCACTCACATGAATGTTCATTCGGGTGCGAAGCGTGAGTGAATGACGTTGGATGTTGCCCTCACATCTCGCTGAGGTATGGGCCGATATGTGTTTTGACCACAATAGCGTTCACCTGTCCCGTGCAAAGTTGCAACAAGAAATTCGCTGTTCGGTCGAATGCTAAACGTCACCTCCGTACCCACGGCATCATGCCCACACCTAACATGAGCTTTATATCTACACCGGCAGAGGACAATGATGCTACGGCAGTTACTGACCCCCCCTGCTGGCTACCTCAGACTCTCAAGGAGAGGAATTTGAAACTCGACGACCTTGATACCTGTCCATTATTAATTTCTGAACTGCCACCTGTACGTCCATCGACGTATATGTGGAGTGGTGAGATGGTGTATGAGGAAAGGGACTCGTTTGCCGAGGCACCAATTGCGCCATACCATCCTGCCTATGTGGGTTATGCTTCTCTCACCTCGGGTCTTGGGCTTGTGACTGACCTACTCCACTGCTTTCGTAGTGGAGATGCCTACCTGGGCCAGCCCCGACGAGTGCCGCCGCATGCGTCAGCCCAACTTCTTAAGCTTCCTATGCAGTTATCCGTTTTACCGTGAAATGACATTATCGTATCATTCTTCTTGTCTTGATTCCTTCGCTCGGGCCCTACCTTCATCCGGTTCTTAATCGCTCGTCCTCGGGCCAACGGCGTATCGTATATACTGTAGGTGGTATGAGGACGTTATGACGTCTCTCGTGCGCGTAAACTATGCGTAATTATACAGCGACAATCTACAACTTAGTAAACATAAAACTGATGCTGGTTCGTGCTGTCCTGCCACATTGCAGGTAGTCAGGCCATATAACGAAAGACCGGTCTGCCTAGTGTGATACAGTTCAAGAACGTGACGTGTCCCATGCAGAGTACGGAGGAATTGTCAATACCTTATTCTCCTGTGGGGCCGCTCAAACCATAAAGGACACGATTGACCAAACCGATTGGTATGTCATATGCCTCTGGGATCGCATCAGGTCGCGCGTACGCGAGGTAGGGGTTCGGCCCACTAACATCGGGGTATTGCCCTCTTGAATCTGTAACGTGGAGCTGCGGTCAAAAAAAGGACGAGAATTCGCAGTCATGGGACAAAACTCCAACCCACCTGTGTACGTACTGGTATCAGAAAAAGCAGGAGTACCCCTGAGGGCCATCGAGAAATATGTAAAGTACGTGAGCAGGGCGGTCACAATCGTCCACGCTGGGACAAGAAGTGCCCATTCTCTAATAACGTCGGAGAAATTAGAATCAGAAAACCAAAATCAGAAATCAGAGAACGACAGGGGATGTGGTCCTTGCGATTGGGCCATGTGCATAGCACAGTCAGGCCATCCCACAGCCAACCGAGGCTCTACCAAAGGAAGGAAGAAGAGACCCTTCAAGTTTGCCCTTCGTGCGCGGGGGGTTTTGAAAGGGGTTGTTGGGTTGGGGTTGAAGGGAGGGATTTTGTGGAACGCAAGCACGCACCGATTAGGATACCAGGTGACTCCGAGCCATATGATCCACTCCTCGGGAAGGATCGCCCAAAGGAAGTACAGGACGAAAAGGAGGCAAGTCACCGCCCACGCGACGAAGCCGTAGAACTCCGGCGCGCGACTGCGCGACTCGGCCGGGGGCAGTGGCGGGAACTGAGCCAAGGGAGATGACGGAGACGTGGGCTCGTCTTTGTCTTTGCTATTGGTGGCTCGAGTCGGACGACGACGAGACTTGCCGTCGCCAGTGGCGGTCATCGTTAACATTTAACGGCCGTGAGTTGAATGCCAGCCCTCCTCTGGGGCTTGCGAGGCGAGGAGAAAGGCCAGCGGGAGCGTGAGTGTGAGTGTGAGCCTGAAGCTCGGGCCCGGGTTTCGGCTTTACCCACTATTAATATTGCGGGTCACGCTAGAAACCGCGGCACGTCATGGGTCTCGGCAGGTTCCGGCCGCGGCAACCATCGACGGACTGGGCCTAGCTTCTGCTTCCAAAACAAGTTTTCTTCTGGTCTATCTATCGTACTGCATGCTTAGCACACGTTGCATACCCGCATGGACACTAGTAGTGCTACGGTACGGAGCGGAGCGGTCAACATCCATATCTGATAACCCCTCCCTTAGCGTAAATGAATAATATCCATCAGTCTCGGTAAGTGTTATTAACAGTCAAGGATCGCCGAACTGCCTCTGCCCCTCCGAGTCCGCCCCCTGGGTCTCGGGATCATACTCTCCTGTAATTTGTTCCATTTATATTAAAACGCGGACATACATCAAGAGGGTAGGGGAGGTGCGTTTCTTCTGTTCGCTGAAACTCAACGGCAAGTCCGGATTTGCTGTCAACGGGAACGGCTTGCTTTACGCCCGGGGAGCTATGTCCGCTCGAAGCCGATCTCCAGAATACGAACGGGTGCGCTGACATTCGGAGTGCCTAGCATGCCCGTTGACGGGGAGTCTATATATATTGTGCATATTGCATTAAACGTTGCGAGGGCCCATCGTATTGCCGTTCTGCGAGGAGCGTCAGACAGAAAGTCTCGGGCGATGCCACGGTACGGACTTGCCATTTCGTAAGGCTCTTCGAGGGTGACGTTCTCACCATCACAACTGGGGGACAAAAGCAGGCGTAGAACCCTGAGGAAATATACGCTTCTTTGGATTTGCCATGAAGAAAAAAGGGAGAAATTCAAACCCCGATGTTCTCGTCTGAGGGACAATGAGCACGCGATATGTCCGGTATGGTGGGAGATAGTCGCTACCTGGAGCGAATGTCAGCTGGTTCTCTCGCCCGTGAAGGTGACACAGGGCTAATTGGACTTGCCGAGTTGAGGGACAAGAATTGCTCTCGAGCCAGAATCATAGCTTGCTGGTGTGCCGTCCGGGCTGAGGAACTTGGTGGATAGTTGGGTGGTAATCACAACCTGTTCCTATATTTGTATGAGCCCATAGCAAGGATGGATTGGGGTATTACCGCGATATCAAGCGAGGAGCATATCCTAGCTAAAACTTGCTTCACGCGTGTAAGTAATATTGCCCGCCTGGACATTGTCAAGCCCGGAGAGGTTTGGAAAGGGAACCAGATCGAATTTAGTATAATGAGGCGAATCTGGGAAATCAAAATCTTTCGTCAATGGGAATATGTAGATGGTCGTGAATCCATTCACAGATGTGTGCGTTTCCAAAAACATGGGAAGGTTGTGGAGAAAAATCAGGAGATCTGGCAGAGTGAAGATGTTCAAATAGTGCACAAAATCCAAGCTGGCATCAGCGAGATTCTTAGAGCCTAGAATACGCCAGCGTGAAATGAGGGCGGGTTCGATAGTACTTAGGCGTACGAAGCTCTGAATGTAGCGAGGTAGGGCTGGCCATGTTTTGCATGTCTGGCATACTGTAAGACTGTAGAATTGGTCATTTGTTGGTGTCTCACCAACGAAAAGCACCTGATCGTTCGACGATACTGCACCAGACGCAAATTTGATTGCCAGAATATGTTTTGCGGTACCCGGTGGACCAGAAAGCTCCAGGACATGACCAGCGGGTAAGCCTTCTCCCAGGAGCCTATCCAGCGGTGCGCATGATGAGAGGAATTTTTTGTTAATGGGGACTAATTCGGCTGCAGACCGCCCGAGTGGTGTGAAGGACGCGGCCATGGATCATGGCAGGGCCATGCCGTGGGCGCTCGTGATCTCTAAGGCCTGGTCACGAGCTTCAGACGCGAGCGCTTTTAAGTGCAACACGTTAGTTGAACTTGGACTTCAACTCAACCCACACGGCTAATACCCCACACATCTTCTCCTAATCCGCTCTTCTAACTGTCCCGCTGCCCTTTGACTTGGCATCTTGCCATTGACTTCCACCGCCCATTCACTGTAGATGCCTAGCTCCGATACTTCCTTCTTCAGATACGCCTGGGCAGCATCGACTGTGAGAGTGGACCAAGTCCCCAGAGGCGGTTTGTCTTTGCACCCTTAAACGTTTGATTATCGTGATTGTTGAGCTTGCCCACGGGATAGGCAGTCGAGAAGTAGTGGACCTTTTCAGAAATCTCATTGGTACCCTTACTGGTCTATATTCTCTGCGCTCAGACCTCACACACCCGACCGGCGTAGGCCCAATAAGGAACGTTGAATTTTACGAAAACGAATCTTCTATGGAAATCACATTTTCTACTCCCGATGCTGCTGCGTGCGTCCATCGTCCTTCATCCATACTTTATTACCAACATCGACCACCCAGAAAAGCTCTCCGCATGTCAGGAATCGTTGTCTCAGGCCATCCCATGTAAGCTCTATGCCCTTTGGTTCTACATTCTTCCACTCTATGAGAGTGCGACACATCTCTCTTGTGCCGCATTGCATGCGCTCTTCGATGACGGGATTATCTGACGACGGTCCTAGAATTGTTACCGCCAGATCACTTCCCAGGCACCGAGCTGTTATCCAGGCCAAATCTCCGGATACTCGTCGTAACCTCTATGTACTGGGGCTGCCGTTTGATTTATCCGAGTGCGTGGCATGCTTCGTCAACGGGTCTATTCTTCAACTGCAGTGCAGGACGGAGCTAACGTCCATCTTCTCTAATTTCGGCACCGTGACCCATGCCGTCATCCTTGCAACGGTCGACAATGCCTCTCGGCGTCGGGGTTTTGTCGTGATGTCCAACCACGCGGAGGCAAAAGCTGCGATGGATAATCTCTCGCAAAACAACATTAGGTGTGTCGCCGTAGCGGCGCGATGGCCCACTCGCCTTACTTTATCATGTTCTCTGCAGAGGGTCCATTGTTGATGTATCCTGGGCTGTAGTTCAACGTTCTATGGGTGGGTCCTACTAACCAGGCGCCACATCCGCTTACCTATCGTACCAACATGCAGGCTTTCTTGATGGGGGGGATAGGGCCGTTGCTATAGAAGGCCAAGTCGACTCTCCTCCTCCTAGCTCGGATCGTGGCGCTACTACTGCATTTCAGACCTCTAGTGCTTTAAACGGCCACTTCAAGACAGCCAATTCACTGCCTGGTGGTCCTGCGAGCATAGTTGTTTACAATCTTCCTGCTGTTTTATTCGCTCAAGATTCTGACCTGGAGCCTTTGTTCTTCCCATTTGGCGAGGTCAAAGAGATCCGAAGACAGGGCCTTTTCCCTGCTAATCAATCTCGCGCTGACACAATCTCTGTCCTCGTCACCTACTCGTCTTACACTGGTGCCAAGGAAGCCAAGTTGGCTCTGCACGGTCAGAGTTATGGAGACATCCCTCTAATAGTGGAGTCATTTCCGCCTTTCTCTCATCATGAGTCCAACCGGAAACCAGGTCGAGACAACTTCTCCAGATCATCTTTGAATCCTCGCGCATCTCCGTTCGTCCTTGACTCTGCTCTGGCAGTATCTGCCCCGCCTACTTGTCGCGTCTCTGAATACTTTCCCGACTACTTTTCTAAACGCACCTCGAGCGGCCTGGCCACGCCTTTCAATTATGTCTCGTTTCCGGATCCCGTCCCACAGGGACACAGATCGCTCCCGTCTTCTAGCCGTTCGTCGCGGTCCAACTCTGCTGCATCATGGTCTGTTCCGCCTGCACGTTCGAGCTCCTATGCATAGCAAATTTGTGGTACCCCTGCGGATCTAACAATCTACCAAACAAACCCTCAGTCGTCTTGTGACCCCTTCTCATAAGACACTCCGGCGATACCGTCCACCATTCCAACCCATGAAGTTCTCGCTTTCTAGATTTCGCTTCTCGAATCAAACGATATGCAGCTGTCTTTTTTTCCTTTTAACATTCATGTCCATGTTTTGTTGCTCAATTCTATAGATATCTGGTATGAGGGTTTGCAATAGTCGGATTCATGTTAATACAGGAAAATGAAGCTTGGGCGCTCAGACACGCTGTATACCCCTTCTTTCCACCATTGTGACGCCTTTAACACGATTATTACTCTCATTTCCCATGGTTTATCGTCGCTTCATTAGCTACTTTTTGTTCGCCATTACAATCGAATGTCGCTGAAATATTAATGGTGATGATTGAGATACGACAAGTCGGAGACGCAATTACCAATTACTGCGCCAATACCAACACCGCCGTTGTCGGCCCGGACCGGAAGTAATGGACTCTGACTCTAACACCCGGGATGGGGTTGGTCGAAGGCGGCCCCAGGGCGTGCGGCCTCTCCCTCGTCGACCCTCGTTCCCAGCTGGTTCGCTCAATAAGGCTACCACACAATCATCATCGGCGTCAACCGATGATTTTGTCTCTCCCCACCCTCGCTCTTGCACGTCGTCTTCGACACAGCTCACCGGAGACAATCCTCCCTCAAGCGGCCCAAGACGCGGTTCTTTGACAGGAGCAGTCATAACAGAATCCCCGGTTCCTAGCCCCACTCTATTGGAAGGACCACCGACATTTTCCCCAACCGCGTCAACCTCAAACTCGAGGGGCACTTTAGCTCGATCGCGTCCTGTGAAGAAATCATCGTTACTGTCGAGTGTGTCCTCTTCTGCTACGGACCTAGTAGCGACAGATGGACAACCCTCACAATCTAAGCGACGCTGGGATGATGTCCGCCAACATTTCTTTCCTACACAGGCACCTGATCAGGCTTCGCAAGTCCAACCATCCACAACCCCGTCCACCTCTTTCGACGTACCTCAACGCCCTTCCACGCCCAAGCAGTTTCGAATGCCCAAGCTCGGATTCAGACAGGTTGTTGAACAAGTTCAGGAATCTGTTGGGGATCAAAACAAGAGGTTCGCGGATGACATTCGCGCCGCATTAAGACCAGTGCGCCCTACTGAGCCCAAGGCACCAAGGAGGGAGCGTGAAGGGACATTAGCAACCATGGCGACGTCGTTCAACATGGGCCTCATGGGCTCCGGTGCGAGCCTGGCGGTGGCAAGCATCTCGACCTCAAACGCGACACAACAGAGTCGCGGCAGGGGAATACGGAGACCACCATCCCTACAGTCCGTGGCCACGCACTCGCCACTGGCCGGGCCTGCTTCTGTCTACGCCGTCATCTCTCACCATGCTTCAATCTCTTCGAATCAACTACACATAGCGAAGGTTCTACCACATGAGAGGGAAGTCCTATCTGCGCTGTTGGCGCCTTTTGTGGGTCCCCGAAGTGAAGCCACTGACGGCGAGCGCCTGCGAGCAATGGAAGCCTTCGAGATTATCGTGAGGACCTGGGAGGTGGCTTCAGAGGAGGTAAGTTCGTTTGTATATTTTCGCAGGTGGCAACTCTCAGTATGTATGTGGATCATAGGCCCTCCTCGGACGCTATCTCTGGTGCTGCAAAGTTGCGTGGATGACTCAGGATCAGAGGAATACCAGAATGAGGGTGCTCAGCGCTTTGTCCACCTGTCTATCTTACTCAGGCGACCCGTCCAGAATTGGGTCAGTCGTCACTCTTCAGACCATTTTTCAAGCCTTGTTTTCTCTACAAGGGTCGTTACTCGTCGAGGGTGATTCGGAGGGGGCATCATACGTTCACCAACTCATTAATGATGTAAAGAAGGTCGGGTGCGAAGGGATCGACACTTCCCTGTTGATGCAGCAGTATGAGGTTCAGCTCCGTTCTAAAGCTGATGCCCAAGCAACCCTTGATTGCGTGATCATGATTGCTTTGGCTGCCTGTATAGAAAATGTGAGCCATGATGGGCATCGGCACATACTAAACAATGTGATGAGAGCAAAGGTGCGCATGCCCTCTATCTGCTAAGCGCCTGAAATGACCTCTTCGTAGGAAAGCTGGTTCAATGTCCCTCGGGCCTCACATTACACACCGAACTTGATGCGCATTGAAACACTCAGCGTCTCCCAGTTATCACATGCTCTTTCTACATTTCTGCTCCCAGCTGAGGGCGCGCGCCCGTCCGCTGAGGATCGTCACATAGTATTTAAGATTCTTACTGAGTGGTCGATACCGGTTGCAGATGCCGTCGTCAACGAGGGCTCATCCGACTGCCGGGTCATGTCTTCCAAGCTTGCTCTCATCATCTTGTCCACCGCTAGAAAAGAGTTTGGAGAAGCCATCGGTTCTCTCATTGGAAAATGGCATGGAGACGACAGTCAGTGGAAAGCGGCTTTCCATTCCGCCACCCAGATTGTGGTGGGTACTGTCATTTCTACGCTCTCGAAGCTCCATAGCGTCCCTACAGGTCAAAGAAAACAACTGGGAGACGGTAGTTGCCATCCTCCTGGCTTTGATGGCTCATCTACCTTCCGACATCTGTTCACTAGCTGCAGCAAATTTCCTTCCGGCATTGAACGAGGTGTGTTTGCTTCTATTTCCGCGTCACCGAGTTTTGAAATATGTGTTTCTTCCTAGAAACTTGTCCTTGACCCACCGCCGCTTCCTTTCTTGGCGCTTACGGAACTTCTCGAAACCCTCTCCCAGAAGTTCCCAAAGCTTTTCTACAAGCCTTTAATTGCCTGCGCTGCAGGAACCAAGCCTTCTT
>Ga0307510_10002370_pt1 | contig 21338 bp, 7 predicted proteins | sample 12_EM_MG_FD_207224 | JGI IMG/M metagenome (GOLD analysis project Ga0307510, IMG submission 207224) | Populus trichocarpa ectomycorrhiza microbial communities from riparian zone in the Pacific Northwest, United States - 12_EM | ecosystem: Host-associated > Plants > Roots > Unclassified | place... | reverse complement strand
CTCAATTGAATTAATTGGACCTCCAAACTTTTTCGTCTCTTTCATTTTATTCATTGCTTTGTATATTTATCCAATTTTTCCTTTAATTTTAATTTTCTCCTCAATGAGGCCTTCAATTGAATTAATTGGACTTCTAGACTTTTCTATCTTTTCTATTTTGATCCTTGGTCTTTAATATCTTTCAATTATGACCAATCTCATTCCTTTTTTATTTTTCTTCAATTAAATCTCAAATTGCATGCATTTATGACTTTTTGACTAGGAGCAAATTATATTCTTGCCCAATTGCAACACGAAACTGTATTTTAGTTTTGATGTTTTTGTTTTTTTAGATATTTTTTTTAAATGATTTTTTTTAAATATTTTCTTTAAACATGATTTTTTAAAATGATTATGAAAACAATTGTTTTAGAAATCTTTAGGGGGTAAAAATTGGGTTATGATAGGTTCAAAGATATAGGATCACTTATCCAGTGTGGATATCTTTTTAGGCTTATCATGTTAACATTGTCATTTTAGTGATTGATCTTATTCCAATCTTAGTTCTCCAAGTTCTAACCCATGCTTTGTCATTGATATTTTGTCTTCAAGTTTGGACTTTGCACTCATGAGGGACGCATTAAAGAGCTTTTCATCCTCTTTTATTTTATTTTTTTCTCTTTTCCAAACTTGATCATTTGAATTTTTTTTTATTTGGCCATCTATTAGCTATCTTTTATAGAGCTTATGTTGCTATCATGTTTTTCTATAAAAACAAATTTAGAGATTGTCATTAATTGTCCATAGATTTTCATAAACATGCCCCCTCTCCTCTAGTGCCTGTAATGATTGCTCCAATAGACTAATGAGTTTTACAACCTCTCTTTTAAAGCTATCAATTTCTTTTCGATAATTCATCTACAATTATGCTTTATCCTCGTGTTCTGTCTTTCATTTTCTAAGCCTTGTGTTATAGATCTTGAGGGGAAGCTAGATTTTAAGGCGACCTATATTTCTCCTGCAATTTATATTTGGCTTATATGCAAAGAAAAGTAATTAAAACATGTAATGAAGCATACTAGACATTGAATTTGTAGTAGTGATAGTACTGAGAGATACCCTAACAGGGGTTTCTAGCCATTACCTGCATGGGGGTAGGTTTACTACTTGGTCATAAAGGGTTTATTATTACTTAGTGATAAACCTTTAGAGGCCAATATGAAGCCTAAAAGGTTTATGGAGGCATATGTCTTAATCATATCATTTTGTATATTAACCACGTTCAAATTGACAATCAGATGGGCGATATTGGTGTAACGAGTCTTACCCAGGCCAATGGCTACTAGAGTATCGTTACTCGTCCACCTAACCTGAAACAAAGGTGTGTGCTCTTAGATGGGTTGTGTATGTGTGAAAGCATGAATTCATATCCAATTAAAAAATGACAAAATAAAGCATGAATGCTAGGTTAAGAAAATTATAAATTAAACCAAATTAAACAACAGACACAACAAGCACATTAATGATAAAAGACAAGAAAGCAAAGCTTATTTCTAGAATCCCTAGTGGAGTTGTCATTTTATCATACCCGACATTACAGTGACTCACCCTCTTTCCTAGAAGAGGAAGGCTTTTTTTATGTTGTGAGAGGGGATGGATCTGTAACTTAGAAAAAGTGTAAAGGAGTCGTCACTTAGTATTATGGTCACTAGAAACCCTAATTAGTCTTTATAGTTCTAAGCCTAGACGAATCCAACATGTGGGCACTTGCCGATACTACCCAAAAAAATTAAATGAAGTATATATCATGTTGAAATTGGTTATAAGTTCTGATGAAAAGAAGAATTAAGAAAAAATTAAAATAGATGTGTTTTGAGAATGAGAAAATAGTTCCAAGAAATTATAATAGAAATGAGAAATAAAAATTAAGAAAGAACTACGCAAAAAAATGTTGGTGTAAACCCTGGTTAAAAAATCGATAATATTACCGTGAAACTGTAGTAAGTCTATAAATAAAACAAATGATGAAAAAGAAAAATAAATATATTTTGAAATAAAAAAAAATAGTCCTAAGGACTTAGTAAAATAACTGATATGGTTCTAGCAATGATTAAATAAGAAAATTCAGATTTTAACGTAAAATCACATATTGATTAGTTTTACGCTATCAAGTTTAACTTTCAATTTGACTGTTAAATTGTGCTAAAATTTTACGAGAAGCCTCTGACACATTTGTCTATCTTGGGTTAAGATTGTAGGGTAATTGAAGTTTGGAAAGGCTATATGTGAATATCAATAGTCATACCAAAAATAACAAATGGGCTCATTAATGGCATTTTCATAAACAAGCTAAAAAAATGGAAATTTAGCTTCTTTTTCCCTTTTAAACAGTCGACTAATGCTAAAAAAACATTATAAGAGAAAAAATAATCTGAGAGCTTCCTCACTAAAATCATGTAGAGAAACCAAGATTTGAGGCAAATAGATGAGGGAGTGAGTATTAAACACATTTAACTCAAGAATTAAAAGGGAAATCAAGTGAAGAAAAGGGAGTAGAGAGAGGAAACTCACGACATTAAAAGGAAAAAGGAGGAGCAAAAAACTTCAACTGGTTTTGATTTGAAGTTCATATCATCATCGGGTAAGATGTTATAAATTCGATTGTACAAGTTTGAGTAAAGATTAATGAAGTTTATGCAAAATTCTTAAATTTTGAATTAGGGTTCTTAAATGTTAAATTGGAGAAAAGTCAACTTGTGAAAATGTGATGTTCTTATGATGGGATATGATGTAAATAACTTTTAATAAAACATAATTAAAAAAAGAAAAATTAGGTGTTTATGGTGAAAGTAGGGTTGGTCATTTAAGGTGGGATGAGAACTTTTGGAACCAAAGTAGATGTTTGTTAGTTATGTTTATTTAAAGTGTTTTGTTGTGTTGATAAGGATTGAAATGAATTTTATTATGTTGTTGTAGTTGAATTTTTAATGTAACTTGAAAAATGATTGTGAGAATTTGATGAAATAAAGTTGTGGTATGTTCTTTAGTCTTTTTAGTTGTAAAATTAGGGTAATTTTATTAGCAGTCACTACTTCAATAGAGAGAATATTTTCAACGAAGGAATTGGTTAAAATTTAGTTACGCAATTGAATCAGGGATGATTGATTGAATGATTGTGAAATCATTAAAAAAAAAAAGAATTTTATGGAGCATCTTTTCATAATATATACAAATTTTAACTTTATCTTTGAAGCTTATAATTTTTGGACTCTTTGGATCTCAATTAATTTAGTTATATATTTATATTATTTTTCCCCTATTGAAATTAGATCATGGATCCGTTCTCGTTTTAAGATAAGAGATTGGTTATGTTAGATGAAAGATATTATCATTTTAAATCACCATATCTTAGATAAACTGCATTGTTACTTTCTATTCCTAGTGGTCTATTGTGCCTAATATCAATAGTCTATTTACATGGGAGAGAATGAGCTTACTGCAATGAGTTAAATCTTGAGTGAATGTGTGGGTTTGAGCCTATCCTTTCTAGGTACAGGTCATTTTTGTCATTGTCAATTGCTTGGTGAATTGACAAGACTTGTGACCGGTGATAGTCTATCGAGAGATGCTAGTGAATAATAGAGTAAGATTATATTAGTCTCATTAAATCCAACTCAAATCCTAGAACTTTAAAACATGTGCATTAAACACAAAGGTCACCACTCATGCTTAAAGGATCTATGTAGGATCTTACTAATCCGGGCCAAATTAACTTGTTATATGTATATATATATCCTTCAATAAGAATGCATGAGTATTTTCCAACACACATGATCATGGAAAACTTAAATGCATACAATAAAAGGTTCGTTGTTATTTTTTTCAGAATATATATTTTTAAAATTCAAACAATTAAAAGGCCTAGACCTTTTGAAAAAAAACATACAGCATGTGACATCATTTGTTGAGGCAGGCTATATTGTTGCCAAGAATTCAACTAGCATTATGGTGTCGGAAAACCAATGATGGGAATCTTTAACCGAAAAAATAAATTTTCAACCCATTTTCACTAAAACAAAATCTAAAAAACTACTTTAGAACCCAAAAAACTAATTTAATAATCTAAAAACTCAAAAAACAATCCAAAAATACAAAATCAAACTAAAAAAAATTCTCTCTTTTCTCATTAAATAGAATGTGTTGATGCTAAAAATAACAAGTTTCATTGCTGAAAAGCAAAAAAACCAGTTATTTCTCTCCTTATCATTTTCAATTGACTCTCTCTCATCTCTAACTCAAAGACTAAAATGTAAAAAGAAAAAATAAATTTCTAAATTAAAATTAAAATGATAAAAACTATAAGATCCAGAGGAAGAAAAGGAAAGTACAATGAGAAAAAATAATTTCCCCCCAATTTTAGATTGCCCTATAAAGTTAATTCTTGATTTATACTTTGGTCTTGTTATTTCATCTCTTACTCACAAATTTTGACAAATTTGTTATGAAATATAGAGAACAATAAGAAGATTTAGGTAATGTTCGGTATTATAATAACATTTTTTTTAATTATTTTTTACTCAAAAATATATCTAAATAATATTTTATTTATTTTATAAAATTTATTTTTAGCAATCAAAATGTTCAAATTATTCTCTGCGATCAAAGTTAACTTAGTAAGCAGGACATCACTTTACTCGTCATAGCTGTAAATCATGGGAATTATAACAACGGACATGCATCCATAGCCATCACCATTGATTAATTAACCAAACAATAAACATTGGATTAAAATACAAAGCATAATAAAATTGGACCCCTCCATGGAAAGTGTGAGAGCTAAGTCCAGATTATTTCATAATTCGACGGGCAGAAATGTGTTCGGATCGAAAAAGCTATTTCAGTTTTTTTAAAATTTATTTATGATTTTGATGTTATTATATTATATTAAAATCATTCAAAAAACCATTTAAAAAACACATCTATTTAATATTAAAACTGCTTTTCCTTGCCATCTGCCAAAACTCATCAGAATCCTCATCAGTGCTTTTCCTTGACGATGGTCACAGGGCATGGAGCATTGGCCATCACATAAGCGCTCACACTCCCCAACAGTATCCTGTTTTCACAGCACACCCCACAACAATCACAAACAAATTTTGTTTTTATTTTTTTGGCTATAAATGTGAAAGTTTTGGAAAATCAACTCATATTAATATTTGTTTAATTAATTTGTATTGTCTATTTGTTAAAAAAAAATTTAAAGCATGTTAGTTTTGAAATTATAGGGGTACCTTTGAACAGTGCCAAGTCCCCTGCTTCCCATGACCAAAGAGTCCAGCTTCAGATCTTGGACTGCATCAAGAAGCTTCTCTCTGGCATCTCCTCCCCAATACAGTTTTGAAACAACTCTCACCTAAGATCAAGCATTTTTTTAACAATTCAATAACATCAAATTCTACCCACTAAGAGCACAGATCAATCTGTAAAATGGACTGCTCGTATTACTAGGAATACCTTTTTCTGTCGTGAAATGGTGTCAAGCATATCTAGAACTTCAGCATCTACTTTAACACCATAGTTTTTCAAAATCTCCGGATCCTTGAACTCATCCAGAGGAATAAGAGCTAATCAAGACATCAAAACACATATCAGATATAAAAAGAGAGAGAGAGAGAGGGATATATCATGTAAAAAGAAAAACGGATTTAATTACTTACGACACCCAGACTCAGCCCAGAGTTTGTTACGAGACTCGTCAAGGGAGTTGGAATTGACGTTGACGAGGTAAAGTGTGTCCCCATCATCGACCAAGTTATCAATGGCCCATTTGAGAGCGTTCCTGCTGCTCGGCGAGAAGTCCATAGCCACACCAAGATTTCTGTCTCCAGGCATCTTGATTCTCTTCTCTGTCTTGGGCTCTGGGTATGTATGATCTTGTGAGGGAAGGAAGAGACGGAAGAACTACGGGTCGCGTGAGAGTTGCCGAAACCGAGAAGAAGGAAGACGATGTTGTTGCGTTTGGTTTTTGTTTTTTACTTTTCAGAGTGGGGGAGGTAGGAGTCCTTTTTTTCTTTCCTCTGAGTGGAAAAAACAAATGAAATCAAAGAAAATAAGCAAAACACATGGTGTGCTGGGTGATTGATTCTGTTTCTATGGGCCCGATCCTTTATGCTTTACATCTGAGCCGTCCACCTTATTTGTCTCCTGTGATGCTCTGTCATTTTCTTTGGAATCCGTGTTGGCGACGCTGCTTCAAAAATTTGTTTTTATTTAATTATATAAAAATTAAAACAGATATTTATACAAAAAGTCAGCTATTGATTTTTTAGTATAAAATTTATTTTTTAATTAAAATTATCTTATGTCATTCATAATTTTTTTTATTTTAATAATAACATGTCTATTTTTATACGTAGCATAGTTTATTAAATAAACTTTATGGTAATTAAAATAAATATTTCTAAAGATTCTAATAACCTATATCTTTTTAATAAAAAACATTCATTTTTTTATTCATTTTTTTCAACAAAAATATTTTTTTAATTAGAAGATATTTTTTAAAATACAGAATTATTATAATTATAAAAGGAAGTTTCAATAAAAAAAAAATCATGAATCGAATTATTTTTACATGGTTATATAAAAACTCTAAAAATAACAAATATGAGAAAATTATATATATATATATATATATATTCTATTTTTACTAAATATAACTGAGAAGATTTTATTAAAAAATTCAGTATATATTAATTTAATATATAATTAATCAACATGTAATTATTAATATTACTATAAATCAACCAAAGTAACTAAAAGTTATAGTTAACCATGAGAGCTAGAAGACGTGATTGACTAAAGAAAACTAATTGACCGCAAATATTTGAATTTATCTAATCAAATAGAAGGTTCAATCCTATTCAAAACAGGGGTACTCGAGAGATTAAACTAGTTAGCATTAAAGATTAGTTAAGATTACATAGTTATCAATAAGAAGAAGTTTAGATTGCATTAGAATTCAAAGTGTAAGCTTATTTGAAATAGACAATTTATATAGGATTAAAATTAGATGAATAGATAAAAATATAACATTGTACCAATATAAATAGGTCATTCAATTATTGGCAAAGATGGCTAGCCTCAAATACACAACTTTTTTATGCAATTTAGAACTTTCTTACAATTTATCCTTGTTTTTTTTTTATTACTTTTTTTATAACTTTTCTTTAAATTCAAGTTACTTGTTTTATCTTTTTCCTTTTTACCATGCAAAGACTTAGAATAATAGACGTTTCTTAAGAATCAGAATATTGGACACTCACACTCTATTTGATTTATGAGGTTGCTAATAGTAGTTTTTTTCTTATTAGAAGAGAGAAACAATGAACATGTAACATAATTAATCCATAAATTATTTGATTGAGTAATAAATTGGCATGTCTGATGGGATAATATTTACTATTATTTCATTAATTAGTAATGATGCCATTTAAAAAAACACAAATAATATCATTGTCACAACTCCAGATGACTAATTAGTATAAGTAATGGATAAAGGCCATATTACTGGTCATGAAGTGTCTGGTAATCTTTCATCATCACAAGTCTTTTGGGATGACCTATGTTAGACAAGTCATAAAATGACACTTCATTATCTAATTCTTTACAACAACTGAGAGTTGCATTAGAAAAAAACCTTAATGTCCTTATACACGCTCTCATGTTCGCACTTTTCTCAACGTCTTTACCTATGCAAGCATCTAGTGTAAGCAAGGTTTATGCCTCGACCACAATCTTATGTTTACCCCTTATATGGGGTAGAAGACATAATTAGTTGTACCAAGTTTCTCCTAAAAGAGTATCATTTTTATCAACATTCAAACTTGTTCAATTCTTATATAAACGTTATCCAAATAGAGATAGAAAACATAATAAATATTATTTACCATAATAATATTGTGATGGCTAGTATAACCATGGTCAATTAGCTCATCAAATTTAGAATGAGCTAAGATAGAATTGGTCTCTTATATAGATACTTAAAAGCAAGTATTGTGGTACTTTCCCATGACTAATGCTTTGATGGGAATGTATAAAGATTCTCAACCATATCTTGGGTATCACATTTTAGTATAAAAAACACATCCACAACCCTAACAATATTAAATTATGATCATACATGTAGTGCCACCCACAACATAAGCACACATGTAGGCTCGGGACAACTATGTGGCCTCATGGTCTTACCAACAAACAACCTAACATATACCTAGGCAATACAACACCTTATAGATGGCCTTTTAAAGAAGGAAATATCAACATTCATACACTTCAAGGACCTGTTGTTGAATAGCCAACAGGAGGGCGAATAATAAGGTTGAGCTAGCTCATCACCCAAGAGAGATAAAGCAAAACATTAGATGGATAACTAGGTTGCGTATACTCATCCATATCCTAAATGGGTGGATATGTTGCACCTAACTTTTAAAGGTATAAAAATAGATTATTTGAATAGTTCTCTAGGAAAATAACCAACCTACAAGAGAGAACGTCATTAAATTTAGTAATCAATATGGTGATGTGTATCAAATCCCTTTATGAAACCAAGATTATTTGGTTCATTACTTACCAAAATAGTTTTTCATTGGTTTTCTATGCATGCACCTAACTCTATCAAAAAAGATATAAACTTGTTTTCATAAACATTTCTCCAAAACAGAACTAGAGGTGATATTGGTTGACTAAGCCAAAATAGTCCAAGATCGAGGGGAGTATATATAAATTTATGCTCTTCGATTCAAGATTCTAAAAAACAAGTACACTATAACTATAATAGAGAAAGATAACATTAAACTAATTCTAAAAGGGTTATAGTGGAACACCATAAATAAGCTTGTAGGAATCAAATACTTGGATATCTACGCCACTTATAGATGATGATGCTTGTTATAAAAAGATATTGGCAAAACAAATAAAAAATAAAAAAACAATTAAGGGGAGCATACCTAACTAGCTATTTAAATGACATTATAAATGAGTATTCAATTATTGACTTAAACACTCATAAGGAGTTTAAAAATATACAACAAGAATTCATATCAGTTATAGATGTAAAAAAGAAATACCATTCGATATTATTTATTAAAAAAACTTAAATAGGCTAGCAAGTATGCCAGTAAAGATGCAAAAACTACCAATATGGTCGATAAGAATAAACAGTACTCTTTTGACATAAAAAAGCTAAGGACATTTTCAATCAACTAATGTATAAGGAAAAATCAAGATCCTTAACAACCATATAATTCTTATTGTTGATTAGATTAAAGAGAAAAGAACTACAAGTGACATGACTCATAAAGACATGATACTAACAATTGTGTGTTCAAAAACTAGATTTAAAAGGCATTAGAGTTTGGTCACATTCGCTTTCTAGAAAATAACTTGAAAGTGGATAATGATCCATTCCTTTAAGTCCCCAAGCTAGAAAGGCTACTTAGTAAAGAGGAATTACAAAAAATAAGACTTGATCAACCACGATATAGGTAAGAATTGGTTAAATATGGTACTATTGGAAAAGTACATTGATTGTGGCAAGGCCAAATAGTTGGTACTATAAGTATAATGAATTCCTTCATGTGAGGTATATAGATATCCTACTTGACATACCATTCTTCCTAAAAGAAAAGACTTAGAAGGAAAACTAATAATGAGTGGCATATACACCAGTTATAATAAAAACACTTAAACCTAGTCATGAAGATGATGATTTGGTTATATATTGTAAACCCTCACATAAATGTAAAATCGAAGTAAGGAGACCCCGATGAGTAATGGAGACTCAAAATGAAAAGAAATCACTCATTTCAGCCCAACATTTTTCTCCTTTAAAAATCACTCATAAAACTCCAACTCACTCTTTGGGAAGGTGTTTGTAAGCTCTCAAAATGAAGGATTTTTGAAATGGTTCTCTCTCCCCTTTTATTTCTTCTGTCCAGCGTGAACCATAGAGAGGATTAGTGAAATTCTGCCAATTTACAAAAATACCCTTAATGACTCCATGTGTAAATTTATGTATTTTGTTTTCTTACCATCGTCAGTGTTGCAATATCTTTCTAAACTCCTATTACTCTAAAATTTAACCCAAGCTAAAACAGTAAGTCTAGAAAGTCTCTGCTAAATTTCAGCCCGATCCAACGGTTGGATTGAGAGATATAATTGATATCGTAAACCTGGACAGTCGATGTCTTTTACGTCAAAACCCGAATTTCATGCTTTAATTTATTCACTTAGAACATCATAAAATTTTTCCTAAATTTTTAATTCTTAAATTCAATATTACTCCATCTTTTCAACATGTAAGCAATAAAGATCAAATTGGAGAAGTCCCCTCTTTATCCTCCTTTTCTAGCCGAAACTTACATGGCCTTGGAACCCAATTGTTATCATCAATTTCTTATAATTTCTAACATATTATATGTCAAATGGACCTCTATTTCTCACCCATATTCATAATTTTTATTTCCCTCAAATTATGTATGAACCCTAGAAGTTAAAATTTGGGTTCTTCCAAATTACTCACCAAAACCAACATAATAAAGAAAAGGGTTAAAGAATATGTTTCACTTTTTTATTCAAAAAAAATTACCCATATTTTTACATATCAAATTGTAGGAAAGTAACTATAAACGCATATGAAAATGTGGGGTGTTACACATATCACCAACATCTCATAGACTTAAAAAGAATATTGAAACAGGGTTAGTTGTTTAAAACTCAGTTTAGGAGAATGCAATGCCTAAACACATTAGTAAGGAAAGATAAAGCAAAATCACACATCTTACCATAAAAACAAGTTTTGGACATAGAAAAAACCACTTAAAATTTAGGCACCTTTCAAAATACCAACAAGATCATCCTCAATTAATGCTAGATATGATTAAGTTGAATCCTATATAAACTATAAATGTTATGTAGCGGTTAAAAACAAAATAGCACTATAAACTTGGGGGACCTTGGTTGAAAGAATGGAGAAGGTTCCTACTTAAACAATGTATTTATCTTATTAAAGGGTTGCTTTAGACCCTGAACAACTAATGAATTGGATTTGTGAAGAAATTTATATAAAAGTATACAAGGTTGTCACTAAGGTAGTAAATATATCTATAAAAAGCAAACAACCATGCACTAATAAAACTAAGTTTATTAACAGTACCAGGAACAAATCAGAAGTTGATCAAAAACACTAATAGGACAAATTTGTTTAACGTGTTAAGCTAATAATTGAAAAACTTGAGCAAAGGAAATATTTCATTTTAAAATGGTTTAATTGGCTAACATGATAGATATTGCAGCAAGGTCATTGCTTTAAGTATACAATACTTGAACTTATGATGTCATTCATGGTCAATTTTGTTGATCGATTTTAGTAGAAGGTATTTAATATTTCTTTATTTGTCTTACGAATAAAGGAATATGTGGGGTATTGTTTACACTAAAAGTAAACATCCATGTGTTGACTTTGTAATAATAGTAGTTGTTCACCACTAACATGAAAATGAAGGCTAAAATTGATCATCAATAGTAAGATTGACCTGGTTAACGAAAAGTCTAAATTGACAAAGGGAACTAAAAGTTATGATCAATTAGGAGAGCTAAAAGACATGATCAACAAGGAAAAAAATGATCGACCATAGAAGTTTGACTTTGCGCAATCAACCAATATGTTCAATCCTACTCATAACGGGGGTCCTAAATAGATTAAGTTAATCAATATTAAAGATAAATTAGGATTCAAGCAGTTATCAATGATGTGAAGTTTAGATTAAATTCAAATTCAATGTTTAAGCTTCTTATCTAACATAGACAATCTATTTAGGATTCAAATTAGATGAATAGATAGAACTCTAACATTATACCAATATAAATAGGTCATCTAGTTAATAGCAAAGATGGCTAGCTTAGAAATACACCTTCTTTATGCAATTCACAGCTTTCTTGCCATTTACCCCTGTTTTTTTTATTACTTTTTTTACAGTTTTTCTTTACATTCAAATTATTTATTTTATCTTTTTCTTCTTTACTTGGAAAAAGCTTATAACTTAGGGATTAAAATAATGGAAACACATTTTGTTTAATTTACGAGATTGCTACCAACCTCCACTCAAGATTAAGTTTTTATTATAGTTTCTTCTTATTAGAAAAAATAAACAATGAATATATAATAGAATTGATTTAGAAATTATCTGATTGATACACATTCTAACTCTTGGGCCTATTAATCAATAAGGTCACTTGGTTGAGTTCTTAATTTTCTGTTAATACTAAAAAAAATTATTAATATAATATAAATGTCAAATATGATTCCTCATGCTTTGTATTTTAAATATAATAATACTAGATTTGATAAGGTAGAGGAATTAAAAGCAATAGAAAATTTTAAAAGTTTTTTTAAGTTTCACCATAAATAACATTTGAAATTACAATTTGAAAAAAAAATCATCTAGTTTATCTTCTTTTAGTTATCGTCGTAATCCAATTCTCAACCTCCTGTTTTTCTAAATATTTTCAAAATACAAAGAAAAATCAAAATAATATATTCTTAACGTATTTGTGTTATTTTCAATATCTTTTCAAAAGAATTCAATATTCAAAAACTTATTTTCAATGTGTTCAGCTATTAACGCGCACATTTCAAAATTACTGATTAGTCCTTCTCGTTGAGTTGATGTTGATGTTGCTTTTTTTTAAAAATCAAAACACAAAAACAAATAAGAAAAATATAATAAATGGGCAAAGAGACTAAAAATAAAAAGGAAGAAAATTAAGGACCAAAAAATTTAAGTTGCCTAGGGACTAAGCAATTGGGAGAAAAAGACAAATCATTTTGCCTATAAATAAATGCTTATCTCACACACAAAAAGGAGAGGGAGACCAGAAAATAATAAAAGTAAAAAAGCCAAAAAACATTTTCCCCACACTTTTCTCTCCAAATCTCCCACATAAAAAATAAAAAAAAACCATTACCCCCAATAATCCATAAGAAAAAAAGAAAGACTCGTCATCTTCAAGCCCCCACTATCACCATGTTTGTCCTAAAAGAACCAACAACATAACCCTGTGACTAACCATTCATCTTCATCTCTCCTAAAAGAACTAAAAACTCTAGCATTTGCTTTCAAAGTCGCTAGTTATTCAAAGGAGAGAACAAAAAATAGACTTATTTTCTTCTTCCTCACTGTCACCTACACATTAAAACCCATATTTAATAATATCTCCTCAACAACAGCACGATAACCAGCCACCACAATAGCAATAGCAGCGCCACCAAGGCAAACAACCCTTTTACTTTTTCCACCGACAATCTCCCAAGGCAACCATCTCTCTTCACGAACGCCTCCCTTAGCAGCTCTATACCATAAGACATCAAAACCTCAGCCACCATAAAAAGCCACCCTCCTTCACCAAATCAATTCAGCCTCTTCCACTATCAGCAATAGTTGTGACCCATCCCAAAGCAACCCCAACAAACAATGGCCCTTCCATTTTTCTCAAAACCCACAAGTCATTCTCTCTCCCTCACAAGAAAACTTGAAACGAGTAGCAATTAACAACAATGAAGAGAGACAAAGAGCATAACCAACTCATCCCCCATCGACTACATCTACATTGTTCCAGCTAAAAACCATAACATCAACCAATAAGATATAAAAAAAAGTAAAATCAATTGATTGTGTGAGTTGTGTTTCTTCTGCAGGTGACGTTGGCCTTCACCGCCAGCACAAGAATGGAGAAAAGATTGAACCGCTCCAGATCCACCCACTTTTCTTATCTTCATCAGCGATGGTACGTGGTTCCACATGCTGCCAGTGGCAACGACGCATGAAACCCATGTGCTGCCACTATTCATTTAACCCCAAAAGCTTCCTAGCACTGTTCCTAAGTTCCAGCAACTTCTCTATATTATTTTATGAATTTCAGGAGGCCTATTTTACAAATTTTAGAAGTTTGATGTGTTTTTATTTCTTTTTCAATTTTGGATTCTTATTGTTTGTAAACATGTGTTATTTATTCTTAACCTAATAAGGTAGAGACTTCTTCACAAAGGAAGATCTGCCTTAAACTTTATCAAAGACCAACAAATAGAAACATGACTTAGAATAACAATCAATTAACAATGCAGCTTATCTTAGGTAGGGTGCGGTGCACTAGGAGTGACAAGTCTTTCCCTTGCACAACTAGTCCCCTTACTTAGGCTTTTACAAACCATAGATTTCCTAGTGACCATGATACTAAGTAGTGAATCCCTCAAATCATTATTTTATGATTAAACCCAAACCCCCTTCAATTCCATGAGGTAGCTCCGTCATTCAAAGTCGTGTATGTCATGACAGTTATTATGATTAAAACTGGTTCTGATGAATAATGAAATTTTTTTTATAAAGACATTGTTTTGTGAGAATAAAAATCAACCTCTCAAAAAAATAATTGGGTGGATAAGATGTGATAATTGTTGTTGTTAGGTCCAATGCAATCAGGTGAACAATTTGATTAAAACAAAATGAAAATTCTTAGAGCCTAATTGAACTTTCATTTAAGGATTAAACATTTATTATTGCTACTTAGAGTTTAACAACTAAAATATAATCTTGCCAAAAGTTTTGGAATCAAAATTCATTGTTCAGACTCTCGACATACCCTTGCTAAGATTTTAAACTTTTTAACATTTAAAGTCTTGCTAAAGTTCAAAACCCGATTGAATTTCTTATACAAACTAAAATTTTATTGAGATGAATTCATGGACACCTCTTAAATTCTTCTTTATTTGAATGGATAACCTTTTTTATTTTGATTAACACCCCTTTAATATTTTAAATAATTTAAAGACATTTTTATGGATTTATTTTTATTAAACTTTGATTTTGTTAGTTTAATTCATGCTTAAAAATAGTTTTTTATATCAAAATATTATTTATGAGGTTTGAAAGGATTATATAGTGATTTTTTAGTTGATTTAATGATCATGAAGAAAGAGTATCAATGATGATGGTAACAAAAAGAATATCAATTTAAACACATCATGTTTTATAGTTGATGATGTCCTAAAATTCAGGATGCTTAGGAATAGAGTTCTTACGTGATTGAATTATAGGTTAATCAAGTATTTATTCAATTAAATCCACCATTCATAGTCAAGAAAGATATATCTTGATGAAACACTTTTGCTACCTATAAAAAAGTCCTATTTATATGGATTTTGTGACCTTATATGCTTAAGTTAGTATCTTTATAGAGGGAAAGTGTAATAAATACATTAAAGAGCATTAAACTTTAAGAACAAAGTTGTTTGTTCTTGTTTTAATATGAAATGAATGCTCTGTAAGAAAATGGTATTTGTATGTTTGAGAATGAAAATTATGAATCTTTTACTTGTGTATTTCAGAAGATATTTATACCTCATGTACCTTGTTTTTTTGCTTGAAGGAGAGAGCTAGAAAGTTATTCGACCCTACTAACATTAATAGGGGATAAATATCCCTAATATAAACATTAATGAGGAACAAATATATCTTACACATGTATTAATAAAGGATAAACATCTCTTACATAAAAATTAATAAGGCACAAATATCTCTTACCATGTATTAATAGGGGAAAAAGTGGTAGGCCATGAGAGACTCTTGTACGCCTACGGGTGAACGTTGAGTAGGATCCAGGAAAAATAATAAAGACTTGATAAAAAAAAAAAAACCTTTGAATGAGAAAAGTGTTAGGTTCATGCCACAAAGCCAAGCCTAAAAGGAGCTAGAATGTGTGTCAAGTCCAATAACATCTAGAAATGTGTTTGGGCTCGAGCGCGAGGCTAAAGCCCATGGTGCGCTAAGCGTGTGCCTAAAATTTACAATCTTTATGTCCATGATAACTAATAAGCCTATAGAAAGCTTGCAGAAGATATGGATCATCAGGCTTTTGAGTTGAGCTCTACTCTATAAAAGGTTAGCTTGGAAGAGGATGTGTCATCCTCTCTTATGCAATCCTTGAAAGGCTGAAGTGGTAGCCTTAAAGGCAAAACTAGCAGAAACTAAGGTAGAGATTGGGGCCTTTTAAGAGGAGTATGCTCGGTTAAAGGCATTAAAGAACTCATCCCATAAGTTCTTCATAGTGTTTGGAAGATCTCAAACCTTGGATATGTCCATTGCAAATAAGTTATTTACATCTATGTCTAATCTTCATTTTTATCATCTTTCAAAGGGGATAGTAGTGGGCTTCTCGATTATATTTGACCCCGACCCTATTCCTGACTTTGCTAACATCTATTTGGATCAGGCGACTGTTGCTGCCTATAGCAGGTACCTAGCTAAAAAGCCTTAGGATCGATAGGATCTTGGTCTTAGTGGGGATGGTAGTCCTTAAGAGTTGTCCCCGGTATTGTGGGTTTTCCTTTCTATATTAAGTACCTTTATTTTTATTGGTTGGTTTGTATCAAATACATTGATTTTATTAATGTATTAATATATGTTGTGTGATTTTATTTTGCCAAATATGTTTAATCGCTCTTCATGTTTGTTATAGTTTAGATTTATAGATATCCAAAACCCCATATATCTTGTCTAAGGTCTAAAGCCTTTCATGGTAGGGGAGCCAATGTCCTCCACCAAACAACCCTCTAATTTGAGAGAAAATGGAACTACCAATTCTTGGTGGAACCTATACTTTAAAAAAATTTAAATGTTTAAGATTGGACTTAGGCCATGCGTGAGGATTTGAGGGTGGTCAGTGGGCATTGTCAACCCGAGTGGTGCTAGGCACGAACGAAACCCAGGCCCTAGAGCTGATAAGCCATACTTGAGAAAAGTAATGTTTCGAATCAAATTAAAATTGTTGTCAAAACTAAAGTTATTATCCCCTCAACTATAACCTAAAAAAGACTCTTGAGATCAGTTAATAGCTTGGGGCCTAGAAGCCCTATTAAAAAGTTGTGTCGATCTGAGATCACATTGGCAAATGGGAGGCCCATTGTCTTCTTAGTAATAGTATAGGGCCTAGAAACTTCACTAGAGAGTTATGCCAATCCCAGATTACACTGGAGAGTTGTGTCGATCCTAGATTACACTAGTGAGTGGGAGGTCAATGGCTTTCCTGGTAATAGCGTGGGGCCTAGAAGCCTCACCGGAGAGTTGTATGGATCCTATATCGCACTAGCGAGTGGGAGATTCATGTCCTCTCTAGAAATAGTATGGGGCTTAGAATCCCCACTAGAGAGTTATGTCAATCCTAGATCGTACTGGTGACAAGTAGAAGGAATGTACAATGGAGATACAATATACTTCATTTCTGAAATGACTATATTCATGTCTCTTATGATATATTTTTGAGATGATCTGAGTGTCACGCATGGTTGAGATTCTTCCTTTCAATATATTGGAGGTCGTAGATGTTTGCTTTGACTATACTGATCACTCTGAAATGACCATCCTATTTTAGACCTAGTTTACCCTTGCTCTCCTTATTGTCTTTTGTTTCCAACTTTCTAAGTACCAAGTCTCTAAACTTAAACCTCTTGTTTTTTACCTTGTTGTTATGATATTGAGTAGTTCTATATCGATAAGTTTCACTCCTCACTGCTGCAGTCAACCAGGATTCTTCTAGTATATCCAGGTTGTTTCTCAATCTTTACTCATTAGTTTTGAGGGAGTAATGGGTTACCGTAGGACTTGGGCACCCAGTTCCAGCTAGTATCATAACCTTAACACCATATACAAGGAGGAATGGATTTTTCCCAGCGTATTTTTTTAGTCGTTATGTAGACCCATAAAATCTCATTAAGTAGCTCTACCCAATCTAACTTGGCTTCTTGAGCCCATTGAGTAGAACTATATTGGGGAGCTTGACTTGATCGTTAGTTTAGGGATGTGACACTGAAAAAAACTTGTGATCAATATGGAGTCTCTGACATTGCTCTTTCATTTTGTGGTTGTCAAACCGCATCGTGTTATTAGTTATCAAGACTGTAGATAGTCTAAATTGACATGTAATGTTATTTTAAATGAAAGAGATCACTTTGTTAACTGTTATGTCTGCCCAGGTCTTAGCCTCCACCCATTTGATGAAATAATTAACTGCTACCAAGATAAATTATCGATTACCCATGGCCTTGGAAAAAAAAAGCCCAAGACACCCATCACTCACTAAGAGAAAGAATAACGGGAGGTTATAGTTGTCATTCCTACAGAGGGCTAATAGGAGAACAAGATGAATCTTTGACATTTATTATATCTTTTAGTCAAATATATGGCGTCATGAAATATAGTTGGCCAATAGAAACTGGCCTCGGTGGCTTTAGCGATGAGAGCTTTGAGACCTACATGGAGGCCATATATCCCTTCATGAATTTCTTTTAAAACATGTGTGCTTTCTTCGGGAGATAGGCATTTAAAGAAGGAGCTAAGGTGGATCTTTGGTACAAGACATCATTGACCAAACAATACCCAACTCCTCATCTAGTAGGTTGGATGGCCTCATTTATATTAGAAGGTATCTCTTTGGTAAGCAGGTATTACATGATAGGTTTTCTCCAATCCTTATCAATGGCAATTGGGGCAGTCAATAGCTCCTTTCCCCCTCAGACTTGATTTCTCTAGAGTTTAATCCATACATCTAGGGGGAGTTTTGCAAGGTCAAAGCTTGTAAGTTTGGATAAAAGGTCTTCCCAGTTATTTTCTTCCCTCAGTATATGAGTAATGGTGATGTCCTTGCCTTCATTTTTTTGGAGAAGTGATATTAGACTTTTAGAGATACCTGAGCATGGTGGATTCCCTAGCCTTATATAGCCCTTAGCATTGGCCAACAACCAACTGAGAGTCACTAAGAATGTGTAGAGAATATGCATTCAAAGCCTCCACGAGCCCCAAACATGCTATAAAGGCCTCATATTCTAATACATTGTTGGTGGATAGGAACTCAACGAACCCCATATTCAAAGACATGTCCCTCGAGACTTGTGAGCACTATCCCCGTACCACTCCCTTTAGCATTGGAGGATCCATCCATATATAATTTCCAAGCAAAGATTGACATGATGGGTTTCAAGGAAACTTATGGATTAGTGAGTGATGTTTGAACTCTTAATGGAGACTTTGATTCATCAAGTATAGGCTCCTTAAACACTCGGCAATGAAGTCCATCAAGGCTTGTCCTTGTATAGTTGACTTTGGTTTGTACTAGAGACCAACTCCAATAACTCAATCGTCCAACTCATTAAATATCTTGATATATCATGCCTATAAAAAATTACCGAAAAGGTTGATCTATCAATACTATAACTTGGTGAGCCTGTAAGTAAGGCTTAAGCTTTCTAAAAGCACTAATCAAGGCTAATGATACCTTCTCCATTTTCAAATATCTGGTCTTAGCATCTTGAAGCATCATGTTAAAGTAAGACTGGGTGCTGAATCTCGCCCTCCTCTCTTACTAGTAGTGTACTAATAGCTAAGTCTGCTACGCCTAAATATAGAAAAAGGTTCTCGCACTCCTTTAGTTGTGACAAAACCTTGGGAGATTGGAGGTATACTTTGAGTCTTTCAAAGGCCTCCTGAAATTCGGGTGTCCATTTAAAATTGGAATATTTCTTAAAGAACGACAAATTATGCTCTCAAAAGCGACCAACCTTCCAGTGAGGCACTGAACTTCCTTTCTAACTATAGGGGAGTCATGTCCAATAAGGCTTGAATCTTTTTGGTTTTAGGCTTTATCCTCTTGCTACTTAGTAAGAAACCTAACAAATTTCTTCCTTTTATGGAAAATACACATTCAAAGAGGTTGAGCTTTATCTAATATTGGTTAGGCATAAAGAAAACATCTTCTCGGTCCAAAAGATGTTTCTCAAATTTCATGTTTATTACTAGTATATCATCCACATATCCTTCTATAATCCTCATCTTGTGCTTGAACACCGTGTTTACCATTTGCTGGTAGGTGGCTCATCATTTTTTTAGTATTAAAGACATGACCTTGTAATAATATGTTCCTCATTTGGTTATGAAAGATGTTTCCTCCTCATCATCTAAATGCATAGGGATTTGATGATACCCAGAGTTAGCATCAAGAGAGCTAAAAAATTCAAAACCCATCGTGGAGTCCACCAATATATCAGTCTTGGGAAGAGAAAAACTATCATTCGGGCAAGCCTTGTTCAAATATGTGAAGTCCACACACATCCACCACTTGCCAGTGGTTTTCTTCACCATTACCATGTTTTCCAACCAATCAGGGTACATCACCTACCAGATGAATCTAGCAGCGTGTAATTTTTCCACCTCTTTTGTTATTGTCTTCTTCCTTTCGCCTCTAAAATTCCTCTTCTTCTGACGGATAGGGGAGAAGGTTGGTTGACCTTCAATTGGTGTTTGGCTACCCTAGGACTTATCCTTTGCACATTTGAGTGCCTAAAAGCAAAATTAGTTTTTAGATATTGAGGAGCTCTGTCAAGGCTTGCTCTTGTCTTGGTTCTAAAATAGACTCTATTTTATGGTTACCCTTTCTTCCACCAGAGACACATCCTTTAATTCTTCAGCAACCTCAATCCTTGCTTCCATCCATTCTTTTTCAAGACTTTGTTGGTCTATTACCAAGGCCTTTTTGCCTTTCATACAAGAAGAAGCACGTTGTCTTTTCCCATATTATAGCTATCCCTTTCTAAATGAGAAATTTCAAGGCCAAGTATCTAATATTGATCGTTGCGTTTATTTGGTGGTGGAGGGGCCTTCATATATATATATAATTCAAATTAAAAATAATAATAAGAGATCATATGTTGATTTGTGTTGTTGTTACATCTAACTTTGAAAAATTAGATTGTTCTTTATCCCACCTACCAGTAAACTTTAGTTTTATCTAGATCATTGATTCCCGCTGATGCGGGTCATATTATTTTTTTAACATAAAAAAATATCAAAGTGTTGCTAACATGTTTTCTTAAAAAAATAAATTAAACTTGAACTTAAAATATAATGTATATTAGATAATATTTTTTATAAAATATTGATACAGTGATACATTAGTTGATATTGTTTTTCAAATATTAAGACAATAACATATTATATTGACTCGAGTTAACATGTTAAATCTATAATCCAGGTCATGAGATCGTAATCCCTATAAAAAGACAATCAAAATAAAGTATTTATGTCAATATATAATCAACTCAATGTTGAAGGAGAAATTTGAAAAAAAAAATAAATAAAAACATTACTCAAGTCAACTCGAGTTAATCTGTCAAACTTGCAACTTGATAATAAGATTAGGATGACTCCATATAAAACAAATAAAAAAAATTTACAAAGCCTAATTTTCAATCAACTCAA
>Ga0307510_10002369_pt1 | contig 21339 bp, 14 predicted proteins | sample 12_EM_MG_FD_207224 | JGI IMG/M metagenome (GOLD analysis project Ga0307510, IMG submission 207224) | Populus trichocarpa ectomycorrhiza microbial communities from riparian zone in the Pacific Northwest, United States - 12_EM | ecosystem: Host-associated > Plants > Roots > Unclassified | place... | reverse complement strand
CAACGTGTCTGACTTTTCTGTGCTCACCCGGGCACCTCCTCGGCGTAGCGTCATGCATCTGTCTTCAGCTGATGCCATCGTCCGCGCTCCGGCCAGGCGCGGACACGTACGGTTTCAGCTTTGGCCCGACCCGTTCTACTTATTCAGATCAACCGCCGGCGGCTGGCTCATCGCATTTCCAAGCTCGCGAAATTGCGCATTCATTTTCTCCATCTGCTCCTTGAGATGGTTTTGATAGACCGTGCCCATTTCCTGCGGGTCTTTTGCGCGCAACAGCCGCTGGGCAAGCTCGAACCCCGCCGCCACATTTGCTTCCGCGAAAGCCATGGCCTTGTCGTTCATTTCTTTCGCACTCGAATAGGTCGCGCGAACGCCGGAATCGGCCTTCTCCCTCAGCTTCTGGGACTCCGTCATGTACTTCGAGACGGCTTCTTTTGCCTTATCGAGCGTGGTCTGCGCCATTTCGCGCATCTTCTCGGCCTGCTCGTTGATCTGCTCACTCATGGCGCTCTCCATTTCTGGCTGCGGTTACGTGGTCGTCATCCGTCCAGGCGATCCCGGAGGTCTACTCTGCCGGTTCAGCGACCGTCTTCAGTTTCTCGCGGAGTTCATCGATCAGGACGCGGGTGTTCTCGCTGTAATCGATGGGAACAGCGACCAGATGTACTCCGCCGCTCTTGAACGCGTTCTCGAGCGTCGGGATCAGGGAGTCCGTGCTTTCGACCCGCGTGCCTTTCGCGCCGTAGCTCTCGGCGTATTTGACGAAATCCGGATTGCCGAACGTCAAGCCGAAATCAGGGAAACTATCGACCGCCTGCTTCCAGCGGATCATGCCGTACGCTGAATCTTCCAGGATCAGCACAACGAGATTGAGCTTGAGACGAACCGCGGTTTCCATTTCCTGCGAATTCATCATGAAGCCGCCGTCGCCGCAGACCGCGAGCACGCGGCGTTCGGGATACAGCATCGCCGCCGTCATTGCGGACGGCAATCCGGCCCCCATCGTCGCCAGCGCATTGTCCAGCAGCAGCGTGTTCGCCACGTAGGTCCGGTAGTTGCGCGCGAACCAGATCTTGTACATCCCGTTGTCGAGGGCAACGATGCCGTCCTCGGGAATGACCTTTCGTACATCGTGCACGATGCGCTGCGGGGTCGGCGGCCACCGGTCCTCGGTAGCCCGGTCGGCAAGGCGTTTCAAAATGCCTTCGCGAAGGCCGAGCAACGCCCCGGCATTGTGCAATCGCCCCTCGACGCGGTCCGCCAGCAGTTCCAGGCTCGGCCCGACGTCGCCAACCACCTCGCATTGCGGAAAATAAACCCGCTCCACATTGGCCGGCGTGTAGCTGACATGGATCACCTGGGGACCCTTCGGGCCCATGATGAACGGCGGTTTCTCGATCGTGTCGTGACCGATGGCGATGATGAGATCGGCACGATCAACGGCCTCATGCACGTAGTCGCGTTCGCTGAGCGCAGCCGTTCCCATATAGAGGTTGCCACCCCCGGGTACGGTTCCCTTCCCCATCTGCGTCGTGAAGAACGGGATTTGCGTGCGACGGACGAATCCGCCGATACCTGCCGTGCTCCGGGGCCGGGACGCGGCGGCGCCGAGCATGATCAATGGCCGCTTGGCCTTGAGGATCATTTCGGCGGCGCGGTCCAGCGAAGCACGATGTGCGACCGGAATTTCGATCGGGTGCTGTGCCACCATTGCGACGTCTTCTGCTTCTTCGCCCGCGATGTCCTCAGGCAGCTCGAGCAGGACCGGACCCGGCCGCTCCTCCATGGCAATCCGGAAGGCATCGCGAACGATGGTCGGAATGCTACTCGTACTGACGATCTGGAGCGAAAGCTTGGTCAACGGCTTAAAGGCACTGACCACATCCACGATCTGGAATTTTGCCTGCCGGCTGCTCATGATGCCCTTCTGACCTGTGAGCATGATCATGGGCATGGCGCCGAGCAGGGCGTAGGCTGCTCCCGTCGTCAGGTTCAGCGCGCCCGGACCGAGCGTGGTGATGCAGACCCCGGGCTTGCCGGTCAGCCGCCCGTAAGTCGCAGCCATGAAGGCCGCGCCCTGCTCGTGGCGAGTCAGGATCAACTTGATCGACGAATTGCGCAGGCTTTCCACGACATCCAGGTTCTCCTCGCCGGGAACCCCGAAAATCCGGTCGACGCCCTCGTTCTCGAGTGCGGCAACCAATAAATCTGATCCCTTAGCCATTAGCGCGCCTCTCCCGTTTGAATTCAACCCTTGGCGGCGCCGTCTCACGCATGGACGGCGCCGGTCGTGTTCAGTTCAGATCCGGCCATCGCCTTCGAGATAGCCCCGCTTCCGTGTGTCCGGCATCCAGAGCGACGCGATAAGGGCGACAAGCGCCATCGCAGCGACGTACCAGAAGAATACAGTTTCGTGCCCGACTGATTTTAGCGACAACGCAACGTATTCCGCGGTTCCGCCGAACATCGCATTGGCAATTGCATAGGGTAGCCCGACCCCCAGCGCGCGCACCTCCGGCGGGAATAGCTCGGCCTTCACGACGCCACTGATCGAAGTATAGAAACACGCAATGACAAGACCCGTCATGATCAGGCCGAAAACGGCGTAGACGTTGGTGGTGCTGGACAGCGTCATCAAGAGCGGCACCGCTGCGAACGTCGCGCCCCCGCTAAACAGGATCATGTTGTTGCGGCGGCCGATCCTGTCCGAGAGAGCGCCGAATACCGGCTGCAGGAGCATGAAGGCGATCAGCACCGCGGTCATGATCGAGCTGACCGTTTTGGCATCCATCTTCACGCTGTTGACCAGAAACTTCTGCATATACGTCGTGAACGTATAGAAGTAGAGCGATCCGCCAATCGTGAACGCGAGAACGATCAGGAGCGCGCGCTTGTGATGCCAGAGGCCGGAGAGAGAACCGGCTTCCTTGTTATGCATGGTCTCCGCCGAAGCCGTCTCCTCCAATGAGCGGCGGAGATACAACGCCACAATGGCCGCGACGGCCCCAAACAAGAATGGAATCCGCCATCCCCATTCCTTCAACTCGTCGAGCGACAATGTCTGCTGCAGGATCACCACGACGAGGAGTGCAAGAAGCTGCCCGCCGACGAGCGTGACGTACTGGAAAGACGAAAAGAACCCGCGGTTACCCTTGCCGGCAATCTCGCTCATGTAGGTTGCTGCCGTTCCATACTCACCGCCGACCGACAGGCCTTGCGCCATTCGGGCAAAGAGCAGCAATGCCGGCGCTGCCGCGCCGATCGTTTGATAGGTGGGGAGAATTCCGATCATCAGCGATCCGGCGCACATCAGGAGCACCGACAGCACCATCGAATTCTTGCGGCCGTGCGCGTCGGCGATCCATCCGAACAGCCAGCCACCGAGCGGTCGCATGAAGAATCCTACGGCAAAAATCCCGGCCGTCGCCAGCAATTGGCTGGTCTGGTCTCCCGACGGGAAAAACGCGGCCGCGAAATAGATCGAGGTAAACGCGTAGGCATAGAAATCATACCACTCGACCAGATTTCCGGACGAGGCCGCCACGATCGCCTTGATGCGCGAAAGTTTTTGCATCGCACCGTCGGCGTGGATTCCCGGTTCCGACACAGCCATCAAAGTCATGTTTGCCTCCCTAAGGCCAGAGCATTTGCACGCGATCGTGACCCCACAACGCGCCGACGATTCACCCGTTGCAAATGCATACGGGGGACTGTTGGCGAACTGTGTTGAGAGGACTGCCGTCACGGCACAAACGCGGTCAAAGACCGCAGCCCCTCCCTGAATCTCTAACTGACGATCTCCGTCGTCCGCGCATTATTTGAGCAAGCAGCATGCCAACCATCAAACCCTCGAAAACAAAGCGTAAGTTCCTGTTTACGATCAGACCGGGTCACATATTTCAGACTGGAAGCCGGAGACCCGAGCGAAAATCCAGACAACTCGAAGCCAGAGGTGCCGGTCCATCAGCGGGTTTCGCGGTACCCAACTAGCCCAACCGACGAATGATGCTTTGGGTGAAGTCGCTGGTGGACGCCTTGCCGCCCAGATCCGGCGTACGAACTCCATCCTTGCGCAAAACATGATCGATCGCAGTTCTAAGACGGTTCGCGAGTCCCGGCTGGTCGATGTGTTCCAGCATCAGCCCCACGGCCAGCAGCAGAGCCAGTGGATTGGCGATGCCCTTACCGGCAATATCCGGCGCCGAACCATGCACGGCTTCGAAAATCGCAGCATCCGGCCCGATATTGGCGCCAGGAGCCATGCCAAGACCCCCCACGAGGCCGGCGAGCTGATCGGACAGGATGTCGCCGAACAAATTGGTGGTGACGATGACGTCGAACTGCCAGGGGTTCATGACAAGCTGCATCGCGGTCGCGTCGACGATGCGATCGTCCATCTGGATCTTGCCCTCGTATTTCTTCGCAATCTCATGGCCGACCTCGAGAAACACGCCGGTCAATGCCTTCAGCACATTGGCCTTGTGCACGACGGTAACCTTCTTGCGTCCGTTCTTGAGCGCATAGTCGAACGCGAATTCGATGATCTTGCGCGATCCCTCGCGGGTGTTGACCCCGGTCGAGATCGCAACGGCATGCGGATCGTCTCCGATCGGGATGTAATGCTCGAAGGCCACATAAAGACCGCCGAGATTTTCGCGCACCAGCACGATATCGATATCGTCGAACCGTCCCCCGGGAACCATGCTTCGGACCGGGCGCACATTGGCATAAAGACCGAACTCCTCGCGCAGCCGAACATTGATCGACCGGAATCCGCCGCCGACCGGTGTCGTCAACGGGCCCTTCAGGCCGAGCCGCGTGCGGCGGATGCTGTCCAGCGTCGCCTGCGGCAGCGGATCATGGCTTTCCTCGATAGCCGCCAGGCCGCCCTGGCGGACATCCCACTCGAACGGCGAGCCGAGCGCGTCGAGAATATCGACGGCCGACTTCACGATCTCCGGGCCAATGCCGTCGCCGGGAATGAGGGTCGCAGGAAGCTTCGCTTTGGATTGAGCAGGCATTTTCATATCCTGATAGGTGAGAGCTGCGGGGTTTTGCGGATGTCAGACTTGTTGGGTCGCACTCAATGCACAGGGCTTGTGACGGCGACGGGATGCGTTTCCTGCTTGTTGATCCAGAGCACCGCGATGATTCCGGCGATCTGAAGCAAGGCCAGTGGAATTAGCGCCATCGGAAAGCTACCCGTCGCCTCCTTGATGACGCCAAGCAGCCACACGGCTCCGGAAGTACCGATGTGCGACAAGGTGTTGATGCCCGCGATCCCGGCTGCCGCCGTCGCCGGAGAAAGTGTTCCGGTCGCCAATGCCCAGAACGGACCCTTGATCGAATAATTGCCGATCAAGACCACGCTCAGAATGGCTAGCGTCACCGGCAATGAGCTCGTGAGCATGGTTGCAAGCAGCGCTGTTGCGCACAACGCAAGCGGTATTGCGGTGTTTTGAGCGTGGGCGTTTGATCTGTCCGAATATCTTCCCCAAACGATCATCGCGACCGACGCGATTCCAAACGGGATGGCATTCAGGAAGCCGGTCTCCATGTTGGACATCCCGAACGACTTCACAATTTGGGGCTGCCATAGCGACAACGCGTTGCTCGTCGCCGAGCTCCCCGCATAGATCAAACCAAGGATGAGCACATATTTGTTCGTCAGGATCTGCCACAGCGACATGTGGCCGACCTTCTTCGCCATTGATCTTTCTGATTGCAGACGCGCGTCCAGCCATTCACGTGCTTCCGGTGCAAGCCACCTTGCTTCGACAGGCTTGTTCGGAAGTGCGAAATAACAAACCACTCCGAGGATGACGGCCGGAATTGCTTCAACGATGAAAAGCCACTGCCAGCCTCGCAAGCCAAGCAAGCCGTCCATCGTCAGCAATGCGCCGGATATCGGCGAGCCCAGAAAACTCGAAAGCGGGATCGACACCATGAACACAGCAACGATCCGGGCGCGATAGGCCGCCGGAAACCAATAGGTCAGAAACAGGATCACCCCGGGGAAAAATCCAGCCTCCGCCGCGCCTAACAAAAAGCGCCCCAGATAAAATGTAACGGGCCCTACGGCGAACGCGGACAGGATACCAACCAGTCCCCATGTCACCATGATCCGCGCGATCCAAACACGTGCTCCAACCTTCTGCATCGCAAGGTTGCTGGGAACCTCGAACAAGATATAGGCGATATAAAACAGCCCACCGCCCAAGCCGAATGCCGCTTGGGTGAGGCCCAAATCCTTGTTCATCTGCAGAGCCGCGAATCCGGCATTCACGCGGTCGACGTACGCGATGAAATAACACAGCATGAAGAAGGGAAGGATGCGCCACGTGATTCGACGCATCGTTTCCGTCTCAATCTTCGATAGCGGCGCGGCAGTTGTCGGCATGGCGTCCTCGTAATCGGGTTGAAGGTCAGGCCGCCAGTTGGCGCAGCACATATTGGAGGATTCCGCCGTTGCGGAAATACTCCAGCTCATCGAGCGTATCGATGCGGCAGGTCAGCGGAACGACGGCCTTGCTCGCGCCGTCGGCTCCGCAAATCTCGATCGCAAGTTTCTGCCGTGGAACCAGGCCGCTCTCGATCCCGCGCAGGGTAACGATCTCGGCGCCCTTCAATCCAAGGGACCGCCAGGAGGTGCCCTCCTCGAAGACCAGCGGCATCACGCCCATGCCGACCAGGTTAGAACGGTGAATGCGTTCAAAGCTTTCGGCGACAACGGCCCGGATGCCGAGCAGGTTGGTGCCTTTGGCAGCCCAATCGCGCGACGACCCCGTGCCGTATTCCTTGCCGGCGAAAACGACCAGCGGCACCTTGTCGGCCTGGTAGCGCATAGCGGCGTCATAGATCGACATCCGCTCGCCGCTCGGCTGATGAATGGCATAGCCGCCCTCGACCACCCTGCCGGCTTCGTCCTTCACCATCTGGTTCTTGATGCGGATGTTGGCGAATGTTCCCCTCATCATCACCTGATGGTTGCCGCGGCGGGTGCCGTACTGATTGAAGTCGACGACGCGGATCTGATGATCGCGCAGGTAATGCCCGGCGGGACTGCTTTCCTTGATTGATCCCGCAGGCGAGATGTGGTCCGTGGTGATCGAATCGAGGAACATGCCAAGGATGCGTGCGTTGATGACGTCGGTCGGAGGTGTCGGCTCCTTGGTCATCCCGACGAAATAGGGCGGGTTCTGGACATAGGTCGAAACTGAGTCCCACTCGTAGGTTTCTCCCTTGGTGACACCGATATTTTTCCAGTTGGTGTCGCCGCTGAAGACGTCCGAATACCGCGCCTTGAACAACTCGCTGCCGATCGTGCGGTCGATGCAATCCTGGACCTCCTTGCTCGACGGCCAGATATCCCTGAGGGAGATGGGCTTGCCGTCGCTCCCCAGTCCGAGCGGCTCCTTCACCAGATCCAACGCCATCGATCCGGCAAGCGCGTAGGCGACGACGAGCGGCGGCGACGCGAGATAGTTCGCCCGCACGTCGGGATTGACCCGCCCCTCAAAGTTACGATTGCCTGAGAGAACCGCGACCGCAACGAGGTTGTTACCCGAGATCGTTTCCGAGATCGCCTCCTGCAACGGCCCGGAATTTCCGATGCAGGTCGTGCAGCCGAATCCGACGAGGTTAAAGCCGAGTTGGTCGAGATCGGTCTGAAGGCCCGACTTCTTGAAATATTCCTCGACGATCTGCGAACCCGGCGCGAGCGACGTCTTGACCCATGGCTTTGTGCGCAACCCCTTGGCGACGGCGTTGCGCGCAAGCAGACCTGCGGCCAGCATGACGCTGGGGTTGGACGTATTCGTGCACGACGTAATCGCCGCGATCACAACATCGCCATGGCCCAGATCGAAATTCTCGCCTTCAACGCGATGCCGCTTGCCGATCTGCTCGGCTTGGCGGAATTCCTGGTCCATCGCGCCGAGAAAAGAGGCCTTAGCGGTGTCGAGCGTTACACGATCCTGCGGCCGCTTGGGTCCCGCCAGGGACGGCACGACGTCGGTCATATCGAGGTGCAAACTGTCCGTGAAAATCGGATCCGGCGTATCCGCGGTGCGCCACATGCCCTGGGCTTCAGCATAGGCCTTGACGAGCGCGACGCGCTCGGACTCGCGGCCCGTGGTCGTCAGATAGTCGATCGTCCTTTGATCAATCGGGAAGAAGCCGCACGTCGCACCATATTCGGGCGCCATATTGGCAATAGTGGCGCGGTCAGCGACGGTCATGTCATCGAGCCCCGGACCGTAGAACTCGACGAACTTTCCGACCACGCCCCGCTTGCGCAACATCTGCGTCACTGTCAGCACGAGATCGGTTGCGGTGACGCCTTCTTTGAGCCGGCCGGTCAGCTTGAAGCCTATCACTTGCGGCAGCAGCATCGAGATTTGCTGGCCGAGCATCACGGCCTCGGCCTCGATACCTCCCACGCCCCATCCCAGCACGGCCAGACCGTTGACCATCGTGGTGTGTGAATCCGTGCCAACAAGTGTATCGGGATAGGCCAGTTCGATCGCTTCGCCTTCCGGCGTGCGGGTCCAGATCGTTTGCGCCAGGAATTCGAGATTGACCTGATGGCAGATGCCGGTGCCGGGAGGAACCACCCGGAAGTTCGAAAATGCGCCCTGCCCCCACTTCAGGAACCGGTACCGCTCACCATTGCGCTGGTATTCGAGTTCGACGTTCCTGGCCAGCGCCTGACCATTGCCGAAGGCGTCGACGATCACGGAATGATCGATGACCAGATCCACCGGCACGAGGGGATTGATCTTCTGCGGATCGCCTCCGAGGCTTTTCATGGCGTCCCGCATGGCGGCAAGATCGACGACGGCCGGAACGCCGGTGAAATCCTGCATCAGCACCCGGGCCGGTCTGAAGGCGATTTCCTTCTCGGCCGTTCCCTTGTTCTCGGCCCAGCTCGCCGCATCCGCGATGTCGGCCTTGCTGGTGCTGCGACCATCTTCATTGCGCAGCATGTTTTCGATAATGACCTTCAAGGAGAACGGCAGCCGCGAGACGCTGGACAAGCCGTTCTTCTCCGCAGCGGGCAGCGAATAATAGGCATAGGTCCTTCCACCGACCGCGAGAGTTTGGCGAGCACCAAAGCTGTTGAGATACTGCTTGATCACGAAGTTCCCCTTCCTTCTAAGACCGGCAAGCAACGACAGAAGGCCCAGTAAAACGGAGGAAACGACAAAGTGCGGAGCGGTTTACCGGCTTGACCGGCCGAGTCGCCGAGCTTCCTTATTCGTGCCCCCCAAGGTCTGTTAAGCTAACCGGGCCCCAGAATCGCCCGTCGCCGATTTGAAGCCTGTCTATTTTTCTGAAGCTGGAAACGGATCGAGACCCGCTCTTTTCAGTGCCGGAGCAGCTGCAGCTGAAGCCAAGAAAGCGATGAGTGCCCTCCCGGCCTCCGGCTGATTGGCATTTGCGGTTAAGCCTGCAGAAAAGGCCGTGATCTTTTGAACTTCGGGCGGCAGCGGCCCAACAAGATCGGCTCCAGCGATCGGCAGGAGTTCGCTGATCTGCTGGAAGCCGAGTTCGGCATCGCCGCGTGCGACAACACTCGCGACCGGTTCAGCCGGAATCATTCTGGCCTTACCCTTCATGTCGTCTGCAATGCCGAGGCGCTTGAACAATTCAGTACTCACATAGACGCCGCTGGCGCTATCGGAGTATGCAACCGACTTCGCGTTCAATAGTGTCTGCTTCAGTGCGTCAGGCGTTCGGATGTCAGGCTTTGGCGCCCCGGCGCGTACCGACATCCCGATCGGCGAGCGTACCAGGTCAACACGACTGGTTCTGACTGCCTTGCCTTGCTCGATCATCTCGCCAAGCGCGTCGCCGACCATGATGAGCACATCCGCCGCCTCCCCGCGTGCCAGTCGCACGGGGATGGCGTTCTCTGTCGTACCCATCGAAGGGCCATAGGCCGTGACGACCGTGTTTCCCGTCGCGCGTTCAAATTGCGGAACGAGTTCCTTGTAAGCCGCCGCCAGGCCGCCTGAGATCATGACCTTGACTTCGGACGCCTTGGCGATGCCCGCCGCGGCCGAAAAGAGGATCAGAAAGCTTAGCGCAATTCGCCCACGCACGATGGTTGTCATGCTCATCGGTAACTTCCTCAACGCAATAACTCCGGAACCGCGTTGCTCGACGACGATCAACGTCATCGGCCAATTTCGGGTGGGCGTTCATGCTCCCATCACCCGCTCACCCAAGCTAGCCCCAGATAGCGCGGGCCGTTCCTGCATCCTGTAGACGAAGAAGGTACCCGCCAGACCACAAATCGCCGCGGCGCTCATCCAATATCCGGGCGATGCATTGTCTCCAGTCGTCGCGATCAACCACGTACAGATGGCCGCGGTGAACCCACCGAATGTCGTTGCCAGACTGTAGGCGAGCGAAAATCCTGACGTCCGCACCCCGACCGGCATGACTTCAGTTAACGCGACGATCATCGCGCCGTTGTAGCTGGCATAGATGAAAGACAACCAAAGTAGGACCGTCAGCATCTTCGGGAACGTCGGGCTTGCGGCCAACCAGGAAAGCGCGGGATATGCAGTCAGAAATGCCAAAGTCGAAAAGGCGATGAGGATCGGCCGACGACCAATCCGATCGGACAATGCGCCCATGATGGGAAGCCAGATGAAGTTCGATATTCCCACGCAAATCGTCACGATCAGGCTGTCGGCTGCGGTCAGCTTGAGGACCGTCTTTCCGAAAGTCGGCGTGTAAACCGTTATGAGGTAGAACGACACGGTAGTCATGATCACCATCATCATTCCCGCGAGCACGATGGCCCAGTTTGCCAGAATGGACCGGTAAATTTCGCTGGGGGTCGGATGATGTTTGCGAGCGAGAAACTCGTCGGTTTCCTGCAATGACCGCCGAATGAAGAATACGAAGGGAACGATCAGGCAGCCGATGAAGAAGGGAATACGCCAACCCCAGTCATCCACCTGCGCCGGTGAAAGCCATGAATTCAAGGCAAAGCCCAGCGAGGCTGAGACAATGATGGCGGCTTGCTGGCTTGCCGATTGCCAGCTCGCGTAAAAGCCCTTTTTGCCGGGCGTTGCCATTTCCGCAAGGTAAACCGAAACGCCACCCAATTCGACGCCGGCAGAAAATCCTTGCAGCAGGCGACCTATCAATACAAGAATCGGAGCGACTATTCCGATGGTCGCGTAGCTTGGCACGAAGGCAATGAGGACTGTTCCGGCAGCCATGATCGACAACGTCACGATCAGGCCTTTTCGCCGGCCGATGCGATCGACATACGCGCCCAGAATGATTGCGCCAAGCGGACGCATCAGGAAGCCCGCGCCGAATGCGACAAACGTCAGCAGTAATGACGCGTACTCGTTTTCGAGTGGAAAGAATGCTTTCGCGATGTAAGAGGCGTAGACGCCTGATAGGAAGAAATCGAACATCTCGAGGAAATTTCCGCTGGTGACGCGGAGCACCATCCCAAGCTTCGACTGTCCGGTGGTAGCCGTCATGCCGTTCTCCCTTTTGTTATAGCTTTTTTGTCTTGTTCACCTGTCAAGCAGGTGTTTCAAACTTGGCCGCGACCGGAGCAATCGGAATGCCTGGCCGCATTCGTCCAAAGTACAATCATCAATGTAGATTGATTGACCTGTCATTAACCTGTCGCAGCGGTGTCGCCGCAAACATTCTGAATGAAATTGAGGTGACGACGGCGTGGTAAGCGCTCAGCCTCGGTATCACACCGACCGCCGCACTGACGCTTGCACGATGATCGATCGATCCGAGCTTTTTGATATTGTGCCGTAAAGTCCGACTTTCCGGACTTCTATCGATCCTGCAATACGCGCCGCCACTCTTTCAGAAAGCTTGCGCGCTTCGATTGATCGAGATAGGTAAGCAATTCTGGCCCGATATGGACCGGCCTTACGGCATCACTGCGGTCTGCAGGTATTACGCCATCCCCGCCGAGACCGCGGCGAACGGGCCCCACCGACCGTGCCAGAAGAAATTTCTGGCCGCGCTCCGAGAGCAAATAGTCAAGAAACAGTTTCGCAGATTCCGGATGCCGCGACGTCACGGGTATGAAAGCGATGCGCGACATTAGGGTGATGTAGTCGGCAGGGAACACGATACCGATCGAGGCATCTTCCTTGGCCCGCTCGATCGCATAGGACCCGATCATATTGTAGGCGATCAGATGTTCGCCGGATGAAATTCGATCCAGGATCGTTCCCGTCGTCGAATAAAGCTTGATACCGGCGCCGCCGAACGCGCGGACCATGTCCCACGTCGTCCTCGTAATCCGGGCATCGCGCGTAATGAAAAGGAATCCGGTTCCGCTGCGCTCCGGATCGTAAGACGCAATCTTTCCCCGATAGGTGTCGGGTTTCCGGCTCAGAAGACTTTTCAGCTCCGCGCGGTTTTGCGGCACATCCGCTTCCGCAACGAGGTTCTTGTTGTAGACGATGACAATCGGCTCCGCCGTAATCGCGTAAGCTTCATCCTTCCAGACCGCCCAGTCCGGGATATTTGCAATTTCGTTCGACACATAGGGTTGGGCATAGCCGTCATTGACGAGTTTGACCTGCAAATCCATGGCCGAACTCCAGATGATATCACCAGGCGCATCGCTGGAGGACGATGGATCCACAATGTGATTGTAGATGTCGTTCGAGTTAATCTTGGAATAGACGGTCTTGATACCGGGATAACGGGCTCGAAAGTCAGCCAACAAGTCGGCCACTTCCAAATCTTCCGTAGTCGAAACGATATTGAGTTGCTCCCTGGCCTCGACAGCACCGGCCACTTGCCCGCTGGGAGTGGCAACCTGCTGCGCTTGCTGAGCCAAGGCGGGCAGCGCCAGCAGGATTCCACCGCACAGAACCAACCCGTTCGCAGCCCTCATCGTACTGTTTCCCATCCACAAGCCGCTTTGCGGGCTTCAAGTTTATCTTGGCCGTAACCGTCGCGCCCTTCACTCCTGTCGTTCCTCCCACGGGTCACGCTCATCCGAGTGTCCAGCGGCGAATACGGCTTGTCCTCAACTAGAACTTTCACCTTCATGCTTGGCAAGAGGAAAGCTCACCGAAACCAGAAGGCCTTTACCTTCCACTCCCGGCGACAGCGCAATTTGCGCCCCGAGACGGTCTGACAGCGCTTTCACAATGGCCAATCCGAGGCCACTGCCCTCGGGTCCGTTCGTCATGGGAATCCGGTAAAAGCGCTCGAAGACGCGCGCAAGATGGGCCTCCGGAATCCCCGGACCGGTATCCTCAATCTCGACGCGCGCCGCGGCCGCCTCGACGACCGTGCGAACCAGGACCATCCCGCCGGCGCGGTTATAGCGGATGGCATTGTCGATGAGGTTCGCCAGCAACTCGCCAATGAGGACGCTATTCCCGGCGATCATCGCGCGCCCGTCAAATCGATCGAACTGTACATCGATATCCCTCGCGAACGCTTGTGGCGCACGCTCCGACAAGACGTTGAACGCGATCTCGTTCAGGTCGACGTTCTCGACGACCGGTTGCGCAATGTTTTGTTCATCGGCCCGCGCCAGAGTGACAAGCTGCCTGAGTAGCCGTTCAAGGCGGTTGATCGCGTTATCTACCTCATTAAGGGCGGACTGGCCCGCAGGCGTCTCCGCCCCCAGGCGCCGCACGAGGTCGAGATGTGTCCGCAATATCGCCAGAGGCGTTCGCATCTGGTGGGAGGCATCGGCGGTGAATCGGCGGACCAGTTCAATGGCCAGATCCAGTCGCTGCAGCAGAGAATTGACGGCAAGCGCTGGCGCCAGGGCCTCCCGCGGCACCCGCGAAAGATCGAGCGGACTGAGATTTGGACCGCCCTGAATACCGCGCGCGTCGATTTCCTGCTTGAGTTCGCCAAGCGGCCTCAGGCCGCGGTCAACCGCGTACCAGCCGAGGCAAGCAACGAGGCCGATCAATCCGGCCTCGAGAACCGCAAGTCCAATGAGCATTTCACGTTCGACTGCCCGGCGCGCCTGTAACGTTTCGGCGACGGCGACCAGGACCAGACCCGGCCTGCCGTAGACCTGCCGCGCCTGCACACCAATGCGAACCGGTTTGCCGCGATACGCGCCATCACGATGACCGGTTTCGCCGGCCTTCAATCGATCGAACCCGGACAGCGGAAGATCCTTGTACCCGGTGATCAATTCACCAAGGTATGTCACGCTGTAATAGATGCTGTCGTGAGACTGGCTCTCCAGCATCCCCAATGCGACCTGCGGCAGGTCGACAGTCAGCTCGCCGTCTTCCACGCCGACGCGTTCGGCGATGGCGAGAACCGATCCATCGAGCAAGCGGTCATGAGTCGTCTCGACAACCCGCTGGATCAGAACCATACCGCCGATTCCAAGCACGACCGCAAGCACAATGGCGGGTGCCACCAGATTAGTGAGGAGGGTTCGCCGCAACGACGGCCGCCAGGTGGCGATCACTATACCTCCAATAGGTAGCCCAACCCACGAACGGTTCGAATCCGTGGCCCATCGGGACCAAGTTTTTGGCGAACGCGAGCAACATAGAGTTCAGCCGCGTTCGGCGCTACCGGCTCGTCGAAGCCGAACACCTCCGCGATCAGCCGTTCCTTGGACACGAGCTTGCCGGCGCGGGTCATCAGAACCTCCAGCACGGCAAATTCGCGCCGCCGCAATTCGAGAGGCCGGCCATCGAGCGCAATCGTGCCTGCCGCCCGGTCGAACGCCAGAGGTCCACAGATCAGGGTCGGATTAGGCAACCCCTGCCCTCTCCTCACAAGCGCGCGGACACGGGCATCAAATTCGGAGATGTCGAAGGGCTTGGAGAGATAATCGTCGGCGCCGAGATCGAGCCCACTGACCTTGTCGTCAACCGTATAACGGGCGGTCAGAATCATGACCGGAACGGTTGATCCAGCCTGCCGTATCTTGTGCAGGACTTCGAAGCCCGACACATTCGGCAGGTTGATGTCCAGGATGACCAGGCTGTAGGGTTCGAGCAGCGCAGTCTGCGCTGCCGAAGCGCCATCCGATTCAATATCGACCGCAAACCCGGACAGCTTGAGCCGCTCTGCAAGGCCCCGCGCCATGGCGGCATCGTCCTCGACAATCAGAATTCTCACTGAACCAGCCTTCGCGTTCGCACCATCCCATCTTGCATCGCACCGCCTGAGCTTTGCAAAGCCTCGGTCGGCGTGATGCGACGAGAGGGTCAAGAGTTCGCCGCCACGCAAGGCTCGCGCCCTGATCTCCACGCCTGCACCGAAATCGATAGCTCCGCCAAGTCTTGGCCCGGCGACCCTAACCAATTGATATAACTACCGATATTCTTCCCCGGAAAGCGCATAGCGCCGCATTTTGTCGTAGAGCGTCTTCTTGGGTATGCCAAGACTCTCGCTTACGGCGAGAACGTCGCCATGATGCCTGCGCAAGGTCTCGATAATCAGACCTCGTTCGAAATCGCCAACGACGTCCTTCAGCGATCTGTCCGCACTTTCATTGGCTGCATCTGAATTGAACCGTCCACCCAGCAAACCCAGAACGAAACGGTCCGCGACATTCCCGAGCTCGCGCACATTCCCGGGCCAGTCGAACGACACCAGATCGCGCATCAATTGATCCGTGACAAAGGGCGCTTCGCGTTTGTAGCGGGCCGCACCAAGCAGAACATGATGCTCGAACAGTTGCGGAATATCCTCGCGCCTCTCCCGAAGCGGTGGAATGGCAAGGCTAACCACGTTGAAGCGGAAATAGAGATCGCTTCTGAACCGCCCCATATCGCACGCCGCCTTCAGATCCAGCTTCGTCGCAGCGACAACACGAACCGGTACGTCGATCAGCTTGTTGGAGCCGAGGCGTTCGAGTTGGCGGAATTGCAGGACGCGCAACAACTTGACCTGCAACGCCATGGGCATGGTTTCGACTTCGTCGAGGAACAGCGTTCCGCCCGACGCATGTTCGATTTTTCCGATGCGGAGAGCTTGCGCTCCCGTAAAGGCGCCCTTCTCGTGGCCGAAAAGCTCGCTTTCAAACATCGATTCGGGAATAGCGCCGCAGTTGATCGCGACGAACGGACCGTTCCGCAACGGCGAGCACTCGTGCAAAGCGCGCGCGACTAATTCCTTTCCTGAGCCCGTTTCTCCGTGAATCAGAACATCCGGCGTGACATCGGATAATCTGAGAATGCTGTTGCGCAACGCGACCATCGCCAGGGAGTCGCCGATAAGTATACTGTCGATGCCGGTCTTCTGCTCGAGACGCCTGCGCAGATCGCTGACCTCAAATGTCAGCCTTCGCTTTTCCATCGCGCGCGTGACGACGCCAATCAGAAAGTCGTTGGAGACGGGCTTCTCCAGAAAATCATACGCTCCGGCATGCATAGCCTTGACGGCAATCGAAATATCCCCGTGCCCCGTGACGATGATGACCGGCAGGCTTCGATCGATCGTCATCGCGCGCTCGAGCAACGCAATCCCGTTCATCCCGGTCAACTGAAAATCAACCAACAAGACGCCGGGGAAGTATTCCTTCAGGTTTTTCAGGGCCGACTCGGCGGAAGCATGCTGCTCGATTTCGAACCCGGCCAGATCGAGTGTCTGCGCCGTTGCGGCACGCACGGCGGGATCGTCCTCAACGAACATGACCCGAAGACCGTCATACATCGCGTTCATTCCGATACACGGGTAACTTGATCAAAAATAACGCTCCGCGTTGCGCTTCACCGGAAGCTGTGAGTGTTCCACCGAACTGATTTATTATACCGGTCGAGATTGCCAATCCCAGCCCCAGTCCCGATCCCGCTTCCTTTGTCGTGAAAAACGGTTCGAACAGATGCGCAATGACTTCCTCCGACAAACCAACTCCATTGTCCTCAACGGAAATCAGAACCGTGTCATCGGCACGGGATGCGGCGATGCTGACCGACGGCCTATCTACTCCCGCGGTCGCGTCGATTGCGTTCGACAACAGGTTGATAAGCACCTGTTCGAGGCGAGGCGCATCGGCACGAACGCACAGGTTCTCGTCGGCCGCGCTGACATCAATCGCCACTTCAGCCTTTTTAATCCGGTGCGCGACAATCTGCATGCTGTTCTGGATACTGCGATTGATCGGAACGCGCTGCAGGTTGATTGCGCTTTTCCTGGCAAATTGCTTCAATTGACCGGTGATCCCGCTCAGCCGGTCGACCAGATCGGTGATGTTACGCATGTTACCGCGCGCAATGTCGATCTGGGATCGCTCGATCAGGACTTCGGCATTTTCCGAAAGCGTGCGGATCGCCGCCAAGGGCTGATTGAGCTCGTGCGTAACGCCGGCCGCAAGCTGCCCGATCGCAGCCAGCTTGGCGGAGTGAACGAGTTCATCCTGGGTATCGCGCAGCTGCTGGTTGGTATCGACCAGGGCCTGGGTACGCTGCGCAACCTGATGCTCCAACTCAACGTTGGCGCGCGCAAGTGCCTCCTTGCCGGCGAGCTGAAGACGGATGGCGCGCCGCCGCTGCAAAATGAAAAGAACGAAAAACACGATTGACGTTGAAAGCAGCGCCGCAGCGACCTGGGCCCAATGCTGATACAGTTTGACGTCGGAGAGATCGGAAAGAATCACGATCTTCCAGTCGGAGTCGTCGAGCTTCTTTTCCTGCATCAGAAAGCGGGATCGCGCTTCGTCCGGCTTCTCGCCAGGCAGCGATACGATCGTACCTTCAGCGTTGAAGGCTTCTTCGGCCTTGATACCGATGGGCGTAAGTTCGACATTTTCGTACTGGCGCGCGTCGCGCAGCGTTGCCAGGGTCTCGGACGTAAGCTGCGTCATGGTGCGGTACTGCCAGGCCGCCCGCGACGCCAGAACGATCACACCGTTGCCATCGATAATCATGACATCGCCGATGGCAGATGACGGATGCAGTTGCAGGCCTTCGAGGTTGACCTTGACGACACCGATGCCGAGCGATGTCTTCCCACGTGGAAGGGTCGTGGCGGAAAAGTAGCCGGGCGTCCCGGTGGTCGTCCCGATGCCGTAAAAGCGGCCCGACCCCTGCCGCAGGGAGTTTGTGAAGTAAGGCCTGTACGATAGATCGACGCCGACGAAACTGGTCGGCTCGCTCCAATTGCTTGCGGCCGTCGCCTTCCCCTTGAGGTCCAGGATATAAAGTGCCGTCGTTCCCGCGGCATCGTTGACTGCCTGAAGATAACGGTTGGCGTCATCGACATGCTTTGGATTATCTGGCGCCTTCAAGAGATCCATCACCACAGGATGGTTCTGAAGCAGGTCGGGGAGATAGTCGAACCTGTGCAGCTCCGTTGCGAGCAACGTTGCGTATCGGTCCAGTTCAATTCGCTCCTGCTCAATTGTCCGCTCCGATCTCAGGCGAAATGCGACATCCCCGGCAAGGATAACGGCAACCGCCGTGAGCAGTAACGCGCCCGCAATACCTGCCGCCCAGGCGATCCTGGAAGGCTGCTCGATCTTGTTGGCATTCTGCTCCATGAGACCCCGACACTGTCGATCACGGATTCAGGTGTCCCACCGCCCGTCATCGGCGTGACAACTTTACACAACGCCCGGCAAAAGATGCACGGAATAATCACTGACGCCTCAATGAAGTTTGATCTGCGGTACGTTGCGGCGCGAAATGAGCCGGCCGAGCGTGTCCAGAAATACTTTGCCGCCGCCATGCAAGGCGACCTGATGCATCTTGTAGAGGGATCGATACATCAACGACGCAAAGTAACCCTCGATCTGAAGATTCCTCCCCTTCCCGAAGCCCATGAGATTACCGACCGTGGCATACTTGCCGAGCGACACCAGCGAGCCGAAATCCTTGTAGACGTACGGTTGCAGCGGCTTGTTTTCGAGCCGGCGGCTGATCTGGTTGAACAGGTGGGACGCCTGTTGATGAGCCGCCTGGGCACGGGGTGGAACGGGCTGGCCGGAAGCAGAATTCAGGCAGCTTGCGCAGTCACCGATGGCAAAAATGTCGGGATCCGAGGTGGTCTGAAGCGTTGGCAGCACGACTAGCTGGTTGCTGCGCGAGACCTCGAGCCCGTCGAGATCGCCGAGGAAATCGGGGCCCCTGACCCCTGCGGCCCAAACGACGAATTTCGAGGGAATGAGTTCACCGGACTCCAGGTGAACACCTTCACTGGATACTTCGCTCACCTTGGCGCCGGTGCGAACATCGACATCCAGCCCTTTCAGAAGCAGCGCCGTCGAATGTGACACCCTCTCGGGAAGCGCCGGCAGGATCCGGTCGGCGCCTTCCACAAGCGTAATACGAATATCCTTGGACGGGTTGATCTTATCAAGACCATAGGCGACGACCGCCCGTGTCGTCTCGTGCAACTCCGCCGAAAGCTCTGTGCCGGTGGCGCCGGCACCGATGATCGTCACATGGAGCTGGCCCGGTTGGACGGGCTGCTCCTGCGTATGCGCACGAAAGCACGCATTGACTATTTTTCGATTGAAACGCGCCGCATGTTCCGGAGTCTCAAGCATGATGACATGCTTTCTGACACCCGGCGTACCAAAATCGTTCGACACGCTGCCTACCGCGATGACAAGCGTATCGTAGGTAAAGGATCGCTTCGGCGTGATCTCCTCGCCCTCGTCGTCAAACGTGGCCGCCAGATAAATTTCGCGGTTCTTCCGGTCGAGCCCGATCATTTCGCCGAAGCGAAACCGGAAATTGTGCCAGTGGGCGTGCGCGAGATAGTCGACCTCGTGCTGGGCGGCATCCATGCTGCCGGCGGCGATTTCATGAAGCAAAGGCTTCCAGAGATGGGTGCGGGAACGCTCGACCAGCGTAACCCGCGCCTTGCCCTTGGCCGCCAGACGGTCGCCAAGGCGCGTTACGAGCTCAAGCCCCCCGGCGCCTCCGCCCACCACAACAATTTGGTGTAGATCGCTTTCGCCTGACATCGTCATTGTCTCCTTTGCCGGAGTCCGCAACCGGGCAGCGGCATCAATCGCCCCGCCTTGACGCGACGGGACCAGAACTGACACCGGTTGCGAGTACGTTCCCGGGCCCTAGCCCGTGGTGAGGGCCGTTTCCAGATCAGCCGGATCGACCTGCTTGCCGAGATTCCTGTTAAGCGCCGTGCGATCGAGCTCACCTTCCCACCAGGCCACAACCACACACGCGACGCCGTTGCCGCAAAGATTTGTGAGCGCACGGCACTCACTCATGAACTTGTCGATGCCGAGAACAATGGCCATGCCCGGCACCAGCCGCGGATCGACCACGGCGAGCGTCGCCGCAAGCGTGATGAAGCCGGCACCGGTGATGCCGGACGCGCCCTTCGAGGTCAGCATCGCGACCAGCAGGATGGTGATCTGCTGGCCCATGGTGAGATCGAAACCGAGCGCCTGCGCAATGAACAGGGTGGCGAGCGTCATATAGATATTGGTGCCGTCGAGATTGAACGAATAGCCGGTCGGCACTACCAACCCCACCACCGACTTGGAACAGCCGAGCCGTTCCAGTTTTTCCATCAACGACGGCAGCGCGCTTTCCGAGGATGACGTGCCGAGCACGATCAACAACTCGTCCTTGATGTAGGCGAGGAACTTGAAGATCGAAAAACCGACCAATTTCGCGATGATGCCGAGCACGACGAACACGAACAGCCCAGCCGTGACGTAGAACGTCGCGATCAGCCCGATCAGGTTCAGAATGGCGCCGGTACCGAACTTGCCGATGGTGAATGCCATGGCTCCAAACGCGCCGATCGGGGCTGCCTTCATGACAATGGCGATGACGCCGAAAACCCCATGTGCCGCGTCGTCGATGAAGGAACGCAGCGTGTGGCCGCGCTCGCCAAGTCCCATCAGAGCAAAGCCGAACAGAATCGAAAACAGCAGCACCTGCAGGATCTCACCCTGCGCGAAGGCGCCAACCACTGTGTCGGGGATAATGTGCAGGAAGAAATCGACACTCTTCTGGGCTTCGGCCTGCTTGGCGAAGCCGGCGACCTTCGCCGCATCGGCCATGCCGCCGCCGAAGCCCGCGCCCGGCTTGACGATATTGCCGACCAGGAGCCCGATCACCAGCGCGAAAGTCGAGACGATTTCGAAATAGACCAGCGCCTTGATGCCAATGCGGCCGACTTTCTTGGCATCCTGGATGTGCGCAATGCCGGATACCACCGTACAGAAGATGATCGGCGCGATCACCATCTTGATCAGCTTGATGAAACCATCGCCGAGCGCCTTGATCCAATCATTCGTCGCGTATGTCGGCTCCAGCCAACCGAAAATCGCGCCGAGCAGGATTGCGATCAGCACCTGGATATAGAGAATTTTGTACCAGGGCTTTTTCTGTGAAACTGCACTGGTTG
>Ga0307510_10002368_pt1 | contig 21339 bp, 24 predicted proteins | sample 12_EM_MG_FD_207224 | JGI IMG/M metagenome (GOLD analysis project Ga0307510, IMG submission 207224) | Populus trichocarpa ectomycorrhiza microbial communities from riparian zone in the Pacific Northwest, United States - 12_EM | ecosystem: Host-associated > Plants > Roots > Unclassified | place... | reverse complement strand
AGACATTGTTACTATAAACATTATTTCACATGTCACACTTCATAGTCCAGAACTGCTATATGGCCAGATGCACAATAACAGAATTAAAAAAAAGTTTAAAAAAAACAGCTCAAGTCGACTATGAGTCGCAACCAAAGTCGAGTCGCAGCTAAAGAGTGAAAAGTTGTGACCAGTCAAGCCATACCTGGAAAAAGTCGTGGCTTAGTAAGCCGACTCGTGACCAGCCGAGTTGCGGCATCACTAGCAGGAATGGATAAGTCATGTCTGCTTATGGTCCATTAATGTCCAATATGCCGACCTCTCCTTATAAGTCACCTTATTTTAAATCAGAATACTTGAATAATTAAAAATTAGAGGGAGATCAGAAAAACCCTTTAGGCTCAATGGTTTTTCCCCAGCTAGATGGTTTTTCCAAGCCTGTGACCTGCAGTTTATTTTAAATATTTTATGATATAACCAGTGTTCCTCTCAGTGGCCATTTAATTTCTAATTGTTTGAGTATTCTTATTTAAAATATTGTGACATATAAGGAGAGGTCAACTTATTGGACATTAATTGGACCATAAGCTGACATGACTTATCCATTCCTGCCTGCCGTGTGAGCTGTATATTACACAGCGTAGTTGGTCGTAATTATCATCATCACATCACATCACATCCATCACAGTGCCCCGCTTCGTCCCGCGCCCTATCTACTTATTCCTTCAATCTTCCCTCCACCCCCGTACCCACTAGCTTTACTTTGTTATTTTTACTCTGCGCCCAATAAACTTTTGGCCTCACATCGTTGCCCTATCCATGGGACCATGACTGAGCCCCCATACGACCCCCTCCCTTCCAGGAGCCTGACGTTCCCCCTTCTCGGACACCTTCCCCAGTCTAGGACGGAACAGACGCCACGGAGCACTCCAGCCTCTGGTGTTGGGCTTATTGTCAGCAGGCTCGCACAAATTCTGTGCTGTCCGCCACCGTCGCCACGGAGCATCCTTGAAGAGTACTAACCCCGATGACCGACCCTCCCCTCTCCGCATTCTCCCAGGTGATGAACATAACCCAGTGGACTACGTCTTCATCACTCTTGACTCCCCTACGATGCACAATCCTCGACCTGATCTTCTTGATCATGTACGAAGGCTCTTACTCAGGGTCCCCAGCGGGCCCAGCCTCCACGCCGATTGGAAGATCGGCCGCGGCCCTTATCGCACCCGTCGTGTACATTTTCAGGTGGACTCGCCCAGCGACGCCGAAGCTTTACCGCCCATGCTTGACTTACACCGTGACCTCACCAACAGGGGTTGCCCCTATCACGATGTCCCATGTCACGGCTGCTGGTTGATTGTGGCGTATTGTCTACGATGCGGATTCACCGATTGTGTGCGTTTGCGATGCTGAAGCTTTCCCTGGCCTGTATGGCTGACTAGACTGCCTTGAGCCGCTTTGAGCGTGGTGGAATGCAGGGTGGCAGTGTTCGTTCGAGATGTCGCAGAATGGCTTGTCAAATTGGTGCGTCATTCTTAAACTTTGACCTTGTGTCCTTCACTGGTTTTCTAAAGATCCAAATGACCCAGACGCCAAATATGTCCACTTTTTCCACGAGAAGATACCCTCTCGGTTCGTCTTCGTTTCTCTATCCTCGTTATAGTTTCCCTTCAACTGGAGACGACAGGCAACTCGCCGAGTCTACTACGGCCTGCATTCTCGACGAACTCACCAAGCCTTATCCCCAGCGACTCGAGTTGATCCGTACACGGGGCATCGTCCTCACTTTCCGGGACAAGTATTCCGCAGCTGTCAAGGGCTTCACGCATGCACTCAAGAAGGACGCATGCGCTCAAGAAGGCTCGAGCGTGACGCAAGGCCCGCTTCTCCCATCGCAACGGTAGTCACCCCCCAAAGTAAAGGAAAGGGCGACGAGAGGAAAGAGGATAGCAAGAAAGGTCGAACGGGCAAGCGCCTTCCAATGGGACAAGTGACGCCTCTGGGGGCGGTGATACCTCTGAGACCGAAACGCCTCGAACAGTCCACACATCTGTTCTTCCCGACGTGCCACAGCCCATAGAGCCATAGTTGCTCTTCCTCCGCGCTGCGGCTTATCTTCTTAGTCGAGGAGAGGAAATTGAAACATGAAGGCATTCACAAGAGAATCTCGGGCGAAGGCGCGGCGGAGCTCCGTCTGTGTTACATCCAGAATGGACACTATGGCGGGGTCGAGATAGGAAACCCAGATGGGCCACTCGGTAGCACCTTCGGGCCGAAGCTTCAAGCGTATCGAGGTGTGCTCGTCGACGGTGTTTTTCGGGAACAGATTGGCGGGCTACTGAGGAAGGGCATTCGCAACCACGAGCGCTTCCTCGCCCAATTTGACGCCACAGAAACTCCGCCACGGCCTCGCTCGTCCAGCAATGACGACAATGCCTTCGCCGATGGTGACGATAACATTGTGGAGCGGGGGGCGTATGCGTTTCCTACTTTCGGAGGCGTTGCGTCCGGGTGCGCCTGGTTCCCCGCCGCTGGCGCCGCCCCGGGCTCGGCAGTGCTGTTCACGACGTACCACCCGTTGTTAATCGAGTCGCACTATTCGGTGCTACTCTGCCTGCTCATGCTTGGCGACTTTACCGCCCTGCTCCGCGCGTTCGTCGCCGCCACGGTTGTCGATGGTCTCGAGTGCTATCCGATCTTTCTACCCCCGCGCACGATGGCCCAAGTGGAGTTCGTAGAGACGCTCGAGAGGCTTGCGGGTGGCTGGCGCATCGGCACCCAGCCCCATTCTCGTGCGCGCGCTCGGGCCCGGCGCGGGAATAACAATACGCCCAACGGCAAGCTAGCCATCGAGGCACCCCCGGAACGCACTTCCTCACCTCTTGCTCCCTCTTCTCCCTCCTCTCTTGCCCCCTGTCAAAGCGCTTCTCCTCCAAGCGCCTGGGATATTGTTCGACCCGCTTTCGCCATCGACGTCTTCATCTGCCTCACATTCTGCTCTGGCTCTGGTACCCCCCACACCGTCGCCCTCTCCCGTACCTGCGCTTCATGGCAATATCGACCTTGGCGAGTCACTCGATTGCGCGCGTATCGTCCTCGCACCCATCGCCGAGCGCCAGCGGGCACGCGCAGAACAGAATGCGCTCGAGAAGCGGAAGCTCTTGTCTCCGACCTCGTCTGCCTCTCTTCCGCATGCGGTGATGGCGTGGGGAACTTGGGCAAGGGAAAGGCGAAGCCGCTACCAATCAATATCCCGTTGCATGGGCCGTACTTGGACTCGATGCCAGGCCCTCCTTTCTCATGTGGAATGGCTTCAACTTTGGAGGAGTGGAAGATGTGACAAGTCCTCGTGGCTGGGATTTTTTGAACCATTTACCACTGTTCAGACCCAGCATCTTTCTGGGGGGGTATCAATGCTTCATGTTGCAGGCACGCTTGGAGCGCTCACAGAGGAAGAAGCTATAGTGTGTTGCCCGCGCTCCACGCCCTTGTGTTGGAATGGTCAGAGGTGGCTGTATTCTGAGAATTTGAGACTGACCTATTAGAACCATTCATTGTCGCACGCAAACATTCCGAACATCCTGTAGTCGTGCAGCGTGAGGAGTTTTGAGGATGCAGCGTGACTCAGCCATCGATCACTATTCGTTGTCCTACTTTCATTTCTCTACTTATTGTGCTTCACACACTTTATTTTGGTAGCAACGAGTTTGCTATGCTATGGACTACCTTATCCGGCTTATCGGGTGTAATAAATAATGGTTCCGTTTCGAAATACGTCGAGTTGTGCTGACCAGCGCACAAGCAGTTCGCTACTGCACCGCCGCGGCCACCTCGGTCTGTGGTGTTGGTGTAACGGTCCACACTGTCGACCCACTGGCAACTCCAGTTCAAGTCGGGATAGTTCAAACCCGAGTTGAGAAGGTGAGAACTTTTCAATGTTTTTTTTTCAAATCGATCACTGGCGTACACCTCATCATTATCCTTCCTCTGGCTAGATGAGGGCCATGAGGCCTTGAGTACCTACTTGCATGCATCAATGTATTATGTAGGAAATGTCTGTTAAAATCGTTGGAAATAAACGAATCTCTTATTGGGGGTCCCACAGCCGATTCACCGAAACAGGGAATCCGTGGCCTTCAAGTTGGCCCGCGACTCGGAGATACTGTGCAAGACGACGCGTGTATGGTACGCCATCCAGTTCAAGTTAGCATCCCTTCCTTGCGGCATCGGCCAAAGACGACGCAACAAACAAAGTTAAACCGTGTCACGCTGAAATTTTCAGGATCTCAATCGCACCCCAAATTCATCAAGGATGCCTGATAGGACAATATTATGCTTCGCATCGCAAGCACCGGCCCATCAGAGAACACACCCAGTCACACTGGCACCGGACACTTTTGCACCGCATTCCAGGTCAACTTGACTGCACTGGCATGACGCGAGTCTCCGTGCCTAATACAACGCCTCCCACTCACTGCATATGTCGCCAGGCTTCTATCAGAAACACCCCTGTCGTGCGAACAATCTAGACACTCGAACGTGCCATACATTGACTAATGAAGGGATAAAGTTGTTGCACGTTGGTGCGTTTCATTTATAAGGTTACTGCCAACGGGAAAACTTCGAAGTACCACAATTTCGTATTGTCAACTGAATGAATCCCACAGTTGAGCCCCACAGCGTAAGCCTGGTGTCTGACGGAGACCGTCAGGGCCAGGGCTTTCCAGTGCCCGTGATGACGTATGGGGTATCGGGTGTAGGTAACAATATTTCCGTATGGATCTTCGCGAGCCCTGCCAGTGGCGAGCTGTTTGGATCAGAGCCTTCGATGGGTAGAGCGGCTGGCGCGGAAGCTGTACAGTACAGATCTGATGAGGTTTCTCAAGAATAGGATGACGCCATTTACGCAAGAGGTGGGTGCACTCCTTGCGGTTATCGTCTTCCCTCAGATCTCTGGGAGGTGTACAGTAGCATGCTGACACTCGCAAGACGTAATAGGTGCGGCCAATCTCATCGTGTTTGTTTCGTGCCATTTGATTCGGTAGTATAATGAACCTTGAGGCCTGAGGACGTACCTCTACGGTTGCTTACAGTGAAAATTGTTTCCTACTCTGGCCCCACGAAATATAGAGTATTTTCCGAATGTTTCATGATGGTAAGTGTCTGCAAGTGTTAAGACAGCTGTGATAGCGGTGATCCCAACTTTCATCACGTATATCGGTGAGGAATCTGGCAACAGGTGGATGCCAAAGATGCGGGGGTTTCATCCAAGGATTCCTTATCCCCGAAAACGTTTGTGAGGCCCATGTCGAGAAGTATACGTACGTACGACTGGTGTATGATCGCCATGCCCGCGCAGTAGCTCTAGTACTAGGCTAAGTTTGTTATGCCTACAATTATATTCGTACTGATGTCTCTGATAAGATAAAATGAGGGATTGCTACAACTGTATAATATAAACAAAGACCACCACTTTCCCGCGCGCCACGTCCGATTTTCCTCACTCTTCCCATCTTTCAGTTACTAGCACGGTCATGAAACTGTACAGTACTAGTTACAGAGTACGACGTTGGCTTGGCTGACGAGTACGGGATTACCATCGTTCCCGCAACTCCGAGGACCGGGCGCGGGAATATGAAACCTTATAAGGGGACCTTCAGCATGACAATTGAGACGCCCCTTCCGTAACGCGATCACGCGATGGGGTAGCGATGGGGTAACAATTGCAATTGTCCTCCTATGGAGGAAAACGAAGGTGTTCATCGATCATCTCTCATTGACTCGATAAGGGCCAACCTGCGTACCTCATCGGTGTCAGCAGCGGCGACTTATCGGAGTCTGTTGGCGAAGCAGATCGCCCTTTCGGGTTGCATCCGGTCTGGAAGTCCCAAGAATACGTTCATTGCGCTCGTGTGCTATAATGTAATAATGTGAATATCTATAGACCTAAAAAAAATGCGAGGTTGGCCGCCTAATGATGCGTTGGGGAAAGGCTGGGGGTGTGATAGATAAGGTACAATGTGGAAAGCTGAGGAATCAGGGTGGGGTTTCAGGGAGGTTGTCGATATAGCTTGAGACAAGGTCGAAAAAAGTCCACAGCAGACCGTGAGTTGTTACGCTACGTAACGCGCTCACACCAAGGCCGCGGTATATGCGCGCGATTCCGGCGATGAGCGGCTTCGGGTTTTTGGGGTCAGGTCCTCGGTCCTCAATTTAGCTCCCACGCCATTTACGCCTTCGAGAGAAGAACCCCAACTCACCTCTGATCAAGCGATAGAGGGTCTCCCCTGGACTCCGATACATTTCGCCAGCAAGAGCACGCTGCTGGACTTTGGTTTTGACGCTGATACAGGGGCGCAGATGGGATGAGCCTTGAGAGTAGGATCGACGGAAGGGGCGATCTTACACATCCATGGGGTAGATGAGGGCCCAAGAAGTCACACCAGATAAGGAGCCACAGACAAACGGCACAAGAGACGCGTGTATCGGGAGCCAGGCCGGCGTCGGTCCTTGTTCCCCCGATGGAAGCCTTCCTAACAGGTGTCGCATGCCGTCGTATTCTAGAAAGTAGAGTGCCGTGCCAGCAGTGTCACGCACTGTGTGCTACGTCAGCTGCTTCTTGTGGGTCCAGCGACGATGCTCGCTCACGGAAGTGAAGGTAAAAGCCGGTATACAACCCGAAAATCCCATTCGCCTTGAAAATGTCTCGTACAGCGGCAGCGGTACTTGGCGGTTTGGTCAACTTGACCCCCTTCCTCTCTGCGATCGTGTATTCCAGCTGCCGTCGAACCTGACAACATTTAGTCAGAGGTTGATTAAGAGATACAGCGCCTGAGCACCTTGACAAGTTCGAAGGCTGATCCGATATCACGACGATGAGACAAGTGAATAGCGGGGTTGCAGCGAAACTCACGTGCACTCCCAAAAGATATTAGAGAACCCGCCATCGCGCCGCCAATTCCACCGACTGCAGAACAGCCAAGCAACTTGCTATGGTCAATCAAGTGGTGATCGCGGAAAAACTCCTTCGTGCGAGTGTATATCGTGAACGACGCGGCGCCTGCCATCGATGATGGATCATTTATCCGAGACAGCGACGCTGGTATGTGGCACGTACGGACGAAAGAGATGGTCATGAGGGGAATCCACAGCCCTCTGTAAAAGCCGACAATCCCCTCCTCGCGGTAAACGAGCAGGGCGATTCGAGGGACTGAAATGGGGTTCTTCTGTGTTTGCAACCGTGACTTGAGCGAGTCCAACTGCCACGCAACATGGGCTCATGAGTAAAATGCGCGCCCAGAAAAGGTGCGATCGGTCCAGACGTACCGGGTACCCAGCAAATGTCGAGATGTAACTCGCTGAGAGCGCACAGACGACGGCTTTATTGCCTATGTGTGTCCGAAGCCATACATCATCAGAGGCTGCATTTCGAAGGCAGTCAGGTCTGCCTTACGTCGAAGGGCATCATTGATGTAGATGGAGCTGGGTAGAGTTTCCGTCGGCCTGCGCGTTCAGGGGTTAGCGAACTGAACGCGTCCATCACTACTTGGATTGAATAGCGGACCTTTGTCCATCCATAGATTGAAATTATACTGGGCTGGCCGAGAGTCCAGCTTCGTGCGTTGGCACGGCGGGATAGGTGGTGGCGGATCAGAGCGAATGGCGAACAACAGGACAAGAAGACGATGAAGGAAGAAAGCGAAGGAAATAGAGGGTACCCGTGTTAGCGCCTCGAACCGCTTGATCCATCCATGAGCGAGCCATGAGCGAGCCAACGGGGATTTCCCGGCGGGCGCTGCCGTCCTGCCTTTTTCGCTCCGATCATCTTTTTCTTTTCATGCATCATGCATGTTCATTACAATTACTTTATTTCCAGTGTAAAATGTACTATACGAACGAAGACGAATACGAAGATGTAGTAATTACGCAAATCATACCAGTCGTAAAAGTGCGTGAGTTGAAATGATGGTAGGCGTCAACCGTTCGTGGCGACGGTCGGGGGTAAATTGCCAGTGAACGAGGGACATGAGGCGTCGATCGATGATCTACCGCCGAGCGAAACGAAGATAGCGTGAAGCAACTGCAACAGCTGGTCAGCGTTGTGACGGGCTAGAAGTAAGTGTCACTTACTCATAGTAGCGATGAAGTTGAACACTATAAGAGAGTATAATCAGCTGATGTAGGTGCAAGGACCACTACCACGCAGGAGGAACGTACCGAAGAAGCAAAAGTAGATTCCCACATCACGCCAGCGATTCGACAATCGGATATTGAGTGGGAGGAAGAATTCGTCACCGACCTTCCGTGAGGTCAGTTGAGAACACCAAGTCCCTTGCCCGCGTCACTCACCTTATACTGGCAGTACCTACATCCCGCGGAATCGTTTGGGTTGTCAAGGTACCCTCCCGCAGCATTCACAAAATCACTTGCCCAAGCCGCGCACGTCTGGCCAGACGGCGGGTTGAACATAGCAAACTCTTCCGCTTTACATGTTATCTTTAACCCACTAGAGAACAATTGGATCAAAATGAACCAGGAGTTACGGAACTGCACATTTACGCACGTGAGCTCTGTCGACAGCATCGCAGTCAACATTCGAGTGAAGGGATCCAGCTCGTATAACCAGGTTCTCCAGAACTTGCCGAGCGTCGGGTAAGGGATGGTTACTCCGCACATGTTAGAAAGGATGATTTGAATTGGCGCTGTGAAGAGGGCAGCGATCTGGATACTTGGCGTTATGGATGCGACGAGCTGACCGAGGGTTACGGCGAAAAATTCCGTGATCAAGATAACAAGGAACTGGAATCCAGTGCCACTCGTGCCAGTAGATCCTTGACCGAAGTGCATCGGAAATACCTAACGAACGCGTCACTTATAATACCGAGAGATAGTTAAGAACTGACCATCAATGCCCAGTATATAACCGCACAGAGGGTGGAATATGGCATCTCTCCAAGAAGTTGGCCTATGGCGAAGACGTATGGGGAGTAGATTCTACTTGAGGCCTCTCGAACGAAAATGAGGCGATTCATAATGAACACTGGCTCGAGCTGGGGTATGATAAGACCAGGCAGAACAACAACCCAGAAGCTGAAACAGGATCAGAAAAGATGGAAGGAGGATCGGGTGGATACCTACATCGCAAAAACGCGATATTGAAGGTCTCGCGAGCTGTTCCCTAATTGAAGAAAGGGCAACGACACCAAAAGGGAGACGATCAGATGCGCGATGAGTCGTGTGAAAATGTAAGCTGGCGATCTCCACAGCGAAAGTGCGTTCCGTTGTACGACTACCCGAAGCTGGTACCAGATTGGTGTAGCGTCTAGATCACAGTTCAGCAACGAGACTGGCGAGGCGTTTGACGACTTACATGTTGCTTTCTTCGCAGTTGAAGACCGACTCTGGGCCAATGCGTCCCGCCTGATCCCCTCAATCTCCGCCTTCGTGCGAGCAAATTCTGGAGAGTCAAGCCAGATGTCCTTCCAATCACGATCTCCAATCCTGGGTGAAATACCTGCCCCAATAGCTTCAAGCATATACTCGGCAGGATTAACGTTTGGTGGGCATGGTGCCCCGTAGCGCGCAAAATATTCTCGCATCGCGTGGGAGTCCTCCCCGATGTCACCAAAGTATATCATGTTTCCGCCCTTTCCGAGAAGTAACAGCCGATCGAAGCTCTCGAAAAGTAATGACGAAGGTTGATGGATCGTGCACAGTATGGCCTGTCCACTGTCTGCTAACTTGCGCAGAAAACGGACGAGATTCCATGCGCTCTGCGCATCCAGACCAGAAGTAGGCTCATCGAGGAAGAGAAGGAGTTCCGGTTTGCTTGCAAGCTCCACACCGATGGTAAGTCGTTTGCGCGCCTCGACGCCAAGGCTCCAAACCATAGCTTCCGAGAGATCCTGTAGCTCAAGAAGTTCTATCATTTCTTCGACGTAGCCATCTTTTTCTTCCTTTGAAACGTGGAAGGGTTGTCGGAGATAAGCCGAGAAGCGCATAGCTTCGCGAACAGTCGTGTTCCCTTCGTGAACATCCATTTGCTCAGCTGTGCAACTACATCAATGTTTGCGCCGTGACAGCCATCGAAATTACTGACCATATCCGGTTCCCCGAGCAAAATCGGCATCGAGCGCTCTGCCATCAATAAGAACATCTCCAGACACCACGCCGATGTTTTTCCTTTGGGCAAGAACATCGAGACAAGTCGTTTTTCCAGCGCCGGATGCTCCCATTAGTGCGGTGAGAGTTCCTGGCTTCACATATCCGTGCACGTTGTTTAAGAGCTGCAAGGAACCACCTGTGACGGGAACATGGTAGTTCACTCTTTCCCATGTGAATGTTTTTCGGTCCTTGAATGCACCCCTGTGGGCTCACACGTCAGTTTTGAACAACCCAACTATTCTCAAACGTACGGTTCCTTCTTCATCCTTACGCCTTCCATGGCACGAATCTTCTCCCGCCGCTCCTCTTCTGCCGTTTGAGCCTTACGCGCCTTCAACTCCGCGTTTAGCCTCTTCGTCTCAGGTGTATCTTTCGCAAAGAAGTTAATACCAGCACCACCGATAAACTTCTGCTCAGACGGACACAGTCAACGATAGCTCGAAGAGAACCCGGGCGACATCGTGACTTACTGGGAAAGCCTCAATGACAACCGTTTGCGCAAACCAAAAGAAGAGAAGGAACGCAAAAAGGACAACAAAGTTGCGACGCCAAAGATCATCCGTATTAAGGTCATAGCCAGTCTTGATATAGTCTTTTCCAGGGACCACGCTACTCCCAGGCTGTGCGCCGAATAGTGTGCATACCTGGTTCGGCCCTAGTCCGACGCTGCACATCGCATAAGAACTCGACGGATTCACGTTACAAGGTGACATCATACGGAAATTTAGTGACATTGCCAGTGTTGCGTGGGACGATATAAGCGCCATCGCAAGTAAGCTGTATGGAAAAGTCAGATAGATGAAGCCTACGGAGAGGACTTGGGAATATACATACTGTGAGGTGCTTGAACTCGTTTTCCATAAGCGCTGACCACGCATAACTCACTGGATTGATGTAAAACTGGTGGGACAGGATGAGAAGTCATGGACCTTGAGTAGGCAACAGACTTACGATCCAAAATAACCAGCGCTTCATGTGGTTTACCGGTATCATATATCCAGCATACAATACGAGGTGTGGAAAGACGAACACGGCCACCCTAAACGCTGTGTAGTAGTTGCTGAAGAATAACCCGATCATACGGAAGAACCCCTGCATTGTCAGGAAAGCAGTGTAATTGATGAGGTGGAAGGTAAAAAATCCGCCCGGTGATCGATAAAGGTGGGTCATGAAATAGATTATGATGTCGTAGATTAGAATTCGCGTGGCTGAGAAAGGCATGTCCGCAAGTGCATTGGCAATTTGGTAGGCGGCCGGACGATAGAAGCCATAGCCTGTTTGCTTTTTGATGATCGGACGGCCGATCATTTGCGCGGGCATCTGACGAAAAGAATCAGCTCTCTGTGGGTGTGCGCATATTGGGCGAACGGCAGACCTCGGCAAAGGAGTCCATTGATGAGACGAGAAGCGCTACGAATAGCACGCTACCGCGAGTAAATGCACCGGCTGATGTAGGGGGCAAGTTGGAGTAACAACCGCCAATGAAGAAAGCGAGTGCCTAGAGCGGATGTCACGAGGTAAGTTCTGGGAAGATGCAGAGTACTTACAGTCATGATACCAAAGCTGGTGTATATGTGGAATTTATCTTGCAACCGCGTTTGGAATTGCCTACGGGTCAGAGCGATAACTTGGTCCTTGAGGCCAAGGGTGTAAGGGCTTTTTAACGAGACACCCTTTTTCTTGTCCTCGGCAACCGCTGCGCGGAATGCTTCTTGGTCTGACCTTTCGGTTTCCATACGCGACTTGTATCGTGCAAGCTGATCAAGTATGTCATGAGCAAGGTCCGAAGATTGGAAAACAGTCTCGAGAGCCTCTGGAGTGATAGGAACCTCGACTTCTGATTTGCCTGGGGCAAGCTGGCGCTCGTTTGGGTCTGTACACCCAGTGAGGTAGTCGGCTGTGCTCTGGCGAGGGAGTGGCCGATAACCTAGCTGCTCGAAGTAGGCGCGCGCCTGGTCTGGAGGCCCAAAGTATACAGTACGTCCTTGATCTAATACCATGACTCTGTCAAATAGTTCGTAGATACCCTCACCAGCCTGGTACCTATGAATCATCGTCAGCTCGTGAGAGAACCGTGTGGGTGCACTTCTCACAGAGTAGCAAATGTCGTCTGGCCCAGGACATCGGTCATAATTCTGAGAGAGCGCGCAAAGTCCAATGCGGTAGAGGCGTCCAGCCCACGAGAGGAGTTGTCCCAACATTGCACACGAGCTCGAGTCGTCATCATCTCTGCGATGCTAACGCGCTTTCGTTCGCCACCAGAAACGCCGCGGACGAAGCTGTCGCCGACTAGGGTGTTTTCCGTATGTACGATGTTCAACATCTTGAGTAGCATGCCCTTGACTGCGGCATTGAACTCTGAGCGGGAGATTCCCGGTAAGCGCCCCTTGGGACTCGGAGTCTTGGTGGAGAGCGCAAAGTTGAGCGTCTGGCCGACAGTAAGGGTGGGAAGGTGTATGTCATCTAAGATTAAAACGGCGTTGGCAGTGGTATGACGGATACCACGCTTGTAACACACCTTCTGCATTATAAACAAGTTCCCCTCTATATGTCTTGGCCATTTCTTTTGGGTCAATCCCGGCATATCGGACGTCACCACCAACATGGTAAAAGCCCTGCCTTTCGTTAGCAATTGCCTTCAAAAAGGTTGTGCAACCAGATCCGGGCGTTCCAAGAACGAGGCACATTTGCCCAGGCTCCAAAACGCCGGAGCACCTTCAGGGAAGCTTAAACACGCGTTTCGGGGATTGAACGCATGAGTGTGACGCACTTGTGAAGAATGGTTGTCGTTGCGGCGATCTTGGCCCGAGATGGAAGGCATGCGGAAATGAGACCACGCAGCTTCAAGAAAGGCGAGAACCAGAACTGCCACGCTTCATCTGAGGAGAACGGGATCAACCGAGTGAATCCTTAATTTAGACCTCGTGTATCACAGCCAGCTGCCGGACTGACTGACCTCCAAAGGTTGGCACATAGGGCTATTTTCACGATGCAACGAGTCGGAGTCAGTGACCGTCATGGTTCGTCGATACGTTCCAACTCACTTTGAAATTGGAACCACCGAGGACGTCGACATGGAAATCTTCCCAAGTGACACCGACGTGCTTATGTTTGATACCGGCCCTTTCGTTCGCGTCGTTGGACGACGTAAGATATTCACGAAGGTCGAACATTTCTTCAGGGTGAGAAACGCCCTTCTCGAGGTCCTTCGCTGTTCTACTGTCAATCGAGGTGCGAGCGCGGGAACCGGCCGCACCGCGGTCTTGTTCATTGACGAAGGTGCCTTGACTTAATTGACGGGAGAGTTCATGGAAAGCGTTCTCCGCCTGTTCGATGTTTACGCTGCTAGCAGCGGCCGAAGTCGACGAGGAGAGGTGGTGAACACCACTCATGGTGGAGAGGATAACAAAGTGTGGGAACTACGACTACATGTATGCCAGGGGGACCGGAACGTTATATATGGATGAAGGCAAAGACAATTGACCGACCGAAACACAATTGCTAGAACCCGGTGGCAGGACTTAGCCTGGTTAGTTAGAGTTCCCCGATGTCATCTCGAGTCATGTTTACTTTACTCACCCCTGCCGTGCCACTGCCCCACTTTCTCTCGCCCTCAGGAACATCCTCCCTCCCGTTTATGGCCTTATTGCCGACACGACTGTGGGTGTTACGCATCATGCCCTTTGCAACGTTTTCATAACTCCGTTGCGCGCGAACTGAGATGAAGCCTAACGCCGATCGACTGATTACTAAGCACTGTACCTACGACCGACGGATCTCGATCGGGCCGGATAAAGGCGTTTAGGAAGTTTCGGCTTACCAAAGCATAAGAAGTATGACGAGATGAGATAGACGTGGGTTTCTCAATTAAGTTCTTATCATCGCAAGCAGTGGATTGCTTCAGAAGCAGTGTTTTTTGCGAAAGTCTTGGTTGCTGTCAATCAATAATCGATGATCACTCTTCTCCTTCAAACATCCGAAAGAAAAGCGAGGTGCGTTGCATGGGTCCAAAGACAAAAAAAAAAAAAGAGCCGCAAATTGAGCCATAATGAGTCACGAGGCAACCATTTCTGGCAAACGGGTACAGTATCCACTACGTTCCGTCCATGCATGGCACCACCAATCAGAAACCGCCTATTCGCTTTTTTCCAGGTGCCGCCTTCTTTCTTACTGTAGGTGGTCGGCCACCAAAGGGTCCAGGTACGACCTGCGTGCTCACTAAGGGCGCAAATGAGTCAGACTCGATGTCCAGCCCCACGCGGTCAGAGTCGTCCAGAGATCCGGCCCTACGCCTTGTCACCGGCCCCGGCTGCGAGCTGGATATAATGGTACGTGGGTCGGTACGTAAGTCGGGCTTAGAACACGCAATGATTGGTGGTGCTGCCGCTGTCGTCACAATCGATTGGGATTGCGTTGCCTGTGCTGCATTCATCCGTATCGGGGTACGGTCGATGAAGGTGGTTGCCCCTGGCTGCTGGTCATCGTAAGGGTCACGATACGCGTACTGATGGGGATCCGTGCCAGCGGTCCACTCCGATAAGAGCAGGCGAACACCCAGGGGCAACGCTAGGCTTGTTGACTCTGTATCTGGGGCGTTGTGGGTCATCACAGGGCTTAGGTAGCCGAAATGAATCGAGGGCAGCGCCATATCTGTTAGGGTCATGGCTTCGGCAGCCCGGGACATCGTGTCGAATTTGTCATCCTCTGTCGCGTCAGTCTCTGCCTTTGCGTTCGAGAAGGATTGCGCGGAATACACGTCCGTCGAAAGGGCCAAGTCGACTGCTAGCTGTTCCCGGGATTCTGATTCCCTCCGAAGAGACGATCCAGAGCGGTAATCGTCTACAATCAGGTCATAGCGGTGGAGTCGCTCCACGATTGTCTGCACGTCCTCGGCAATATCCGGCACAAACTTTTGGAGGACTGGCCCAAGGTTGACATGCCACGCGGCTCCCTTGATCAAGATTTCCCGTGGAACTCGCCCTTGCACGAGGGCACGAAAGCCTCGCCTCGAGCTCAAGGCACTTTGCATCAAAAAATCGGCCCGTGATGCATGTGTAGGTTCTTCGCCGGAACGAAAGGCGATGTCGAACCTAGAAAGGCATCATTAAGAATTCAAATGACGAAGAGGGCAGGGCACGTGTCACTTCGTGCTTACGTTGTCAACATATGTTCATGAGCGGTATTGGCTTCCTGCCAAAATAATGGCATCACATCCAGTGTTTGGTAGACAGCACTAGCGTTCTCTGCGGGATAGACGGCCTCTGTGCTGTCAAGCGGATAAAAGAGTCCTGAAAAGAGGTGAGAACTTTGAGCAATGCGAGAGCATAAACCGTGAGGCGAGAAATGATATACGTTGGTAGACCTGGCGAAAGTCGACTTCTTGCAGAGAACGGGCCCCCAATTTGCCAACGTCTGGCTGTTGTGTACTGGAAGTAGTAGCCAATCGGTGGACTGCGGAGGACCATGATACATCAATTGTGATCGGAGATGGCGTTTCTTCGTTTTGGCAAACGGTGAGCGCAGTCTGGTATAGCGCACCGCGACTGGTCAATTGAATCAAAGAAGCAGCTGAAGCATCTCCAGACTGCGGGTGGGGATGCGTTACGTAGAATCCAGCATGGGGACCACGTGGAAAGCGACCTGACAAACTGTATGGCAAAACGTGACTTTGCAGCAAACTATCTTTATCATTGGATACAGCATAGACGCTGAGAAGGCTGTTCTTCCGCGATGATAAAACTGTGAATGTTGCTTCGGGGACATCAGCGGAAAAAAATAATGTCCGTCTCCGAAAATTTGCGGCGCGTACCGCCTCCGATGCCAACGGCATGACTTGACAGGGTCCTGTCGCCCTCACGTTCGTGTTTCCAAGCCAAGATTGGCTTAATGCGGAAACGGGGATCGACCCAAACTAATTCGTTTGTAGTTACAACCCGTGACAGGCTGTCGTCAGGATGACATTTGATAGACGTGAGTAAGTCGGGTCGGCCCATCGCAGAGTACACTTCTACACCACGATTTGCTACCTAATTTTATGAGGGTCAGTGTTTACGCACGAACAAAAGGAATGTACCCTAAAGTCAACGAGCTGAACGGATTTGGATGACATCAGAAGACAGGTCTCCTTATGCTCGTCCATGGCAATTCTCCAAAAGCCGTCATTAGAGTCGTCAGGGTCAGAGAAACCTCCAAAAACTTTCACGCTGTGTTGCTCTAAGTAACCTGGTCGCTGCAGAGACTTAAATGCTCACGGATTGTCACTGCCGGTCAAGGTTTGTCTGAATACGTGCCCTTGGTCGTCGACGAGTGTTGCATATTCCAAAGAACTGTGTATCTGGACATCGACTACCACATGTCCGTCTAGGCTTGAGCTGTTGATTGAACCAATTTCCTTCGTCTCTACGAAAGTTGACGTCTTTCTCTGCTTGGATGTTGGCAAAGACAGTGATGAAAAGGATGTCGATGAGAATGTCCGGACTCCCACCACGGTTTCTGCTCTGCGTGACCAACCCTTTCAGCCAAAAACTAGGAAATTGTTACCTTGAGCAAGATCGCTTGAGACGGGAGAAGAAACAATTTGACGAATTGGGGTTTCAAACGTTTTTACCGGAGAATGAGAGGGTTCAGTGATGATATTCCCCTCCACAGTAAAGTCGATATTCGAGAAATCTGAGATAGCGTTGGTCCTGCGTCTCGCTAGATGCGATGTAACCTCACTTAAATCACAGCCGCTCTCGCCCATAGGAAAGGCTATAAAACCCCGTGGTTGTTTCGAGCCGTCGCAAACGTGGAAGGAAGTCACAAGGTCCCCAACGAGAGGATCAAACACACGTAAAGAGTCCTCCAGCCGTGCCTCCACGCCGAGTTGCTCACGTATAAGTTCCGCAGGGATGTCCACATCCGGATAGTACGTCCGAAGAAAATGCGCCTAGCATGATGTACGGTGAGTTGCAGAAAGTCATGTTATGTAGCGCACGTACCCCTTGTTCGGCGCGCTGCAACAACGAGGTCGTTTGAGGGCGTAGGTGCGGAGACTGTGTGGCTGGAAAGGCCAAGATGGCCTCCTTATTACAGACTAGCTTCCGGCCTACACGAGTTGGGGTCAGAAGGGTGTCAGACGGACGAACGTTGTCAGTCGTACTGGATGCTCGACCCTGGGCTGTAACCCACTCCAGGCGATTGCCATCTTCGCGAAGGGTGGCGGAAGTCAGGGCTCCGCCTTCGAGGAGAGGGTAGGGCAAAATGGTAGCCTTGACCTTTCCCTTGCGATTCTTCACTCCCTGCGTCGAGTTGCATACGATAGTTGGTGGCCAAGTATCCATTCCATCGCATCCGTGAGCAAGGTACGACTGTTCGGCTGAACGGGACAAAAGAAATTATAAACTTCAAGGTCCGATTTGTGACGTGCCAAAGACGGTTCTGACCAAAACAGGTTATTTGCTCATCCCATGTTTCGCCTCTGGGCACCTGCTCGTCGTTCTTCTCTTTGCGCCCGTAGGACAATTCACCAGAGTGCGGTGACAAATGCAGAGGCAGCAGAATCGTCTACCTCTGCCGTCGCGAAATGGATGCCAATTTCCGTACGAACGGGCGTCATAGCGCGAAAACGTGGCATGACCGCTATGTGGGACCAGCACGGCGCACGCTTCCCGGTCACGGTTCTCCAAGTGTGTGGTCCACTTTCTCGCTCCGGTAAACTGTTCTCATGTATGACAGCTCGAAAATTGTCAAGTGACTGCTAATATCACCACCGCCCGAAAGGACAACTCGGAGTATCATGCTGTGCAGGTGGCCGCCTCGGACAGGCCCGCCAAGACGACGACGAAACAAATGCTGGGCCATTTCAAGAAGGCCGGTGTACCTCCGAAACGCTTGGTGAAAGAGTTCCCCGTCACAGCGGACGCGCATGTACCAGTCGGTGTGTCCCTCAACTCGTCAATGCGACCTTGCCTGTTCTTACTGGAGTAGGGACTACTCTGTCTGCTGCTCATTTCGTGCCGGGCCAATTCGTCGACGTGATCGCAAACTCGTGAGTACATTTTTACAACGCCGTCCTTATCGGGATAAACGTGTGCTTCGCAGCATTGGCAAGGGCTTTCAGGGCGCCATGAAGCGGTGGAACTTTAAGGGACTACGAGCCAGTCACGGTGTTTCTGTCTCACACCGCTCTGCAGGGGCGACTGGAGCACATCAGGTACTTTTCGGGTCGACCCAATAGACTAACTTTATACTCAATTTCGCCAACTCACAGGATCCCGGACGTATATGGCCTGGGAAGAAGATGGCCGGACGAATGGGTGGCAAGCGCGTCACGACGCAAAACTTGCACGTCGTTCGCATTGACAACGCGCTCAATCTCGTCTTTGTCCGTGGCTGTGTTCCAGGATACGATGACACCCACGTGCTTATCCGCGATGCCAAAAAGAAGATGGTCGCTCTGGGCCAGCACAACCAAGCAAAAGGCCTGTATGAGAAAGTTTTGCCGAAAGGTGTCATAGACTTGCCGTTCCCCGCCGGGACCGAGGAGCTCGCTAAAACGCTTCCACCCATCGTTGTTGCACCCTCCCAGCGGACGACAAGCCCGTTTGTGCCTAGAGAATAGACCGTTCGATGTAAAACTGCATTTAATGGGATGTCTAACTGTTTGTTTCATGCATCACAGATATGATATGATACCGGTATCCATGGTTGCGCCCTGTGGGAGGCATGGTGACTGTGCCGCCCAACCACCCGCAGCGACTATCTTTCGCTTGTCAGTGTGATGATTTCTCACGGCTGGCGAACCGCCCAGCCAAGCCAACATCGCCCAGAGCCAGAGCCAATATTCAGGTCACGTGGTTAAAAGGTGCGGCTGTGCGTCAACGCTAATCAGCCCGAGCGATCTCGGTAGTTACGCGTCCGAGGCTATCGACTTGCTGATTGACGACTGGGCGCACTTCCAGACTTCCAGTGACGACTCTGTACGAACTGCATCACTCCTCAAATTAGTGACACACCCTGTGCGCATCATGGCGCTCACAGAGTTGGGCACAGTATATAACCACGACGTTCTTCTGCGGTTCTCCCTCAGCTGTCAGGAGCCTGGTTGCTCCCCTCGAACTTGGTCGTCTCATTTATTCTGTTTTCTCTTTCGACATCTCTCTAAACTATCATTTTTTGTTCTGCCTAATGCTTTCTTACGGTGTTGTTTCGTTGCTCGCACTTGCGACCGTTTCTTCGGCTAGTCCGATCAGTCCTGCAAGGCGTGGTTCCTCGTAAGTTGCAGAGTGCCACTCCAATTTTGAACGGCTCAATTATGACCACCGTCTTACAGGCTCATCCCTACGCCACCACAGGCATGTCTGGCCTTGCTTTCGAACTCGACTGGGGTCTCCGGTGAAAACAGCCCGAACCTCACAGATCCTTCGTCTATCTCGAATATCACAGATAGTGCCAGCACGAACACTACCACTACTACGTGCCTTGTCTCACCAAGCGACCTGCCGGGTCTTATAGCCAGCATGAATGGCACGGATTTTTCCAACCTGAACCTGACGTCGACATACAATTGCTCGACCATAACCAACTCGACGTCACTGTCAAACTCGACCAATACACCCCCTTCCGACACGACGCCGCCGGACGACGGCTCGGGTGACGGCTCGGGTGCTGGCTCAGGCGACGACACCCCTCCAGATACGACCAGTTCTTTACCTCCAGATACCTCCACAAGCACAGACAGCTCAGCCCAACCGACAGACACGGGCTCCTCAGATCCGCCCGCTAGCACCTCTCCGCCTCCTGCTTCATCTCCGGATGATACGGGCTCTTCTGGGATATTTGACCCTGCCACAGGCCAGTTTTCACCCGACACTTCAGACCCGGAAGGACGGCGCAGGAAGCGTTCCTTCCTCGGGTCATGGGTGCCCACATGGCTCCATCGACGCATCGCTCAATCTGACCTCCCTGCCGTCGCGCAGCAATGGCAGGATCTCTGTGTGCGTTGTTTTCCCTTCCTAAAACCGGCCCGAGTTATCCGGCCAGGCACAATTTTATTATGACTTTTGACTTATTACGTATTGGGATGATGTTAGCTCGTCAGCGGCGGCGACATCTTCAAGGACCAATCATGCGTCAACTTAGCCGGCATCGACGGCATCAACGCGCTCCTTTCGACGGGCGGCGTCTGCGACCAGCAAGACAACGCGGACAAGATGATCGACTTTGCAAAGTCGCCCGGGGTGACGAATCAGGCTGACCTCATCGCCACGGCGATAGCGTACCGCCAACACCCACGTAACGCCGATGATATGGGCGAAGGCATCATTCCGTCAACACCGTACTGCACCAAAGATCCGCGCAACCAGGAGCTTGTGGGCATTGTCAACGCACAGCTTCCTGGCGTCGACCCGGGTCTCTTCGGCGGCCCCAACACACCGGTCGTCGCGTTTGGAGAAGGTATGGTTCCCCATTTGTTCGCGGTGGAGTCAGTGGAGTCAGGCTGATGTTGGGCTTCTTAGATGGCACTTGCCCGGCTGGCCAAACACCGGACATTTCAACTTGTTCTTGCGCATGAAGCGGAAGTGTGTAATGTATTGTTTTTCCACATGCGTTTCGCACAAGGACACAGCGTAGCTCCATCAATGTAGAACCGTGATTTGATAGAATTATTACGCCTCGTGTTCGGTGGTAATACAGAATGAAACGTCTTATATGCTCCTACGGGTATCATATACATCTTCCACTATAAGGCATACAGTTATGAGGCTAAGACAAGGAAAAAATGACTAGGATGAAAGGATTCGATTGATGATGGAAATCTAAGCAGGTGGCGAACGACTGGACGGCACAAGTGCCGGTGTTGATCGGCCCTGAGATGAAGTGCTCAGGGTACTCGTCCGATAGTGGAAAATGTCATGTAATCTAGACAATTTTTCTTGCTTCTCCTGATCAGAACCGTTCGGGCCACTTGCGCTGTTTGGGGATCGAGGGGCGTCGTCACGAGGGAGAGTCGCCGCCATGCCAGTGGGTGAAGTCGGTATTGACTTGGATTCCAACCCTACGCGCTGGCGTAAGACGCAGACTTTGAAGCATGAGAGAAAGTATACTCACTGGAAAGTGTATCTGCAACAGCGACCTCCCTCTCTTCGTCTTCCGCGGCTCTGCTGGCCAAGGCGCGGGAGATGTACTTGCGAAACGCAGGACCCGTAGATTCGA
>Ga0307510_10002366_pt1 | contig 21352 bp, 8 predicted proteins | sample 12_EM_MG_FD_207224 | JGI IMG/M metagenome (GOLD analysis project Ga0307510, IMG submission 207224) | Populus trichocarpa ectomycorrhiza microbial communities from riparian zone in the Pacific Northwest, United States - 12_EM | ecosystem: Host-associated > Plants > Roots > Unclassified | place... | reverse complement strand
GCGAGGGGCTATTAATTAAAAAAAAAAGGGGGGGTCTCGTAAGTATTATGCCTTCAGGGTAGGATATTATTAATGGTATGCCTTCACAGAAAAATTATGTAATTATTATATCTTCGAGGTAGGATTATATAAATGTTATGCCTTCAAAGCAGAAATATTTAAATATTATACCTTTAGGGGCAGGATTATATAATTGTTATGCCTTTAGGGTTGGGTTTTATAGGTTTTGTGCCTTCAAGGTTGGACTATATATGAAGATGCCTTCATATGAGGACTATGATTTAAAAATAAGTTGGCCGCAATGAAGGGGGGCTAAAGTATGATTCAAGGCACAAGTTAAGTATATCAAAATGAATCAATGATAGTAATTAAGATAAGGCATGGGTTTTGAATTGTTTGAATAAATTGAGGAGTACATAATTAATGTTTAAATTCAATTATGATTATAAAAAACAAATATCGAGCATATGAATAATGTGGGGATGACTGACGAGTAACAATGATTGAAAACGGACCATTGAATATGGTTGTCCTAGATTATGATTTAAAGACAATGAATTAGGATTCATGAATATGACCTACCTTAGAGTATAAGTTTTGAGTATTTATACAAATTATATATGATATGCACCTCCTTTAAGTGCTTTATTATTAATATATGAACCCTCCTAGTTAGGCGACCACTTGCCATATTTTGGCTTCTTATGGAAAATTGGAAGGACGCCCTTCCCATTGAGAATTTCTTTGAACGAACATGTTTACGACTTTCTTTTATGTTCTAAGTTGTATATATATATATATATATATAATAGGTTTTAATCCCCAATATATAATAGTTGTTCATTTTTCACCAAGTTGCATCATAGCAAGAAATTCGATGACCTCATTCTTCGAACGAGCATGCCAGCTGGCATGAGTGCGGCGAACCCTTGACAGTGCCTCGGGTAGATTCAAAGGCATTGTTTGTGGATTGTCATTTTCATTTATGCAAACAAATAGTCCGTTGGATACCCACTCACTTCAGTCTCTTTTTGAAATCAAAGTACAAGATCACAAATCAAAATATCATTTTGATTAAAAAAAAAAAAAAGTTAATTAGCAAGCTTTACCTTAACTCAACAAGTTGCAAATTGATCGAGTCACCAGCCAGATTACTCCTATTTTTTCTTCGACCTTCAATCGACCTGAGACCAGCAGCTGAAGACGGATCGTCAGTTTCCACCAATTAACGTGTCATCAGGAGCTCTTATAGTAGTGATGAGAACCAACAGGGAGATGGAAATGGCTATTAAAAAATGGCCTGCTTTAAATATCAGAAAGGCTGGATTATAAATCAAGTGCAATAAAATCAACGAATCCAAGTCCAGAATATCTAAAGACCAAAGAAATTGAAAAATACATATAAATTTCATGATATATGGGCACTATACGTGCTATTTGCCAGAATCTGGAGTCTCTTACATGTATAAAAATAAAAGAGCAGTTTGCTGATCATTTTGAAATATAAAATAAGAACATGTAGCCAGTTCCTCATTTTAGATTAAATCATGGCAAGCCGCAAATGAAAAGCTCGTAGGGTCAAATTAACAACAAACCCCAACAAAACTTCCATCTCAAGAGTATTTATTCTTGTCAAATATAGTATGTTCTATTGTCAGCATGGCTGAAAACTCTTCAAATTGAATCCATGTTTCATACATCCAGGAGCAGCCTGCGAGGATCCTCCACAACATCTTTGATACGACGCAAGAAGAAAACTGCCTCTCTTCCATCAATTAGCCTATGGTCGTATGTGAGTGCAATGTACATCATTGGCCTTGGAACAACATTACCTCCAACAACCATTGGACGGCTCACTATCGAGTGCATGCCCAATATAGCCGACTGCCAAAAAAATATTGGTTGTAAGATTCTTTACCCATGAAGAAATCTGAAAATACAAATACTAATTGAGTGCACAGCAGTCACTTATCCAAGAAAATGTGTTCCTGTCCATACCAAGCCTAATCAGGACCCGACCAGATAGTGGCCAAGCAAGAAAAGCCAGATCACTGAGTCACTGGTTCAGGCAGGCAGCAATGTTTTCCTAGTCTAATACTCAAATCATTGCCAGATTGGATTAGCAAAGAGTTTTATCTTTTTAAAATTTTATATTCTATGAGAACCAGTCGGAGCCTGCATTTAACCAGGGAAAACATGATTGATTCTCTAAAACCCAACCTAAGAATGCCTTTCTGAGTTTCTTTGCTTAAATGAACCAAATAAAAACCAGACCAGCTTAGTAGCTGGTTCACCAGTTTTCTGGTTCTACTGGCCAGTCCATTCTGTTAACCATGGCCTAGACCATCAAGTTGGAGAACTACAATGTTCATAGGAGAAGCATACACGCATTAATTTAAACAGATGAGATCTCAAGTTCAGCCAAGTAGTAAATTAGTGCTCTGTGTTTCAATCAGTAAAGACAAGTGTATTCATTTAAATTATTATTACAGTAGAATGCCAAACCTGAGGGGGGTTGATAATGGGTGTACTCAAAAGGCTTCCATAAACACCTCCATTCGATATTGTAAATGAACCTCCAGCCATCTCATCAATTGAAATTGTCCCGTCATTTGCCTTCTTTGCAAGGGTGTTGATTTCCTTCTCTATCTCAGCAAAGTTCATCTTACCAGCATTACGGATAACTGGAACAACAAGGCCCTGGAAGAAACATGATAATTACAATAAGGACGTCGAAAGGGAAAAAAACACACAAGTTTATCGTTTGTGAACCTCTATGAATAATTGAAACTTCAACAAAATAACAGAGGAAAGTGAAACCCAACAAGGAATTAAGTAACTGCAGCATTTTTCTCCTATTTATTTGTTCATAGAAATCACAAGGAGAACAAATATTTTAATACAATCACAATATTTGTCAAAGATATTTCAAGTGTACAGGTGGTCAGAGATAAACATGGCAGAAGCTTCATTTAAACTGGCACCTCCGGAGAGGATGGTGTCCTTGTGGCAATCTAGTAATTGAGGGAATTCGATGTCTCATGGTGCTCAACATCTTGGGTGCAGTATTTACTGTGGAAATGGCAGGTAGTATGCCACAAGTCAAATATATATGCCAATGAGGCATTGGTCCGGTTAAAGGACTTAAGGCTAAGGCTGTGGGGGTTGGGAGCACCCAGGTTCAAATCTTCCCACCCCCAAATATCACAAACAGAAGACAAACATGTCATTTCTTCACTAACAAAAACAATCCTTACACTGAATAGCCAATAGCAAGGAAATAGTTGCTTTCGGTGAGACCAGCTTCAAGGGAAATTTGATTAAATGATATTAGGCCCTAGCAACCTAATAAATTGTAATTGAAAAATTATTTTGAAGAACTCATAAATGTGCATAACTGCTCCAATTCTTTGGATAAAAACATATTTAGCAACCAGAATCAAACTATAATAGTATCCCACAATTTAGTTAGGCTAAGGAAATATACAAATAAAGATACTTTTGAAAATGTAAGGAGCAAGAAAGTTGCCTGAACCCATTACGCTAATTACAAACACCACAAAATGAAGATATATAGAAAGCAAGTCCAGTGCATTACTGCTGGAGCTTCACCAAACCATAAGTACCAAATGTTGCATATTTGTGTTCACAAATAAGAAGTCAACCGATTAAAGAGATGAAGACAAACCTTTGGAGTACCGACAGCTATACTAATGTCTACATAATCTCTGTATATGATATCATCCCCATCAATAACTGCATTTATAATAGGCTGATTCTGGAGACCACTGACAGCAGCCTGAGGTATTTCACAGAGGAAACAAGGAAAATGAAACCATGTATGTTGGATCAAAAGTATATTTCAGAAATTATTTGTATAATTATAGATAACACATTGTTTACCTTTATAAATCCTGACATAAGGCCCAATTTCACTCCATGTTTTTCAACAAAAGCATCCTTGTAATCAGAGCGAAGCTTCATCAAATTAGTCCTACAATAAGCAGAGAATCAATGATGGGAAAACAAGCATGCAGGAAAAACAATCCAAGGTAATGTTATTTTGTGGGGTAAAATTCAGGAACTAATCCACCCATTTCAAAGCGCCATTTTCTGTTCTCTTTGGGATAGAAGCATTATAAGGGAAGGAAAACTCAAGAGAAATAAGTTCATGCATCTGTGTTGGCAAAAAGCCAAACCAATAGGATATGACCTAACCACTATTATCAAAGAGTTATAGCTATAACAATAGTGATATAAGCAATGAAACGTCAAAATCAAATTGAACTCACATATCAACTTCATTGAATGTTGTCAACATAGCAAATGTGTTCTGAGAGTCCTTCAATCGGGTTGCAACCCTTTTCCGAAGTCTTGTCATAGGAACCTGTAATCAAAGAAGAAATTGAGACACTAATAGAACAAATCTCAAGGAACATTCCCTAATATATAATGACAAAAGACAACAAACTTACTCTTCTTTCCCTTTCCTTAGGAGGAAGCTGGGGTTCTGTAGCAGAGCGTTTAGGAGGTGGTGTTGCTGGAGTTTTAGGCTTTTCTGGGACAGGTCTAGCTTCAACCTTAGGCTTTTGCTTTTCTTCATCCTTCGTTTGAGAAGCAGATTGCTTAGGTGCAGCTTTCTGTGATATATTCTCAGATGGAGCAACATGAGCTACACCTTCACCAGACTTTGAAATGACAGCAATCTTGGCACCTGGTTCAACAGTATCCCCTTCCTTGGCTATATACTGCCAAAAATCATGCACAACAGTTCAATTAAAATTTGCAACCTCAATCATCAAACCTCCTCCCACGAGAACATAAAACTATCATAAAAAAAATATATGTATTACCTCTTTTATCACACCTGCTTCTGGACTAGCAACATCAATTGTCACCTGAACATAAGTTGACGTTACAAGTATTAGAAACGCACAACAAATTTTCTATTACATGTGTCAGAAAGCAGGGGAGGAAAAGCATGTTGAGGACAACACCTTATCTGTCTCAATTTGAGCAATTGCCTCATCAACTTCTACACTATCACCAGGATCTGCTCTCAGTATATCATATTCAACAAAATCAGGAACTTGCAATTACATAAAGGACAAAATGTTGTTTGCAAACAACAGAAATGAGAAATTATTACTGGTAAGACATACTCTTTAAGAATTTTGCTAGAGTGCCATCAGTGATGGATTCACCCATAAAAGGAACAACAGCATCAACCAAATCCCCTACATCAGAACACGGAATTATCATAAAGCAAGATATAGCAAAGCTTTAATATACGATATAACTGCAATAAAAATAGCTGCAGGGTCCTCTTCAAAGATAAAAACTAAATTGAAGCAATCCATCCATTTCATCACATCCAAGATCTTACAAGGGTCAACTCAACAAAGTACCCAACCGTTGTAGAAAGATTCAACACATAGTGACAAGCCAAATAGGTGCTCCAAAGGCTATTACAATCTGAACTGTCATACCACCTAAGCCTAACCCCTCTATACCACAATTTAATGTAAATGCATACAACATTTCTGGCAACTATGACAGTACTTTGATTCAAAATTTTCCATTAATTATGTTTTCCCATGATAAAACTCCACAGCAAGAGCTTTAAACTGCATTCTTTGTTAGAAGCAACTTCATAGCTATTCGGGAAAGACTCACAAAAGAGCTAGAATGCTAATATCCTAGATAAGTGATTGAAATTAACAATTATAAAGCCATAGGGATTAAATAGTCCAGTTAGGACTAGAATCATGCAATGTCTCCTTCACCAATAAATTGTGCACCAGTGCACACACATAGAGATATTACAGAGCAATGTGTAACGCACAAATGAAGGGAATCCATAGAGTCCAGTCAATAACACACCAGTGTCTGAAGAAAATGGCCTACTCCAAGTTTTCTTGCTGGAGGCGAGCTCCATGTTGGAAACAACTTCTCTGCGTAACGAAAAAAATTAAAAAAAAAATAAGCAGGAGAGAGAGAGCACTGCAATGCAGCTACACAATAAACAGCAAACAACTCTAATTAGGATAAAAATTCTTCATCATTTTTCACCAACCTAATCTACATCTTTATTGGATAGTTAGAAAGGACAAGCATTCTCCAATTTACAAATTCAGTGGGAAATAAAAGATGGGAAATCTAGTTCTATACTGACATAAAGCAGGTAAAATGAATTAGAGCACCCCCTCAGGCCACTATCATTTAAGTGCAAGAGTCTCGCCAAGGGTGCATGTATTTCAACCTTGAGGTATAAAAGGTAAAGTAAGATTGGTAAAAAGTTTGCAAAAGGAAACGACATAGACAATCAAACGAGAACATTTCTATTTGTTCACTTAAATGGTCCACAATCAAACGATAAGCTTAGCATGGTTTCACAGGTGTCATCCAGTTACTGCTTTTCTGATCCTAAATTCTGATCCTAGAAACGCTAGTCCTGATATAGTTTCTTCAAAGCAAAGAAATAGAACATCACTAACCTCACGGGCCTTGAACTAATTGCCCTGCCTGTAAATAACAAAAAAACCAAAAAAGAAAAGAAAAAAAAAACATGATTAATGACAAACTATTATTGTTGATATTATTATTATTATGCTTAAGAAGGTAACAAAACGCCACACTTAGTATGAAATAATACCTCGGGGAGAAACAAAGCAACTGAATTTCCGAACATGTTCAAATCCTCTGGCATGAGTTAAAATCTGTTGACACACAAGATAGCATTATTGAAATTATATATATAAACACACACACAGCTATTTTCTACCATAATATAATAATAAAAAAAAATGAAAGTCATCAATACCTCGTCGGAGACTCTAGAGGTAGACGAAGGCGCAGGTCGAATAGTTTGTAATGACTGCCTCAAAATCTGATGAAGAGGCATATCAAACAAAGAAATTTCATATCAATAATATAAATTAGCAAATAAATAGATGAATAAATATAGTAAATAAAAAAAAAAACATGAATTTTCTAACCGAAGAAGACGACGAAGACAAGCCTCCATTAGCGACTCTTCTTCTTATAACCCCAAACATCTTGTTGGATTCTTTCGATCTCTATCTGCTTTTTTTCAAAAAATAAAAATAAAGATAAAAACTGTCAAACAAAAAATAAAAAAAGAGACAATCTTCTTTTTCAAAATTATTTTCATGTTATGACAGATTTTGACCTGATTAGAAAAACGTCAGCAGGGGGTGAGAGAGCCAGCGAGCGCGAGTCTCTGAAACGAGAGAGAAGTGTGTTTTTTTGTACTTTGTAGGGTTTGGCTTCTGAGTAATGAAAGACAAGGATGCAAAGTTGATTTAAAGCACGTAATGCAGTTTCAGTTTGCTTGCGTGTCGCCTTTTTATTGGTTACACAAGTCAAAATTGGCTCGATTGAGGACTTACGGTGTATTATTGTATACTTTTGTCCTTTACTCTTCCAAAAAGGGCTGCACGTCTGACGTCTGTATTAAATAACAATTGTTTTTTAAATTTTTTTATTTAACAATATATTAAAATAATATTGTATTATTATTTTTTAAAATTTATTATTAACTTCAATATATTAAAATAATTTAAAAATATCAAAAAAATTAATTTTTTTATAAAAATACTTTATCACCACAAAAATAAACTACACCTAAATTGAAAGTGAAAAAAATATACTTGAGGGAAAAACAAATGTGTCCATTGATTAAGAAAATAAACAAGAAATATTTTATTGTTCATCTTAAATAGTCTGATATTTTATTAGCCTTCTCTATCCAAGTTAAATTGACTAAATAGTACATAAAAATCCTTTCAATTCCTTTCTTTTTCTTTATAAACATATTTTTATTGTTGATATAGAAGGAAAAAAAAGCAATCATGAGGATTTTTATGCCCTTTTCATCCATCTCTCAACAAAGATATATTCAAAAAATTATATTATTTAAAGTGTAAAATAAAAAATGTTGTAATTTAAGAAATATATAATTAATGGATTGTCATAGGCCAAATAAAAAAATAATGCAAAAAAAAACTTTTAAGCACTACTAACATATTTTCCAAAACCAAGAAAAATTTAAGATTTAAATCATAGAAAATAAATTTATTTCATTCAATTATATGATAATAAAAATAAACAATCATGGTAACTAAACTTGATGCAAACCCTGATATATAAATCAAGAAATTTATAATTAAATCTACTCTTCCTAAGAAAGTTAAGATTAGGTCTAAAATTGATTTTCTCATTGAAATATGATGTGTTTTTTTTTCTCCTTTCATTTTTTTTAGGATTGTTGTGTTTTGATGATAAAAATATATTTTTTTATTTTCTCTTTACAATTTGTTTGTTTATTACAACGATAACATATACCAAGACACTAAAACTATAAGTAATCGAACCCCCATCCAATGCATATAAAAAGACACTAACAAGAAGTATAGAAGACGTCACGAAGCCTGGTTAATTCTTCAATAAGTCAGAGTGGTTCAATGAAGAACCAAAAAGTATGAGCAAAACCTCACACATACAATAATAATTGTTGAAATCAAAGTTTGTCCCTAAAAAAACTTAAATACAAGCTAAATAACCTTATTTTTAATATGTAAAAACATCATAAACAATGTTGAAAAAATAAAAATAAAATAAAATAAAATAAAAAGAATCTCAAATCAACTAGAAAATCAATACAATTCATGTATGGTAGCTTTTAGACCTAATTGCAAGGCCTTTTTTTATTTTCGATTGCCTTAAAATTTTAACTCAATATATATGAAGACCTTTGCAAACTACAAGTAAAATTCCAACTCAATCCAATAGTCAAATCGAAAATCATGCTTGTTAAGTAAAATTATACATTATAAAAAATAAATCTCTAATTATTGAAATTAATTAGCTCGTGAAGTAGATGGATAAGTTCTCTCTTGTACATAGATTAAATTAACTAAAGTTTGATCATCACTTGTTGAAGGTGTATCCTTCTTGAAATTCACCTTGGCTCCAAACACTTTGAATAAGCCTATTGAATGTATCTTTAAGTTTTTTTTGCCTTGATCTTGTGATTGGCTCTCTAGAGCTTATAATGGATCATTTAGTGTAATTTGGATCGGTTTATCCCCCCTCTCTTCAAAAGAATTCAACCTCAAATCATTACCTACACCAAACAATAGAACCCCGAATTTCTTATTTATATTAAGGAAGGGTCACGCCCCGCTCGTCAGGAACCTGAGCTTTGCCATTAAAGAAAGTGTTTTTTTTTTCTTTATTTTACTTAAAATAAAAATTGTGTAAGTGAATTGCCAACTTAGGCTCTTTGGAGTAAGAAGGTTAAAGCTCCTCGTGTTGAGTAGGAGGCTGAGACTTCTATTGATAGCAAGCACTAGTACTTTACTTGGATTCGGCTTGGGGCCAATCCTTATTTTCCAATCTCGTTATTGTATAATAATAAGAAGAAGATAGCAACGCGTGCCTAAGAAAGATCATAAACATTAAAAGTAGCACTAACATTATACTCACATGGTAGATCCATTTTATAGACATTGTCATTAATTCTTTCAAGGATTTGCTAATACACCTTCACACTCATGTGACACAATAAAAATATGTCTCAAGGCACTAGTATTATTAGAATAAAAACCCCCAACATAGAACAATATTTCAGGAAACTCTGGTAAGTTTTCATCTCAATCTAATAGTCAAATTGAGAATTATGATTGCTTCCCTAAAATTGAACAATAGGCACAATTATGCTAGAATCCATATTTCTTTGTTCAGCCATTTTTTTTGAATCGTATAAAAAGATAACAATAGATAGTAGAAAGATATTAATGAATTGCATATATGGCACCAACTATTTTTTTCAGCTGCTAAATAACCTTTTATAATTTTAAAGATATATAATTTCACATAAATATAAGATCTTAATGATATTCAAACTATTTATGAAAGATAAGAACTATCCAATCTTAATCCTAATATATCTTATACTCATTTATTTGAGTGCATCTTTTATGAAAGCTCTATGTGTTATTCTATAATATCCAAAAATCATCCTTCTAACTACTTATGTTGTATACAAAACTTAATCATTTAATGTTAATGTGAATCATGATATTATTGGTTGATGGTTGATTTTGACTTTCTTCACTATTTCTCTTGAAAACTAATAGTAAACAACTGTTGTTCTTAATCAAACAATACATGGATGAATTATTTTTTATATCAATAATTATATATGATGATCTTAACGAATGTATATGAAACCTCGCATCAATAATCACATTAACTAGCAAGGATACTTTTACCAAGTTCATATAGTCAAATCTTTTTATAAAGAGAGTGATTTATAAGCCTTGAGTGCTAGGTGATGTGATTTTAAAGGGTAAGAATCCTAGACCCCATGATCAAGATAAAAACAACATAAAAAAGCTAAAATCACATTAATAAAAAAACATTCAATCTAATGATTACCTAAACTAAGAAACTAAAGTTATTGGATGAAAGACCCCAATTTATTGATTATAAAGAATCAAGAACTAGAAGTATAAGGGAAAATATCATAAAGATAATTAATCTTTGATAAGTCCTAAAGAGTTTAATGAAAAACCAAGAGTATGAGCAACCTCACACACAATATTATTATAAAGTAAAACCAAGTTTTTTCTTAATCAAAAGATAAATAATCGTATTTATATTACGTAAAAACTTTCTAAAAAGTGCTAGAAAAATAATAAAAAAGTACTAAACCAAATATGAAAAAGAATATTAAAACAACTAGGAAAATAATTTAAATCCCGTATAGTAATTTCTAGGCTTTATCATATGGTCTTTTCAAAATCTAACTGCTACAAAATTTTAACCTTATATTAAAAAAGTTCTCTAGAATCTTCTTGAAAAGTTTCAGCTCAATCTAACTGTCAAATCAAAAGGCATGCATGTTAACATAAAATTGTGCATTGAAAAAAATAAGCTCAAAATCACCTCTCATTATCTTATTTTTTCATAAATCATATTGATCAAGGTTTAATCCTTCTTTAAACTTAAATTCATGCTTTATTTGGCTTAAATATCTTGAATTAGCCAATTGAATGCCTCTTCAAGCTTTTTGGCCCTTGTCATTGTAATATGCTTAATTAATACCTTTAATGGATCCTATGCTACTACTTGATAATTCTCATCATCCCCCCTCTTCTTAAAATAATTCATCTTTAAGTCAATAATAAAAACACCATTTATAGGTAATACATCTATATAATCCTACAACAAAAAAACAACAACATTGTTTTACATAGGCTTGTTAGTATAAAAAACATTATTTACAATATTTTCTCTCACATAAAAGTTCAACACTCTCTTTCATTCTCTTCAAAAATGGCCTCTCTTTTCTTTTTCTCATTTCACCCAACTCACCATTTGCTTTCATCTTAGTCACTCTTTTCCTGTAAGTTAACCCCACTAATATATTTTGAAAAGTCACACTTCTGACTAAATTTTTTTCACTCCTATATATGTGAACACGTACACGAACTCCTTAGCCATTATTTAAACTTTCATACCGAGACCTATGGTGTTCTCTCTTGTATCCATACGAAGGCAATAAAGCATTAAAGACTAATATTTCTCATATTTATTATTGATGTGACATCTTAAATAAAAAATAATATTTTTTTTGTTACTTCAAATCATCCTCTTTAACTTGTAAACTCATTGCACACCAACTCATAAGTGACTCATCTTTAACTGGATATTCTATCTCTTCATCACTAACATCATTAAGATCAAAATCAATGATGTCATCTTCCTCGAGATATAAATCTAATGGACTTTCATTTGTTAAAGCATCCATGTCAAACGAATTAGCATCAGAGTTTTTTAAATGTTCAATATTTTATGAATGTTTCACATCTTTTAGATGCTGAACTGCAGCTCCTAAGTTGACAAATAATTTATTTATTTTTTCAATAAGCATTGTAAATTATTCATCCTTGTTCTCTTTCTCATACAAGCTTTCTAATAGTCATCATTCAAGGCTTAGAGCCTTAGTTTCTTTTCTCTCCTAACATTAGAAACCCTTTGGGATTATCTTACTTATAAATTTGCAATCATGGCATCTTCTTTATCCATTTAACCCTTTATATCACTGAACATCACATTCATATGCTAAAACTATTATTGCATTGCCAGTACCAAAAGGAAAGTGTTATTCTTCTCCTTAGTAAAACAAGATATCCTCACACACTTCTTAACATTTTTTCACTTAATGATATGTCATTTCACTCGTGTTTTACTTAAATTTTAGCTTTTCATTATAATAGTCTGACCTTCCTGCCTTTTACTTTTCTTACTTTCCTCTTCAGTTCCTTAAGAAACTAAACAAAAAAAATAAAATAAAAATCTAGTTTTGTAATGTTTACCAAAGATTTCAAGAAACAAGATTGTCAACAAAAAAAGAAGTGAATATATAAAAAAGGAATACAAAAAAGAAAAAGAAAAATGATACAAAAATAAATAAAAAAGAATGACTCAACAAAACTCAAAAACTAATGTAAACCTAACAACCTGAATTCAGTTGCAAACAATCAATTACACACTCATCAAACCCAAATTAAAACAAAAAACTAATATGAAACCCAAAATCAAGATTTCAAATAACACCCATTAATCAAAGATAATCTGACGTGAATTGTAATTTTTCTCAAGAACTTGATTTTTATATTGTGCGATTTTGTTTTGTTTTGTGGCAAGATTAAATTGACGTGATTTCTTTTCTTTGCTTTTTTTTTTATATTATTTTTATACTATTTGACAGTAGCTCTTTTTAACATAATCTTTCATCCAATAACTTTGGTTTAATCTTTGTTAGTATTTGTTTTAATTCTTGAATTTGGAGCAACTTTATATATATGTGTATAGTATTTGCGGCAACGGATTGGATGAAAGACCCTAATCCGTTGATTATAAACAGTCAAGAATAGAAAGTATAAGGAAGAACGCCTCAAAGATAGTTAATCTTTGATAAGTTCTTAAGAGTTTGATGAAGAACCAAAAGTATGAACAACTTTGCACACACACAATATTATTCTGAAATAAAATCAAGTTTTTTTTAATTACAAGCTAAACAACCCTATATGTACTAGGTAAAGACATCATAAACAAGGTTAAAAAATAATAAAAAAGTACTAAACCAAATAGGTAAAAGAATCCTAAAACAATTAGGAAAATATTGTAAATCCTTTATAATAGATTCTAGGCTTTATTGTAAGGCCTTTCCAAAATCATATTGCTATGAAATTATAATTGTATATAAAATAAGGCCTTTGTAATCTTCTGGTAAAAATTTAGTTCAATCCAATAGTTGGATCAAAATTTTCGTGTGTTATAAAAAATAAGCTCAAAACAACCTCTCCTTGTCCAATTCTTGCATGGATCACATTAATGAAGGCTTGTTCCTCATTTGAACTCAAATTCATACTTGGAACCCGAATATCTTGAATTAACCAATTGAATACCTCTTTAGACTTCTTCGCCATTTGACCTTATAATAAGCCTAAATGTCACCTATACTTAATCTTATGTTACTAATTGATGATTCTCATCACTATCTATTTTCTAACTCTTTGCTAACTATTTAGCAAGTCTTTTTATTAGGATGTTATGTTGTTGTACCCAACTGTATTGAAAATTATAAGACATAACATATATTTATATAGAAAACCTAACCTCAATTATTAGGGTAAAATATCACTTTTCCTTCTAAAAAACATTAGGTATTTTATTTCAAGATATTTATTAGAAAGTTATACAACCAAGTCCTTACTTAATCCCTTGTATAAAATATATTATACTCCCTCAATTTCAAAAACCTATTCATAATCAAGTCAGACCAAAGTTTATATCCTAATTTAATTTCTTAACAATTATTCATAATGTGTGTGACTCGTTACATTTCTAATATATTGACCTAAATATATTCGCAATCCTAATTAGAAAATGATTAAATGAATTAAGTAATTTAACTTATCATCAATCTAATAATTAATTAATTTATATTTGAAGATTAAATATAGTGTATAATAACATATCATGATCTATCAAATATCAGAAAAGTTATTTGTGATTTGACTTAACATTTTACAAATAAGTATATCGGTGTAACTCATATCCCTTCATTTATAATGTTATGATTTAAACAATTAAACATATAGTATATATACTCTATCAAATCATCATTTTTCTTGACATGATAATTATTAATTATTTGAATAAAATTTGAATTTTTTTAAAATTTCATTTCACATTGTCATAATCAATATCATTTGAAAACACATAAAACAATTTTTTTTAAAATTTTTTTAGAATGATAAATCATTTATTAATCACTCAAACACCTTCATATTATTTTTATTATATTCAATGCTCGCTCATTTGATACATTTGAATAAAACAACAATGTAATTAAGATTAAAAGATGATATTTTTTTATATAAAATAATTTAGTAATTTTAAATCTAATAATTACTTGCACGAGTATTTTATAATTAATAAAAACCGGATAAAAACAAACTATTTTAAAAGTAAAGGATACCACGATAAATGGAGCGCAGAAAAGAACGTTTTAACCAATCCAAATTATTTATAATAAAGAATTACAAAATAATAATCCTAGAGCACTACTAGCATTGCTGTTTTAATTATTACATGAAAAAAGAAAAGAAACGCATGCACATGGCCTAGCTGGAGAAAGCAGTTAGCTGTAACTTCAAGTGTCCGTTGGCATTAAACTAAAAATAAAATCCCCGATCCGACCAATTTCGTTGATTGCATTAAAGACTAGCTTCTCCAATGCAATTGATGATTTGGTTTGGTTGGGTGCTAGAAACACCTTTTAAAAAATATTTAATAAATACTACTTAATTTTAGTTTTTTTTTTTTTTTAATCTTTTAACCAGTTCTAGAACTGCAATTGAGTGTGTTTAAAGCCAAATGGCCCACATGTATGCATGTTTAGAAGAGCCCTCCTCTTCCTTCACTTCAGGGGTGTCTTTTTTTTCTTGTTTTTTCTTGCATATCATGATGACTTTTAAGAGGTTAGGTTCATGAGGAGGAGAAGCGCCACTGGCTCATCAGCACACTAGTGGAGTACTTGTTTATCTTTTAGTTTGGTGGGATTAAGCCAGCCAAAAAGAAAGAAAAACAAAATTTACTCTAGAGTTAGTTAGCACCATTATTTTTATTTTTTTCAAGACAGCAAATTGGAAGGGGTTGACCTAAAATTGTTGTCTGTTTGTTTTCTGAACTAAACTATCTAAATCTGTTCAAGGGAAGCTCTGTGGTTTTGGACTGGGATTTCTCATTTCAGTTTGTTTCTTCTTCCGTTTTTGAGGTGGGTTTATGTTATTGGAGTGGTTCTTGGGTGTTTGTTTGATGGGCTTAGAGTTTGGGTAACGCGTTCTATGTGAGTTTGCTGGATCTTTCTGTAGGTTTGGCAGGCATTTCAGACAAGGAGCTACATTTGCGGTCTAGCTGAAGGAATTTAAGAGGGATTTTTTAAGGGGGCTTAGATTTGTGTCTACTGCCTACTGCGTGGGTTTCTGTTACTCCCCTGAAGAAAGGGGTTATAGGATTTAAGGAAGTCTGCCTCTGGTCCTGAATAGCTTGCCTGTCTTGGGAGATTGTGTCTTGGGAGATTGTTTTTTTTTTTTTTTGAAGATTTGTCTGCTTCCCTTCTGAAGCAATGGCTTGCATGAAACTGGGTTCCAAAAATGATGCTTTTCAAAAACAAGGGCAGGCCTGGTACGTGACCCCCCCTCATCTTCTAGTTTAGTGTTTTTCTACGATCTTCATTTTTCTTTCCTTAATCTCAAATAAGATCTTAATCCTGGTAGCTCTAAGATCTACAAATTTGATTCTTTTGTGCCTTACCTCTACAAATTGACTGTTGAAGGAGCGCACATTTGATTGAGGTTGAGGGTCCTGCTAACAGAGTACCAACATGCTTGTTCTTGTGTCTAAATCCCTGGTGGTCTATTCCAGTTTCTTTGTGATAGTTTCCTTCAGTTTCAGCATCATTATTAGTTGTTTAACCTCACTATTTGAACAGATAATTAGTTTATCAGGTGCATGTTTTCATCCTAATCTGCACGTTGCCCATTATTATATGAAGTATTGGCAGATCCCACTTTTCTGATGTGGGTTCTTTCTGTGTGTCGGTGCTCATTTGACGCATTTTTTATGGATTATACACGAAATACTTAACCCGTTAAGTACTTTAGCTAATGGATACATGGATTGCTGTTGAGATTTATACCTACTGCGCTATAATCATAGGTTTGACAACCTTGGGAGAGGAATTATAGGCAAGTCATGTTAGTGGTGGATTCCACTCTTGTATGTGGAATGCTTGCTTGCTCATTTTATTTTTTGTTTTTCTGATAAAGCTTGCTTGCTCCTCCTGGAATCTTTTATTATTAATGGAATTATGAGGCATTGTATCCCATAGCCTCCTGCTAACACATGTTGGAATGTTAATGTTGGAGGAAACATCTCTAATGGCAGTCTTAATTTTAATGGTTTATTAGATAATGGTAATTACTTTAGAGTATAAACTTGCCTGTTGTCCCAACAAACTGCATTTATTTTACAACGTGGAAGATGTTTGAATTCAAGCAGCATAAAAATGAATGTTATACCCGCACAATTATTACCAGAAAACACTGAGTTATATATCATTCTGGCTCCGGTGGTTATGGGCCTCTGGTGCATGGCACTGCTTTTGATAGCGAAGGCTGCTTTCTGAGCATGACTTTATAAAGCACTGATCGAATAGGATTGTTTTGTTAGATATTGCATTTGCATTAAATACAAAAGGAAGCAGAAGAACCTAAAACACACATTTAAATGTCTGCTTTCTGATAGCATTTCTTTTATGAAGTGGGACTTCTGTTTCTGTAAAAAGGGACTGTAGCCTTTTTTCTTTTGCACTAACCATCGATGTACTATTCTCTCTATTTTGTGCTACTGGCTTGCATGTCTTTTATGATATCCCTGCTTAACCTTCAGTTTGACATGGAATGAATGTAGGTTCTGCACAACTGGGCTTCCCAGTGATATTGTTGTTGAAGTTGAGGAGATTTCCTTCCATCTTCACAAGGTAGTGTTACTAATTACCATCTTTAATTTGATCAAGCTCTATTTGGATGTTCTTGATGAAATTTAATCAATCATGTATAAGTACTTCACCTGTTAGAAAATAGCACAATGTCTTTTTAACTATGTATAATGGACAAGTTAAGTGAATAAATGACTAGTACTGATTCTTCATAAACCTATATTCTGCTTTCCATGTCAATTGAAATTAGACTGTTTGCCATCTCCAAAGTTGCTTTTCACTCTCGCCAAGTGCAGCTCTTGTTAGTAATGTTGATTTTAAAAATCTCTTCACCATCAATTGTTTTTTAGACCTTTGTGATACAATTTATGCAGTTTCCTTTGCTTTCTAGAAGTGGGGTTATGGAAAGGTTGATTGCAGAAGCATCGGAAGAAGGAGATAAAAAATGTGTCATAAGTCCCCCTAAGATTCCTGGTGGGGCCAAAACATTTGAGCTCGTGGCCAAGTTCTGCTATGGGGTGAAACTTGAACTTACAGCCTCAAATGTTGTGTATCTTCGTTGTGCTGCCGAGCATCTTGAAATGACCGAGGAATACGGGGAGGGAAATCTAAGTACACAGACTGAGACATTTTTAAACCAAGTTGTCCTTCGTAATTGGAAAGACTCTCTAAAAGCACTGCAAACATGTGATGATATTCTTCCCCATGCTGAAGAACTACATGTTACTAGGAGGTGCCTTGAGTCACTAGCCACAAAGGCTTGTACTGACCCAAATCTCTTTGGTTGGCCGATGATGGAACGTGGACCCATGCAGAGCCCTGGGGGAAGTGTCATGTGGAATGGGATAAGCACAGGAGCTAGACCAAAACATTCAAATTCAGATTGGTGGTACGAGGATGTATCCACTTTAAGTTTACCTCTGTATAAGAGGCTGATTTCCATTATGGAATCTCATGGAAACAGACAGGAGCTTCTTGCTGGATCCCTTGCCTACTATGCAAAAAAGTACCTCCATGGGCTGAATCGGCGTCAAGGTGCCAATGAAACTACCTCCTGTTTAATGCCCATGACTTCGGGGGCTTCACCATCAGAAAAAGAGCAGAAGGTTTTGCTGGAAGAGATTGATCAATTACTTCCAGTGCAAAAGGGTCTAGTTCCAACCAAGTTTTTGTTTGGTCTTCTCCGGACAGCATTGATTCTAAAATCAAACCCCTCTTGTTTGGCAAACTTGGAAAAGAGAATCGGGATGCAGCTTGAGCAAGCAACACTTGAAGATCTTTTGATGCCCAGTTTCTCTTATTCCATGGAGACACTTTACAATGTTGACTCTGTGCAGCGGATTCTTGAGCACTTCCTTGCCATGGATCAAATTACAGGTGGATCCTCTCCCTGTTCAATTGAGGATGGACAGTTGATTGGATCGCCATCACTGACGCCAATCACAACGGTAGCCAAGCTGATTGATGGCTACCTTGCAGAGGTTGCCCCTGATGTTAATTTGAAGCTCCCCAAGTTCCAGGCTCTTGCTGCTGCTGTTCCTGAGTATGCAAGGCCCTTAGATGATGGTCTTTACCGTGCAATAGACATTTATCTGAAGGTACTAAACTCTAAACACCTCAATATTGAACAGATCCTGAAAATTGATGGTTTATATCATTCGTCGCAACTGTCTATTGGTTCGTTTTAGCATCAAACAAAATTAAATTGTATTCTCTTGCAAATTAAGCTAGGTAGTAACTAAACCCAATTCTAAGTGGAATCTGTTATTCCTATTGCATTCTGTTTTCTAGAGTTTGTTGTGTGTAGCCTTGTGACCATGTCATGTTTTCCTTTTCCTTTTTCCTTTTGTTGTTATATTCTATTCCAGCTCAAACATCTTACCACCATTGTTTGTTAAATAGAAAAGGTATTAATAAAAAGTCGGCATATTTTCACTCTATATAGTTGCTTACATGATGGTTTTACTTCCAACTCAACCCTTCCAAGCTGCTTGCTTAAGTCACTGTTGTTTCTATGCCTTCAAATTCCCGCAACAAAACAAGAAGACTTTATTTAAAAACTAGTTTCTACCATATGTACTTGCAATTCTGCAATTCCACCTGTCCCTTTTAACAAGCATATGTGTGTTTATAGTCCACCCAATTCCTTCATCTTAAACTTCCGCAACAAAACAAAACAGTCATGGTTTCTTAAATAATGACATCTGAATTGACAACCATTAAGAAGAGGAAGAAGAGTTCAGAAAAAGGGGAGAAATTAAGAACATTTACTTGGCCATTCAAGCTCATTGTTTTATTTTTTTTGGTCAAACTTGCAGTCGCACCCATGGTTGGCAGAGTCTGACAGAGAACAGCTCTGCAGGTTGATTGATTGCCAGAAGCTCTCCTTGGAAGCTTGTACTCATGCTGCCCAGAATGAGAGGCTTCCCCTAAGAATAATAGTCCAAGTTCTCTTCTTTGAGCAGCTTCAATTAAGGACTTCCATTGCTGGCTGCTTTCTGGTTTCTGACAATCTTGATGGATCAAGACAATTGAGAAGTGGCTTTGCCGGGTCAACTGATGGTGGCTGGGCTACAGCTGTTAGAGAGAATCAAGTTTTGAAGGTGGGAATGGATAACATGAGAACGAGGGTTTTTGAGCTTGAGAAGGAGTGTTCGAGCATGAGACATGAGATTGAGAAATTGGGTCGCACCAAGGTTTCTAGCACTTGGGGAAATGTGTCAAAGAAATTTGGATTTAAGATGAAGTCTCAGATGTGTAGTGCTCAAGAAGGGTCTGTTAGCAAGCAGAATAATGGAAGTGCCAAGTTTGAGAAGGCCAAGGATAGACATGGAAAGCACAAGAAAAACTCTTCTTAAGATGGGTAAGAAGAGTAAGATCCCATCCTTACATTTTCTTAACTGCCTTGTTTCTTTTCCCATTGTAATCTTAGATCGTTATTAATTGTACTTTGGATTGTGGATCAGAAACTAGAATTGCATCTCCTTCGTGTATCTCATATGCTTGTGCTTCTGTGTTTTTCACTTTGTCAGAGACTTGACTTGTAATGGGGATGGAAGAGATAGTCGCAATATAATTGGTGGGTTGTTCATGACTTTGATAATTCTGGATCAATCTGTTCGTCGTCTCTCTTTTCCAATGAATATAAACTACAATTATGAATTGAATCCCGAGAGAAGATCGATAAACTCTCTCTTTCTTGACTCTAACAAATTAGAAAGAAAAAAAATGCAAGTAAATTAATCCAAGGCAAAAACGAAAGAAAGTGATACAAAAAAGATAAAAGTTGGAAAAGCTAATGAAAGATCATTTTATATTCTTACAAAGATTAAATCTTATGTGAATTATAATGCGTAGCTATATACGGGGTTTATATAATAAATTTCAATATTTTGCTAGTTTTTCCTTAATAAGGAGACAAGGAAGTTTACTACCAGCAAAAACACCTATATGAAGATTTTTTCTTTAATTGGAACTTCATGGCTGCCTTGATTTCATTATTCCTTGACCTCAACGAATCTACAAGGATAGGAACCTGTTCTGTACAACCGAACCAGAACCTCTGCAAACCAGATGGAGACAAAAGCTAAATGGAGAGACTTAGGACTAGCTTTAGAAAGAAACCAGATGCGTGTCCGCGCTCCGCTGCTGTTAATTACAGTTGTGAAAACCTGTGCTAGATCATTCAGTTAATTACAGTGGTGAAAACCTGTGCTAGATCATTCAGTAGAAGACAGAAATCTGAACAGCAAACAATCATCAGGGAAATTATTTTTATACCTCAATGTTTTCTTTGCAAAGAAGCATTGCTAACTTCAAAAGCAGAGAACCAACAACTAGGATTAAAGAAATCTCATGAAGTTTGAATCTTGATAGTAGCATTGGAATCGATTGTATAAAATCCGAAGTCAATTGTGATCTGATAATGCCGTAGCAAGAAAAAGAATGCTGGCAAGAGACTACCTAACAAAGCAATGCTGGCGTAAACTAGCATCTTCTTGATATTATTTTATTTTTCACTGAAGAGAAGCAAAGAAAATAGTTGCGTAAACTATCATAACATGCCAAGTCCAATGGACTGTCATGTCACCAAGTTCTTTTTTAAATAAAGAAATTAAGCAAAAGCAGGCAGTCGACTAATTTTTCAAAAAACAATATGAAGCCAAAGTTGATTTTAGAAACAATAAATGCATTGACGGAACATCCAAGAAAGGAACAGAGTTTTGATCAGATTTTTTTTTTTTTTGCAGC
>Ga0307510_10002364_pt1 | contig 21353 bp, 16 predicted proteins | sample 12_EM_MG_FD_207224 | JGI IMG/M metagenome (GOLD analysis project Ga0307510, IMG submission 207224) | Populus trichocarpa ectomycorrhiza microbial communities from riparian zone in the Pacific Northwest, United States - 12_EM | ecosystem: Host-associated > Plants > Roots > Unclassified | place... | reverse complement strand
TGGTCGCCCCTGCAACGCTATATCTTCGAGAAGGAATGTGCGCTGGCGGATGCGCCGGGTCTGCCCGTGTTGGGATTGAAGCTGCTCGCTTCGGTGTTATATACCTACGGCACGCCGGCCCAGAAAGCGCACTATCTGCCAAAGATTCTCACCGCCGAGCACTACTGGTGCCAGGGTTTCTCGGAGCCGGGGGCGGGATCCGACCTCGCCAGCCTGCGCACACGCGCCGTGCTCGAAGGCGACCACTACCGCGTCAACGGCAGCAAACTGTGGACTACCCATGCACACTTTGCGGACCACATATTCTGCCTGGTGCGAACTGACACAGTGGTCAAGCCTCAGCAGGGAATCACCTTCCTGTTGATTGACATGCGACAGCCCGGCGTACGTGTGCGCCCGATTCTCACGCTTGCCGGCGACCACGAAGTCAACGAAGTCTTCCTCGACAATGTGTTGGTGCCGGTGGCCGATCGTGTCGGTGAGGATGGTCAGGGTTGGGAGATTGCGAAGTTCCTGCTCGAAAACGAGCGCGGGGGCTCGTGCCACGCGCCGCGGCTGTTGGCTGACATCGCCCGCTTGCGTGAGCAGGCCGCTCAGCAGCCGGCCGGGGGCGGCGGTAGCCTGCTCCATGAGCCACTGTTCATGGCCGAGCTCGGACGGCTCGAGCTCGAGGCGCAGGCTCTGGAAGTCACGGAGCTGCGCATCCTCGAACAGCTCGGCGAGGGCAAACGTCCCGGCCCGCAGTCATCGATCGTCAAGCTGGTGGCTTCAGACCTGCGACGCTCGGTCGATGCGCTTGCCATGAGCGCCTGCGGCTATGTCGGATTGCAGCTCGAGACACGCCGCCCGCTTTATGGCGAGGACGCCCCGGTCGCGATTGACAGGAAATTCGCGCAGGTCGCGGCGCCTCGCTATCTGAACAGCCAGGCGTGGGCCATCTTCGGCGGCAGCAACGAAATTCAACGAACCATCATCGCCAGGACGGTGTTGGGACTGTGAGAACAGGAATGACACGCGACCAGCTCAGCAGCGCCTACCGGCGCATGAAAACCATCCGCGAATTCGAGGAACGCCTGCATCAGGAGATCGCCACCGGCGAGATTGCGGGCTTCACGCACCTCTATGCGGGCCAGGAGGCCGTGGCGGTCGGTGTGTGTGAGCACCTGGGGCCGAAGGATTACATCGTGTCTACACATCGCGGTCACGGGCATTGCATCGCCAAGGGCTGCGATGTCAAAGCCATGATGAAGGAGATCTTCGGTCGTCGCGACGGCCTGTGTAAAGGTAAAGGCGGGTCGATGCACATCGCCGACGTCAGTGTCGGGATGTTGGGAGCCAACGGCATCGTGGGCGCGGGCGCGCCGCTTGCACTGGGTGCTGCAGTGGCGGCAAGAATGGACGGAGCGGGCCACGTCGCGGTCGCTTTCAGCGGCGACGGCGCGTGCAACCAAGGCACGACGTTTGAGGCGATGAACATGGCTGTCGTGCTCAAAGCGCCTCTCATTTTCGCCTTCGAGAACAACCATTACTCAGAGCACACCGGGGATTCGTATGCGGTGGGTGCTCGTGACATGACGACACGCGCCGCCGGGTTCGGCATGGCAGCGCACAAGGTGGATGGCTGCGACTTCTTTGCAAGCCATAACCTCATGGCCGAAGTCATCGCCTACTGCCGGGCCGGCAACGGTCCCGTCGCGGTCGAATTCGATACCGAGCGCTTCTACGGGCATTTCGAGGGCGATCCGCAACGCTATCGTGGGCCTGGAGAAGTGGAGCGGCTACGTACAACTCGCGATTGTCTCCAGGCATTCCGCGCAAAAGCGCTCGCTGACGGATCGCTCGACGCCAAAACACTCGATGGGTTGGATGTCGAGGTGCTGTCCCTCATCAATGCCGCGGTTGAGGAAGCACGTACCGCGCCCGTTCCAACTGCTGCAGACGTTCTCGAAGACGTCTACGTCTCCTACTGAGCATAGGTTGCCAACATGGCGAAGATGACCATTCGTGAGGCGATCTCACGCACCATCAGGGAGGAAATGGAGCGGGATCCCAACCTGATCATTCTGGGCGAGGACATCGTCGGTGGGCACGGTACTGCGGGCGGCCCTGAGGCAATTGGTGGAATCTGGGGTATGACCAGTGGCCTGTATTCGGCCTTTGGCGCGAAGCGAGTGATCGACACGCCGATCTCGGAGTCATGCATCGTTGGTGCGGCCGCAGGCGCGGCGCTCGCGGGCAAGCGAGCGATCGCCGAGCTCATGTTCGCTGATTTTGTCGGCGTCTGCCTGGACCAGATCTACAACCAGATCGCCAAGTTCCGTTATATGTTCGGTGGGCGGAGCACCTGCCCCGTGACTCTGCGGATTGCCTACGGTGCGGGGCTCAACTGCGCCGCACAGCACAGCCAGGCCGTTTATTCCCTGTTGACTTCGATTCCGGGGCTGAAGGTTGTCATGCCCACCACTCCGGCAGATGCGAAGGGTTTATTGACTACGGCGATCCGCGGCGATGACCCTGTTATGTTCTTCGAACACAAGATGCTCTATGGCGAGACCGGCGAGGTTCCCGACGGGGAATATCTCGTGCCCTTCGGGCACGCGCGACTCGTGCGGGAAGGAGGCGATGCGACCGTCGTAACCTGTGGCGCGATGGTCGGGGCCGCCGCGGCAACGGCTGATCAACTTGCGGCGGACGGAATTGCCTGTGACGTCCTGGATCTGCGCACAACCAGTCCGTTGGATGAGGAAGCGATCCTGGACAGTGTCGAGGCGACAGGCCGGCTCATTGTGGTCGATGAAAGCCCGCCGCGTTGCAGCCTGGCCACGGATATTGCCGCGCTCGTCGCCAACAAGGCCTTCTCGTCTCTAAAGGCGCCCATAGAGTTGGTGACGGCGCCCCACTCGCCGGTGCCGTTTGCTCGGGAGTTGGAACGCGCCTACCTGCCCTCGCCTGCGACCATCGGGTCCGCGGTCCGCAAGGCGCTCGCGTACCGCTGAGCACAGGAGCGATCGCTTGAGCACACTACGCGCATTCACGATGCCCAAATGGGGCATCGAGATGACTGAGGGAACGATTTCCGAGTGGAGTATCAATCAGGGCGATTGGGTGTCGCAGGGGCAGATGATTGCGTTGATTGAATCGGACAAGATCGTCAATGAGGTGCAGGCCGAGTTTGAGACGCGGTTCGTGCGATTGATTGCGGTCGCCGGCGAGAGTTACCCAGTGGGTGCGCTTCTCGCGGTGATGGCCGGCGACGAGGTGACTGCTGCCGAAGTTGATTCGTTCATCACGGCGTTTCGGCCGGCTGGGGCTGCCGCAGAGGCCGTGGCGCAAGCGGCGGGCGCGGCACACGCTGTTGCGTCCTCGCCTCACATGTTGGAATTGCCGCGAGATATTGACATCAGCCCGCAGGCGCGGCGCCGTGCCTTGGACTTGAGCATCGATGTGCGCGCTGTGACCGGCAGCGGTCGGCGCGGGCGGATCACCTTACAGGATATCGAGCTGGCCTCGCGACCCGCTTACGCGGTAGGCGGTGGCGCGCCGGTATCAATCACGCCGACTACCGCGGCACTGGACGTGTTCTATGCCTCGCCAGGAGCAAAGCGCCTGGCGGTTGTGCATCACGTCGATTTGGCAAAAGTTCGTGCGACGGGGCCGCGAGGTCGAATCAGTCGAGCGGATGTGGCGCGAGAAGCTGGCGTGCCCCTGCGCGGCGCGGCTGTTGAAGTCATTCGCATGTCGCCGATGCGAAAGGCGATTGCGCGACAGCTCACACTGGCGAAGTCCACAATCCCCCATTACTACTTGCGCCGCCAAGTGCAGCTCGATGCTTTGCAGGAATTGCGGGCCGGGCTCAAGCAGCGAAACGGTGCCGCGCCCGGCCTGAACGATTACCTCCTGCGTGCCACTGCATTAGCGCTCTGCGAAGTACCGGACGTCAATATCCAGGTTCACGGTGACGAGATACATCGATTCCCCGATGCGAACATCTCGGTAGCCGTTGCAACGGACAGAGGACTGATTACGCCCGTGCTGCGCGCAGCTCAGCGTAAGCCCGTGGAGATGTTGGCGGCGGAGCTTCGGCCGCTGATCGAGCGGGCGCGTGCGGGCCGGCTGCGCGCGGATGAAGTCGAAGGTGGCAGCTTTACTGTCTCAAACCTCGGAATGTTTGGAGTCGAGCAGTTCGACGCAATCATCAATCCACCGCAGGGCGCGATTCTGGCGATCGGCGCCGCACGACGACGGCCGGACGAGCGCGAGGATGGGGTCGGGTTTGGCAGCTTCTCGTGGCTGTCCGTCTCCTGCGATCACCGCGCTATCGACGGTGCGGTAGGAGGTCGCTTCCTGGCAGCGCTGTGCGAGTTGATTGAGTCCCCGCAGCGCCTGTGATCGGACTCACCGCAGGGGGGCCGGGGCCTATTGTTCGCGATGCAGTTTCTTGAAGCGCCGCTTCTTGAACAACCACTGGCCGTTGTGACGGATGACGATGTCGTCATAGCGACCGCGATCGCGGGTCGTTCTGCCTGTAGTCAGGTCGTCGAAGACTTCCGATGTGTAGGAGCGAACGACGGCTTCATCGCCAGCGACGACGATCGAACCGGGCGTCGATATGAAAATGATCCCGGGATACTGCACCATCGCGGCAATCCAGGCGGCGACGATGTTGGACTTGCCGGCTATCTGGCCGATCTGCGGGTAATCGGGCAGCTCCCAAACACTGTCTTCGGCCCATGTTGCACCCCAGGCGTTTGCGTCAACGACACAAACCGCATCCGCATATGCGTCCAACAGCTCACGGATCGCCAGGCGATCCTCTGCAGCTCCGACAAATGCCATGGCGTCTCCCCCCTCAACTTCGATAAGAGTCCCGCAACACGCGCCTCAGAACCTTGCCTGTGTGATTGCGGGGCAACGAGCTCACCCACGCGATCGACTTCGGTACTTTGTAACGCGCAACGCGCGCCGCTGCCCAAGCTATGACATCAGCGTCATTCCGCCGCGCTCCAGGGGTCGGGACGATCACAGCCTTGACGGCCTCTCCCCACTTGTCATCGGGCACACCAATGACGGCCACTTCGGCGACGGAGGGATGACCGAAGATGGCATTCTCCACCTCCGCAGGATAAATGTTCTCACCGCCCGAGATGATCATGTCCTTGACCCGGTCCTGGAGGTACAGGTAACCGTCGGAATCCAGATAGCCAGCATCACCCGTACGCAGCCAACCCTCGGCATCGATAGCGTCCGCGGTCGCTTCGGACATCCTGAAATAACCTGACATGTTGGCGCAGGAGCGTGTCACGATCTCCCCGGTACTACCCGGCGCGAGGGTGGCGCCACTCGCATCGATGATTTTGAGCTCGACGGCCTCGAGTGCCCGGCCCACTGAGCGCGTGCACGAGCCGCAGGCGGGATCATGGTCTTCCGGAGCCAGTGCGACTATCGCGCCGGTGGTCTCGGTCATCCCGTACATTTGTACGAAACTGCAGCCGAACACCGCGCGACATTCGGCCAGCAGGGCCTCGGACAACGGGGCACCCCCGTAGTAGATGTATTTCAGGAAGCTGAAGTCGGCGCCCCGCGCGCTGGGGTGCCGAGCCGCGATCTGCAGGGCCGTTGGGACCATCATGACCTTGTTGATCCGGTACCGCAGGATCTGGTCGATCACGGCGTGCGGATCGAATTCGCGCGCCACGATGCCAGTGGCCCCGTGTTGCAGCGTCCAGATTGCCCAGCCTGTGCCGCTGACATGTGCCGCGGGCATAGCTATCAAACTCACATCATCCGCAGACCACCGGAACCATTCCGGCATGGCGCACTGTTGTGCGCGCAAGGCGAATAGGTTCCGGTGTGTCAGAACCGCACCTTTGGCACGCCCGGTGGTTCCCGAGGTGTACATCTGGAGCACCGGGCGGTCCTCGGGCCGCGGCCGATCTTCTACCGGTGGCACGTCGTTGTCGGGTTGACTGTCGCGCCAGCCTGCAAACGCATCATCGGGGCCCCCGCTGACGAGGTGTGGGACATGAGCGGCGGTCGCGCTCGCCACGCTCGAGAACGATTCCTCGAGCAACAGCATCTTTGGGCACGCATCGCCCAAGATATGCGCGATCTCGGGTTGAGCGAGGCGCCAATTGATGGGGACGGTCACCGCACCGAGCTTGGCGGCGCCGAGAAAGAACTCGAAATAAGCCAGTGTGTTCTTGCCGAGGTAACAGACGCGGTCACCGGGTGCTATGCCTGCGGTCCGCAGACCTTGTGCCACTCGCCGTGCGCGGTGCTCCAACTCCGCATAAGTCAGGGCCGTAGAAGCGTCTCGCAGGGCTATCTTCGCCCCTCGCTCATCCGCATGGCGCCGCAGAATCTGGTCTAGGGTTGGAAGAGCCATTGCCATAAGAATAGCGCCAGAACGAGGCCCGGTGAGTGCCCCCTCTTAGAACAGCTAGGTTGGCGCGGAACGGGGAGGCGCTACTATGGCGGAACGAACCCGAGGGTACTTATGGACTACAAGACGGTCGGTGATGTCGCGGAAATCATGCTCGACTATGTCGAGCAGGGCCGGACCTATCAGTCCGACAAGATCACGCGGGTACCTGTGAGCAGCTACACGGATCCGGCGCGTTGGCAGCGCGAAATGAATCTCATCTTCAAGCGTGTGCCGCTGCTGCTGGCGCTCTCCGCCGAACTGCCGGAATCCGGCAGTTACAAGGCGATGGAGGCTGCCGGCCTGCCTGTCCTGGTCACCCGCGACAAGACAGGTACGGCCCGAGCATTCCTCAATGTGTGCGTGCACCGCGGCGCGCCGCTGGCCCCTGAGGGTCACGGCCACTGCTCGCGATTTACCTGCAGATACCACGCCTGGACCTACAGCAATGACGGCCGATTGATCGCGGTAACGGACAAGGAAAAGTTCGGCGAGTTTGATCGCTCCCAGCGCGGCCTGACCGAGCTGCCGTGTCGGGAGAAGGCCGGGATGATCTTCGGAGTGCTCACACCGGGCGCCGCAATCGATGTGGATGCCTACTTCGGCAAAATACTGGATGACTTCGAAGGCGTGGATTTCCCCCACTGGACCTACCTGGGTGCGCGCGTCATCGAGGGCGCGAATTGGAAGGTTGCCTACGACGGTTACCTCGAGGGTTACCATTTCGCCACGCTGCATCCGACTACCATAGCTCCGCGGACCTATACCAACATCACGCACTACGAGAGCTTCGGACCGCACCTGCGCATCGGGTTCCCACAAATCAACATCGGTGAGCTGCGCAAGGTTCCGCGTGAAGACTGGGGACAGCGCGAGAATGCCGGATTCGACTTCGTCCGCACGTTTTTTCCGAATGTCTCCATCTTTCTGGCACCCGAGATAGCGCAGATCGCGCAGTTGTTTCCGGGCCCGACCCCCGACAGGAATCGAACGGTGTTGACGTATGCGCGACGCAAGCCCGTAACGGATGCGGCCGACCAGGAGACCGTGGAAAAGACGATCAACTGGCTCCGCGACGTCACGTACGGTGAGGACTATGTGCTCGGACTCAAGATCCAGAAGGGTTTGGAGTCGGGTGCGTTGCAGGATGTGATCTTCGGCAAAAACGAGCGCGGCAACCAGTTCTTTCACGAGGTCGTGGACTGGTACCTCGCGGAGGATCCCTCGCAGCCGATGCCGGTTCTTTGAGCCCTATTGGGCAGTGAAACCGCCGTCCACGGTGAGCTCGGTGCCCGTGATGTAACGCGATTCGTCACAGGCGAGGAACAACGCGCAGTTCGCGATATCCAGCGGATCTCCCATGTAGCCCATGGGAATCGCGGCCGTAACGACGGCGTATTGCTCGCTGTTGTCCTGCAGAGCGACTTTCTGCATGTTGGTCAGGATCATGCCGGGATGAATTGTATTGACGCGGATGCGCTCGGGAGCGACCTCCAGCGCGACGGATTTCGTAAAGGCTCGTACACCGCCCTTGCTTGCCGAGTAGGCTGCGCAGCCGCGCACGCCTACCTGCCCGGCTATTGAGGAAAGATTGATGATCGAGCCGCCCTGCCCTGCGCGGCGCATTTCCCGCACCGCCCGGTGCGTACCGTAAAAGACACTCGAGAGATTGACCTCGAGTTGCCTGGCCCACTCATCACTGGTGATTACATCCATCATGCGCAGGACGGCGATGCCGGCATTGTTGACCAGAACGTCCAACCGCCCATGTGCGGCGATGATCTCGCCGATAACCCGGTCCCAATCCGACTGTGAAGTGACGTCCTGGCGGAGCGCTGTCGCATGCCCGCCGGACCGACGGATATCGGCGGCAACAACCTCCGCGCCCTGCAGGTCGATGTCGGTGAGGTACACGACAGCACCCTCTTCAGCGAAGCGCTCGGCTGTGGCACTGCCCAGTCCCGGAACGGAGGCCCCGCCCGTGATCAGTGTTACCTTGTCTGTCAAACGAGCCAACGTCGGCCTCCGCCTCGGCAGGTATCCTTAGAATTGATAACCTAAAGTGACACCGTATGTGCGTGGCTCGCGGGCAGTGCCGAATGCCCACAGACCCGCAACCGTGAACCCGTGTGTCGGGCCCAGATCGTTGGTCAGGTTACGGCCATAGAGGGTAATTTTCGCCTTGCCTTTGCCGAGATCGAACTCGTTGGTCAGGGAAGCGTCAACAATGTTCTGCGCGTCGGCGCGCACCCGCGGGTCGTTGCCCAGGACGTCGAACAGCGGAAGTCCGGCTGGGCCAACGCCCCCGGTCGCAACCACTCCCGCACTCGAGATCTGCTGATCGTAGGCCGCAATGTGACGGTATCCAACGTGCGTGCTCACGCTGCCGTAGCTCACGGGAACCTTGTAGTCGCCCGCCAGTGTGAGCGTGTACGACGGGTTGTAGATCAGGTCGTTGTTCGAATAGTTGAACTCGGCCAACTGGTTTGGATCGGTTGGCGAGGGTGCCTGGGTGATGAAGTTGTTGAAGTGCGAGCTCAGGGTGCCGAGCGTCGCACTCAATGTCAGTGGATCGATGGGCCGGTATGAGGTTTCCAGCTCGATGCCCTTGATGGTGGCCGAACCGACATTGGTCACAATCGTCTGGTTACCGGTCGGGCCCCCGGGAATCGTCGTGTTCTGCTGCATGTCCTTGTACTTGGCATAGAACCCGGCCAGGTTGACGGACAGCCTGTGCTCGAGCCACTCCGACTTCACGCCCACCTCGGTCGAATCGACCTTCTCGGGCTGAAACGCCTGGTTGGTCGAGTCCACCGTGGCCGCGCGATTGCTGTAGCCACCGGAGCGATACCCGACCGAATACGAGGTATACAACATCAGGTCCGACGTCGGGCGCCAATCGAGGCCCACCTTCGGAGTGAACTTGCTGAACGTCGCATGCGGGTTACCCAGGAAATCAGGGTCGTAATTCAGCAGGCTCTTCTTGTCCTGGGTGTAGCGACCGCCGAAATTCAGACGCCACTGGCTGGCAATCTGCCAGTCGAAGTCCGCGAAGCCCGCCACGGATTTGGCTGTGCCACTGACCACCTGCGGAAGGCCGTAGCCGCCTCCGAAGAGGTTTGTAAACTGCGTCAGCTCGTAAGCGCTGTCGTAGTAATACACTCCCACCACGTAATCCAGGGGCTCGATGATCTTTCCAGCCGCCCGCAGCTCCTGGCTGAACTGATGGAATGTCTGAATGCGATGCACGTAATACAGGGGCGCGAGCGACGGCACGAGCAAGGCCTCGGAAGCCCCGTCGAAGTCCTGAGTCTGATCCTCTGTCGACTTTCTATAGCCGGTAACGGATGTGAGCTTCACCGGCCCTGCCGTGAGATTCATCTGCAGGGTGGCTGCCGGAGCGTGATAGGTACCTTCGGCGGGGGTTGTATAAACCGTGTAGAGATCACTGTTCGTGTTGCGATTGACGAGCTGCGGCTGTTCGACCGATGCGAAGACTTCTCCCGTTTTCACCAGATTGGAGATCACGGGATCATAGGTCTGCACTTGTTCCTCGAGGGTCAGCAGAGCCGTGAAATCCGTATCCGCCGGCGCGAGCTTCAAAGCGGCACCGAAATTCTGGTTGTGATTCTCACCGCGCGGGCGACCCGTGATGCCGTCGCGATACCAGCCATCCGTTTTGTCGTCGAAATAGAAGAGTTTTGCCGCCAGGGACTCGGTGATCGGCGTGTTGAACACGGCTCGGGCAATGAAGGTATCGAAGCGCCCGTAGCTGACCTCGAACTTGCCCCCGAGCTCACCGGTCGGCTCGCTGCGGGTGATATTGATTACACCACCGATCGTGTTGCGTCCGAACAGGGTGCCCTGCGGGCCGCGCAGCACTTCAATCTTGCCAATGTCGAAGAAGTCCAGAAACTGTCCGGTACTGGTGCCCAGGAACACCCCGTCGACAACCACCGCCACCGTGGGATCGAAGGACTTTTCGATATCGGCAAACGTCAGGCCGCGCATCGACAGATTGGCGGCGGCGGCGCCGGAATTCTGGTTCGTAATCAGCAGATTGGGCACGGACCCTTGCAGATCGCCCAGGTTCACCGCCGCCTTGGCTTCCAGGTCCGCCACCGACACCGCCGAGACCGAAACGGGTGTTGATTGGATCGATTCCTCGCGGCGGCGGGCGCTCACCACGATCTCCTGGAGGCCCCCGCCCTCTTCGGCCCCCGGCGACTCGTTGTCCGCAGCCAGAACGACACTCGGCGCGGCGTTTGCCAGAATGGCACCCACGGCGGTGAGTACACCGTAAGCAATCTTGCGCGATGCAGGACCCATCGAACCCCCTCGGTGTTTTGTTTCGGCTGCCGGACCGTCGTCGCTTTACAACAACAAACATCACGGCGCCTCGTATAGTGCACGAGGGGGTACACGTTGCGTACTACGACATTGGATAGGTGACTTGGCGGGGAGTCCGACCTAGTCAGTTGGGAGGTAAGCTACACACTTCTGGGCAGCTGGTATCATGCGACCAAACACGCACTCGATCGACGTGAGCGTCGCAGACGCGACCGAAGACCGGAACAGCGGCGCCGGTGACCGCCCGAGCGCCATCCGAGGCGAGGAATACCACCACATCCGCAATCGCCTCTGGAGCCACCCACCTGGAGGTGTCCGCCTTGGGCATCGCCTTCCGGTTCTGTGGAGTATCGATCGTGCCCGGCAGAATGGCGTTCACGGTAACACCGCGGTCCTTCACTTCCTCCGACAGACTCTCGGTCAGTCGCAGCACACCCGACTTCGAAGCCGCATAGGCGCCCATGCCCGCCGCAGCCTTGACCGCAGCTCCCGCGCCAATGTTGATGATTCGCCCGGCGTCGGACTTCAGGATGCTCGGCAATGCCGCCTTGGAAGCAGCCACCGCGGTCTTCAGGTTGATGTCGTACATCTGATCCCAACCCGCGAGCTCACCCTCTGCTAGTGTCTGCCAGCGAAAGCCACCGGCGATATTCACCAGCATGAGCGGGCAGACTACCCGAACTGGATGTTGCCGAGAATACCTTTCGGGTCGCAGAGCCGTTTGAGCTTGCCCGCGAACGCACGCTCTTCGGCGCTCGTGTAACGCTTGTAGTAGTCGACGTTATACGGCCCAACCCCATGCTCCGCACTGAACGAACCACGGAATCGTTTCACGACCGTGTCATACACGAGCTCGCGCAACGCTTCGACGGTCGAGGGATCGTAGGCTGTACCGGCATCAGCCGGCCAAACGATATTGAAGTGGTCGCCGCCATCACCGCAATGCCCGAAGTCGCACACTCGCAGGAACGGATAGGTTTCCCGAACCAGTCGCAACAACTCCCCGCGCAGCGCGGGAAGCTGAGTCCGCGGAACGGCGATGTCGAATGCAATGATCCGCCCCAGCGACTTGACCCCATCACTGATGGAATGCCTGATGGCCCAAAGGTCCTCTGACCGTCCCAGCAGACCGTCGGTAATCAGCGGGTCCTCGGCTTCCAGGTAAGCGCCGAGGCGCTCACCAAGAAATTCGTTCAGGTCGATCCGGTCCGCGCCGAGAACCGAGGCCAGCTCAACCAACACTGTGTAGGGAGGTACCCCGCCCTGCCCGAACGGGTTACGAATTCGGGGGTTGTGCAGCATTGCGGCTTCGACCGCGTTGGCCGACATCCCTTCGAAAGCCGCGAGGAACTCACCCGCCTCGGCCTCGAGACGATTCAACAACTCCGGAATCGCTTCCTGGCGCGCCGGAACGAGCAGCGCCGTCGCGGTCTGAGCCGGCAGACGGTGAACTTCCAACTGCGCGGCCGTGATGATTCCGAATGTACCGCCGGTTCCGACCAACAACTGCTTGAGGTCGATGCCCGAATTGTCCTTGCGTAACGCCTTCATGTCGGTCAACACGGTGGCGTCCGCATCCGCAAGCACAACCTCGAGACCCAGCAGGTTCCGTTGTACATCGCCGTAACGCAACAGCCGGGAGCCGCCCGTGTTGCTGGCAATCATGCCGCCAATGGAAGGGTCGGCGCCGAGATCAATTGGGAAAAAGAGTTGGCTCGCCGCGAGTTGCTGGTTCAACGCACTCAGCCGCGTACCTGCCTGCACACGCGCCGTACGATCACCGACATTGACAGCCTCGATGGCGCGCAACCGTTCGAGACTGAGTATGAGTTGGTCACCGGAAGAATCGGGCGTTGCTGCGGCTACGAGCCCGGTATTTGCGCCCTGCGGGACGATCCGCACGTCGTGTGTGTAACAGTAGCGAACCACCGCACGCAGAGCGCCGGTGGTGGCGGGCCTCGCAACCGCGAGTGCCCGCCCCGTCCCATACCGATAGCCTCGCTCATAACACTCGAGGCCATCCGACGGTGCCAGAACGCCGTCGGCGCCAATGAGCCGCTGCAGATCGCTGACAGCGTTCACATGGCTCCGGCGTGTGCAACACCGGCCGCAGTCATCTTGAAGATGCCCTGCGCATTGTTGCTGTCAAACGCGAGATCGAGTCGCCTGCTCCCCGTGGCCGGGTCGGACACGAAGTCACGCTGAATGAACTCGTAGAACGAACCTGGAACCTGGTGCTGCATCACCGAACCATCGTCTCGCAAAAACTCGCGCACGACCATGTCAGCACGGAACGCGGTCTGGCGAACACGGCCGGACCTGGAAGACTCGATGGTGGGCTTGAGCGCCCGTCCCGTCTGGCGCTGTTCCGCAACGAGCGCATCAATCGATGCCACACGGTCCGTGGCATGATTGAACGCGTTGCCTTCCGTGGCAATCCAGGCCATCTCAGCCGACTCGGCCAACAGAATCTGGTAGTCGGTCCAGGCGGGAGTCGCGTGTTGGCGCCGGAAGCACCCCAGTAAGCTGCGGATCAGACGAGTTGCCGTCGCTGTGTCCAACCAACGCTGCTTCTGCAACAACTCCAGGGCCCGGACATCCGCTGCAGTCAGAGGATCCACCGACGAGGCAGTCACGCGGCGAACCGACTCGAGGAAGGCCGGCGAGAACCGCTCCGGATGCAACTCACTGACAAAGAACTGCGGCAACACTTCCGGATGGTCTTCATGAGTGTAGGCCCGGCCGGTCATGCCGAGACGACCCAGCGGATAGACATCATTCATGCGGTAACCCAGGGGCAGCAGCACTCGCGTGATGGCCGCTTCACCCGCAGGCAAACTTCCCATTCCCTCGAGCGCGACAGTCCGCAACGCGCCATGGTCAAACACAACCTCCCGCCCGCTCGCCAGACAATCACTCACGTAGGCGCGCCCGGTGGGAACGCGCTCCACGAGATCGCCAAACAAAGCGACATTCAGTGCCAGGGAAATGAGCGCCCGGGAGGCCACACCTTCTTCAGTGCCAGCCAGCGTTCGAGGCAGATGCAAAGCTCGCAGAGAGCGTTCCAGCGTGGCGGAATCGACAATCGTTGAGAGCAGGCGGGTCAATTGAGCTTGTAGAGCTTTCGGCATGATATTACATAAATTTTGGCGCGGAATGCGGCGCAGGAGCATTTTGGGGGCGCGCAGACAGGCCTCAAGCGATAAGATCACATCAACTCATTACATTTTGGAATGATCTTTCATGATCCGCGGCAGACGCCCCCGCACCAGCCTTCTCGGGCTACAGGCCTTTGAGGCCGTCGCCCGGCTCGGGGGAGTCTCCCGGGCAGCCACCGAATTGCACCTGACCCAGAGCGCGGTGAGTCGCCAGGTACTGGCCCTGGAAGAGCAACTCGGCGTGCAATTATTCCGGCGCGTCAAAAAGCGGCTGTTGCTGTCGGAAGCGGGAGCCGCCTACCTGCACGATGTCCGCGGTGGGCTTACCGCCCTGAGTGACGCTACCGATGCGCTCCTGGCAACGCGCGGTCGCGGCGGGACGCTGAAGATCGCAACCCTGCCGACCTTCGGCGCGAAGTGGCTGGTGCCGCGCCTGGGGCGATTCCTGGAGACTACGCCCCACACCACAATCGAGTTGATCACGCGGCTCGCGCCCTTCGACTTCACAATCGAGCAGTTGGACGGTGCCATTCACTTTGGCGGCCCGGACTGGCCGGGCGCGGCGGCTCACTTTCTCAAACAGGAACGGATGACGGCGGTCGCCACACCTTCCCTGGCCGCGCGCTGCCGAACGCCAGCGGAGGTCCTGAAGGTACCGCTTTTACAGATCACATCGCGGGCGTTTTCGTGGCGTGAATGGCTCGATGCCAACAACCTGGCGGGTGCGGCATTCGCTCCCAGCCTGCAGGTTGAGACATTTGCCATGGGAATCGAAGCTGTCCTGGCCGGCCTGTGTGTTGGAATCCTGCCGACCCTGTTTGTGGAGAATGAGCTCGCCGCCGGCACCCTGGTCGCAATCGGGCCGGCGGTGGAAAGCCGCTCCGCCTACTACTTCGTCTACCCGCAACACAAGGAGGAATATTACCCCTTGCGCCGGTTCGCCGACTGGCTGGCAACCGAGATCACGCCGCCCGGGGATACGCGGCGTAGCGCTGAACCATCTTCTCCAACGGCACCGGTTTGATCTTGCTCGCCTGGCCCGCCGACCAGAACGCCACGAACCGATCCTTACAGATACCACGCGCGGCCAGCGTCGCTTCCTTGAACAACTTGCGCGGATCGAACTCCGCGCGATCCTGGGCCATCAGGCGACGGATTGCACCCGTCATGGCGATCCGGATGTCAGTATCGATGTTGACTTTGCGGACGCCGTTCCTGATTCCTTCCTGGATCTGCGCCACCGGAACTCCATAGGTCTCTTTCAGCTCGCCGCCGTACTCGCGGATCGTAGCCAGCCATTCCTGCGGGACCGACGAGGATCCATGCATGACCAGGTGAGTGTTTGGCACAGCCTGGTGGATCGCCTTGATACGATCGATCGCGAGCACTTCGCGCGTCGGCTGGCGCGAGAACTTGTAGGCGCCATGCGAAGTACCGATGGCAATAGCCAGGGCGTCCACGCCGGTCTTGCTGACGAAATCCACGCATTGCGCGGGGTCTGTCAGCAACTGGTCGTGCGACAGCTTACCCGCCGCGCCAGAACCGTCTTCCTCGCCCGCCATTCCCGATTCGAGGGAGCCCAGGCAACCCAACTCGCCTTCCACCGACACGCCCACCGCATGTGCGATCTCAACAACCCTGGCTGTGATATCGACGTTGTACTCGTAGGTAGCGGGCGTCTTCATGTCATCCTTCAGGGATCCATCCATCATCACGCTGGTGAAGCCCGATCGGATGGATGCCTGGCACACCGCCAGACTCGCGCCATGGTCCTGGTGCATGACAACCGGAATGTGCGGCCACGTTTCAACGGCAGCCTGGGTGATGTGCCGCAGAAATGCCTCACCCGCGTATTTGCGGGCACCCGCCGATGCCTGGAGGATGACAGGGCTGTCGGTTTCGTCGGCCGCCTGCATGATGGCCTGCACCTGCTCCATGTTGTTTATATTGAAGGCCGGCACACCGTAGCGATGCTCGGCGGCGTGATCGAGCAGTTGGCGCAAAGAGATCATGGCCATCGGATATCCCCCACGATTTTACGGTTGAAGTGGGGTACATCGTCGGTGCAGAACTTCGCCTGCGTCCAGTTAGTTATTCTTTGCGCAGCCATAACCCCGGGCTTATGGCTCAGATCTTCTGCAGCCCGTATTTCCTTATCCTGGCCAGCAGATCCCGATTTGTGGGCAACGTCGCGCGGAGGCTCTCGCCGTGACGCGCGACTTCCGCCATTTTCTCGCGCGCCCGGGTCCGGTCCGCGTCGTTCAGCAACCACGGCGTCGGCTCAGGCTCAAACCCCATCCCATACAACACGTACTGAAAGCTGGCCGCGGAGAAGACTTCCTCGCGCTGAGTGAAGTCCTCGTGCCACGGGGAATGCTGGCGCCAGCATTCCGCGATTGTCGATCCCTGCCGGTTGTCGACCCAGAACGGTTCGGAGCGCCTGCTCAAGACATAATGCAACTTGAGAAACTCGACGATGCGTCGCCAGCGATGCTGAAACACCTCGTTGAATGTGCGCGCGGCCTGCGGCAGGCCACTGCGCAATCCCGGCAGCAGCTCCGCAATGGCTTTCGCCGACAGCTCGATCATGACAATCGCCGATGCCTCGAGGGGCTCCAGGAAACCGGCCGACAGGCCCACGGCCACGCAGTTTCCGACCCAGAACTCACGGCGATACCCTGAATTGATATTGATGGCGCGAAAGGCCGGCTCCGCCCCCAGATACGAACGTAACTCGGCGACTGCAGTTTCCTCGGACGCGTAGGCACTCGAATACACGTAGCCAACACCCCGGCGAGTCGTGAGCCCGATGTCCCATATCCAGCCGGCAGATCGGGCAGTCGACAGGGTCACCGAGGCAATCGGCGTGTCTTCGGTTGGATACGGGACCTGAACCGCCAATGCTTTGTCAATAAACAGCGAGTCCTTGCAGGAAATGAAGGGCACACCCAGGTGCTTGCCAATCAACAGCGCGGCAAAACCGCTGCAATCAATAAACAGGTCACCCGGTAACGGCGTACCCGACTTCGTACGCAACTCGCTGACGGCGCCCGCGCCGTCCAGCACCACTTCCACGATTTCATCGAGAACGTGAGTGACGCCCAGCTTGTCGATGCAATGCTTCTGCAGGAAGGGCACGAATTTTCCGGCATCGAGATGGTAGGCATAGTTCGCCAGGCCCGCGAACTCGGGTGTTGTGATCTGCTTCGGTGCCAGCGAGTGATCGCACAAACGGGTCTGGAAGCACAGGCCCGAGGCGAAGCTCGGGTTGCGCGGTCCTTCCAACCAGTAGGGCGCGAGATTGCGCTCGATGTAATCAACAGGGAGCGTGAACGGATGGTAGTAAGAGTCCCCGCTGCTTCCGTCCACCCAGCCAACAAACTTGGAGCCCTGTTTGAACGACGCGTCGCACTCTCGCAGGAAATCGGTTTCCGACACTCCGATTTGCTTCAACGTGGAGCGGATCGTAGGCCACGTTCCCTCACCCACTCCGATTGGCGGTTGCGTGCGGGACTCGATCAGCGTGACGGATACCCCATTGGGGCCGCGCATTGGAAAGCGTGCGGCCAGCACGCCGGCGGTGATCCAACCGGCGGTGCCACCACCAACAACAACTAGCCTGCGGATAGGGTCAGCGGGCGACACCGCTGATCAACCGGTTCTTGCGGGCGACGAGCTGGGACACCTGGGCCAGGGAAGCCATCTGAAAATACAGCCACTCGAGGTATTTGCGGTCGCGCAGCCCCATGAGCTGCGCGGCGGTCAGCTTGTCGAGCGCGGCCGTGGCAATCCAGTAAAGGCCCTGCAGAGTCTTCTCCGAGCGATCCACAAACTCGACTTTGATCTGCACGGTCTCGAGCAACCCGAGCTCGGCCAGCCGGCTGGTGAACGCATAGGCCTCCGTCGAGCCGCTCACCAGCGCCTGCAATATGGAAGCCCGGTCCTCGAGATATTTCGTCGCCTTGCCATCCGCGGAGAACAGTCGCTCGGTGCCCTCCGGCTGAACCTGTGCGCTGTCCAGGTCGATGGCCAGGTCGAGCGAGGCCGGTTCACCCGCGGCGGCGGCCCGGGGAATCAGTGAAAATGGCTGGCGCTGAATCTGCAGCGGCACATAGTCAACATCCCAGCGACCCTGGGTGAAGAACAGGTTTTCTTTCAGCTCGAAGCCCAGCAGCGCCACCGGCTCGAAGCGGCCCGACTCCTGGCTCTTGAGAAAAAAGATGGGATAGTGGGCGAGCAGCCGCGGAAACTCGCGGGGTATCACGCTCACGGCATTCATTTCCGCGATCTCGCGCGTCGGCTGGGGCGACACCCGCAAATCCAGGTGCACCTGGCTGTTGACAATGGTCAGATTGGTCATGGTCCGCCCATTATAACGCCCGCCGCGAGGTACACTACCTTCATGGTTGCGGAGCTAAAGACGGCCGAAGAGTGGCGCGATGTCGACCGCGAGCTGTTCGAGACGACCATCCGGCCACGCGGCCGCCCCGCGGTGCTGCGGGGACTCGTGCAGAGCTGGCCGGCATCCCAGGCGGGACGCAACTCACCCCAGGCGCTGATCGAGTATCTGCGAACGTTCTACGCCGGCCAGCCGGCGCCGCTGTTTGAGGGGCCCCCGGACATCCACGGGCGATTTTTCTACAACGCGACCCTGGACGGCTTCAATTTCGAGTCGCGGCGCGCTCCACTCACGGACCTGTTTGATCGGCTGATTCGTGAATTGGGTAACGGCCACGCGCCGGCCATGTACGCCGGCTCGGTGTCGCTGCCAATCTACTTTCCGGGATTTGCGGCTACCAATCATCTGCGCGAGCTGATCAAGGTCGAGTCGGTGCTCGAATCCATCTGGATCGGCAATCGCACCTGCATTGCGGCGCATTTCGACAACACCGAGAACATCGCCTGTGTCGTGGCCGGCACGCGTCGCTTTACGATGTTCCCGCCCGATCAGATCGGCAACCTCTACGTGGGCCCTCTCGACCTGACACCGGCGGGCCAACCTGTCAGCCTCGTGGACATTCGTAATCCGGACCTCACGCAATTCCCACGGTTTGCCGCGGCACGCGCGGCCGCTGAAGTGGCCGAGCTCGGTCCCGGGGATGCGGTGTATGTGCCGGCTCTCTGGTGGCACCACGTCGAGGCGCTCGACGACTTCAATGTACTCGTCAACTACTGGTGGCGGGACGTCCCTGAATTCTTCGACTCGCCCTCTACGAGCCTGTTGCATTGCCTGCTGACGATCAAGAGCCTGCCAGCCGAGCAGCGGGTGCGCTGGAAAGCGGTGTTTGACTACCTGATCTTTCAGACCGAAGCGCCGGCCCTGGAGCATCTGCCACCGGAAGTCCGTGGCCTGTTTGGTGAGCTGACCGGACCCAAAGCCGAGCGCATCCGAGCGATGTTGATCAAGAGCCTTTCACGCGGCCGGTAAGGAAGCCGCGGTGAGCCCGGTCGCTGCCCAAAGTGCAGCTTGCGGACCCACCGCGGCGGGGGAAGCTACAGAGCCATTCGGACGCCCAACTGATACCGGGCAAATCCTTCGGAGGCCGAGTAGAACTGCTCGTTGTAACGACCGTACTGCAACAGATTGGCGCCTGTCAGGTTGATTGCATCGAAGAACACTGACACGTGCCTGTTGACATCGTAGCTCGCGCTCATGTCCAACTGGCCGTACGCCTTCGTGTAGATCGGCTCGTTGGACTGCTGCAACTGCGACAACGCCGAGAGGAAGTCACTGCGATGACTCCAGGCCACGCGCGCCTGGAAGCCCCATTTCTCGAAGAAGCCCACCACGTTGTAGGACTTGCTCAGCCCAGGCAACGCAAATTGCGAGCCGATGACCAGCGGGTTCCATTGCGCGCCACCCTGCGGGAGCGAGTAGTTCGCCTGGACACCGAAGCCGGTCTCGCCGAACAGATGCTGCACCGAGAACTCCCAGCCGTGGATCTGGGTCCGGTTGGCGTTCGAGGGCTTGGTCACGTCCCAGATCACCAGCGGATCCCCCGGTTGGCCGTTGAAGGTCAACTGGCCGGGATTGTCCACTAACATCTGCGCGAACACGCTTTGCGCGGTCACCGCCTGGCCCGCCGCAATCAGCTCCTGCGTCGCCTTGGTCGCAAACGCACCCGCGTTCGGATCGGTTATTCCAAACAGCGGACCCTGCGTCGTGGTCTGCGTCAGGAAGTTGGTTACCTGCTTGGTGAACCAGTTGACGGCCACATAGCTGCCCTTGGAGTAGTACCACTCGGCCGCGAGATCGAAGTTGTTCGACTCGTACGGCAGCAATGCGGGGTTGCCTGCCGTGGCCGTCCGTGAGGCGGGCTTCGGCGTGGAGGTCACCGAAGTGGTTCCGATCATGGAGTTCAGATCCGAACGGGCGATCGTCTTGCTGTAGGAAGCCCGCAGCAACACATCCGGCCGCACCTGCAGGCTCGTGTCGAGACTCGGCAGGAACTCGCTGTAGGATGCATGCACGTCGCTGTACGTCGCGTCGCTCGCGTAGTTCGTAAAGAACTCGGTGGGATTCGCCCAGGTGACGGAGGTCGGGACCTTCTGCAGGCTCGCCGCGTTGATGTCGCTCTTCTCATAACGCAACCCGGCGAGGGCCCTGAAGCGCATGCCGTCAAAGTCCGTATCGAAGTCCATCTGCACAAACGGCGCCGGCGTGACCTCGCGGATGTGATCGTCGTTGTTGGGCGACGAGTTCTGCTTGAAGGTGTACGCCGGGAAGTTGCCGTCGGTGGGCAAACCGCCGGGCTGCGTTACGCGAATCGCGTCCGCCAGGCTGTAACTGAAGAAATACGGCACCGCGATTCCGCAATTGCCGCCCGAGATCCCCTTCAGGATCGAGCAGCTCGAGACCTTGGTGAACACGCTCGCCGGGAAGATCGCATTGTTGACGTACGCCGGGTTGTAGTAACCCCAGGCGAAGTTGCCGCTGTTGTAGGCCTTCGCATCCGTGGTCATGCGCTTGAAGTCGACGCCGACCTTGATGCTCTTCAGACCGTTGTCCGAGCTGTTTTTGAAGGTCACATCCAGGCGGCCTTCATCGACCACGTTGCGGAACTGGTTGTTGTTCGACTGCCCGAACAACGGCGTGATGGTGCTCGTGTCGAGATTGCTCAGGTTGTGCGGATCCTGGTAGGTCCACGAGGTAATCGGGATCGTGGTACTGCCCAGGCTGAAGAACTTGTTGAGCGCGATGCCCGGGTTCTGGCCGATGATGCCGAAATTGTTGTTACCGAAAGCACCGCCGCCGGAATCGGCCGTCGAATGATGCGCATCGAATCCAACCGCAATACTGTCACTGGGATTCCACTGCACATTGAAGCCCACCGAGCCGTTCTGGTTGATGAACTCGTCGGAGGCTGTGAAATACGACAGGTCGCTGCCCGTATCCACGAGGTTGGTCACGGTACCGTGCGAAT
>Ga0307510_10002363_pt1 | contig 21357 bp, 11 predicted proteins | sample 12_EM_MG_FD_207224 | JGI IMG/M metagenome (GOLD analysis project Ga0307510, IMG submission 207224) | Populus trichocarpa ectomycorrhiza microbial communities from riparian zone in the Pacific Northwest, United States - 12_EM | ecosystem: Host-associated > Plants > Roots > Unclassified | place... | reverse complement strand
TTTGATTTTTATGATAATATGTATTTTTGTGCTTTAATGCAAGTTTTGAATGTATTTATCATACTTGTTTGCCTAAACTAATCAATAAGTCATTTTACACTTCTTGTGTGATTGTTCTTATATGCTTGCGTTTCATGCATCATTTTATTTATTTGTTTGTTTGTTTGTTTTATTCAACTAGATTGGATGTGGATTGATGCCTATACATACATTACACACCACTTTCTTATCACACACAATTGCTTTAGGTTAGCATGGAAAATTAGCGTTGCTCTGATGGTCATTAATATGAGAAACACTCATAAACCACCAAATTTTTATGGACAATCTGTTTGGTAGTGATTGGCTTCACCTCGATCTATACTTTTTACGCCTAATAGGCTCAGTTCAGCCTATTAAGACCTGTTAACCGAGTAGTTAGTTAGCCTACCCTTATATGTAATGGCTATAACCTTCTTTTAGGATGTATCCCTGTAATATCACTATATAAGCATGATGTGCTTGAAATGTTAACATGGTGACAAGATCTAGCATAGAATAACTTTAACATATTTCTAAATACAAACAAAAATTATAAGGGAGGAGAGGAACAAATATAAAATACAACTTGAAAGCTTAGTTTTTCTTGAAAGCCCATGTCAAACCAAACTATGAGAGATTAAGAGAGAGCTCATGCTAAGAAAAATCACTAATATAAGATTAAACCCTTTTAAAATAAAACAACTCGATTAATTGGTTTACTTGGACAAACTCTTCAATCCAAACAATTAAAGACCTTAGTGTATTAGAATAACTATATCATAACTCATTATGACAATGCCATCCTTTTACTTTGTTATATTGGTTAAAGCAAAATAATCTTTAACGACTCTCCCACCATGTCCTCTCAAATATTCTTATCATGAGAGAGTCTTGAATGTTTATCCAATAGATTGAGGCGTGTCCCTCACTAATCTAAATGCTTCTATTTCATTAGAGGTTCTTGTTACCATGACATAGAATCCAACCCAAGTTGTTCTTGGCCATCTATTTGATGTCACCTTGAGAATAAAAGCAATTAAAAGATGAATCATATAAGTTCAATGAAATTGAGGAAAACCTTAGTATCATTAAAATAGTAAACTTGGATAACCTTGTTTAAGTTATTTAAATGCGCCTATCATTAAAGTTTGTTGTTTTTAAAATATTTAAGTTTCTTAAATATAAGTAGAATCCAAAAGTATATAAAAAAATCCATGCTAGAAGATGGATTTTAATTGGGAAGTCTTAAACATCTGGTCATCTCAAGTATCATTGAGTTTTATAGTATCATCAAATTTTTAAGTATCATCACCTAGGATTGACATGCACCTTCTACTTAGCATGGTTCACCAAAACTTTTTGAATACTAAACACATTGCTCCATTACTTGACAAATCCTACATAATAACCGGTGAGGTGTGAAGTATAAAGTTCAAAAAATGGTAAATTGATGTCATATTGCATTTACAGAAGGAAATGGTGCACACCTTATCATTACTAACCTATCATTAACACAATAGATGACCAACCAAGATGATAAAAATAACATATAATGAATGTTACCAAATATATATTTTTTCTTAAGAAATTGATGAGAAAATGAAAGGAGTGTTGCATTTTCAATTCATTTTTGTAATTGAACTTTGCAAATAAAATCATTATTATGTTCAGTTATTTTTTTAAAAAAAAAAATTGATTTGTTTTTCGTCAACCATACCTTTTAATTAAGTACATATTTTTCTGTCTTATTTTTGTTTTAAAATCAAGAGATGTTCAATTAAAAGTAACATGACAAATTCATTCAAAATTGGTCAAACTTGAAGATATGTCTTACTGATGCTAGGGGAAAATACCTCTTCTTGAATCCTAAAATCTCATTTTTCATTCCCAATAAACATTAAAAACAAAGTCTTGTCTATAATTCCCTTTTGAACCACCAAAGTATCCTTTATATTCCCAATAACCTTCAAAAAAGGAAATCTTACTTGGAATTATATAATCATATCCAAAATAGTCAAATGATTTGATACTTTAATAAAAATGAAATGTGTGCATTCGATTCATGGATTGCCTCATCCCACCACTTCTTTTCTAAGGTTAATCTCACGGTTTCTTGATTAACGATGATTTTTTAATAAGACTAAGATTTATTAATATGGGCATATTTGAATTTGAGTTAAGGAAGTCCATCTTTGATTTATCATTCACAAACAAAAATAGATCCCTTGCCACCCTCCTTTGAGCCTCAAATATTTCTTGGATAATAATCTAGACTAGGATCACCCTTCATATTAGAGACATTATTTGAAAGTTTTTCCCTAGATGAAAAGAAATAAGAAGAATACGAAAGGAAAGAAAAGTGTTACAAAAAGGAGTAAGAAAATGATGGAAGGAAAAAAATAAAAAGCTCTCTAAAATATCTCTGATAATGATGCAAAAAGGATAAAATGTCAATAGCCAAACACGATTTGTGGTTTGAAAAATTAAAGTGAGATCAATAATCAAAATGATAAAATTAAAGTGACAAGCCTAAAAGATCTTCATAATGAATAAATAATTCTATGTCTTTAAATCCTTAAACACCTTTTGAACCTTATATATCATATTCTTTCATAGACATGAACCTTAGTCTAAATTACATGCTTTTAAAAATTCTTTCTAATAAAAGATAATTTATTTATATTAATAAGTTTTAGCCTCTAAAAAGGAACATTATGCTTTTCAAGCAATATCATGACTTGTTTACGTGTTGTATATTATTTTTATGACATTGAATCGTGGGTTTTTATACATAACACGAAACAAGATGCTTTTTTTTCAAAACAAAAACTTTCATTTCTAAATTAGCCTTCCACTGTTGGAGAATCAATTTAAGCCATTTTTAAAAAAAATAGGTAAAATTTTAGGGTAATTATTCTTTTTTTCAAAATAGCCTTCCACTATCAATTTTTTGTTCATTCTATGTCATTAATCACTTCATCCTTCAAGAAAACTTTGTAAAGGTTTTTGGGGAAATCAATCACCATGTGTAAATAGCTAACCATCTTTGTACATAAAGAATCCACATGTTATTATCTGTTAGATGACTCAATTTGGATGAGTTTTAGTAAGTGACTAGCTACTTGACCCGCGCTTCGCCGTGGGTCAGATATTTTTTATCCAATAGAAACAATTGTATGCACAAGCTTTTTTGACATGTTCTTATAGTTAAAAGAATTCTAAGTGAAAATAAAAAAAAAATATGCATACATGTAATCAAATAAATCGAGAACTATATGTGTTAATAAATGAGAAAAAAAAATCATAAACGATAACTAAAAATAAAACTGGAAAAATTGAGAGATAGGTGTAGATCAAGATATTTAATCTTATAAGACAAGACATTTACCCAGTTGTGTTTGTTAAATTCGTTTATTAAAATAATTTTTTATTCAATCAAACAATAATAGAAATAGACACATACATTAAATTGATTGAATAAAATAAAAGTGAAAGAAAATATGATGCAAAGCTGCTCATATCAGAAATATTATCTAAAAATAAAAATAATTTTTTTATTAATCAAACAATAATAGAAATAGACACACACATTAAATTGATTGAATAAAATAAAAGAAAAAAAATATTATGTAAGGGTGCACAAATAAGAAATATTTTCTGAAAATAATTTTTTTTATATTAAAAAATAAAGTTCATCTATACAAAAGATTAAAAAAATTATAGATAAATCAGAAAAAACTTAAATTAAATGCATAACAAAAAAAAAAGCAATCGTCATTTAAAAAAGGCTCTATAAAAAAAATAAAAGAAAGAAGGGGCAGTAATATAAATATAAATAAAAAATAATTTAAAAAACATAAGAAAAACATTAATTTTAAAAAAATAGAAAAAAGATAATTAAAAAAAACAAAAGAAAAGGCCAAGCATTGTTAGACCTAGAAAGCCAAGCCAGCCCGTCTGGCCTATTTCGTTAAGACTTGTTCGGCTGGGCCCTTTTTTTCTTTGCATTGTCGTCCACCCCAGATTTTTTTGAAAAAAAAAATAGATAACACATCATCTGTATTGTCCATTTTTTGACCACTATGATGGCCGAAAAAACAGGTTGATAGCTTTTTAGACCCAAAAAATTGAATTTTCAATTCATTATTTTTACCCAAAACACCTAGAAACCATCATAAGCAACTTGATAAACTTATTTTTGGCCTAAAAAAACAAAAAACCATCATAAAACTCGAAATCAACCCGAAATCAAAAATCTTATTAAAATCAGATCTATTTTTCTTGGCAATTTCAAGATAAACAAACCTTTAATGTAAGCTCCCCTAATCAAAAGAAGCAATTTGACACCAACTTCAACCTTTTTGGTATCCGTAATCGATGTAAATGAAGATTTTCCCTCTCTAGCGTTGGATTATAGTGACTTTCTCTCACCTCTCTTATGCCAGGAGCCAAAAAAATAAAGAAATTAAAGTTTGGGACCAAAATTATTTTTTCCCTATATTTTTGGAAACTAAAAGGACCCAATATCAATAAGTTGTAAAGTATAAGGACTAAAATAAACATTTTACCTAAACTTTTTATTGACACTCATTCCCGTGTTTTTTAGTTTGGTCCCCCGTGTTTCAATCACACCTCTCCCAATAAATTAGTTTATAATTTGATCCAATAAGGATCAAATTAAAAAAGAACAAAAAAAATTAGCACAGTAAACCATCCATCGACAATGTCATGTGAAAGTATCCACAATGTATTTTGCACAATGAATCCCTTGCACCATTTAGTTTTTTAGTTAATAGTTAATAAAGGTACATGATATATAAAACAAATTTGGTGAGAAGGAGGAACTGAAGGAGCAGTGCTTTAAAAAAAATTACACTGGCATTGCACATCAACGACATAATTTGAATATACAAAGATGCCATTTGGCTGTAGAAATAACAATAAGAATACGGATATACAATTTAATTTCTTTTGCTACTTAACTAACATTTCGTATACAAGAAATCTCATTCTTAATGGCCAGTTTCCCTTGAAAAGTAATGCTGTAACTTTGAACATGCTTCAGGCCAGAATATAAAAAAAAAATAGTAGCTCTAATCTGTTAGACTTCTGCAGCACAGAAAGAATCAATAACCTAGTACTTATCCTTTATTATATGTTCCCTTCCAGTCTAATTCTGTTCCACATAAACTGATATAGTATTTGCTGCATTTTCTTCGTGAAAATTGTCTTGCTCTTCGGTTTCTAACTCTTCCTTTCTTTCTACCAACTTGGTCTTCCATCTGATTCCAACTGCCTCTGCCTGATCTGCAAAGAGAAGTTTCGATATAGGTGAACTGCAGATATCTTTATAAGTTTCATAACTAGCAGCACAAGTATTTCCTCCTTCCAATATTGTTGACAGAGGATGCAAAACAGAGAATGCATCATTACTTCTCTCCAGGGTTTCTTTCACAACTAGAAAATCAGCGACCAATTTTAATTTACTGAATTGCACGAAAACTGCAGTTTCATCCAGACGACATATTGATGTAACAGATGTTGGGCCAAATACTTTGGAGATGCGATCTTTTATCACAGCTGTCTTGAGTTTAGATGGAAATCCCCAGATTAAAACAATGTTCTCAAACAGAATCCCTGTCTGCGACTTCTTTAGGTCTCTGCATCTCAAAGACTCTGCAGTTCTATGTCCGGTGCTTAAATCAATAATGTCTCCATTAATCCAACTGAGATATAGAAGGTTAGCATGCTTCTGGAGCCTCTCATTACAAGCCAAATTCTCAGATGGCGAATAAAGTTTAAAATCAATGCCTAGAAGATTGCAAGCCTGGGCAAAGACACACCCAGTCATGAATGCATCATATCCAGCTTCATGTTTGACTCCAGAAATCCAGCTGGAAGACCTGAAAATAGATATTCAATCTTGGTTAAAAGAGCAGCTTCTCCTCAGTTATAAGCACAAAAACAAAGAGCAGAGCAGTCAATTCATTCTTTTTCCATGTGAGATGCAAGACACAATTACTTGTGTTAACTTTTACTAGAACGTGATTTTGACTTGAAGACAAAACAGGCACCAAGTAGATGCATAAGTACATTGATCCCATAGAATAGACATTTTTGAAAGTTATCTTTCTAACAAGACAAAATCCCGTCGCAAAGTGATTCTGGCACTTACATACTAGAAATGGCAGGTGTTCATATCATGGGTTGGTAGGGGGATGATACCTTGTGCTTTTAACACCAAATTATCAAGTACTATAAACTCAATGGGGTTTTATTTTTGAATCGCTTCACTTAACATACATGAAAGACACTTCTTTTGTATGAGACAATATACATTTACAGAGTTCAAAAGTAAAAAGGGGAGGCAGCTTTTGCAACAAAATGAATCATGCAAGATCATTTTATAATTTACAGATAAAAAAAAAAGATAGAAAGAGAGAGATAGATAGAAAAAGACCTTGTATCATCCACTTGAACCTCCACTTTAACAGATGAGCTAAAAGTCAGATTACAACTTTCATTCGAAGCAAAAGCAATTTGTGGACAAAGTGATAAAAAGGCCGAGGAGAGTGATGTCTTTGATTTCTTCATCCTTTGCTTGAGTATATTGTTAGTATTCAAGAGTATTTTAGTGTCAATGATGTATGGAAAACATTTGTTAACAGAGTAGACAAATTCTTCAGCTTCCAACGGAAGAGGACCCAAGAATTTGCTGTGTATATGTGCTAAATCTGCATCACATAAAGCATCTTAATTAATACTGAATCAAGATGACACCATCTTGAAATGCACAACCAATATTCATACCCAAGAAGCAATTGTGACCGACAATCAACTTCTTTTCAGAGGAAAGGAGGTCAATAACATGTCGAAACCCAATTGCAGCTTTGATCTTCATCTCTGCTTGTCTACGATAGTCATCCATTACTTCTTTCTGGAAAAAAAAAAAAAAAGAGGCTAAGCACTGAATTGTTGAGAGGGTTCAAGTGATGGCACTAAAGATACAGATTTCATATTGGTATTTTTATTTTGGCAATCTCCCTAACCAGTTGCAGCAGCAACGTGCTAACATATATGGTGGGCATTCTCTGTGCATAAGTACTTTTTTTCCCTTCTCTTACTTGGCATTTGTATCAGCTTGTGCTCCTTTCATCCATCAAAATTATTACTCAAAAACAACAGCCAATGTAAACTCAAAAACATTAAGACCTCAAGCAATGGCAGAACCACATTTGGACTACAAAGTAAAGATTAAAACTATTTTATCCAAAATCAAATATCAAATAATCTTCTAGGCAAGAGCAACTTTAGAAAACTCAAAATTCACATGAGTGATCTCATCAACCGATCTTTCTCGAAGTGATAGAATGTACTTTACCTTAAGCAAGTCCCTATCACTCTCTGAGTCCGTATACACAACTAGCTGCTGGGAACAAGAACTTTCACCTTCAACACGAACAGAAGCAAGATCTTTAAAATGCTTCTTTGTGACCTACATGTTTTGATTTTCATCAGTTACCATGCTTCAGTCCTCACCTAGTGTAGTATAGAACCATTATTCAAAAAGAAATAGTGGTATCAAAAGGATAACAGAGAATTTTTCTGCCCTAAGGGGAATAAAGAGCTTAGACTTCTACAGGGTAAAACATAAAACCCACATAAGGAACAAGCAATTAACAGCGTAAGAGATGAGAAAGGTGCATAAGAGATGAGAAAGATGCATTAGAATCATCAACAAATTATTGCAGGTACATGCTGCTTATGTACTTAGCATAGTCAACAACATAGTTCCTCCAGTTCAATAGGTAAAAGCACCTTTAAGCGTGACAGACATCTGCAACTGAAATTAAGAGAAGATAGAGCAAACTTACCGATTGAATCAACCTAAGCTGACGGGAAGTGAACCCATTCAGAGAAAGAGCTGGACGCATCTTGTAAAAAATGTTCTGAAATTGTTGATTCGAGTCATTTAAAAATGACCCTTCCAACTGAGACCCCCCGCTAGTATCTTTCAACAACCCATCACGCCATTCTCTCAACCTATTCTTCATTCTTTCACTGAACAGGATATCCGTAATGCTGACCAATGGCACATCTCTAGCTTGTTCTGATAACTCATTCTCATATCGCAAATTCAAGAGCCTTAACGCTTCATCTTCTTGCCCTCTAGATAAATAAGACACTCCTGAGATTAACCAGCATGGAAAGTTCCCAAATTTACATACATATACATATGAAGTGCTGGCAAATTAAGCAGCAGAAGAAGAAGAGGAAGAAAGCAATCCATGATAGGAAGTTGCAAAGAAAAACCTTGGCGAATGCAGACATTGAAATCAAAATGATATTTAGCCAAGAAATCTATGGACGTCGTCTGGCAAAGGAACTCATACGAGGAAGAATCAATTGGAACCTCTTGACGCGGAAATATAAAGAAATTATGCCTGCACAACACAACACAACATTCTTCACTTCACTAAACATGGTTATTACAATGTTGCAAATCGAGAAATGTAAATTAAATATCTACTTACGGGTGAGCAATGAAGGAGAGACGAAGAGGGTCCCAACGAAAGGGGCAAACACCCAACTGAACAACAGCAAATTTCTCGGCAGAATCTTTAACTTTAAGGTACTTGACATCGAAGCGGTCAAACTCCAAGGACTCGCGCCATGGAGCGCTTGTGACTCCGGTCATTTCCAAGTCGATGGCCACGAAATCGGCGGCTTTCAGGTGGGTTTTCAGGTCAGCGACTGCGGTCTCGAAGTTTGATTGGGTCACGTGCTTTAGAGGGAACGAAGAGGAGAAGGTGCAGTAGTACGCACGTGAGAGTGCCGTCCTTAGCCATTGATGCTTTCTCATTCTCATTGTTTGGTTTGGTTTGCTTGGTCTGTGGAGGTCACAAGGGTTTTTGTTTTTCAAGGGTTTAAGTGTGGATAGTGGTGTGGAGGAGAAACAAAACATGAATCAATTGTTAGAACTAACCCTAATATCATATTTACATATTAAAAAAATTTCTATTAAAAAAAATCATCAAAAATATTTTTGTATCTATAAAACCCTAATATCATATTTACATATCAAAAGGATCCAAAATCTAGCTCTCACTTGACACTTTCAATCCATTTGACTTTTTTGGTATAAGAAATCTTGTTTTAGAGCCTTGTAGATTCAAAAAAAAAAAATCGTCTTTGATTTGGATAATTTTTTGAATCATATTCATCTTTACAATATTTACATTGTATTACAATTGTACTATATTATATCACATTGCATAATTCTATAAGTTGATTATCAAATATAATTCATATATATATATATATATATATATAAAGTGTTTAATGGCGCGCTTTACACAGAGTACACATGAACATCATACAGATACTGGAATCATTTCCCGGCTGAATTCTTTAGTGCAAAATAGCATCTCGCTTTCTATGGAACTTTTCCGAGTCATATTTAGCACTAAAAATGGTGTAGTGTGGTGTTGGCCAAACCACCAGCCTTGTTGGGTTACTGCATTTTTCACTGCAACAGTGAGTTGATTAAGGAATCAATGACAACGACAGCTAAGATCATGAAGGATATGTAACACGCAACTTGCACCATCTTTTGGCTTTTGCACACAGCATAGGTTGGAGATAGTTACAATATTACTTCTGTAAGGGCCACAAGCTTCCTTATAATACATGTTACGTATGAATTGTTTCAAGTAACACAAGAAGCTGGTTAATGTAAACAAACCGCTGCTGTGCCTCCTGGTCAAACTGGATTAGTTTGCGTTCTTAGTGGAGCTTCTCAAGCATTTCTCAAATTGCATCTCCTGGTGAGGTATTTCTGAAGTCTGAAGCAATAAACCCTCTGTATCAAGGTGGACTTTCACTGCCGTGGTGGACCGACCATTCAAACACCAAGGACATCCTGTCAGGCAGGTAAAAGATAAATCAACAAAATCATATAAGAATTATCTGTCCCTAAATTATGCATATTTTTTCCCCTTATAAAGGTGCATTCCAATTCAAGCTGAATGGGACTTGTGGTTTAGCAATCATTATCAAACTTGAATCGAATGATTTCCGCATTCAATATGCCAAGGCAGTGACATCATAATCCTACCGAACCAGGAATGACATGCTTTGTGGACATGATCAGAAAGGGCTTATTGTTGAAGGATAAATGCCAGCAATGCAGCTAAATTACTTACCAGATCTCCATATTTCCAAAGTTCATTGTGCTTCCAAGAATCAATGATCTGAAATACAACATTAGAAATCATAAAGTGAGGTCCCATGCAGGTTGCTCACTGAAGTGGCCTCACATTGCAATATTTGCATATATTAAAATTTCTTCACAAGGTCCGAATTAGGCGAGCTGCAAAGGCACCGTCCATTGAATGTTTTACAGGATCAGAGGAATAGAAACCACGTTTTGTTACAAAATCAGGTGGCACATATCTGTCAACAGGATCTATACGAAATTCCTGACACAAAAGATTGAAAAACTATTAAGACTTGACCAAAAAGCTTCAAGCCAAAATAAATTCTTTAATGCTATTTGTTGAGTGAGAAGTTGTCCAGGGGGATTAGTGCAGAAGAGTTGAATATTATATTCTAATATCTCCAGATTATAAGAACCTTCCTATCTCTCCTTCTAATTAGAATGCAGACAAAAAAAAAAATCAGACATGATAGCAGATGAGATTGAGCTCTTACAGGATGCCTGAGAAGAAATGCATCCACCCTCTCTTCATTCTCTTCAGGATCTATGGAACAAGTACTGTATACTAAAACTCCACCAGGCTTTACCAATCTGCAAATGCACAGCAAAAATTGTCAAGGAAACACAAGAAATAAGACGTTTGATCAAAAGGAAAAGTCAATGAGTATTGTTTTCAAAAAAAAAAAAAAGTGAATCAAGTATCCAGGATAAGCAACGGAATGTGTTAATAAAATTCTCTCCCAAAACAGATGATGTTATAGTGGTTATTAGAGAGAGAATTCTAATCTCACATGGAAGCCGCATCAAGAAGCTCCTCCTGCAATTTCTTAAGTTCTTCCAAATCCTCCAACCTCCTATTCCATCGCAAGTCCGCTCTCTTTAACAAAAAAGAAAAAAGCTTGCAACAATTATTGTGTATATCTTGTGTTCCGGATTAAGAAATGAATAGAGTAAGGAAAACATCAGATGATAAAAACAAACACTAAACGAAGTCCTTAGTATTATCAAAATTCAATGAAACTAATATTTTTATAAATATTAGTTAATAGACAACTACCTTGGACAGAACACCAAGCCCAGAACATGGAGCATCCAGCAAAACCTTATCAGACTTCAACTGATAACTTTCCTAAAAATTTAAGAAAAGAAAAGGAAAAGGAAAAGGAAACAAAAACCGATCTATAAAGGCTTTTATCTTGATGACATTACAGCTTTTTACAGTATGACAACAACTTACAGCGAAGGTGCGAAGATCAGAAGGGATGGTGGTAATGACACCATCAACTTGGTGCAACTTGGCTGTCTCTTTAACAATTCTCAGCCGGCCTTTGTTTATGTCAATTGCATATAACATGCCTATAATCCATAAGATATTGCCACGCTATATAATATTACTTCACTAGAAAACTGAAGAATTAAAATAATCATCATAGCAGAACAGTTTAGTCGGTTTTTTTTAGCTCAGTCAATAACAATCAGAGAAAAAACACTTGGGCCACCGAGTTAAGGAACTTGATTTTTAGAGAGGAAAGGCTTGGTTCAAGAATTTAATTACAGATTCAAAATGGAAAGTAATTGTCATTAAAAAGAAAAGGCAAACCCATGGGATGGTGATGGTGGTTGACATATTAATTGTAGAAAAAATGTTTTGTAACCGAGAAATTTTTGAGTTGATGGCAAAACACAATCACCTAAAAGATGCAGTCTACTCAGTAAAATTGTGTAAATGCCTGGAGGACTAAATGTTGTTCTAAATCCTTACAATTCTAAATTATCTTCAATGACAGCATTGGAAGTTCAGAAACATAATGTGTTTTTGTGTGAGTGTGTATGTGCACAAGGCTTCCGAGAGAGAGAGAGAGCAAACACACACACAGTCACACACAGGGGCAGACTTGTATGCAAGAGAGGGGGGGTGTAATTGCCCCAATTAATTTTTTTCAAAATATTCACAATAGTCCTTAGTAATTTTGCAAGTTCAAATTTATCCTTCTTTGTTCAGACATTTTCTAATTTAAATGGATTTTTTTTTATGATTGCTTCAATTTTATTCTTAATCTAATAATTTTGTTCAAGTACAAAATTACTTGTTTAGAATAATATTGCTATTACTGACAGAGCTCGATTGGATAGAGTAACAAAAGGAGAGAAGCAATAATGTGGAACCGAAGGACATGTATATCTCACCTACAAGCCAACTGCAATTGGCTTATAATGTAAAAGTAAGGAATAAAAATGCATGCTGATGAGATGAGGCAGTTGCTTTAAGCAATGAGCAGGTGCGAGAAAGATGTGATGTTGAAATGGCATAATAAAGGCTAAAAAGCACCAGAAAAGAAAGCAGTAACTCTTAGAACTAGCATATACGACCTTTCTTGGTTTAAAAATACCTTGGCCATGCATTTGTGATGCCATATAAAGCGTCTTTCCTCCTGGAGCAGCACAACAATCAATGATGCTATCGCCAGGTTGAGGATTAACTACAGAAACTATCAAACCTGCAATAAACTTGTGTCAAAATACTCTACGACATGTTGAGTAAGCCAATATCAGTTGAACCAAAATTAAAAGCCAGGTCAATTCCAATTTTACTCGGCCTGTAGTTGAAAATGCAAGCAGGTTTAAACATGAACTTGACAAACACAGATTCAGTTATCACAGTGGTTGACCTTAGCCTTAATGTGATCATCATATAGTTTAGACATGAGAGCAGGCCTAGAAAGCAGAAAACTACAAATGTTTAGGATGTTTTATCACCGTATCCTACTGCATTCCAACACACAATTTTCATTTTCTTATATATTTTTCTTCTTCTTTTTTTTCATGCAGTGAATACCTAGTTTTTGTTCCAGGGGTAATCAGAAGGTAAGACAAATATCAACCTGCACTCTCATCCTGAACTGCACATAGACCTTGTTTCAGCAATCCAGCTTGAATGACAATCTGAAGCAAGGAAAAGTATCAGTATTCTGTAAAGTGATAGGTGATCTGAAAAGAGAAATGTGTTAACAACCATTAAATGTGTTCACATGTTCATGCACATGTTTGTGTGTTTCTGATAACAGATTGCATTGTTATTGAGTTTTTTACAATTGGAGAACTACAAAATAACAGACATCAAGGTCAAAACCAATTAAGAAAAAACTATTATAAAGGCTTATTATTCATTGATGTAAAAATCAGTTATCTAATGAATATTTAACAATAGCAGCTAGTCTCTCTACATGCATGCCTTGTGTTGGCCATTGAGTGGAGTTGATGTCTGCAACTTGCTACTGGATAGAACAATTTTCACTGTATACCTACTATGAAACAGTCATACCTTTCTGTGTAAATATGACTGAATATCATAACTAATACCTGCAGTCCAGTTTTAACACGGACAAAATGGTCCAAGTGCAAAGAAAGCTCGTGAGGAACCTGGAGTTCAAGTAAAAGATCATTGATGTCAGCATCCCATGACATGTTCCCACATGTGTGCATGTGTGTGTGTGAGAGAGAGAGAGACCATAGTTCCAAACAATTGGGAAAAATGCAACCCCACTAAATAATGCCAATTATCCCATCCCATCCCATCCACTGAGGATCCATGAATAACCTTGATCTTTTCTGCACTAAAGGAAACCCAAAAAAAACCAAAAAGGAAAGAAAGAAATCATCATGCACCTTCAACATATTGAACTGCATCACAAGGTCAGCTCTTGTAACTCCTTTCCCGCTGTTTGCCCTGAGATCAGTATTGGGAAAGAAGCATCTGAGAACCATGCGATTTAATTTATAGAAAGAAAAAAGAAAAAGGTTTAGCTGAAAACCTCAAGCTGAAACTGGGGTTATCGTTGTTCCACATCATCAGCTTAATTGCTTTTTCTTGCCCTAAAAGCTTCGTCCAACGCCTTACCATCCACTGAAACATTATAAAAAATCAAGAAATGGTGAGCATGAATGCCGCATGAATTAATTTATTATGTTTCCAATCTATGAATTACCATACTTCATTTTGTTTAAGAAAATAGAAACTCATACAATAAAATGCATATTTTACTATCGCAACTAAATCAAAGGAGGTCCTTCCCGAGTTAGTAAAAAGTGCACAGGAAGCCTAATAAACCCATTCATCTTGCAGATTCTGTTGCTTTTCATATCAAACAAGAGATGTTGCAAGACAGGCATCTATCCAGATTTTGACACAGCCAAGGGGCAAGGAATTTGTGTACATGAATGAGGTTTATGACCACGATTTTGTTATTGAATTTCAGCTGAAACTGGTGAATTTTCTTGAGTATAAATTAAGGCTTATGCAAGTTTAGTGCATAAATGTCAAGTAGCATACAGAAGCTAACTCAAATTTCTGTTCTGCAAGTAGAGCTAGCTCCTTGAGTTTTTACAGAAATCCACAAACATCTCATGGGCTCAAATTCTTAGGAAAATGTAGATCATCAATGACTGACCAATTGATTTAAGAGGTTTTTTATGTTATGTCAACAATCACAGTGGCAATTTAAATTATCTTACGCTGACAACAAGGAAGGGCAACAGTTGCAATATGCACTCACCACAGGATGAGAATAAAGGGTGGCAAGGGCGCGTGCTTGGGCGCGATCATCACCTTCCAATTTAGGAAGGGGGAGTGAGTTACTTTCCTACATCCAAAATGTTTGTAACACATGATACCCTGATGCTTGCCACTTGATTTAACATATGATAAGATAAGTAACGAATCTTCTTTTCCTTGTCCTGGATTTGTGAATAAAGTGGCAAACCTTAAGCAGCACTAGCTTCCGGAGAATCCCATTGACCATGTTGCCAGCACCGGGCCTGAGGGAAAATTTTGCAAGCCTCACATTCTGCATTCATGACATGCAATATCCAAAAAAAACTCCTCACTAAACAATTTAAATAGACCAGATTATAAAATCCAAATATTGAAACACTAGATGAGAATTTAAGCCAGAATCTGACCTCAGGCCAGACCACTTGAATTAAAACTAGTACGTATGAAGTTCCTCTAAAATGAAGAAAAATTTTGATTGGTTCCTATAAGCCATATAGTTGGCCATGCTGTCATAGGAAATGCAACGTCTACCTATATCATTTTTCCCTTTTCAAAGAACATGAATATAAAATTACCTGGAACAACTAGTTTGCATATGACACTAAGAATCTATTTCCAACTAACACGAGTTTTAAATAAAAGATTGATTAACATGTCCATCCTGAAAATACTTTCAAAATATGAGAGTTACTTCACATCAACATGTGTTTTATCTATTTTAGCAAAAATTCTGATTAACCTCTCCAAAATGATAACATACACCAAAAAGACACCTGACCAAGTAAAAACCGGTTTTATCTACATGACCATAGGAAGATAAGAAAAATCTTGTAAGAAAAGAACTCAAGAGGAAAAAAGCAAAAAGAAAAGCTCTAACAAACTTACCTCATCAACAACAGCATATGATGGCATGTCTAGCTTCACAATCTCATAAAAGCCAATCCGGAGAATCTAAGAAAATGGGAAAAGAAATGTGAGGAAAGACCCAGTCCCAAATTTAAATTATTACATATTTTCCTTAATTGTTTTTTATAAAATGAAACATTGAGTTTATATTCACCAAAAAAACAATCTTATACTTTATCTAAACATCAACAAAATAATTTTGAACACAATTTAATACTAGTTTATGTAATTCTTTCATTTTAAGATAAAATAGGTAGTAATAAATTGATAGCAGGCAAATGCATATACAGCTATTCTGTAAACACCATTGGATACTATGATGGCAGCATAAAGCTTGGATATATTTGTTACACTTCAGACCATGACAGTAAACCATTAGGTAGACAAGTCTGGCTGGTGTTATTAGTGTGATTACTCTCAGTCATTCCTGGTCCACTTTTTGTGAGCTGTGTTCTACACCTTGCACGTTCACAACCTCCTTTAAATGGACTAGACCACACATCTAACTTCCAAAGGTAATCTTACCATCTTGTGTCTACTGATGTACTCAGTCTTACACCTTCCACTCTCATGGCCACTTTTGCATCAACTAGTCCACACATCTTAAACCCAACAGACACGCTTTCATGGACTAGATCATTCATATTAAACACAGAAAAATAAGAAAATAACTTCCTTGTGTATCTCAAAGTGCCAGCTAGCTATTATATTGCATTCCATGCTGCTCTAGTAAAAAATATCACACATAACAAAAAACAAAGTACACAATCCAAAACTACCTGCAAGAGAAGAGGTTCCATGCTCCTGAATGCTTTCTCATCATGGCACAATGATCCGATTAGATAATCAAGATATCTTCTCCAGCGAATGGTGCCTCCAACAATGTCCGTAACCTATGTTTCATAAGTGAATGAATAAAGAAAAGAAAATAGATGAGTTTACTGCAATCAAGTAGGATGCATTCCCTTAATCATAATAGTGACAACTGAATGTATAAACTATACTATGTTTTGAACCCATACACAGGTTTAAAATTCTTCCAAATAATACAGTGAAGGCCTTGAAAACCAGCGAAAATGGAAGCGCACAAAATATTAGTACCAATCTAAGATCACGATCATCCAGGTCCTTGGTTCGGAACCCAAGAGTTCTTTCAACGTATCCCATCTCATTATCACCAGACCCTTTCCCTTTATCATTCAAAAGATCAGCAAATGCACCACCCATCTCTATTCTCATCAACCTCACTGCAGAAACTGTATAAAACATGGGCAAATCCACATAAGTTTCAAAGTACTGAAAAGTAAATGAGTCCTATAGCATACACTATTAAAGCGAGCTAATCTTTCCAGCAACAAAAAGAGTGTGCACGGAGTGACATGTACAAGGCATTAAGTTTCGAGTTAACACAAGAGAGAGAATACCAGCTCGATGAGGCGAAACCTGTAAATTCAACTTCTGGGTTTTGCGCAAGGGACTCTGAGGACTCTGGGTTGCTGTTTAATCATGGGCAAGGAAACAAAACCAAATCCCATTAAGATCACATACACTAATAATGAACTAAAACAGCCTGAAAAAACACAATCTTTCACTTAACATCATAAAATGAAGCTATAAACTAACACAATTTCAGTTTTGCATACAGTTTTCTTTGCAGAAATGTAGCATTCTGTATTGCCGTGCAATGGTATAATTCCCATTTGGTTTTTTTTTTTTTATCAATGAAATTTCATTCATCAAAGAAGAAAAAAAGACTAACACAATAAAGAAACACACCAGGATATATATATATATATATATCGGATAAGGTAAATATTATATAGTGGCATAAGCTTGGTTGAGAATTTCTGAAATTGGGTGCTTAAAAAGAACAAAAAGTTGAAAGCTTTTTTCCTGTATTTTCTTGGCAACCAAAAAGAAAGTGATAGAGAGCTTACCTTTTCTACGGGTGCTAAGAGATGTTTTGGGCTTGTGAATCCTCTTCAATGGCTTAGAAGGACCAACCTTGTGTATTTCTGCAGAGAAAAAAACATGGAGGGCAAGCACTTGTGCCATTGCTATTAACACTTGAGAGTGAGACTTCCTTTTTGCTAAGATATCTAGAAGGAAGCTTTTCTTAGATAGCAGCAAGCCAAACGACAGATCATCTAACTGACAGAGGGTAGGCTTCGAAATAAACGACAGTCGTCATTTTGGGTTCGACAAACTGTTGGGGGGGGGGGGGGGAAGGAACCAAGATACAATCAAGTTAAATTTCTTTTTTGTGAATGTCCCTTTAAATATTTTACAATTTTAGTTTTTATCCTTACTCTTAAGAACTATGTTAGATTTTAATCTAAAAATTGTTTGGGGAAGGAACCAAGATACAATCAAATTAATTTTTATCATTTAATCTAAAAATTAGAAAATATAATAGCAAAAGTCATAAAAAAAAATGTTAGATTTTAACAAAAAAAAAAATGCAATGTGGGTTTGAATGATAACTAAAAATATGCATTTGTGATGAAATTGTTATCTTGCGTTCTTAATTATATATAGATTTTGATTTTTTGTTGGTACAAATATTTTATTTAACATATTATTTATTTTATTATTAAATATATTTGAAGTAATGATTTGATGAATGAATAAATAAACCATAATTTAATTATATTATATTTTCAACAATGAATTATTTTTATGATAATCATATTTTCTTAAATGATTTTAATGAGTGGAGAAATTGTTGCTTTAAGTTAGTTAATAAAAATAATGCTCAATATAAATTAAAGTGAAAATAATAATTTTTATTTAATTTTTCAAACATTTCAAATCTGATCATAATATACATTAATAAGAGTAAAATTATTATTTTTTTATTTTATTTTATTTCATCTTTTATCAATCAAACAAAATATATATTTAAGTTGCTTTGTACATCATTATCAAATATAAACTCATTTTCATCTCATTCCTTTTATCTTAGTTGTTTATGTTTTTTATGTCCCAAAACAACAACAAACATTACCTAAAAATTAGGAGTGATTATTTTCGATTCGATTGTTTTTTTTAAAAAAAGTAACCAAACCAAAAAAATTTTTTTAAAAAAACTCAAACCAAACTGAAACCGGTTCAAACCGACTGGTTTTGGCTCGGTTTTTTCTGGTTTGGCTCGGTTTTTTCGGTTTTGACTCAGTTTTTTTCTAGTTTTTTTTCCGGTTTGGGTTCGGTTCGGTTCGGTTTTTTCTGTTTCAAGCTTATAAAACCGAACCGAACCGACGGTTTTTTAAAAATTTTAATCGGTTTTTTTCACGGTTCGATTTTATTTTATTTTTTTTCCAATTTTCTCAGTTTTTTAATTTTTTTTACTTACACGGTTAAAAACCTTACTTTCTTTTCATGATTTTGAATAGTTTTTGAAAAAAGAATAAAAAAGAGCGCAATGCTTCTCTATCTAAGAAGAGACTTGAACAAAAAAATAATGTTAATTTGCAAAAACAGTCATCAAAGATAAGTAAATAAGCTAATTAAAAAGGTAGGGTAAGGAGTGTTAAAGTTTTCCTTTTCTTCACTATTTCTCTCTTTAAGAGAAAACCCTAGTCATCGCTGCCGGTGAAAGAATCAATGGCGGCAGCCTTTTCACTTCTCTCTCCTCTTCTTTTTCGTTGTAAACAAATCTAGATCCAGTTCCCACATGATTCGAGATCTATTTTTGTTTTTTGTTTGTTTTTACTACATGTGTGAGCTACAATAACCATCCTGTTTTAGAAAGCTCTTGTGCTTGAAGGAATGGCTAACAAGTGCTATGGAGGTCTATTTCCACATCCCAGTAAGGGTTTGTGTTGGTCCCAAAGGCTAGGGGTTAATTGGCTTGTTAAGACTTAAAAATAAATTAATCAAGTTTAAAAATATATTAAAATAATATTTTTTTATTTTCAAAAAATAATTTTTAATAGTAGTTCATTAAAATAATTTTAAAATATAAAAAAATAAATTAAAATTTAAAATTTCATGGCAGATAACTTGCATAACATTGTTAAACAGAGGCACAGACAAACAGGTTATGTACTTCACAATGCCGTATGCGGTGGAAAGATAGCTTTAAACACAAAGGTGCATGTAATAGGCTAGTACTGTGAAAGCAGTGCTTCTGACAAAATTTACCCAACATAACTTTTTTTTAAATCATATAAAAAACTATTAAATGCAAAATTTTTCACATCACGTAAAAATAAACATAATTATTCTTATAACAATATAGTAAATAATTCAGTGATAAAAACTTGGGATTAAAAAGTTTGTTCTCCCTGTAATCTCAAATTCGAGCCCTGTAATTACTAATATGATGGCCACTAGAGACTTACATGGTCATTAACTTCAGGACCCGTGAGATTAGTCGAGTTACGTGTAAATTGGCCCGAATACCAGTGTTAATTAAAAAAAACATTATTATTATTATAGTCAAACCTCACTCAAAATAAGACTAGAATCATAGTTCATAAAGTTAGCCTGATTAACCTTAAATTCATTTTTTAAAAATAAAAATAAATTAACATGTTTTAATTCAAAAAAAATAAAATATCATGAATCAATTCAAATTTTTTATATGATCAGACCAAGTTAATATTGTTTTTTTAAATCCGGAATAATTCAAGCCAAGACAAAGTTTTATAACTAAAATTTTTATTACTAAATAATAATATATAATTATTTTTAAAATATATAAATTGAAAAATAATATATAATAAAAATAAAATAAATTATTTTATATTTTATTATATCTTATCTATTATAAATCAAATAGGATACATCCCTATCACTATCCAGTACAATTTTGTTTTTATTTTTCATTTTGTTTCCACTGTATTATCTTTTCTATGTCGGAAGAGTAATTAAATGCTAAATAATAAAGGTTTGAGTGTGACCAACTAGAACTCTCTCTCTTGTTCACGAGTATTTTTCATGTTACAAGGAATGGACAGATTTAAAAAAGGACTTCCTCAATGTAACTTCAGTCCTGTTCTCATTGTCATTTTATCGAACAGCTTGTAGCTACAAATAGTCTTCTATAAAAATAGTCTATTGAAATCTCAACACTTGAGCTTAATCTCTGTGCTGATGTACTTGCTCCGTTTAGACAGAAAATAGTTTTCGAGACCATATCGGAACATTGTTCTCTAGAGAGGAAGGAAGCAGAAAAATCCGTGGTTTAGTTGGACAAAAATATTGCCTTCATCATCTGGGCTCGAAAACTTGAAGGAGATCGTTTGAAAACCCTTGATTTTGGCTGGGTTTTAAGTGATAACGATCTTTGGGGAGAATTACTCTGGGAAAAAGATGGAAGGAATCTTATGCCTCGCTTCGTTTGTTGTTTATTTGATGGAAAATAATTATTTTATTTTAAATTTTTTATTTTTAATTTCACTCTTAGGCTTTGATTTAATATAATTTTTATATTAACTTTTGTCTTTATTTTTATAATTATTATTTGTTTTTTTCTTATTATTTTTTTAATTAAATTTTTTTATTTATCAAATTTGGTTTTCATTATTTCAATTGTTACTTATTTTATTTGAAATAATTTATAAAATTGTAATTATTATTATTATTATTATTTCATCATCTTTCAATTTTTTTATCTATTAGATTTGATCTCCATTATTTTGATTGTTATTTATTT
>Ga0307510_10002361_pt1 | contig 21360 bp, 19 predicted proteins | sample 12_EM_MG_FD_207224 | JGI IMG/M metagenome (GOLD analysis project Ga0307510, IMG submission 207224) | Populus trichocarpa ectomycorrhiza microbial communities from riparian zone in the Pacific Northwest, United States - 12_EM | ecosystem: Host-associated > Plants > Roots > Unclassified | place... | reverse complement strand
CACCAGAGGTCGCAGTTCAGCGAGGAATGCAAACGGGTTGTAAGTTCCTGCGTGCCCCCCTGCCCCGCCGCACACGGCGATGATTCCGTCCACATTGGCATCGAGCGCCTTTTGTGCATGGCGCACGCTGACCGCATCATGGAAGACGAGCCCGCCGTAGCCATGAACTGCGTCTGTGATATCCCGCGAGATTCCCATGGACGTGATCACGAGAGGGACCTTGTGCGCGACGCTGATCGCCAGGTCCTTTTCCACGCGGGGATTGATCCGGTGAACTGGGAACTGCACGCCGAATGGGGCGGTCTCGCCGACCCGGCTGCGTATCTCCTTCAGCCAGTCCTCGTAGCCATCGGACGTGCGCTGGTTGAGCGCCGGGAAGGTTCCTACGATCCCTGCCCTGCAGCTGGCGACCACCAGATTCGGGTTCGAGACCAGAAACATCGGTGCGGCCAACATAGGAAGACGCAAGGCGCCCTGAAGCTGCGGGGGAATCATGCTGCCCTTTAATGTGTGGTTCCGAGGTAAGCCTCGGCGACGCGCGCGTCGCTCGCGAGCTCCGCCGCGGAGCCCTGAAGCGCCACGCAGCCGTTCTCCAGGACGTAGCCGTGATGCGCAATCCGCAGAACCTTGCGCGCACTCTGCTCCGCGATCAGCACCGACGCACCTCCTGCGTGAATTTCGCGCACCTTCTCCAGGATTCCGTCGAACACTTTGGGCGCCAGCCCCATAGAAGGCTCGTCAAGCAGGAGCATGCGCGGCTGCGTCATGAGTGCACGGCCGATGGCAAGCATCTGCTGCTCGCCGCCGGAAAGGTACGCGGCCGCCTGCCAGGCACGCTCCTTCAACACGGGGAACATCGCGAACACCGTTTCGAGGCTGCGTTCGCGTGCGGCGCGGTCGCGCACCAGGTAAGCCCCGAGCTCCAGGTTTTCCAGGACGCTCATGGCGCCGAAGAGCGCGCGCCCCTGCGGGACCTGCACGATCCCGAGCTCGGTGATATGCGACGGATGGCATCCTTGCAGCGCCATGCCGTCGAAGGTCACTGAGCCGGCGCGAATGCGGTTCAGTCCGCTGATGGCCCGCATCACCGCGGTCTTGCCGGCGCCGTTGGCGCCAAGCAGCGCCACGATGGAGCGCTCGCCGACACGCAAACTCAACCCGCGCACGGCGTCCACCGCTGTGTAGCCGGAATACAGCTTCTCAAGCGACAGCATCGGCTTCCTCGCCAAGGTAGGCTTCGATAACGCGCGGGTCGCGCTGGATCTCGGCTGGCGTGCCTTCGGCTACGAATGAGCCGAACTGCATGACCGTTATGCGCTGCGCGAGTGCCATCATCACGCGCATGTTGTGTTCAACCACCACGAGCGTGATGCCGCGCAGCGCCGCCAGCTCGCGGGCTGCTGCAACAGCGCTGTCTGCTTCCGACTCGCTCATGCCGGAGGTTGGCTCGTCCATCAGCAGCAGCTTCGGCGCTGCAGCGAGCGCCCGGGCGAGGTCCATACGCTTCAGGAGACCGAATGGCAGCTCGCTGGCGGGCGTATCACGCACTGCGGCGAGTCCAAATGCCTCGAGGCTCTCCTGCGCCACGCTGTGCATGGCAGCCTCGGCGTCGCGTGCGAGGCGAGTTCGCAGCGCTTGATGGAATACATGCGCGCCGCGGCCCGCCCGGCCCGCGCCCACCAGGACGTTGTCCAGCACGGACAGCTCGCCGAAAGGCTCCACATGCTGAAAGGTGCGGCCTATGCCGCGCCGGCTGCACAGGTGCGCCGGCAGGCCGCCGATATCTTCGCCGTCAAGCAGAATCCGGCCCGCCGCGATCGGCACCGCCCCGGTGATGGCGTTGATCACGGTGGTCTTTCCGGCACCGTTCGGTCCAATGAGGCCGTGGATCGCGCCGGCGGCAACAGAAAGAGAGAGAGCCTGGACGGCGTGGACGCCGCCGAAGCGCACGTCCACGGATTCGAGGGTGAGCCGGGGCTGGGTCATGCGACCGCCGCCCGGCGACCCAGACACCGCCCCAGCGCGCCGCGCCAGAGCACCACCAGGCCATTCGGCAGAAACAGCATGAACGCCATCAGGGCAATCGCGAACACGAGGTCGTTGTATTCGCGGACCGGGCGCAGCAGTTCCGGCAATCCGGAAAGCACCGCGGCGCCGAGCACCGAACCCGCCAGCGAGCCCATGCCTCCAACGACGATGAACGTGAGCTGGCGTACGGCCGCTGAAATGCCGAACTCGTTGGGATCGATAAATCCGACAAGTTGCGCAAACAGGCCGCCGGCAAACCCCGCGTAGGCGGCCGACAGCGCGAACGCCGTGAGCTTGATCCGCGCCAGGGAGATGCCGAGCGCCTGCGCAGCATGCGGGCTGAGACGCAGCGCGTTGAGCTCTCGGCCGAGCCGCGAATGCAGGAGGTTGTGCGCCGTCCACACTGCCAGTACGCAGCCAGCTGCTACGACGCCGTACACGGCGAAAGGCGTCAACACCGCGCCGGGCCACAGCTCCGGCTTCGGAATCTTCAAGCCGCGCACCCCACCAGTGACGCCGCTCCACTCCTCCAGGGCGATCTGCACGATCTGCAAAAAGCCAAGCGTCGCAAGCGCAAGATAGATGCCGCCCAGACGACGAGCCGGGAGCGCCAGGAGCGCGCCCACACCCGCAGCGAGTGCCGTACCGCATGGGATTGCCACCCAGAACGGCACCCGCGCATACGCGGCGAGTAGCGCTGCCGAGTAAGCGCCGATAGCCATGAAGGAGGAGTGGCACAGCGAGATTTGCCCCGAGTTGCCCACCAGCAGATTCAGCCCGATCGCGGCGACGACATTCACCATCGCCATCCCCATCATGTAGGCGGGGTAGCTGCCGACAACGGCGCCGGCGAGCAGAAGGGCGGCCACAACAATCACCGGCCATGCGAAGCGTCGTTCAAACACGATGCACCTCGCGGGCGCCGAATAGGCCGTGCGGCCGCAACGCTAGCAGCAGCAGCAGCACGATGAAGGGCACCAGGTTCTTGAACGTGCTGCCCACCGCGATCGACGCGAAGGTTTCGATCAGTCCGACTGCCAGGCCCCCGACCACGGCGCCAGCGATGCTCGTGAAGCCACCCAGGACCGCAGCCACCAAGCCGCGCATGATCAACTGCCCAATCTCCGGATTCACACCCACCACGGGCGCGACGAGCAGGCCGGCCAGCGCCCCAATCGCTGCGCTGATGGCCCAGGCCCAGCGGTAGGTCGCGTGCACGCGGATGCCCATCAATGTTGCCGCCTCCGGATTTAAGGCCACCGCCCGCATCGCCTTGCCGGTGCGCGCGTAGCGAAAGAACAGAGTGAGCAGCACCGTCACCGCCACCGTGCACAAGACGATCCAGAGCGAAGTGGGATTGGCGCGCAAACCCGCGAACAGCAGGGGTGCGTCGCCAAATGGCCCTTCCACGCTGAAAACCGTGTCGCCCCATCGCACGGAAATCGCGCTCTTGATGGCAAGGCCGATGGCGAACGTCGCGATGACGACGGTAAAGGCGGGGGCATTCGCGATGGGCCGAATCAGCAGCCGTTCGATCAACATGCCGAACACCGCGCCGCCCAACAGCACCAGCGCGAATGCGACGCCGTACGGGACTTGGAACGAAGCGAGGACGAGAGCGGCGTAGGCACCCAGCGTGGCCAGTTCGCCCTGACCGAAGTTGAGCACGCCGGAAGCCTTGTACGGGATGACGATAGCCAAGGCGACGAGCGCGTAGACGGCCCCGATGGCCAAGCCGGCAATGGCCAGCTGCAGGTAGATGGTGGCACCCAACACGTCACCTACTCGTAGCGCTTGAGGATCTCGGTCGGGCGCGTGCTGCTCCACTGCACCGGCTCCCAGCTCCCGCCGCGCACTTCCATGGGCGAGAGCGTCAGGTTCCCGATGTGGTGCTTGGCCGTGAAGCTGCGAGGCGAAGCGATCGGCCCTACAGCGTAGTTCTGCATGCCCTCAAGAGCGCGGATGAACGACTCCTGCGTCGGCTGCGGCCCTGCACGGCGAAGGCCTTCGGCCACGACATACGCCTCGCCGTAGGCTATGACGTCGAAGGTGCTCGGCCGGCCGGCGGGGAGATTCGGATATTCGCGGCGGTACGCCGCCTCCCACTTTTGCATACTCGGATGCTTGGAGCCCGGCAGCACCGGAAGGCTTACGAAGCCCTTCACGCCTTCGGCTGCCCCCTTCGCTGCGGAGATGACTCCCGAGTCGACAATGGCAGATCCGACGAAGAACGGCTGCTTCAAGCCGAGATCCCGTGCCTGCTTGAGCATGATGGCGGCTTCCGGCGGGTTGCCGAACACGGCGATCACGTCCGGGTTGGCGCGCTGTGTCGCGATCAGCTGGGATGTGAAGTCCTTGTCGCCATTGTTGAACTCAAGGCGGCTCTCAGGTTCGATGTTGAACCACGCCTTCAGCTTCGCTACCGTGAACTCGCTCTCGTTGCGCGAGTATTCGTCGCGGCTCGAGATCATCACTATTTTCTTGGCTTTGTAATGCGTCGCGAGGAACTCGGCATACACCTCGCCGAAGCGGCCCGACTCGGTGCTTGCGCCGCGGAACAGGTTTCGAGCGAAGGGGTAGGTGACTTCGGGTGCGGACGCGGTCGTAACGTACAGGGGCGTGCCGCGCTCCTTAAGGTATCCGAGCGTGCCCCCGGTCGCATTGCTGCCACCGACGGACATCACCATGAACACTTTGTCCTGCTCAACCAGCTTCTTCACTGACGCGAGCGCGCGGACCGGCGAATGCGCGTCGTCTTCGAACTGCATCTGGATCTTGCGGCCGTTGACGCCGCCGGCCGCGTTGATTTCCTTGAACGCGAGCGTTGCGCCGTCGCGCCCTGCCAGCCCCAAGAACGCGACAGGCCCGGAGATCGGGCCAACGATGCCGACCAGGATCTGGTCGGCCGCAACGCCGGGCGTTTGGGCGCTCGCCGCCGTCGCGGCAAGCACGAGGTAGGCCGAGGCGGCCCAGAGCAAAAAGCGCGTCATCTGCTGTCTCCTTCGAATAAGTTTTATTGACTGAGCGCTCAGTATTGGTTTGCAGGCAGGTCGTGTCAACCCCGGGGCTATACTGACTCAGCGCTCAATCCGCAGGTTCTGAAGGAGAGTTGATGGCCGAAGTGAAGATAAAAGTGGCCTCGGGAGCGAAGGAGGCGCCTGTGCGGCCGCGCGCCCGACCAGTGAAGGCCGCCAGCAAGGACGCAGACCGGGTGCGCGAAAAGCGCGAGCTCCTGGTGGACGCCGGCATGCGCGTCTTCAGGGAGAAGGGCTTCCACGAGGCGACGGTGCGCGACATCGGTCGCGAGGCGGGCATGACCCAGGGGACGATCTACAACTACGTCGGCTGCAAGGACGACATCCTCTACTTGGTCTGCGACCAGATCGTCTCCAAATACCAGGACGAGACCCGCAAGGCCCTCGACAATTCGGCCGACCCGCGTACGCGGGTGCGAAGCGCAGTGCGCACCCTATGCGAAGGGATGGTCAAGCGCCAAGACGAGGTCCTCCTGATCTATCAGAACAGTCACCTGCTCGATGCACGCTCGAGACGCGTGATCTTTGCTCGGGTCGAGGAATTTGTCGGCATGTTTCAGGCCATCCTGACGGACGCGGCTCGTGAGTTGGGTCTCCCGATGCCGGACCCACACTTTGCAGCGAATGCCATCACGTTTTTTCCGACCATGCTCGCGCTTCGGCGGTGGTCGCTCAAGTCGCGTCAGCGTCCGTCCGAACTGACCGAACTGCTCGTGGATTTTCTCGTGCGCGGCCTGGGATTCGACTAGCGCGGCCTTCGGCGACCCGCGTAGGCCGCCCTCAAGCGGCCATCTTCGATCTGGCGAGCTGCATTCAATCGCCGCCGCTGCGCCGCCTATTGAACGCCGCGCTTCACGAGCTCTTGGAACACCGCCAGGCCCCAGGAGCAGGAGCAGTCGTCGGCTTCGAACTGGCGCTGCAGCCGATGCACGCTACAACGCAAGGCGCGAGCCTTCAGGCCAGCCGCGTTCATTGCACTTAGGTGATGCCAGACTAACGGGGCGCCATGAAACGGAAAATTGCAGCGCCTGGGTGAATATCGGCGCTCATGAACGCGACGCGCGGCTTCATGCAATGGAACTGGGCCACGCGGAGTTCGATCGACCCTTTCCTCGCGGCGATGCCTGCATTCGAGACTGCATGCGCAAGTGATTGCTTCGGCCCCGACGCTTTTGTGCCCGTTAGACCCCGCTCGAATTTGACCGGCCTGACGTAGTCCAGAGTCAAGTGTCCGCTGGTGGTTGCAGAAGCGTTCGACCTAGTCGAAGACCTCCGCGCGCACCTCATCGTGCGCGCGGCAGACCTGTCGGCATAGGCGATCGGGCATCGGGCTGCTGAAGAGCCCTCCATACCGGCGCTGTCATGCTGCAGCTGAGGCCCTGCGCAGTCAGACTGCGACGGCACAGCGGCATCAGCAGCGCATCGCTCCCCACTGCGAGTACAGGTCCATGACCGCTGCCGCGTACAGGCGTCGGGCGTCCAGATGCGGGCGAAATTCGCGGCCATGCGTCGCGGGTTTTCTCCGATGTCCCAAAGCAAGCAGACGAAGATGATTGAGCGCTCATTCACAACCTGAATGAGCGCTCAGTTTACAAGAATTGTCCGCTCGAGCTTGTCTTGCGCGAAAACTTTGGTCAGCTTACGGAGACATATCCCATGAAGAAATCATTGATCCTTCTGCTACTTGCCATCCTGGCGGACGTCGCAGCAGCCCAGTCCTCGGTGACGATGTACGGCACCATCGATCTGAACGGCAGGTACATCAAGAACGATGGCTCGACCCGCCGACTGTCGATGGGGCAGGACGGCCTCAACAACTCCCAATTGGTCTTCACCGGTCGTGAGGATCTTGGCAGCGGCTTGTACGCAGGCTTCACTCTCAACGCAGGCGTAAATGCGGACACCGGCAGCGCGAACACCAAGTTCTTCAATCGACGCGCTACGTTCAGCCTTGGGGGCAAACTAGGCGAGATCCGGTTGGGCCGTGACTACACCCCATCATTCTGGAACAACGGGTACTACGATGCCTTTGGCATTGTGGGCATCGCTGCAAGCGGAAATGTCATCCAGCTTCCAACAACAACGCTCGTGCGAGCTGACAACTCGATCGGGTACATCCTGCCGCCCAGTTTGGGGCCCCTGTATGGGCAGGCCATGGTCGCCGCAGCGGAACTGGGTGCGCCCGGCAACAACGGACGCTACATCGGCGCGAGGCTCGGCTACAAGACAGGCGCTTGGGATATTGCCGTCTCAGCAGCCGAACAGCGCAATGCTGTCGGCTTCCCCGTACTCGGCAATACACAGAAGACCTACAACCTGGGCGGTTCTTACGACTTTGGCATCGTCAAGCTATTGGGATATGTCGATCGGGACGTTGCGTCGGATCGTCACGAGACCAGAGGCTCCGTCAGCGCAATCGTTCCCTTTGATCAATCGGAAATCCACATTGGCTATGACCGCAGCAAACTGCAGAACGACGCGACGCCGGCATCACCTTACAGCAACGTCGTGTGGCAGGCCAAGGTGGGCTACGTCTACAACCTATCCAAGCGAACAGCGATGTACGGCACTGCTGCAACGCTGAAGAACGGCGACCGCTCGAGCCTCGCAATCGCTGCCGGCAGCTCGATCACGGCGGCGCCCATTCCAGCGGGGACTTCCAAGGGCATCGAGCTAGGGATCCGTCATTTCTTCTAGTCCCATCGAACGTGACGCGTTGACGTTCACTCAGCTCTAAGAAGTCAACGCTGCTCGGGCTGGCTGCAGAGCTTCGTGACCTGCCCGGATTCTTCGGCCCGGCGACCCCTAGAAGAATGGCTCTCTTGCCGCGAGGGGCATGAGAAAGAGTCGATCGCCAACGACCGGTGTCGGCCGCAGCGGGTTGAAGGCCGGCTATCACCTCCCTCGATTGGCGCTGACGCGCCGTTCGAGTTGCGAGATGTCAGCTATCGTCAGGCTTGTGCCGTCCTTGGTCAGAAGCTTCTCGCGGACTAAGCGGCCCAGTTCGCGCGTGACCTGCTCGCGGTTGGTGCCAATCCGGCTGGCCAGGTCAGCGTGGCGCGGCGCGGGCGTCAATCGGATGCTCTGGCCTGCCTTTGTCGCGCCAGTGGCGCGGGCAAGCCGCAGCAATTCCGCCGCCAGCCGCTGCCCCACCGCGAGCGTGCTCAGATCGATCACGCGCTCGACCAGCACGAACACGCGTGACAGCAAGCGCATCACGACGCGCTCCGCGACTGTCGGCTGCTGTCGGATGACCAGCAGGAACACATCGCGGGACAGGTTCGCTACCACTGTGGACTCGGTCGCCACGGCCTCAAAATAGCTGCCCGATGCGCTGTCGACGCTCGGGTAGGCAAACAGATCGCCCGGACCCATTGACCAGATCGCAACCTCCTTCCCTTCGCGCGTGAGGCTGCGCACGCGCGCCACACCGGACACCACGAAGATCACATCATCTCTGCTGACTACGCTGGACATCAGCACCTCGCCGACATCCACGCTGGACCAGGCGCACCGCTGCGCCAGATCATCTACCCAGTCAGCTGGCATGTCGCTGAATATCTCGAACTGCCGCAGAGCAAATCCGGTTCGCACCGGACCTGCGGAAACGCGACTCATTTCATTCATCCTCAATCCTTTGGGACTATTGTCGACGCGCTGGCCGCCCGGTGCGGCCGAATGGGATTTCAGAGGGGCCGGAGTCCACGACCTGCGAAATCCGGTGCGTTAACGCACCGACACGCCCGCGGCAAGCGCAGAGCATGACGCCATGCCGATGCACCTCGCACCGACAGTCCACCCCATTTGAAAGGAAGCTAACGTGAACACGAAGCAACTCGTCGCTGCCGTTGCACTGGCCTTGACAGCCGGCGCTACCGAGGCCAGCCCAACCGACGCCCCGGACTCGGACACGTTCGAAACGGGTCTGTCGCGCTCAGAGGTCATCGCGGACCTGCACCTCGCGCAGCGCGCCGGCCTGGGCAAGTTCGACACCGCAGAGCATGACAGCCCCGACTACCGCCGCGCCCAGGCGATCTATTTGCGGCTGCGCAATGGGCCGGCCTTTGAAGAAGAAGTGCGCCGCGTAGCAGCCAAGCGCCACGAGGACGTCGGGCGCGGCGCAATCACAAAAACTGCGTCTCAATAGGCACAATCCGCGGCCAAGGGCCAACCGGCCCATGGCCGCAGAAAAGGTATTGCGGAAGCGCCGCTTTTCGTGGCTGGCAGGTATCGCTCCTCCATTCCCGGCGAGGCGCAATGCCCCTTGCAGCCGCTCCTCATGCGTCATCGCCGCACCACTGCGATCCGGATGCGTTCGCAACGCGTTCGGCGTGGGCGCTGAAGGCGCATCGCTGATCCGACCCGACGGCTATATTGCATGGTGCTCAGTCGACCTGCAGTCAAACCCAGTCGACATGCTGACGAATGCGCTCGCGCAAGTATCGTCCACGGCGTAACGTTCGAGCCCGGCGTCTGCGCGACCCAGAAGTCGGCGCAGCGGCGGCAATGCGCGAATTGCCGCTGTCGACCGTCCCAAAGCAGAAGCTCTGCCAGGAGGTTGAGTGCGCCAGGCTTTTTCGGAAAGGCACGGCAGACGACGCGACGCAGTGCCGTGACCAAGTCGGTCTACTGCACCGCCGTTTCGCGGGCACGACGATAGCCGCTCACGCGAGGCTGTCAGCGTCGGGCCTTTCCAAGCCACTCTTTCGCATCCGCTCCGGCCGCGACGGTCTGGTCCGAATTGTTGTCAGTCGCTACGCTCCAAATTGCTTCCGCCACATCGGAAGCCTGAGTCAGCGGGCCGCTGGCGTCCATCATGTTGGCCAAACCCTGCCTGACCATCGAGCCGTACTCGGGATCATCCAGTCCACGCAGGCTGGCCTTGGCGTTGTCGGCAAAGCGGGTCTCGGGCGCCTTGCCGGGGATGACGATATGCGCGCGGATTCCGAATGGCTTGACTTCCAATGCCAGCGACTCTGTGAATGCAGCGACCGCTGCCTTGCTCGCTCGATACAGGCCCACGAGGGGAATCACCTTGAGCGTCGTCGAGGAAGTGACGTTGATGATGACGCCTGCTCGCTGCGCCCGGAAGCGCGGCAGGACCGCTTGCACCATCGACAACGTGCCAAGGGTGTTGGTTTCGAACTGCGCGCGCGCGGTATCGAGGTCTATGAGCTCGACTGGTGCGGGGACGCCGAAGCCGGCGTTGTTCACCAGCACGTCCAGCTGTCCGACCTCCGACAGTACATTGGACACCTGGGCTGGCTTCGTGACGTCCAGAGCCACGACGCGCAGGAGGTCGGAGGGAGGTAGAGCGTTGGCTTCGACGTTTCGCATGGTCGCAACGACGTTCCAGCCTCGATCTAGAAACAACTGCGCGGTGGCGAGGCCGAAGCCGGATGAGCATCCGGTGATGAGTACGGTGGACATGGGCGCATCTATCGAGTAGTTGAGATCGAGGTAATGGTGAACCCATTGGCCAAGACTTTGTATAGCCTTCGGTCTGCATTTTTTCTGAGATAGTCTTGCCCATGACGGTCGATCCGCTTGCTGAAATCGTGACGTTTCTTAAGCCGAGGGTGTGCTTCTCCAAGGTTGCCGACTGCTACGGCCCATGGCGCATCCGTTGCGTCGGAACCGGTGAGGCGTTCTTTTGCGCCGTTCTTGAAGGGGGCTGCAGAGTTCTGGTTGACGGTCGGTCCGCCAGGGAACTGAGCGCCGGTGACTTCTTGCTCGTGCCCGCCTTGCAGGACTTCACCATCGAATCCCGGGATGCCGTGCGCGCAACCAAGTATTCGATACCTGTCGAGTACAGTCGGGTCGATTTCGCGTAGGCACCGTTGACCAGCCGATCACGCTGCGCATGCGCGCGGGTCACTGCCGGTTCGAATCATCGGACTCCACCCTTCTGTTGCAGGTGCTGCCGGACGTTGTTCTCGCACGGGAGCAAGGGCGGTTTGCGGTGTTGCTGCATTTGCTCGATGACGAGTGTCGAACGGCTCGCCCCGGAAGAGAACTCGTGATGGAGCACCTCATCGAGGTTCTGCTCGTCGAGGCGTTTCGGTGCGACAGCGGAACCTCAAGCACGCCGCGCGTTGCGCAGGGACTGTCCGACGATCGTCTATCGGCCGCATTGCATGCGATGCACGCCGAGCCTGGTCGAGCCTGGACCGTCGCCATGCTGGCGGCCCAGGCCTCTCTCTCGCGTGCCGCCTTCTTTGCGCGGTTCAACCGAACCCTCGGTCTCGCGCCAATGGCATATCTCTCGGCTTGGCGCATGGGCTTGGCGCGCCGGCTCATTGAGGACGGAGAACTGGCAATAGCTGAAATCGCCGAGCGCGTGGGCTACAGCTCCGCGAGCACCTTCACGACCGCATTCACGCGTCACGTTGGCCTGCCGCCATCGCGCTACAAGCGCTCGCTGACGCGTCTACACAGTTCGACATCGGATGCTGCACAGCAGTAGCTCGGGGCACCGGTCGCGCGCTCAGCCGCGGCACGAATGAGCGCCGGTACCTGCTGAAGCTCGGCCGGCGTCATGATGTCGGTGCAATTGGAGACAGTGCGGTTGAGCGACCACTCGTCGTTTTGCTCCAGCATCATGGCGCCGACGAGCCTGACGATGGAGGCGTCGTCGGGGAAGATGCCCACGATAGTCGTCCGACGTGTTATCTCGGCATTCAATCGTTCGAGCGGGTTGGCGCTGTAGATCTGCGTCCAATGCGCCCGAGGGAAGGTCATGAAGGCGAGCACGTCGTTCTCGTCCTCGTCCATCAGCGTGCCGAGCTTGGGGAACCTGCCTCGCAGTTGGTCAGCAGCCGAGCGCCACTGCGCTCGCGCCGCGTCGGCCGAATCTTGCACGAACACCGTGCCAAGGTCCGCCGGCGTCGCAGCAGACACTCCCGGGGCGGGAAGCGGTAGAGCGAGGAGCTCGCTTGTCTCAGCGACTGCGTCGCTGCTGCCTTCACGCGCCAGTTGCCGCCACCGGCGCACGACGTTGGCGTTGATGCCGCGCGCCAGGGCCACCCGGGGCTCTCTGCACTCTGCCAGCACCTGCGCCTTCTTCGCAGCTGAACACTTGGCCCTCCTCGGCATCTCCGATGGGTCGATCAGCAGCCTTTCCACGGTTCGATCAAGAATTTCATCCCCGTCGCGGGACGTGCGCAGATTTTCAGCACTTCGGGCGTGATGGCTTCCGCCAGCGAAACACATCGCGTGTATCGGCTCGCAAAAGTGGTTGTGATCTCTGCAGCCACCCGGGCTTTGAGCCGGTCGAGGGTTTCCTGCGGCGCCACCTTGAGATACCGAAGAAGAAGCCAACCGCCGGCCGCCCATGCGACGCCGATGTCTCGCGCTATCTCAATTGGGCGAGGATCAAGACTGCCGTAGACATACAGCTGCTTGAAGACGTCCGAGCCGTAGCGGGAAACCGCCTGGCCAGGGCGGCGGCTGATGGCCGCTTCCATGCAGCTCAATACCTGCCCCCCGCTACTCCCGCCTATGGGGTCGAGGACAATCGTCGCTCCGGTTGCCGCAATGGCGTCGGTGAGCTGTTCTCTGAAATCGTCGGAACTTGAATTGCAAACGAAGCGTGCACCCTCCTTTCGCAAGAGGTCGACCTGCTGCTCCGATCGCACAACGTTGACGAGTGGAATGTCGTCGGCAAGGCAGACCCGAAGCAGGATCTGCCCGAGGTTTGACGCAGCGGCGGTTTGGACAATCGCTGTGTGGCCCTCACTGCGAGCTGTTTCTATCATCCCCAAGGCAGTCAGGGGGTTGACGAAACAAGAGGCAGCCTGTGCAGCAGTCGTGCCCTCGGGAAGAACGAGGCATTCCGCTGCGGGAATGCAACGGTAGCGAGCGTACATGCCCCCAGCTATTGCTGCGACCGTTCGCCCCATCAAAGCTTGCGCAGCCTGTGAACTTCCTGCCGCGACTACAGTACCTGCACCTTCGAGACCGACCGCCGTCGAAGCATCCCTGCGGGATTGCATAGCCTTAAATGATGCCGCAGGCACAGGCGCTACGAGCTCGGGTCCACCAGCGCCGTCCGCAGTCCACGCCTGACTGAGATCTGCGGCGCCGAGCATAAGACCAATGTCGGACGGATTAACCGGAGTGGCTTCGACGCGAACAAGCACTTCTTCGGGCTTCAGAGCTGGAATGGGCTGGTTGACAAGAGAGAGCACAACGTGCCCATCAGATCTAAGGACAGAGCGAAGCTGAAGCGACGTAGCGTCCGAAACTTGGTTGTGCACGTTGAATTCCCCGTTAAAAAGTTGCAAGGTAAGCTCGGTAAAGAATGAAGCTGGAGCCTCCTTATGCCGGCACGCCGTCCATCTCTCTGCTACAGCAGTGCGCAAGATCAATGGGCTGAAGGCGAGGCTGCGAAGATGCGCATCCGCGAAAATGCCTAAACCGTTAAGCGGTGATCCATGACCCGGACACCGCGCAGCAGGCGGCCTATCGCCGTCCTCGAGCGGGGATTTTGGGCAGAAGCAGCTGCTATGTCTGCCTCGAAGAGGAAAGCAGGGTAGTCGCCCCCGCCCGACACCGGCGATGAAGACGTCATGGATTTTTATGTTGCTCCATCGCGCGTGCTCAGGCAGCCCTCTTCAGTGGAATAACGCGACGCTGCAGCTCGGCAAGCAGGTCCGCCTCCCGCTTGCGCGACGCCTCGATTCCACGCTCACGGACGTGACCGTATCCGCGGATCTGCTCGGGCAGGCTCGCCAGCGCCACAGCCGCTTGATGATGAGCCGCGTCACGGTTGACCTGCAGCGCTTCGAGCGCCTTGGCGATGTTCGACTCGAACTCGCCGATCAGCGCCCGCTCCGTGCGACGCTCTTGCGTGTAGCCAAAGAGGTCGAATGCTGTGCCGCGCAGGACGCGCAGCTTGGACAGAACCTTGAATACCGGGATGATCCACGCGCCGAATTCCATCTTCTTCGGCTCGCCGGTTGCTCGGTCGCGACGGGCCAGCAGCGGAGGTGCGAGGTTGAAGACGAGCTTGTAGTCGCCTTCGAATTGCTGGTCGATGCTTTGAAGAAAGCCGCTCTGCACATGCAGCCGAGCGACCTCGTACTCGTCCTTGATGGCCAGGAGCTTGAAGTAGTACTTCGCCACCGCACGGGTCAGGTCCGTGCGCCCAGGAAAGCTGGCCGCCTCTGCGGAGCGCACTCTTTCCACCAGCGAGATGTACCCCTGAGCGTAGGCCTCGTTCTGATACTCAACCAGGTATTTGCGGCGCAGCGCGATAGCCTCCCCGAGATCATCGACAGGTGCCGGCGAGATGCCAGAGCGGCCCTGGGAATTCCTTGCCGACAGGAGCTTCTCAACAGCCTTGGGATCAACCGCCGTGCGGCGTCCCCACAGGAACGCCTCGCGGTTCATCTGCTGCGCCGCGCCGTTGAGCTCGATCGCCTTGTCGATGGCTTGGGCCGAGACTGGAATGAGCCCGCGCTGGTAGGCGTGGCCCATCATGAACATGTTGACCGCGATGCTGTCGCCAAGCAGGGCTACAGCAAGTCGCCCCGCGTCGACAAACTCCGCATGCTCCGCACCGACCGCGTCCACCATGTTGCGCGCCAGCGCGCTGCTGGGGTACTGCATGTCAGCGTCACGGGCGAAGTGACCCGGCATGGTCTCTTCGGTGTTGACCAGCATGTGGGTCTTCCCCTTGCGGGTCATTGCCAGGGTTTTGGAGTTGCCAGCGACGATCATGTCGCAGCCGAGAACAACGTCGGCACCGCCGGCTGCGATGCGGATGGTCTTAATGGCCTCTGGCGTTCGGCCGAAGCGGAGGTGGCTCCACACCGAGCCGCCCTTCTGCGCGAGACCCGCCATGTCCAGGATGCCGCAACCCAGTCCCTGCAGATGCGCGGCCATTCCCAGGATGGCTCCGATGGTGACCACGCCAGTGCCGCCCATGCCGCTCACGACGATGCTGTAGACGCCGCTTTCCAAGGAAGGCAGCACAGGCTCGGGCAAAACCGAAAACACGGTCGCGCTGCCGACACGTTCAGGCTTGCGCAGCTGGCCGCCCAGCACAGTCACGAAGCTTGGGCAGAAGCCTTTGACGCACGAGTAGTCCTTGTTGCAGGTGGACTGATCGATCTTTCGCTTGCGGCCCAGTTCGGTTTCCAGCGGCTGGACAGAGACGCAGTTGGACTTGACGCCGCAGTCGCCGCAGCCCTCGCACACCAGGTCGTTGATGACCAGCCGCTTGGCCGGGTCAGCGAAGGCGCCGCGCTTGCGCCGACGACGCTTCTCCGCCGCGCACGTCTGGTCGTAGATCAGCACCGTTGTGCCTTCAATCTCACGCAGCTCCGTCTGCACTTCGTTGATAGTGTCGCGGTGGTGCACCGTCACGCCGGCCGGCCAGGCAGTCCCAGAGGGATACTTGTCCGGCTCATCCGTCACCACGACGATGCGCTTGGCCCCTTCCGCATGCACCTGTCGAGCAATGGTCGGAACGTCGAGCGGCCCGTCGTGGCGCTGCCCACCAGTCATCGCCACCGCGTCGTTGAACAGGACCTTGTAGGTGATGTTGGTCTTCGCCGCCACGGCGGCTCGTATGGCCAGTAGCCCGGAGTGGAAGTAGGTCCCATCACCGATGTTCTGAAACAGATGCTTGCGCTTGGAGAACGGAGCTTCGCCCACCCATGCGAGCCCTTCGCCGCCCATTTGGGTGTAGCCCTGGGTGGAGCGGTCCATCGCCTGGGCCATCCAGCTGCAGCCGATTCCCGCATAGGCCTTGCTGCCCTCAGGCACTACGGTGGAGGAGTTGTGGGGACAGCCGCTGCAGAAATAGAAGCTGCGGGAGAGGATGTCGATGACGCCCTTGGGCATGCGGTAGCCGCGAATTTCCTCGACACGCTCACGCAACGCCTCCAGCGCGCCCTCGCCATTCAGCTCAAGCAGGCGCTCGCCGATCGCTATGGCAATCTGGTTGGAGTCCAGGGCCATCTCGGACTGCAACAGGGTTTGCCCGTTCTCATCGAGCTTGCCGACGATTGCCGGAGCACTCGCGATACCGTAAAGCTGCTCCTTGAGCTGGAATTCCAGCAGGCTGCGCTTCTCCTCGACCACCAAGACCTTCCGCAGGCCGGAGGCGAAGGCCTTGGCCCCCTCGGGCTCCAGCGGCCAGGTCATCCCGACCTTGTACAGGCGCAGGCCCAACTCCGCCGCAGCTCCCTCGGAAAGGTTCAGCTCATCGAGGGCCTGCAGAACGTCCAGGTAGCTCTTGCCGTGAGAGGCCACGCCCAGCTTTGGCGTCGCCGTCTCGATCACCACGCGGTCGATGGCATTAACCCGTGCGAACGCCTTCACGGCCGCCAGCTTGTGCCGATGTAGCCGGGCCTCTTGGGCGTGGGGCGTGTCGGGATGGCGCAGGTTTAGGCCATCGGGCGGATTCTGGACACCGTCCGGCAACACGATCTTGACGCGATCGATGTCTACATCGATGGACGCCGTCGCCTCAACCGTGTCCTTCACGCACTTCATGCCGACCCAGCATCCGCTGTATCGCGACAGTGCCCAGCCGATCACACCAAAGTCCAGGATCTCCTGCACGCCCGACGGACTGAGCACCGGGATCATGGCGTCAACCATCGCGAACTCGCTTTGGTGGCAGGTCGTGGACGATTCGCAAGTGTGGTCGTCCCCCATCAGCAGCAGCGCGCCCCCATGCTTGGAGGAGCCGGCCAGGTTGCCATGGCGGAAAGCGTCGCCGGTGCGGTCCACCCCCGGCCCTTTGCCGTACCACATGGCGAACACGCCGTCATACTTTCCCTCGCCGGTCGCCTCGGCCTGCTGCGTTCCCCACACTGCCGTAGCGGCCAAATCTTCGTTCAGGCCCGGCACAAACAAGACGTTGTGCGCCAACAGGTGCTTCTTGGCTTTCGCGAGTTGGTCATCGAATGTGCCCAGCGGCGAACCGCGGTAGCCCGATACATAACCCGCGGTGTTCAGCCCGTTGTGCTGATCACGCTGATGCTGGGTCATCGGCAGGCGCACGAGTGCCTGCGTGCCGGTGATGAATATTCTTCCCTTGTTCAGCAGGTACTTGTCGTCGAGCGTGATCGCTCTGAGTTCGCTATTCTGCTGCGCGCCATTCTTGACTGCACCCGCAAGTGGCGAAGCTGATTTTGAGTTTTCCAACTTGTCTCCGTTGACGTGCGGGGCCGCATGAACATACGTTCATCAAGCGACTGTAGGACGGCGGGGGGCGTCTGGAAACTGAAAGATCGACATACCGCTATAGCTCACAGACAACTCCGAGGCTCCCTTCCACCTCAGTTCACCTCCCTTGACTGATGACCCTCCGCTTGATCACGCCGAAGGTCGTAGCTCGGGGAACAGCCACGCGAGCGAGCGCGGAACATTTGACGCTTGCATTCGACAACCTCCGACGGCAGGCGACTGCTGCCGAAACTCTTCGAGGAACTCGGTCGACGAATGGCGCGTACAAACGCCCCGCCATCACAGCATTCGGCGGCATGTGCTCACCGCGGAATCAGGAGCCCAATCAACTTGGCCGGGCTGCTGCTCCCACCGAAAACTGGAAGGGGACTGGAACGCGATTCGGTGGATGTGCAAGGCACGTGCACGTCGGCGGCTTCGAAGTGAAGAAACACGACCTCCAGACGGTAAGCTCGCTCCACGGGCCTTTGGGCAGGCCTAGGCGTCTGAGAGCTTCTTCAGCTCCGCAAGCAGCAGGTGGGCGCCAGGCGTCAGGGAAGCGCCTTGTCGCGTGACCAACTCATATGGTTCACTTCGCGACGTGACGGACAGCGGGAGCTCGCTCGCCCACCCCTGAGATACGAAAAATCCGGCGACGGAAGCAGGCAGCATTGTTACGAAGCCCGGCTTGCTCTGCAGCAGCGAAATCGTTGCAAATCCGGAGGTGGTTTCGATGAGATGCTGCGGCATTCGCAGACCGGCTTCATGAAACTCTCGTTCTAGAAGACGTCGAATCGGCATGTTCGCGCGGTACACGATCCACCGCATGTCGACGAGATTCTCGAGGCTGAGCCGCTTTCTTTTCGTCAAAGGATGCTGAGCGCTTGCGATGATCATCAGAACTTCCTTCTGAACCTCGACGCTTGCATACAGCTCCGGAGATCGGCTGACACTCGTCCTGCAAATTGCAACATCAAGCCGCCCATCATCGATAAGAGCGAGCAAAGCAGCACTGGTGTCTTCGATGATCTCGACCGATATGTGCGGCTGCGTCGCCAGCAGCCGTGTGAGCGCTTCGGTCAGCAGGGGAACGGCTCCCATGATCGTGCCTACCGCTACCCGTCCGCCCCGTCCAGCCAGAACTCCGAGCAACTCTTCTCGCAAATGCGCAATGTCGGTGTGGAAGAGCTTGGCGTATCGAATGACGGAATGGCCTGCAGCGTTGGGCTCTAGTCCTCTGTTAGAGCGAGTAAAAAGCTCTACGCCGAACGTCGACTCGATCTCACGCAGGGCCTTGCTGGCGCCAGGCTGGGACAGCGAGACCTCCTTCGCGGCACCGAGCAGCGAGCCACGATGATCCAAGGCGACAAGCAAGCGTAGCTGCTTAGCGTGCAGGCGGCCGATGATGGTATTCAACGAAGAGATCATTTTGAGACTGTCAACGGAGGACTACAGCAAATGGTATCCCGGGGGTATGTTGATGTGCCGCAAGCTGAGCTGCTGTTTCCCGCGATCTCCTGACCTCGAGCGTCAGCAGGATCTTGCGGAGCAGGTTTCTAGCCCCTTGGGCGCGGTCGATGCGAAGCTGCGGCACAGCCCTGTTCGGGCAGCGTTTGCTGCAAAACGTGCTAAAACGCACCGGCCTAACCGATCAACGACCTGTACAAGGCGGGAATTCCCACCTGCGAGAACCCTAAAGGGCACACGACAGCGTTGAACTGGCCAGGGTCGAAAGCGTCACCCGGTTCAAGCAATCACCAGTTGCTCGAGGCGATCGGCAACATGCCGCTGAAGCCGAAGCCAACTACGACTTTCAACAAATTCGTCTGGTCAGGTTGTGCTGACTCGCACCAAAGAGTACGCGGGAGGTCAGAAGCAGCTCAGCCAGCTGGATGAGATTGATTGAGGCAATCTGGTCGGAACGGCGCGAGTAGAGCGCACTGCCGGCCCGCGGGTGCCCATCCACCTGCTCCGCCAAAAGGACGCCGTGTACCCGGCCCTACATTAGGAAGGTCTCGCCAGCCAGGAGAGCGTCCGCGGCACCAGCGATATCGTCATAGACCGCGCGCGCCGCCGACGCCGCATCCTGCCTGCGGAGCGCCCTGACAACTGCCAGATGGTGATGTTCCGGCGTCGCGAGGCGGGGCGGAAACTCCGAGAACACCTGTCTCAAATGGGGGCCGATCTGTGTCCACAGTGTCTCAACCAGCGGTAGCAGCATAACGGTGTCGGCTGCTTTGTACAGCCGAAAGTGAAACGCGCGGTTGTAGCTCAGGTGCCGAAGAAGATCACCGGCCTCCCTCGCGTCGCACATCTGGTGATGGTCCTCGCTCATTGCGTCTATCGCGGCACTGGTGATGCGGGACGTTGCGCGTGCCGCCAGGTCAGGCTCCACCTGCAGGCGAATCTGCAGAATCTCCTGAAAGCGCTTGCGCGACATGACCGGCACCGCGACGGACCGATTGCGGCGCATCTCCAGGGAGCCTTCGGCCAAGAGTCGCTTCAACGCATCGCGCACCGGCATAGGACTCGTGCCAAACGCGGTCCCCAGCGCACGGATGGTGAATGCCTGGCCCGGCCGCAGTCTCCCGTTAATCAGCGCCTGCCGAATCTGCTCATACGCTGCGTCGTTCAGATTGCCTGTGAGCCGAACCGGAAAGTCGAGGATGGTATCTGCTCGCGCCGGTTTCGATGGGTCCTCAGCGCCAACAACGGCAAGGGCACTGTCGGCAGCGGCTTCTCGTGACTGCTTAGGAGCGGGCATGTGCGTGAAGGCGGGCTCGTGATGGGAGGCGGCTCAGCTTTTAAAGGCCAGCGCCTGCTTGACAATTGCAGCCCTATCAAATGCGTTCACGTCATCGATAAGCAGGTTTGAGTAGATCTTGCTCACATCGCCCAGCTTGGATACCAACTGCGGATCGTTGCTGGTCTCGGCGGCCAGCGCAATCTGCGCCTTCATGTCGCTGTCGGCGATCGCTCCAATTCGCTTCTCCGGATCGTCCGGGCGGCGCATCCAATGGTCCTTTCTGTCCCGAAGAAGGAGTTTGACCTCCATCAGCGCCTCCGCGTCGGACTTGGTCTTCGACTTGCTCTCGGGAAACACCGACCAGTGGAGCTTGATCGCTTCCTCGACATTGGTGTGTGCGAAGACCATAGACTTGGCCATTCCGCGAAATAGGCCGACGAGCGCCTTGCGCTCCTCCTTCAACGTCTTCTGGCTGACGCCAATGTAGCTTGAGCTGAGCTTGGCAAACCCAGGTGTCAGCGGCAGGTAGCGCAGGGGGATGCCAACCATCTCGATCCGCGCAGCGGCCGTGTCGTATGAGGCAATCGCATCTACGCGTCCCTGCTGCAGCGCAACTCCCGCCGTTCCTCCATCCCCGACCGAGATGAATTCGATGGTTGAGTCGTCAGCGCCAAGCTCACGAAACATGGAGCGCACAACGTACACCCCGTAGTCTCCCGCGTTGCGAATGCCGATCTTCTTCCCCTTCAGGTCAGTTATCGACTTTGCCGGACTACCCGGAAGCACTGCGACCGTGTTTGCATTCTGCGGCAGCCAGTTGTAGACCGCGACGATGTCCAGCCCCGGATTTTTCGACAGCGCGGGCAAGAACAGGCTCGGCACAAGGGGTGCAATCATTGTCTCCCCGGTAACGATCGATTGCATGGTCTGAGAAACGTTGCTCATGTTGAGCAGTTCCAGATCGACGCCCTCTGTTCGGTAGTACCCAAGCTTTGGGCTGAGCCCACAGGTGAACACGCACTGCTGGGCATCGATCACGCCTGCTCCGTTTGCCACCCGGATGGTCCTGAGCCCCTGTGCTCGAGATCCAAAGGATGCAGTGGCCAAAGCAGCGCCCAGAGCGCCAGTCCCGATCGAAAATTCACGGCGATTCATCATGGTTTGTCTCTCTCGCTTCGGTTAGGTATTGATCGTCCCGCCGGTCTCGGCCGGCATCCAGCTCAGAACGCGTCGTCGCACCAGACGAAGAAGGCCGCTGATGCAGGCCCCCATCAACGAAAGGATGATGAAGACGGCGAAGCTGCCGCCGGTGTCCATTTGCGAGTCCATCTGCAATATCAGCACGCCGAGGCCCGCTTGCGCCCCGAC
>Ga0307510_10002360_pt1 | contig 21361 bp, 31 predicted proteins | sample 12_EM_MG_FD_207224 | JGI IMG/M metagenome (GOLD analysis project Ga0307510, IMG submission 207224) | Populus trichocarpa ectomycorrhiza microbial communities from riparian zone in the Pacific Northwest, United States - 12_EM | ecosystem: Host-associated > Plants > Roots > Unclassified | place... | reverse complement strand
TAACTTGATTTTGTAACATGAAGTCTATATAGCAAAATATAACCACCTTAGTTTAATTTTTTCCTATACAAATTGATAGAAAATATTTGCCTTTTGTTATCATATATGTTAACATTTTCTTAGCATTAAAAGGTAGTTTTCCATCCAGTGGGACGATCTGCGGGTCTTCGGGCAAGGGCCCTTGGTGCATGGTGAGCAGGGCAGCTTGACTGCATGTGGAATGGGTTCGATCCGTTGACAACAAGGGTGAAAGATGGGGAAAAGAGAGGAGAAAGGGGTAAGACGATGGGGCGTGAGTAGGCAAAAGACAGAGTGGATGCATGGCGGGCTCGGGCAGCTTGGGAGGCGTCACATGGTCGGAGATGCCTGATTCCGACAGGGTGTGCACGCCTTACAGTAGCGAGGAACGTGCATGTACTCGCTATCTAATCTAACAGTACCTAAGTAGTCCATATATGATAATACAATCATACACATGTCGTGTCAGTCCTAACTGTCTGTGCACATCCGATCACAAGCACTTATGGCAACGCACCACTGGCATTGAACCAAATGCAACTCAAAACAACTAACATTGGGATGAACATGCAGGAAAGGGTCAATCATTACATCACGGCAAGCAAGACATGGTGGAAAGGAAGATACAACAACAACAATTACACGACGGCAAGCAAGACAACGACGAACCAAGACACAACAACGAGCAGAACATGACAAAAAAGACGCGATAACAAGGCAGCAGCACTGCAACCGCTCATATTTTATCGAACTTCCCACGTTTCAAACCAGATACCTTTGACGGGACTTGATCCACTTTTCTCTGTCGGCACATAGGTTTGGGTCAGAATTGACATGATCTGCAATGGCAAACATACCTTATATCTATTTGCATCAACAAAGCCCTGTTGTCTTTGAATGATAATGTCGAGATACACAAGATGGAGAGACATACAAATGTGAATTCATCCACAAGGTGCTCCTCCTCATCACCGAACTCCAGCCCCGACACACTCTCAGACCGAGCGTAAATGTCCACCCAGAGTTCGTTTGGCACGACTTCAAAACGCGCTTGTGCATCTGTGAAGAGCTTGGTCTTGACGGAGCTGGAGGCGTGAGGAGAGTCGGAGCAGATAGATTCGATGAAGATGCAGAGTATGGCCCTGATGAAGGGACTGGAGGCGGACCCAAAAGCGGAGCGGTCAAGGCACTGGCAGCAGAACAAACAGTGATCTCGATGGACTGATGGACGTAGTCAGTGCCAGCGTAAGCACGATAGAAACGAAATACTCACGATCTCCCCAGCTACAACAGGGGTGAATGAAAACCGCATTTGCGCATCCGGTTGGGGAGGCACAGTGAAACGATAAACGATAGGAGAGTCGGTACTATTCGGCATATGTTGGGATGAGCGTTGTAGAGGGAAACGATTAGAAGAAGAAAAATAAAAGACCCATGTGTATATACGCCGACGGGCTAAGCAGATCATTGGAGACAACGATTCATCATCTGAGAGTATTACACGTCAAGCCTCAAAGATCAAGGGTATCCAGCGTTGGTTTTTATGTCATAAAAAAAAACATGGCGTTCGCAGTTGGTCTCAAGATGCCCTTAGTGAGCCTAAGCGAAACTCAAGCATGAAATGGCAGTTTGAGTCAAAGGAGCCAAAAGCTTTCCTGATGCAACCATATCGTGTCTCGGTCCCATTCAAAGCTATCAAACGGACTGTTGTTCGTAGAAGGGAGGCAATGGGTCAAACATTGGGGAAAAAAATAGGCTCAGGAGCCTCAGTAATAGGCCATCAGGAAACCTTCCAGGCTTCCAGTGTCTTACGTTGAGTTTTGAGGGGCCGTAGTCATTGTGGTCATCAAAGATTTTAATAATGGGTCGGCGGCTTGTGAGAGACCTGAGAGGCCGGCATACCATCGCTCTTCTTGGTAGCGGTGAGGCCTGGGGGCCACCACTGCCCAAGGTGATGAGTCCCTCGGCTCAGATGCCTGCCCTGCAGAAGCAGAGACAGATGCGATGAGGGCAATACATCAAGCTGCAGACTGCATCATGTTGCCTGGTGAGGGCGTCGGCAGAGGATATCACCTTCGCGAAGGCTCCCAGATGGGACTCTGTGCCACAAGGTTTATTACAAAACCTCGAGGGTCGTTCCCGCTCATTACGACCGCTTACGGAGGCGTTGCACCTCCTGGGCCCACTGGGACTTTTCGTGAAGACGATGGTATGATACTTGTATGGATGACCATTGCTCTTGCCCTGACTCATCCCATGTTGCCTACGCAAGGCAGGACACGTAGAAGAGGTGCGACCCAAAGGCCAACACGAACAGGGTGTCCCCCTTGCTTGGGTACCAGCTATTGCTCTGCACTGTTTCCGGTGCAGGCTACAGACGTGTCCTGGCACAAAGCCACAAACAATGCCTGCGCATATGTGCCTACAAGGGGTACAACGGCAGAGGAGGTGCCGGGTGGGGGACATAACTTGAGTTTGAGTGTCGTCATCGTCTTCTACAGGGTTGGTGGTTTGTGAGATCTTGAGAGGCTGGCATACCATCGCTCTTCCTTGACAGCGGTGAGACCCGAAGGCCACCACTGCCCAGGCGACGAGTCCCTCGGCTCAGATGCCTGCCCTGCAGAAGCAGAGACAGATGCAAAGATGGCGGTACATCAAGCTGCAGACTGCATCATGTTGCCTGGTGAGGGCGTCGGCAGAGGATATCGCCTTCGCGAAGGCTCCCAGATGGGACTCTGTGCCATGAGGTTTATTAAAAAACCTCAAGGGTCGTTCCCGCTCATTACGACCGCTTACGGAGGCATTGCACCTCCTGGGCCCACTGGGACTTTTCGCGAAGACGATGGTATGATACTTGCATAGACAACCATTGCTCTTGCCCTGACTCATCCCGCGTTGCCTACACGAGGCAGGGCACAAGGAAGAGGTGCGACCCGAAGGCCAGCACGAACAGGGTGTCCCCCTTGCTCGGGCACCAGCTACGCTCTGCACCGTTTCTGGTGCGGGCTACAGGCGTGTCCCGGAACAAAGCCACAAACAACGCCTGCGCATATGTGCCTACAAGGGGTGCGACGGCAGAGGAGGCGCCAGTCGAGATCGAGACAACAAGCTGCCAACGAGGTCGAAGGAATCCAAGAGATGGTAAGCCATAACGAGACGCTAATCCCAGTGTGTCGGTGAGTCGCCAGTAATGTGAGAAAGGGAGGGAGGAGAGGATGGCGCTGAAAGCGAGACGAAAGGAGGATGGAGAGAAGAAAAAAGCCGCACACGAACTGTTGACGTGTCGTTGGTCACGTGTTCGGTTTTCAAGCAACTTGCGCGCATTGCAAGTAAGTAGCAAGACCTCAACCAGTCCGGTAACCGCCATATAGCTAATGGTTCCAAATCCGGTAAACCTTACCCCGCATGTGACGCGCACACACACATGCGTATGTATTGGTGCGTCTAAATACATACTGTGCTATCTTCCTCGTCCCTTAGCACGTCCTCTCTGACACCAGCTAACGTCGTGACATCGAGGCCCGGTTTCTTTACAAGGAAGAAGGGTTCAGAAAGGGGAAGTCCCAGTATCTTCGGCCTATGGGGTATCATTGCGATGACGGCTTGTATGGTCTTGACGTCAATGAACTTGAGTGCCTCATCACCTTGAGATCCACAGGACTAGAGCGTTCCCACAGATAGAGAAAGAAATGAATCGTTTGGCTTGGAGAACATGGGTACGAGCGCGAGTCCCATATCTCCCTCCCCGCGTTTGATATGCATGAAGAAGCATACTTCCGCGATTCATACTTCGTTATCTAGACATATCTAATGTGTTCAGCATGTCGATGCAGAGTGGCAACAAGGACATACCTTGACATTCCGCGCTGTATAACACCTCTCAAGTGGTTTCAGTAATTCCAGAGTTTGCGTCGATTTCGTTCAGAAATTTTCGAATCAGATTAAAAAGTTATACTATTATTTGATCTCATTTGACATGATTCAACCTTGTAATATGCATTTTCCACTGGGAGTAACCAATGGTGAAGTGACACAGGAGGGGGATACATCTTGCCCATGAGCATGGGACCCCAGAAAAGGTTCAAACGCACCAAATGGAAGCCGCTCCAACCCTCCTCCCACAGATGCGTGAGTAACATGCATCCAAAACTCTCCTTCTTGTTTCCATACGCTATTCTTGCTCAAGCACTGCCAGCTGTGAGCTGTCCGCAACCTTGGGCCCATCCTCTCCAATCATCTGCCTCCCTCGATGGAACCGTATTGTTCGGGTCATGCGCAACACCTGCGGGTGGGGGAGAGCAAGATCAGCCTCTGCATGCACTCCTGATATCATAGTGCATAGACGGTGCTAGAGTACGCACCAAGCGAGTGCTCGATGGGTGTCATCTTCTTCAGCCCCGTGCGCTCACGCTACCCCTCGATCAACTCGACGAAGAAGGACTCGGTTTCATACACGTGGCCTGGAATGTCATCGCGCTTCACCCGGACTCGAAAAACGGTACATGCGCGCAGCGACCCATGGCAACCCAATCTACGGCGTACACGGACGTTCCACGTGTGCCAATCCATCGAGTCAGCGCGGGAAACTTCAGGAAGAAAAGGCTAGGCCGGCGCCATAGCCGTGCAAGAGGACAGCTGAAGGCGGTGCTTTGGGGGAGGGAGACATGGACTTGATGGCGAGTGTATCGAAATAGAGTCTTGCTCGCTGTGTGAAATTATGGGGCCATCAGCAGGGCTGGGCGGTCTCGATGACAAATACCCACAAGCTGTCACAGTTCGGTCCTAAATGGTGGTGCGACTTGCCATACCTTGTATACTCAGTGACAACCTGGGCATGCGATCCTCTGCCAGTGGTTCCTCTCGGGCTTGAATTCCAGTCTTGCTGTGATGACACACATGCTTGGAGTGGGGGAATCTGGATGTGCCAGGTGTTTTCGCTGATGGTAGTGCTTAGAGTACAGGAGACCCTCCGGGCGACCGTGCTTAACTTGAACTTGAGACCCTGCTTTGTCAGCGATTTTGGAATTGCGTTATGAGAATCCGGTACATGTCAAGGGCCAATGCACGGAAAGTTGAAAGATAGATGTCGATACCAGCACCTTTGACGCTATTCAGAAACTTGACGACGACAACTCCGGAACCCAGATGGACCCATACACTGCCCGTCTCCAGTCCAATAACACCACTGCTGATAATGACCATCTTTTCTGGTACCTTCTGGAGGGAGAGCGCACCGGTTCTGCTCCTCATCGATTTCGATGGCGCCACCTGGGTATGGTGTAACATCAGAACCAGTAGCGATGATGATGGTCTTTACTTCCACAGTGGACTCACCACCTTCAATCCATTGAGTTGCACAGAAATCGTGGTTGGTGATGTGTAGGGAGTGGTTCTCTTGATATAGTCGACTCTGTTCTGTTTGAAGAGCATTCAATACCTTCGCGAGACCTTGTACTGATTTATTCTTTGCCTTGAGCATCTGGGGTTCAGTTTGACACCCTTGACTGGTTTGTAGATTTTTTAAATAGCAAGCTGGCTAGAGGTAAAACAACACGGACCATCGATGCTGCGCTTCTTGATATCATGGAGCGTTTGATGGTAGATGTGCGAGCTGTTGAACATGGCTTTGGAAGGAATACATCCGACTTTCAAGCACGCCCCACCAAGAGTACCATGCTTCTCTACTATACATGTGGTCTGAATGAGAAGAAGTCATGAGCCAAGTCATGGAAGACAGGAGCTGAACAAACCTTGAGACCGAGTTGGGACGGCGGCTATGGTTAAGGAAGACAAAGTGTGGGTGTGAGCGGCATCGTGGCGATAGAGACGATGCAATATCGTGTGAGGTTGCCAAGGGCCTCAAGCCATTTACGTGATACAGGGCACTCACTTTCTGGCATGGCCACACAAGAGGTTGGGATGGTTACATGATGGTCACATGCCAAAATTCCATTACTTTATGGATGTTTTGATAAAAAACAAGTGTATTTGAGGCTAGCTACAAATAGTTTCTGTGCTATGATAGCAATGTCAAATAGTGTCTGATAATTCTGTGAAAAAACTAAGGGACAGTGCAAGTCAAGCCAACAAAGAATGTGTACGTGTATTAAGGGAAGATTGGTAAAACTGAGGGATGACCCAGATGAGGCAATAAAATGGGAAATGTTTGTGTATTAGACCCACTGTTGACTGTACAAGCTTCAATAGTGATATCCAGAGCAATATGCATAACTTACAATGGGATAAAGTTGCATGTTTGATGGCTCAGGTTATGGGAATCATGGCACCATTCAATTGTCTGGGTTGTTAAGGTTGACGTTGACATTTTGATGATTTGGATACCTGTGGCATCACGGATGATTGCTGCACTGACCAAATGAACAAGTCAGGACAATAACTTAACATCATTGATAAGGTACACACCTTGCACAGGTATAGATATGGTGTCATCTTGGCCTCTGATGTGTCGATGTCATTTCCCTGAAGACTGCCTTGGGCCACTGGATTTATCAAGGTGGATTGGCCATTAGAAGGGCCCTGCCAAGAATTGCCATGAGTTCAGGAATCGTAGAAGACATCATCAACATACCTCATGTGCTCGGGCTTCAGAAATACAGGAGGGTGGTCCTTCAGCCAGTCCGGCAAAGTGCCCATCATTGAACCATCCCTCCTCACTCTTGGCACCACTATCATCACTATTTGCAAGGTTTGAATCTTGAATCACAGTGGGAGGAACAGTGGGGAATGTAGAAAGAGGATGCATTGTTTGACCACGGCCAGGGTAGTACAACACTAAAATGTTTGACTCAGAACTTGTGCATGAATGTGATTGGTAAGCGTGTCACAACCTTCACGCCTCATGCCTGTCCTCCGAGTTGATGTCGATGTCGACAAGGCCAATGGACTTGCTGTTTCACTATCAACCGTACACACAGGAGGCACTGGACGACCATGAGCAAGCCCTTATATCAATGGTCAGCAACGCTTTTTGGATATCTCAAGCGCTCACCGATATGTCGCACTCGCTTTGCTGGGTTGTTTCCCGCTTGTGTTGCCACTTGATTGGTGGGAGTATTCCCCCCAGATGGTGGAAAGGTATGTTTCATGCCAGCTTATTGTCATCAGAGAGGTGCATAGCTCAAAGATATATCAGACTTACCAGGTGGATTGATGTTGTGCTGGGCGGCGTCAATGCCATTCTGGTGTTGACTTTGATCCAGAACCGATGTGGTTGTAGGGACCCGCAATAGACCTGGATTTTCGCTCATCTGCCCCTGCGTATGACCGCTTGCGCCAAGTACACAAGATCGACGCGTGCAAGGTGCCATCAGCAAAGCACAAAAAAAGCGAAATGAGAAGAGTGAGTGACGGAAGACACAACAATCAGTGAGGACAAGGATGGGAGGAATGAGGACTTGGATTAGGGTATGTCCCCCTTTAAGGTGACACCTGAACATGCTGAAAATATGAACGGTTTGTGTTTAGTCCCCATTCATCTGCATCCGTTCATCATGCCATGGCTACAACACAGTTCCGGTGTCAGGCATGGAATCAGATCTTTTCCCATGACGGCGTCTTCCCAACATCCGCTTGCATCTGACACAAATCCTGCCTTATGGTACTCTGAGGAGATTCGTGATGATGACAACTCTCCTGTTTCAGGTGGGTGACAGTCTAGCTGTGAGATTGCCAGTGCAGATGGAGGTAACGTTTTCCAGTCTCACGCCGATTTTCTAAAATATACACCTCAGATGACTATGGATTGTCACAAGGGTGGGATTGGTGGAGTCCCTGATGCCGCCGATGCTTCTGACAGCCTTGGTGCTGGTGCGTTTGGAATTTTGACTGATGCCGCCTAACAGCCTCTGGTGCAGCCATCCCCGAGGCCTGAGGCCTGAGGTCTGATGCATGATGAAGTGCCACCAATCGAGCCAGCAGAAGCTGCGCGACCACTGCTGGATCCTTTTATTCAAGCTGAGGTCAACTCTGACCGTATCTTGACAATTACCCACCTTACATATGGGAGTCCTGGTGCCCAGGTCCTGATCAAGGTTCTGTGGTGCATGGGTCAAGTTGAGCGGCACTCAGTAGCTCCATCTGGGCTCCGTCTTTCTCTGAGCTTGATAGGGGGATCGCGCATTTTATGTACTATGGCTGCTGCATGAAATGTCTGAAGCCCTCAGGTCAACTTGGTAAATGCCATCAGCTTCCACTTCGGGATTATGATGAAACAATTAAAACTTTGGTGGATGGGGATTTGGTGAGCTATCCCGCATATGAATTCTAGACACATTTTGGCTAACTACGCACCGATTGCTCCGGTTAGATACCCTGTACATTCACCTGCGCGGACAATGGTAAAAGGCCCCATGCAGGGTCAGGCATTTTCCCCAATTAGGAGGGATCACATCCCCACCTTTTGATATTTTAATAGTGGAAGGCACTTCTTCGACTTGAGAAGTTTCCTTCCAGTCACCACGTTTAAAGACAATGCGACGTGATTTTTTTTTTCTTGCCCGCTTCACCCCACCCATATCCAAGCATGTCAGTTCAGTCATCCCTCAGTAACCACTCAGATGGCCATCCTCGGCGTGGCAATGAGCTTGGTGCTCGTCACGGTGGATCCGCGCAAAGGAACCGGAATAGTAGCCACAAAGGCCCCAATGCTGGTGACAGCAATGTGCCCAGGCCAGCCTCCAATTCCAGAGGGAGCCGTGATACCTCTCCAGAGCCCCAAGGGGGGGACCACGATCAAGGAGTGGTCAATTCACGAGCGAGCGACAGACAGCAACCTAGGGACCGTAGCAACATGGAACACGATGGACCTGGCGATCCTAGGAACGGCAAATGCAGGCTTGATCAGGCGGTCACTGAGTTTGTTCAAGTTGGTTTGTCACAGTCTTCCAAGAGGCGCAAGTCCGACTTGCCAGAGAAGTACGTATTTTTTTGGGTTTCTTTCCATCTATTGCTACATCTTCCTTTATAGCCCAACCTTGAATGTCAGTGCACTCCATAGCAGGGCACGCGGCATGCTTCGATTCCTCGGCCCATTTATACATGTACGGTCGACCTTTCATGAGGGATCTTGACTGGCCTCCACAGCGGCAACTCCCCCCGATTCCTCCTCTACATAAGTAATGCGTCTTGTCACGCACATATCTACTGACCTGTATCACGCTCAGAGACACTGATACAGATCGAGAAACACTGGATGCATACCAGAAAATGCTCGAATTCATACCAGGGCTCAAGGAGCAGACGGAATGGGCTCAAATAAATAACCCGTCAGGAATCGACAAACTGGCTATATTGGTGAGTGTTCGATATCTCTGGGTGTAATATCTCGCTTATCCTCCTGTTAGCTGGCCTGAGCAGCAAGCAGAGGTCGCTCGGACGATTGTGGATCTCTTCGCGAGAACGCTATCAGTTACATCCGCCCTATCAATGACATTCCTAGGCTAGATCGCGAAGCTGACAAAGAGACCCGTGGCTTCTGTCACCACGCAACTGCACGCTTGCTCTGCCCTCAACGTCTACGAGACAAATTTGACAGGGACCAAGTAAAATTCTGCCGTGATGTCCAGAACAGAGAGTGCACTATCACCCACAATGAATGGCCATCTTTCCTCTATTCAGAAGATGACTACAACCCCGACGAAATGGATGAGAAACTTCTGCAAAGTCCCTTTTTACTTTCAGTAAGTCGTTCTATTATATTTGCATATGCATGGCTAATCTTTCTATAGTGCTACCGGCACTTGTTCACCAGACCGCGTACTGCCACGAAGGAAGAAAAGGGGAAAATTGCGGGCAAGGAGTGTATCGCTGACATTTATGGCATGACGGAGGTAACGCCAGTGACAATCGCATATGTTGCAGTCTTGGTGAGCCACCATTTCGTGTCATTGCTTGCGTGTTTCTAATCGACAATTCAAGGCCCGTTTTGTCCTCAGTGCGAAGGGGTCATGGGGTGTAAAGGATGGAAACTTTAATGCCAAGATGTTCTTCAAGAATATCATGGCTCTATTTGATGACAAAGAGTGGGCCAAAGAAACGTTGGCTTGGTGGAACAGGTAGGTGACTTGGTTTTCCCAAATGGATGTGCTTACTGACAGTGGGTAACAGTTGGGTATTCGGTAATGACCATCTGCAGGATGACATGCCCCCCCAAGATGATCAATCGTCTGTTGCATGCTTAGCTGCACAACGTGCGGCTCGCAAGAAAGCAGCTGCCTCAGAATTGCAACCAGCAGCCCAAGACCCTGAGCTGGCAACCCGAGAATCCGACCCAGAGGTCCAGGAATCCGACGGTGGAGAAGCTGAAGATACACCGGATCAACACGACTAGACATCGTGCTCATCCTGTCGCCACAAGAATGATGCATTGTCCCCTCAGGTTCCCCTCTTTCTGCACTATGCTCTCCCATGCGTTCCTTTTTCTCTTGTGACTCCGCTCTCACTGCCTCCCTTTTCATCCTTAGCCGTATCCTGTTCCCTGTGCTCCCTTGTCTCCGGTTGGATTGTTTTGCTTATTCCGGAGTCCTAGATTCAGGCAGTCACTCATCGTAGTTTTACTTGCTCTGCATGTATATAAACTAAGTCATGATTTCTCTACTCAATATCAAAGTTTTCCCGCTCATTTTCTCTTCTCATTTGTGTGCCATCGCCTTTTGTATCCTCATCTTCAACCTTTCGACACTGAATGCAGAGCCACTGTGCCTAGCAGCTTCGATTTTGCAAAGATCTTCTTTCATCTTTCCCCTTTTGTCTTGTCTCGCCTCAGATTCAATGACCGCTTCAATTCCCTTCGCGTGGCTTCTCCATTATTGGTTAGCTACGTTCTCCCTCTTAGATCTCAACTCCCTTGAACTTGATCTGCCTTACGTTCTCACAACAGGCCCTTCAACCTTGCTTTACCAGTGTCTCATGCTTACTCTCCAAATCAGTTCATGTAGTACCCTTGATGAGTAATGTCGCATGTGTAGTGGCAGTGGTTAAGAAATAAATCAACTGGTCGTCTGGACACCAGTCTGTTATCTACTAGCAGTTATTAGCCTATATTTGGTAATCCCAGTAATCATGTGATGCGTGTTCTGAGTTCTCCTTCTCCTATAGAGAATGAGGTATTTAAGCCGATTTTTCAACAACCAGAAAAATCGTGGGAATATTTCCACAATTTCGTTGCAGTCATGTGAATATTTCTGTGTGATTCGCATCGTGCTTGGGAATGTTTCTGTGAGTCGCGTCGTGCTTACACAACCACGCCTGAATGTGGCGCGAACCCTGGAGTGTGCCAATGCAATGGCGTACCCGAGTCCTTTCCCATGATAGAAACAACTGGCCCTGCGTCCCGTCTCAGTCTCCCCCTCTCCGTTGATAAACTCATCCCCCGCGTAGCTATTTTCCCCCATTAGCCGAACTGAACCCCCCATTCCATTCATCAAAGCACGCATCCGGCAACGATCAGGATGGTTATGAAGACGCTTGCGCCCACTGTGGCGCCGTAGCTGACCGACTGGCACTGCTGCGCACCCATGTTCAAAGTGTGCAAGACGATCGGTCTCACCTTGGCGCTCGTCGCGTCTGTGTCCCGCTCTGGTGGGGGCCCCAACTTCCCCCCGCACGACCCAACCCAGAGAAGAGCATGCCAGATATCTCGTTCCCCGGTGCGATGACGGATATTGACGTCATTCTCAAGAGGACACAACTCAGGGAAGAAGGTGAGGAGACTTCTGCAATTGGATTGCTGCCAAGATTCCTTACAAGAAGACGGCTCTTCATTGCCAACCTTACGCTCTCCCCACAAGGGAAGCGGATCATCGCCATCGCGTCGTTCAAAAGGTAATGCGATTACCCAATATGTTATTTCGGTTCCTCATCCCCTCTACAGGCAATCGAATATATCCTTCCGGAGCAGCAGGTTGCCATTGTGAAAGAACTTGAACCGCTGCATCAAAGATGCAAATGGCAATCATGTCTGTCCTTCAGTGTGTTACATGGTTTCTCTATTTGACCACGCAGCCAGGTCATGCAAAAACTCATCGAATTTGTACCGGCTGAGCGTCTGAGTTTCATTCCAGCTTTCAAGGGCAGCGTTTTCGAGCTTTCAACTCACATGTATGGCTGTTGTGTTCTCCAAAGATGTTTCGAACACTTGGGCGAGGAACAGACTAGGCCGCTCATGGATGAACTTCATAAATACATTATTAATCTCATGCAAGATCAGTTTGGGGTGTGCCCGGAGTTTATGTGACCCTGTACAGGCGACTAACTTATGTTGCAGAACTACGTCGTGCAATACGTTCTTGAATATGGCAAGCAACATGATAGAGCGCTGGTCATATCGAAACTTCGGGGTCAAATGCTTCACATGTCACGTCACAAATTCGCTTCGAACATCTGTGAAAAGCTCTTCTCATCGCCGATGCCAAGTCTTGTCGAGCTCTCATACAAGAAATGATGACGTCCAAACAAGACGGTGTAAGCCCGATTGCCACTATGATGAAGGTCCAGTATGCAAGTGAGTCGTGCCTAGACATTCCCTTGCCACTTGTTCACTCATTCATTCTCTTAAGATTATGTTTTACAACGAGCTGTCTCTGTTGCAGAACCTGAACAGAAGCACGAATTGGATCAGCCGGATCAAACCTCAGCTGGTTAGTATGCGAAGGTACTCCAGTGCCTACAGCAAGCACCTACTCTCTAGTAAGTAAAATTACCGAAACTCCCTCCCAGCCCATATCTGACATTCCTCTGCATAGTCGAACGTCTGTTGACACAAGCAGGTGAAAGTCTTCCCTGAAAATTTGCAAGTTTTTCTCATCAACACTCATATGCTCACTTCATCGTTTTGAATTCATTCGCAACGCACCTGTGGACTCATTCTATACCACACACGCACATTGCTTTGCATATTAATTGGCTTCTCGTTGGATAATTTGACAATGCTGTTCATCCTCAATATTTTCAACAGATTTCAGCAGCTAGAGTTTTCCTACATTTGCTACTAAATCTCATTCAGTCGTCCTTCACGGAGCTTGCTACTATATATCCAACTACTGATATAATTACCCACAACACCACTTTCATTGCTTCGTCCCACACAGCTGCGCATCACAATATAGCATTGATTCAAGTTTAACAGACATTTTTAAACATTAGAATTACGCGAACTTGAGTTGAGCTTATCTATCCATCTATCAATACGAACTGAAATGCAGTGCTGTAGGCCCATGAGGGAAGTGAGCAGTGCGAGTTGTGCCTCAGGCCTTAGTACTTCGTGCTCACTGAACTCTAAAATGGCGGCGGCAGTGCTCTAGTCACCCAACCTGATGCCGAAACGGTTTCGATGGACAACACAACTCTCATTTTCTACCAGTCCTTCCTTGTTCCTTTCCTTGTTCCCGACTTTCATAACCGTGTTTGCTAGCCTTTTTGGCTCATGATCTGTCTCATTCAATCAGTATCATACTCATACTTCCAAGGGTTCCCCCTTCACCTACTACCCGTGAAATCGCCACATCCAATTTGCAAACCATACGGAGAGATGGGAAATTGCGTACCGGCCTCGATGGAAGTCATCAAGGTGTCTGATAAGGACAGGCGTCGACATCGGGAAGTTGAGCGGTCCTTGAAGAAGGTACATATTCAATGTTCACATATATCTTCTTTTCAACGAATATATACGTATCTTCCGGGTCTGGTCCTGCTTAATACTAACAACCCTGTATTTTCGGATGAACCAAAAAATGGCCTTACAGCTCAAGGTATGTAGGGTGGTCTTCTGCTCTAAGATCATCACCAAACCGTATCGCAAGGTACTAGTATTAGGATCGGGAGATTCTGGGAAATCTACTGTTCTCAAGGTGTGTGCGCAATCGATCGAATCCACGTGGCGTAATGATTTAGGACTGACATTTCTTCAGCAAATGTGGCTTATTCACCATATTCCATTCTTGCTGCAAGAAGTTGAATCCTTCAGGCAGCTCATTTTCAACAACCTTACCCATCGGCTCAAATATCTTCTGGACGCGATAGAAGACATGGATCTAGTGGTCTCCCTTGAAAATAGACAGCATATCGAGCTAATCGAGGGAGCCAATGATATCCGCGATGGCGAAATCTTTCCCCAGCATTTTTACGAGCCTCTCAGACAACTCTGGAATGATGCAGGTGTCCAACGGGCGTGGGAACGTTGACCATCTGCACCAGCCCTCATTGTCGTCGCTGGTGCTGGTGCCCTCAAATCTGCCTCAAAGCTTTTTTTTTTTTTTTTTTTGAAAGCAATGTATTTCTTTAATAAGTAGCTACTATAACTAACCTATCAGAAGAAAATACATGCCGCATGGCGGGAGATGAGTGTCAGCCCCATGTGGCGCGCTGAAGCCGGACCATTGGGACTGGTGGTGAGGAGAAAATGTGTTTATGCACATCCCATGTCGGGATAGTGTGGGGCTCAGGCTGCGGCTTATCGCCGGGGTCCACTACCCACTAAAACCTCACGCATATTTATCCAGTCGTTTGGGAGGTCGCTTTCTTTGCTCAGGACTTTCTCCCAGGTGTTCGACACAAGTAAGGTGAACCCTTTATCTCTTTTGATTTTCGATGTGGCAATTTTGTCATTGGTGAGTCTTGAGTTTATTACATGGAGCCACCTTGCCTTGATTTCCTGGTGGTTATGGTTCTTTTCTTGGATCACTCTTTCACATCATAAAGCCCAGATCAAGAAGGCTGACTCTGAGACAAGGATTTTGAGGAGATGGGATGCACCCCTCAGGTGAGTGCTCTTTTGGTTTTGTACCAGGGCTTGTCTTGGATTCGCGATGGCTTGGGATACCGATATGCATCCGCAACCCAGGATCATTCCTAGGTCGGTTTCGGGCCAGGGAATGTTGGTGTGGGGCCAGACTCCTTTGGCCAGCCTCCAGATCAGGCGGGTTGGTCTGCTGCGACAGTGTATAAGAATATGGCTTATCGACTCTGTTATCCCACAGGTGGTACACAAGTGGCGCTCAGCGACGTTAGGTATGCGAGACCAGAAGTGTCCGATCTTAAATACTTCGTGCGTCGCTTTGAAGAGGAATTGTCTGATTTTGGGGCAAATCGGAGCTTTTTTCATGCTCATCCATATTGTGGCATCGGTTTCATCGTTCCCAGTGAGGCGTTTGATCGCTACTCTCGCCTGTTCTATGTTTTCTGTGGATGATTGGCAGATTAGGACGGGCTTCCTCTCGAGAATGCCTTTGTATGCTAATGCTTGGGTGAGTGACGATATTTTTGCTCCCTGGACATTAAAGTTGTCCAGGATATTCAGGTCCAGAACGTCCGGGTTTGGGTTAGCAGCTCCCTCTCTTGCTAGCTGGTCACTTTGCTTGTTGCCCTCTACACCGTTGTGGCCTTTGACCCATTGGAAAGCTGTTGTGGCTGTTCGGCGACGTAGTAGGTATGCAGCCTTATGGAAAAATTGGGCGTTTTCGATGCCAATCCATCCGTGATCTTCCCAAGTTTGTAGGTGCGTTGTCAGGCCGTCTATTGCATACCTGGAGTCTGAGATGATCTCTAGTGGCTGAGAGAGTGGGACAGATTCTATAGCTTTTATGATGGCCGCTATCTCGCCGACTTGGTTGGATTGGGATTGTCCTGGTACTCTGATGGCCACGTTTAGTGGATTATCATGGCTCGCCCAAATCCTGCCTCCACATGAGGCATTCCTTTTTCCATTGTTCAGACATGCTCCATCGGTGTATAATGTGATCGTTTGGCAGAAATCTGCCTCAAAGCTTGTAAGGTGAGAATTCCCTGTGGTCGGATCGGCGTGTTCCGGACCACGTGACGCTTGCGCCGCTTTGCCTCATCGCCCTTGCACGCCACTCCTCCTCCTCGTCTCCCTCCTCATTCGCCCCTTGCCTGTTGCTTCGCCCTTGTCGCCATGCAGTTCCCCACACCGCCTGACTGGGATTCACTGCAGATGTCACTCGCCGCACCTGCCATTGTTGGCAAGCGCCACAAGACCGCACCCCTACTAGCTGTCAGCCAGTGCCACGCACTTCGAGCTCGACACTTCGTTCATTCGGCCCTTGTTCGGGTCCGCGCACCGCCGGACACATAGATCGCTGGATATGGACTTATTTTGTATGTCTCTTTATCTCTCTTTTATCTTAGGCTCTTCGCCCCTTTTGTTAGTTTCCTGTCAACACCTCTGTCATCAGACTTCGACCTATGCCGCTCCCTTCGACCCCGCGCTCGCTGTTGCGCCTCGACATAACATTCATTTTCGCTCTTTCTCTGATCACTGGACCCCTTCTTGCATACGACGCCACACGGCTTGTCGCCGGCAGAACTTCCACTCCTTTCGTTTCCCCTCTTGCCGTTCTCTCGTTTCCTTGTAGCGTACACTGTCTCGTTGTCTTGTACTCAATATATATATCCAAGCCCAGCCCTGGCGAATGCCAGGCAACTGCGGCCCCTTTTCCCTCCCTTTTCTTCTGTGTGTGCTGGGCAACTGCGGCCCTTCTTCTCCCTTGCTCTCACGAACCTCTCCGACTAGCTTGCTACGCCCCCAACATCGTCGACAAACGCCCGTACGCGGCAGCGAGGATAACAACTTGCGCACACCGCACCCCATTCACCCCCGGCGCGTTCTCATTTTCGGGTGCGCCCCTTGGGTTTTATTTCATTTCCTCCCTCTTGAACTCTCGCGCAGACGATCCGTCTGCGATAAAAGCTCATGCTCGCCCTCTTGTGCTTGTCACACTTACAGATAGGTCTTCGTCAAAGTTTTTTTTACCATCACCCTCCGTACGGTACATTTCCTTTCATCTCTCTCCACCTCTGACTCGCACGTCTTCCCTAAGTTGTGTCCTGCATGCAGCATGTATATATCAAACTGGCTCTGGAATTTGAACGGCGGAGACATCCGAGATCATGGTGAACTGACACAAGGAGATGAAATCTGCGGTGGAGGTAAAACAAAGGCAGCGGCGGTGCTCAGTGACGCAGCAGTAGTCGCAGCGGCGACAACAGCAGCAATGGAGGCGCCGGCAGTGGCAGTGGCAGCAGCACGTGTTCGGTTCGTTGTCCTCCTCTCTAGCCTCAATGAACACCCCGACGGACACATTGACAACCTGACATTACCACCCGCGACCCCTGCGACTGCTCCCGACAAGTCGTAATCTCATCACGAGAACGGTGTACACATATCGGATTTGTCTGGACCCTCGCCTACAAAGCCATCTCACACTAGCACTATTTTCGAACAGTTATACAAGTTCAGAATAATCCTTGGAATAATCTTCGGTTTGTCGCCGCCTTTAACTATAACTTTGAAGCTGCCACCTCCCAGGTTTCCTACTAGGTGGGGTCCTCACCACTGCTCTGCATTCTCCGTCGTTCTCCTCCGCCGCAAGCTGGCCCTGTCAAGTGGGTCATTCACTCCTACTCTTCTTTACCAATTTCAATCTCTTTATTTCCACTAGAATTCAGTATGGTGTCCAGCGTCATGGCTTGGAGAGGATGACGCCGAAAATGTCATTGCCATGTCATCCTCAGACATCAGATGGGCACGATAGATTCGTGTCGCGAGGGGATTTGCCTGGGCTTGAAGGATCGTTGTCGGGAAATCTTTGATGGTTTCGAACGTGGCGTGTGAGTTGTTATTCCTGAGCCTAAGTTATGTTTCTCGTTTAACCGTGGGGCACCAAGGATCACGATAAGCTCATTAGCTTGTTGAAGCAACATTTCACTATCACATTGGATGATTGGAGATGGAGGACATCTCGTTCAGTGACTGGAATTGGGGAGGGACCGACTTCCGAAGTGTGCAACTTGCCCATATCATATGTGCCTCTGTAGTCTCTTAAGCGCACTCCTCACAGGCGGCAAACTGGCCTTTGTCATCAGCAATAAAACATTCTTCAAGCTCCTCTTGCAGTATGTTGCCAACTCGAACATTTCAGGATGCACTGAGGTCTCTCTCAAGTTCATGGCACCCTCTGATTCCACCGGAAAAAAGCCGTCAAAAGGTCAACCGAACAAGATGGTCAAGGTACAATTCTTCATGCCTAGACAAAGTTCAGGTTCCAATGCGGGTTCGAACAAGTCGGACACTGAAGATGATGACGTTGATGATGTGAGCGCCGCGCATGCATTCCATGAAGCCATCAAAGAAAGGGCAGAGCTCGGCCATATCTCGGGCGACATCATCCTAAGCTTCGAAGAGGTTCTTGTCCTGACCCCCCTGCCCAGGGTCGTTACAACGTTTGACACGCTCCCTGACTATTTGCACCTGTGCGGCAAAACGTATGATTGCAAGATCGTGTATTCAAGCATATCAAGGCTATTCCTTCTACCAAAAGACAACCTCCATATTCTCTTCATTGTGCGGTCCGCGTCTCTACACTGAGTTTCTTTACTGACCTCTGTCCTCAAGCTTGGCCTCAAAATTCCTATCCGTCAAGGCCAGGCTCGTTATTAGTACTGTCTCAAAACAACCCATGCTGATCAAAATCTACGACATCCATCAAGTCGTGTTTTCCCGCATCAGCACTGACATCACCACAGCACACACGTTTGGCATGCAGACCATCACGAAACATGGGCCCAAATACATGTTCACGTCGATCAACAAGGAAGAACACAAACTGATGGACATGTTCCTGAAAGACAAGAAGGTTCACTGGTTTGATTTTCCCCCCGCTTCCTGACCGACTTGGTACTCCAACAACTGCAGCACCTCAACCCACACATCTCAGCCCAGATAGCCAGATGTGGATTGAGAGTGGTCAACAACAGCAACAACCAGCAGCACGAATGGCGAGCTGCGCTTCGAGCTAGGCAGAGTGTGCCTCCAGTCCAGAAAGGACAACAGGGCTGAAGTGCACTTCGTGGTCGTGGCAGCAGGTGTGTGCGTGCCCAAACCAACCAAGCCCTCAACGCTGCCGTTGTAGTGGCTGGTTGTGAGGACTAGGACATAGCCGGCAAGGTTGAGTGGTGGCCTGCCTCACTTGGCACAAGCAGCAGCAGCAGTGGAAAACTCTAGCATTATTAGGACTTATCATCTTTTATTTCACAAGCCATGTGGATAGTTTCATAGTCTAGATGTGTTGTATGGGCCCAGGTGCACAATGCCGAAATCAAAAAAAAAACCCCCCGGTTGAAGTCGATCACAAGTCGCGATGCAAGTCGGGCCACTAGATTTACTTACACTTCTTTCAAAGCCTTCTGAACAAGAAATTTGCATGCAGTGGTGTAGTCCTCTTCAGCAAGTATCCTCGTCCCTTGCTTTTTCTGTGCCCCTGTCCGTCCCAACCTCTCACCAACTATCGCTGTGAGTGAGCTGTGTTCTTGCCTCTCGCTTTTTTTTTTTTTTTTTTTCACTTGCTCTTTTCATCTCCCTGTCCAGCCTCTCCCCAACGCATTGCTGTGTTTGTGAGTGCCCCATATTCTCGCCTCTCACTTTTTGTTTTTTAGTGTCCTGTGCTTTTTTTCATGCCCCCTTCCATCCCAATCTCTCGCCAACGCATCACTGTGAGTGCGCGCCTTTTTCGTGCCACTATCTGTCCCAGCTTCTCGCCAACCATCGCTGTGAGCCGTGTTCTTGCCTCTCGCTTTTTTTTTTCACCCGCCTTTTTCGTCACCTTGTCAGCCTCTCCCCAACACATTGCCGTATTTGTGAGTGCCCCGTATTTTTGCTTATCGCTTTGTTTTTTTTCACTTGCTTTTTTCGTCTCCCTGTCCAGCCTCTCCCCAATGCATTGCTGTGTTTGTGAGTGCCCCGTATTCTTGCCTCTCACTTTTTGTTTTTTTAGTGTCTTGTGCTTTTTTTGTGCCCCTTTCCATCCCAATCTCTTGCCAACGCATTGCTGTGAGTGCGTGCCTTTTTCATGCCACTATCCGTCCCAGCTTCTTGCCTCACTTTTTTTTTTTTCACCCGCCTTTTTCGTCACCTTGTCCAGCCTCTCCCCAACACATTGTCGTATTTGTGAGTGCCCCGTATTTTTGCTTATCGCTTTGCTTTTTTTCACTCGCTTTTTTTGTCTCCCTGTCCAGCCTCTCCCCAACGCATTGCTGTATTTGTGAGTGCCCCGTATTCTCACTCTCACTTTTTGTTTTTTTAGTGTCCTGTGCTTTTTTCATGCCCCTTTCCATCACAATCTCTCGCCAATGCATCGCTGTGAGTGCGCGCCTTTTTCATGCCACTATCCATCCCAGCTTCTTGCCTCTCGCTTTTTTTTTTTCACCTGCCTTTTTCGTCACCTTGTCCAGCCTCTCCCCTACACATTGTCGTATTTGTGAGTGCCCCGTATTTTCGCTTATTGCTTTGCTTTTTTTCACTTGCGTTTTTCGTCTCCCTGTCCAGCCTCTCCCCAACGCATTGCTGTGTTTGTGAGTTCCCTGTATTCTCACCTCTCACTTTTTTTTCACTATCCCGTGCTCTTTTTGTGCCCTTTCCCATCCCAACCTCTTGCCAATGCATTGCTGTAAGTGCGCGCTTTTTTTGTGCCACTATCCGTCCCAACCTCTCGCCAACCATCGCTGTGAGTGTGCTGTATCCTCGCTTCTCACTTTTTCACTGTCCCGAATCACGACCATCAGCCGTGTGCACCTCCCCGTTGCAGTCACAAACAAGTAAGTGCCCGTCGCTTGCTCCCATCCCCCCCCCCCCCTCTTCTAACCAGGCACCCCCACTGCGACAACGCCTCCCACCCAAACACTAATGCCCCCCAAACGGATCGTCTCAAGATTTCGACGAACACCGCCACCTGCACCCACTACACCTTCGAGCCCTACCCCCTCACGCTCACCGGTACGCCTTGCGTCCGTTCCTCAAACATTGATGTCCCCCAAATGGATCGTCACAAGGTCTCAACAAATGCCACCACCTTGTCCCTATCTCTTCTCTTCAAGCTCTTCCCCTCACGCCATGCTCACTGGTATGTTCCGTGTCCATCTGCTAACGACTCGATGCTGATGCACTCTTGCTCCCCTGTTCGACATTGTCCATCCACCTTGGACATGTACCCACTACCCGCGTTCAACATCAATCAACGTGCACATCAAGAACAGACACTAAACATGCACCCCTCTGGACCTCCACCATCACTATGCCTGCCACGTTCACCTGCACAACTGCAGCAGCAGCAAACACATGCACATGGATTTGGGCCCTGGCTGTTGAGTAATCCTTTCCGTTGTGCCATCCCCGATGGCTGTCTGACTGTTCTCTTCCCTTTCAGTCCCCTCTCCCAGTGGAGTGAGTAGGTGAGTGCCCCTTGCTTACTTACCTTTTTCTCCCTGTCCTGAGGATTCTGACCAGTTGCATCCCCTCACCTCTCCCTCACAGCCC
>Ga0307510_10002359_pt1 | contig 21362 bp, 18 predicted proteins | sample 12_EM_MG_FD_207224 | JGI IMG/M metagenome (GOLD analysis project Ga0307510, IMG submission 207224) | Populus trichocarpa ectomycorrhiza microbial communities from riparian zone in the Pacific Northwest, United States - 12_EM | ecosystem: Host-associated > Plants > Roots > Unclassified | place... | reverse complement strand
CCCCTAAGTGCTTGATCTCTGCGCTTGGGTTTGACAGGATTATTTTTATAACCCGCTGTTTTTGGATGAATAGGCGGGGATTGAAAATCCGCGTGTCGCTGGTTCGATTCCGGCTCTGGGCACCACCACATCCCATTGTTTTTCATGCCGTTTCTCATATTTTTTGATTTCCTAATCGATCTCGGTTTGACAAATTTTCAGTCAGAGTTTGACAACTTTTGTTTTGCGTTTGTTCAGCTCGACCTCAAAATCGGCCACGGCACTCTGAGCCTGCTTGGACCTATCTGCGTGTCGGGAATAGTGCTTTGCCATCTTTTCAGTGGCGTGGCCCAGGACGAGTGCAATAGTCGTGGGATCCTTACCCATCTCGGCAAGAATCGTTCCGACGGTGTGACGTAGCCCTTTGAGGGTCAGGCCGGGTTGAATGATGCCAGCGTTCTCGAGTTTCTTCTTGATCCTGTCCCAATTCGTGCTGAAGCCATTGTAGGTCCACGGCTTGCCCCGGCTGTTTGCGCAAAGCGTTATGGCACTGTGAGTCGGCGCGGCTTTCAGTGCGTCCTCGACTGGGGCGAAGAGGGGAAGGTCGACTGGCCGGCCTGTCTTGTTCCGGCGCGTGTCGATACCCGCGGAGGAAATTGCTGTTTTAGGCAAGGCGAGCGCGTCTTGTGGATCAAGCCCGTAAAACATCATGAGGCTGAATGGGAGAAACATATGGGGGGGCAGGGACGCCAACACAGCCTCGCGCTCGGCGTCCATCCAGGGCCGGTTAGCATCTGGCAAGGTCTTCGGACGCTCCGAAAGGCTAATGTGCTCGACCGGATTTTCCTTCACGTACTCATATTCCATGCCCCACGCGAAAATAATGGACAGGACGGAGCGCACGTAATTTGCGAAGCGGAACTTGTGCTGTTTTTCGGCCTCGTCTCGGATTTGAGCCACGAGACCTCGCGAGAATCGCTCAAGGGGCGTGTCTTCAATCGGCTTCAGCCAGTCGAAGCACTTCTGATAGTCGGCCTTCGTCCGGATCGCACGCTTTTGGAATTTCGGGCTGGCGCGATATTTTTTGATGAGCATGCCGAGCGTGCCCGGCTTTGCTTCCTTGACCTTGTGCAACTCGTTGATGCGATGCACTTCCATATCGAACGCGAGGCTGTAAATCTCGAATTTCTGGCAATCGATCTTTTCGCCGAACTTCCGATGGTACGCCCGCCAACGAAAGGGCGGCTTCTTATCTCGCTGAATTTTCCAGCCGGAATACTTGTTTTGGCGCTTCTCACGAGCATTTGCCATCAGCGTCCACCAAGCTTACCGATAATGTCGTCATCAACCGAAGACATGCCGCTCTTGAGGCTGTCAAGAAACGCATCAAGATCGTGGATGTCATACATTTTGGTTCCCGAAGGGAATGCCACTGGCGTCACGCCGCATTCAATCGGAAACTTCTTAGCGGCTACGCCGCAGTAGTCGGCGGCCTCTTTAAGGGAGAGCATGCGTCGAGGCGCCACTCGAAGATTTAAAGTTGCACTAGCCATAAGCATTTGCCTTGGGATTTAAATGGATGATGGTTCTTGCTCACTCAGAGACCTCGTTGGCGAGTTGAATGGAGCAGGCTGAACCCGAAAATGAGCGCGGCAGGGTCAGCGCGTACTCCGGGGCCATCCCGCATAGAAGCTCATTGCTCAGAAACAGATTGGCCTTGCGCTGGATATCTCCCAGCGACGCGCACGGGTACGAAGCTAGGGCCAAAAGCGCCTTCTCAACCGCATCCGCTTCCGGCGTGCCGGTGGGAAGAGCAACGACGCCTGTTTCGCTATCGATCCACGCGGTAATGCAATCCTCAAGGCCGGACGCTTTGTCGGCTTTACCAGCGGAACGTATTTCGAAAGAGAGTTGCAGGAGTTCTTCGGAAAGCTCGGTCGCGAGGCGGTCGGCACGAGTTGCTCGCTCAACCATATCGCTCGTCATGAAATCGATTTGTCTGAGTTCACGCTTATCGACCTGATAATAATCTTCGGCCGAAACTGCCTTGATATTGTCACTTGCCTTTCGGCCCGGAAGGAGGATGCCGACGATATGGTTTGTCGCAATCTCGGCGGCGCAAGGCGTATCCTGCGTATCGTCTGCTAGGTAGTCGAGGCGAGTGGCAAGTTTCGAGAGGCGGTCGAGGGCAGTTGCATGATCGATATTTTCTATAGTGGGTTGTAACAGCATTTTATGCACCTTTTGTAGAGGCAGAAGTCGACGCAGGTTCCTAGGCCATTGCGTCGGCTTTTTTCGTTTCTTCTTTTGAAGCTTCCATTCCGACTTGAACGAGCTGCCGGATTGCTTCCGCGCGCGTGCGGATGCGTTTCGCAAAGCTCCAATTGTCGATTTTTTCCACCATCGTCGGTTCCATCATCATCGGAACTCGAACCGTTCTCTTCAGCATGCCCACCTCAAAATTCGGTGCAATATGCACAGTATGCACAGTATGTGCCGATTTTTTCACTATTGATCTCCGGACATGTTTAGTCAATAGATTACTTGCGCAATGTGTGCCGATTTTTTGAGAGATGTTATGGTCGAGCCCCGAGAAAATCGTGTCCATATGATGCTGTCTAACAGCGAGATGGAGGCCATAGATGATTGGCGCTTCGCAAATCGCATCGCAACTCGCTCAGATGCCATCCGCCGACTTTGCCAGGTCGGGCTAAACGCCGATAAGCAAGCACGTGACCTTAAGGCGATGGTGCAAGCGGCAATGGATTGGACAATCGTTGCTCAGAGATACCTTCCGAAGGACGCAACTCATGGCGAAGCGGAAGGTGTAGCTCCTATAGAGCAGCAGACAAATCTTTTCACCACTGTTGTTCTACTTCACGCTCTTCGAATTTTGGATGACAATGAGCATCACGACAAAGCATTAAAGGAAGTAGAGAACTTCGATGCTTCTTTGAAAAAGGCTATTGAATATGGTCCGGACTCCGAGAAGACTTGGAAATATCTCGAAAAGTTTTATAGGGAATGGCGAGAGCGTTTCGGCGATATTGGTATAAGACCATCGCCAGAGTGGATTGATAGCCTCCTGAGCGCTGGAGAAAACAAGGGCAGTAAAGAAACGGCCTCATAAACCCTCTCCATCGGAAACGTCTATCAAATCTCCGACTTGATCATTGATAGCGCATTTGCTATATAGCGCCCATGAGATGGGCAGTCGAAACGCACGACGCCACTGATGCTGAAATCGAAGCATTGCCTCCCGGCCTTCAGGCGCGATTGATCCGTCTTATGGAGGCCGTCGAGAATGTCGGCCTTGAACAATTGCGCGAACCACATGTGAAGCATCTCGAAGGCAAGCTTTGGGAGCTACGCGCCAAAGCCGCCGAAGGCATCGCCCGTGGCATCTACGTGACCGTTACAGGCCGTCGCGTCATCGTACTGCATAGGGGTTTCCGTGAAGAAGTCACAGAAGACGCCACAAGGCGCGCTGGCAATAGCCAGAGAGCGAATGAAGGAGGTGAAGCCATGACCAAAATTGCCGAACTGAAAAAGAGGCTGATGAACAATCCCGCATTCCGGCAGGAGTACGAGAAGGCAGACGCAGAGTTTCAGCTTGTCGAAGCATTGATCGGCGCTCGGACGAAGGCGAAGCTTTCCCAGGCGGAGCTTGCCCGACGCATTGGCACCACGCAATCAGCCATCGCGCGATTGGAAGGCGGCGGCGTATCGCCTTCGCTGAATACCTTGCGGCGGTACGCTGAGGCCACCGGCTCGAAGCTAGAAATAAATCTGGTTCGGTCGTGATCCGACAATTTTGCGGAGAAGTCCCATTGCAAACATTCCAGCCACGAACTTTTTTGGGCACCAAAGTCACGCCGAAACGAGTGCCCATTTTGCGCCGCGTCTTGGATTGCGCCAGCATCTGGACTGAGAACAGCGACGCTCATCTCCATCCGTCAGCCGCGAGGGACTGAGGATGGACGCCGCTGCTCGCCGTGCTCTGCTAAGGCGCGTTGAAGAGGAGGCTAAGGCGAAGGTAGCAATCGGGGAGCAGCTCAAAACCTCGACATTCCAGGCGATAGGTTTTTACGAACAGCACGGCTATCACGAGATAGGTCGGCTGAGAGACAAGCCTCCTGGGCAGGACCGTGTGTGAATGGCGAAAAAGATGATCCTGATCGTTCTGAAGGTCCTAAGGTCTCGGAATATCCCAAGGTTGAATTGTAGATATAATAGGCTCGCGAAATGCGGCAGCGGATGCTACCAATTTTGGCGATAGCGTTTCACGGCAGCTTTTGCCCTCATTTCGGTCATTGGGATCAACTCGCCGGATCCCGAAAAACTGCCGTTCAACTAAGGCCCACCCGCAACGTCATAGATTGGTGGGAAGTGGACTGGCGGCTTTCTTACAAACGGATCGCGGAACTGCCTGTGGTCGTCACAAAAGTAGCCGGTAGAATACACCCTTTTCGCCAATGTGTTATGCGACAAAATTTGTGCTGAAAATCATGGCCGGCAACTTAGCTGAAAATCCTAGGATTTTCGCAATGCATTCTGGCTGTGGACGATTTATTCGGCACACATTTTTAGAAGCTCAAGGGCAGAAATCGCGCGGGCTCAATCCGATTGTGCGTCGAAACATATAACTAAATGCGCTTGAAGACTCGTATCCCATATCAAACGCCACTGACGCGACCTTCTCACCAGCGGTCAACCGCGAAATGGCATGAAGGATACGGGCGTGTCTCAACCACCGAGAGGGAGTCATTCCCGTTTCAGTGACGAACAATCGTTCAACAGTCTTCCGGCTGGCCGCCGCCTTGGCGAACCACGTATCGACCGAAGTTATTGATCCTGGATCGGCCAATGCCGCCTCGGCAAAGCCGCGAATTCGCTTATCTTGCGGTATTGCGATTGAAAGCGGCACGTCTCCGGCAGCAAGAAGCTCATGAAGAAGTAGATCATGAAGAGCATCCGTGTGGTGCTTTGTACGACTGGATGAGGCTTCGGGCAAGGTTGCCAGCATCAGCGCGCTCAGCAATGGTGTCATACCCATGATACGAGGGCTTCCGCCGAGATGGCTTGCTTCGTCGCGGTTCACATCAACGTAGAGCATCTCATTGCTCGATGCGTAGCGAAGCCAGTGTTCCGAATCCGGCGGTATCCAGACCACCATCGCGGGGCTCAATAAAAGAACACGGTTCGATGTGCCAACATACATTGATCCATACGAGGCCGAGACGAGCTGTCCAAAGTCGTGAGTGTGCCAGCCGTTATCCTCACTGGCTTCCTGACTAACCACCTCTCCGAGATACTTGGGCCGCGTCGTTACCAGCACTTCTGACGCGATTTGCTCTGTGTCGATCATAGCGTGACGATTTCTCGATATAAAAACTCTATTTATCGAATGAAAGACATAACCGTTTCCAATAGAGGATTCAAGGAACTCAAACAGACAACGCGATTGGCCGAGGCAAAATCATGATGACCGCATATGCGCCGGAGACTGATGCACCTGATTGGGCCGCTATCGCCATAGTAATCCTAAGCGTGACGGCCTTTGCGATAGCTCAAGGTCTCACTTTCCCGTTGATCTCGCTCATGCTGCAAAACAAGGGCGTTTCCGGAAGCTTGATCGGTCTCAATGCGGCAGGCTACGCTGTTGGGGCGGCAACTGCTGTGCTGACGATCGATAAACTCACCGCCCGTCTTCGTGGGGATCGCTTGATTATAGCAGCCTTGTTTGGCTGTTCCATATCGCTGGCCGTGTTCGCTCTGACTGATTATCTTCCTGCCTGGTTCGTCGCGCGCTTCGTAATCGGGTTCAGCGCCAGCCTGATTTCAATTCTGACAGGCGCATGGCTTAACGTGGCCAGCCCTGATCGCATCCGCGGGCGCATCTCCGGATTTTACGGAGCAGGAATGTGTGCGGGCTTTGCTGCAGGACCTCTAGCGATTCCTCTTCTGGGCACCAAAAGCGTTTTTGCCTTTGCTGCCGTCTCCCTCTATGTCGCATTTATCGGCTTCGCCAGCATGGCCGTTAGCGGCATGACACGTACATTCCCGAAAAGCGCACCATCGGGCGCATTGTTCCGCTTCGTTCGGGCTGCGCCGGTGCTGGTCCTAATGGAACTCGCCTTCGGCTTTGCCGATATTGCCGCGATCTCAGGCATGACCGTTTACTTTGTTAGGGTTGGTTATTCTGAAGCGTTTGCTGCCTATGCGATCGTCGTCTTGTCGTTGCCAACGGCGTTTGCGCAACCGCTGGTCGGGTGGCTGCTGGACAGGACCTCGCGCACGGGCGTCGTTATCAGCTGCGGTCTTCTAGGCGCGACCGCATTTCTAACGATCCCATTCCTGAATTCTCAGGCTGCCATCCTGATCACATTCGCGGTTATCGGCATTGCGACCTTCGCCTTGAGCACGAGCGCCCTTACAATCTTGGGCGAGCGATTTGAGGGAGGCATGTTGGTTGCTGGTACCGCCAGCTTTTCTCTCGCTTACTCAGCAGGGAGCTTTATGGGCTCGACAGGTACTGGCGTTGCTATGGACCTGATATCGCCATCAGCCGTACCAGTAAGCGTTGGCCTATTCCTTCTGATTTTTGCGGGGGTAGTGGTTATGAAGAGGCCGTAGGCGCATGAATCTATCTCGTGTGCTCTCGCCGCGAAAATCCCGATTAAAGCTCTGTTTTGCGTCTGATTTATGCAAAATTTTTGGTTGCAGTCAGCAGCCCGCGCAAGAGTCCGCTTCCAAGCCTATCGTGCCAATCCTTGAACGTCCGATATGGGGTCGGCTCCGGCCAGTCGGCAAAGCGCCCTCAAGACGGTCGTTGACACACCCGGTTTATCGTTCTGAAAGCTGCCGGTTGGCTACGAAAGCGACAATGCCGCCAGTGAGCCGTTCAGGTAGCTAGCATCTTTTCCGCAATAATCGAGTGCTTCCCATCCCATTCACAATACTTTCAGGCCTTCAGGTCAGTTGAGCGAGGATATCGTCGACGACACTTGGGACGGTATCTGCCGTTGCGATATTGATGCCGACGGGGAGGTATTCCCGTGTGTGATGGTAGCGCAGTACCAACGCCCGCTCGGCCGGCTCGAAGCCCGGCTCATTCGGCCGTCCATCTAATCGTCGGTTCAATGTCTCAACGTCTATGTCCAGCACGAAAACCTTGTCGAATAGGTCTAGGAATTTATTGAAATTGCGCGAGCCTCCACAGAAGAAGGTGATGGGATGGGTGGTGTCCGCAGCAATAGCGCGGACCTTGTCGACAGGCCAGATCCAGTGCGTGTATCCCCAAACGATGTGGTCCGCGCCTGTGGGTGGACCTGCGAGTGCCTGCCCGGTCTCAGGGTCGCCGACATAGGCCAAGACCCGGTCACCATGGACGACATGGTAGCCCCGTCGCTCCAGTTCGGTAGCGACAGACGTTTTTCCGGTGCCGGAACCGCCTTCGATCAGATAGTTCTTATTTCCCATAGGCGCCGTTTATCATGGCCTTCAATCCGGTGAGAAGAGGTTTACGTGCGGATGCTCCACCAACGAACTCAGCTGATCAAGGTCAGCTTTCGGTGCTTTTCGGATTAGTGACGGATGTCTAGCGGATAAGCGTCCTCATTCCGACCATTCAGCACGCCGTTGCGCTTTTCTAAAAGCGGAACTTACTTGAGCGATCAAAGTTGCCAACGGAGTTATGGCGCCGATTTTCAGCTTCCTTAGCTAACGGCTGAAAGGTACCTGGGGTCGCACGCCGACACCTCTTAACGATTTACCTTGCGAACACAGTTTGAGAGCGAGCGCTTTATCGGGCTTACGGACGTTACCGCAGGCAATGAGCCTGTCGAAATTCGTACTTAGGGCATTTTCGAAGTTGCCGAGAGCCTTTATGGTTTCGCGTATGAGTCGCAAATCGATTGAGACTGGGCGCGAGCTTCCATATGTTTGAAATTGTTGGCGATGACATCGCGCAACTGAACGATACCGATCTGAGGGCTCTGATTGGTCTCTTGTGCGAAGCGGAGATGCACCGACAGGCTCTGTCCGTCACGGCGGTCACCTGGGGTGGTAGCCAAAATGCCGGGGACGGTGGCCTCGACGTCTGCGTTGAGCTTCCGGCCGGCGCCACGATCTCGGGCGTCATACCATCACCTTCGACCGGCTTTCAGGTCAAAAAACCCGACATGCCGGCTGCTGCCATTGCAAAGGAAATGAAGCCGGACGGCGTGCTGCGTCCCGTGTTTCTTGAACTTGCGGGAAAATCGGGAGCCTACATCATCGTAAGCTCGACGGGATCCACCTCCGACAGCGCGCTCAAGAACCGCCGCAATGCGATGGCAAAAGCGGTGGAGGGAAGTGAGGCCGAAGGAAAGCTTACTTTCGACTTCTTCGATCGAGGCCGGGTTGCAACTTGGGTGCGCGACCACGCGGGCCTGATTCCGTGGGTTCGGACCCGAATTGGCAAGGCCGTGCCCGGTTGGCGGTCTTTCGGGCGATGGTCAAGGGTGCCTTCCGGCGTGGATCCCGGCTACCTCGTCGACGGACACGCCCGGATGCGGACTGATGCAGCGGAACGCGGCGACGAAATCTCGGTCGTCGACGGCATCAATCTGATGCGGGACAAACTCCGGCAGCCAGGCGGGGTTGTACGACTTGTCGGCCTCTCCGGTGTCGGGAAAACCAGACTGGCGGAGGCGCTCTTCGACGAGACGATCGGAGAAAACGTCCTGGATCGTTCTCAAGCGATCTACACAGACATATCGGATGACCCTCAACCACCGCCGAAGGCCTTGGCATCGGATCTCAACGCGGCACGAAGCAGGGCCATTGTCGTGGTCGATAACTGTTCCTCGGAGCTGCATCGGCATCTTTCCGACGTCGCCAGGGAAAGCGGTTCCGATATCAGCATCTTGACGATTGAATACGACATTCGTGACGACCAACCCGAGGACACAAGCGTCTTCCACCTCGAGGCGTCGTCCACTGAGCTCATCGCAAGGCTGCTCCAGCAACGCTTTCCGGGTCTCTCTCAGGTGGACGCTGCAACGATTGCCGAATTTTCCGGCGGCAATGCCCGAATAGCGATCGCGCTCGCTTCCCAGTTGGAAAAGACCGAAACTGTCGCAGGTCTCAATCAGGAAGAACTCTTCAATCGGCTCTTCTACCAACGCCACCAGCCCGATCCCGCGCTGCTTGCGGCAGCTCAAGCCTGCTCTCTCGTGTATTCGTTCGATGGCGAGCACATCGAGGGCGCGGATGCGGAACTTTCACGGCTCGGCGCACTCATCGGAAAATCCGCCGAGGATATTTATACCGCTGTTGTGGAACTCAAGGACAGGGATCTTGTTCAGGCCCGTGCGCAATGGCGAGCGGTCCTACCCCATGCAATCGCAAACCGGCTGGCCAAGTTTGCCCTCGCGCGCCTGCCACCCTCTAAGATACGGCAATATCTTGTTGATGAGGCGCCGGAAAGAATGCTCCGATCGTTCTCAAGACGGCTGGGCTATCTTAACGACAGCAAGGAAGCTCGGGCTATCGTTGAAGACTGGCTGCGTCCCGGCAGCCGTCTTGGCGACATCAGCGGTCTCAGCGATTTTGACCGCGAACTCCTGTTCAATGTCGCACCGATTGCACCGGGTCAGGTGCTGGAGAAGTTGGAGGAAAGCTTCGGTGCCGCGTCTGAGGCAATACTTGTTGAGAATCTGTACTACCTGCGCCTGCTTCGTTCACTCGCCTACGACGAGGAGTATTTCGAGCGGGCGATCGCGTTGCTGTCTCGGTTTGCCATTATCCCTCCCGAAGTGTCGAAAGACGCGGCGGCGGCGGCCGATATGGTCGAGTCGCTGTTCTTCATTGCCCTATCTGGTACGCACGCCACGATCGAGACAAGAGAAAAGGTGGCGGACAGCTTCTTGTCCTCAGACACCGAGCAGCTACGTGCACTCGGCCTCAGGGCTCTGGCGGCGCTCCTGAAATCTAGTCAGTTTGCATCGGCATATGAATTCGATTTCGGCGCGAGGTCCCGCGACTATGGATATTATCCGGAGTCCGGGAATGAGGTTGAGAAGTGGTTTAGCCACGCAATCAACCTCGCAAGGCGTTTTGCGCTTCCGGGTTATCCCTTGGCTGACAAGGTGAAAACGACACTCTCGACGGAGCTACGAGATCTTTGGGGCATGCCAACAATCGTCGATTTGCTGGACCAGGTGGTCCGCGAACTCTCTAGCGGTGAATTCTGGCGTGAGGCCTGGATCGCCGTGCGGAAGACGCAGACCTATGACGGCGCCGCCATGAGTCTGGATCTACGCAGGAAGCTTGACGATCTTGAGTACTTTCTTCGGCCGAAAAGCCTTGTCGATCAGGTTCGTGGAGTCGTCATCGACGTCAAGGGCGCCGGCTTTGATCTCGACGAATTCGATGAGGACGAAGAAGACGACGGCGTGGAAGAGATCGGCGCTCCAGCTATCTCGACATCTGTGGCAAAGTCGGAGCGCGTGGCCGCGACGATCGAACGACTTGGAAGTGATGTCGGCAGGGACATTGAAAGCTTCCGGGTCCTCTTGCCGGCCCTGATCGCGGCACCAGGAAGGGTGTCGGCATTTGCAGGAGCGATGGCACAAACGGCTGACCGTCCGCACGATATCTGGGACGAGATGAGAATAGCATTTGCTGCGGCGGCTGCTCCAAGAATGGCGCTGATGACGGGCTTTGTCCAAGGCCTCCATCGCCGGGACGCGGATCTGGCAGAAATATTCCTGGACGAGGCAATCTTAGACGAAGTGTTGGGGCCGCATTTGCCGCATTTCCAGGCAACCGTGGGATTGGATCAGCGGGGTATCGACCGCCTCCATCGCGCGCTTGACCTCGGCATCGCGCCGAGCGGCGCCTACCTCAGCCTGATAGGTGGCCGCATCACCGACAAGGTTCCAGGCGCCCAATTGAAGGATTTGGTGCTCCGGATATCAGAGCTGCAAGGTGGTCTATCGGTTGCGATCGATATTCTCGCCATGCATCTGCATGGCCTGCGCGCCGACAAAGACCCGATCCCCAATGAGATCCGCGAGGCAGGGAGGTCACTTATCGATGCGTTCGAATTTCCGAGCCGCGACAGCAGCAAACATCAAGACGACTATGACCTAGCCAAGATAATACGGCACAGCTTGACCGGTAAGAAGGGAAGGCCGGTCGCAAGGCGCCTGATCCGCAAACTTATGCGCGCCCTGAGTACGTATACAATCAGCGCGCACGACTTCGGCAACGTCGTACGCAGCCTCCTTCAGGTCCAGCCAATCCTATCGCTAGACGAACTGTTTCCGAAGCGGGCTAAGTCACATTCGAAGTCTGTCAGAATGCTGGAGAGCATAGGGCGCTTTGGAAAGCGACCTCTTGACGTCGTATCTGAAGAAAACCTTTTCGAGTGGCTGACCGTCGATCCGGCGATCCGTTTTCCTATAGCCGCAGCGACCGTCAAACTCCATGAAAAAGACGATCCAACGACCGATGATGAACAGCCCATCAAATGGTCACCATTAGCAATTCGGATTCTCCGAGAGGCGCCCGACCAGAAGGTAGTTCTTCATGAGTTTGTTTCGCGCCTATATCCCAAATCCTGGAGTGGTTCATACGCAAGTGCTCTCGAAGGTAGTCTAAAAATTCTTAGGGATTTGCCCGTCGGTGATCAGGATGGGCTACGCGTCGATCTAACCGGCGCCATCGAAAGATTTGAAAATCATATTCGGAAGGAGCGAACCCGCGAAGCACGTGAGAGCCGCGAGCAGGACAATCGCTTTGAGTGAGCAGTTCGACCTGCTCCGCTGATTGTCCTCCTTTATAGGTTAGCTCTGGTCGTGTTTTGGTCCTGACTTGAACGGGTTGCAAACTCATAGGGGGCTAAGCCGTTGAGGCTCGCGGGGGGACGGTTCAGTTGTAGTCGTTTGTCCGTATTCTTTGTCGAACGCCCCATTAGCGGACCGGCAGCGCCTCGACCGGCTTCACGTTCAGACTTACATTAAACTCTGAAGCTGGCGGCAACCGGCGCCACGGTGAGTTATCTGCTTAGTTGCCACAAGCTGGCCCCGAGCCATTTCGCATTTGGCGCATGGACGACTGGCGTAGGCTCCGTTAAAGTTCTCTAATATTTTGAGGTTCAGACGATCGATGACCACACCCCGCCCGCAGCCGAAGCCCGACAGCCGTAAGTATCAGGACCTCATTTCAGATATCGAAAGAGGCGTCATAAAGATCCCGAAATTCCAGCGCGAATTCGTGTGGCCGATCGAGAAGACTGCGGCGCTGCTGGACAGTATTGTGAAGGGTTATCCGATCGGCACCTTCATCCTTTGGAAAACTAATCAGCGTATGGCGGACGTTAAGGAAGTGGGCAGCATTTCCCTTCCGCCTACACCGGACGACCGACAAGTCGAATACGTTCTAGACGGACAGCAGCGCATGACCTCACTGTTCGCGGCCTATCGGGGAGCAAAAATACCTCGCAGCGGCTCGAAGAAGATCACCGATTTCGCCGAGATCTACGTTAACCTGGACCCGACGCTGCCAGAGGATGCGCAGATCGTCGTTCATGAGCTGCCCGAACGCGCAGGCAAGTGTGTTTCGCTAAAGGATGTCCTCGCACTGAACCGGGACGTGGAAAAGCGCCTTGTCGCGGAACTCGGTCTCACCGATGACGATCTCGACGTCGCAGACAAGTTCAAGCAGGCTTTTGCGACATACGACTTCAGCCTCGTAACGCTGACGCGCGAGGACATCGACAGCGCTATCGAGGTTTTTACCCGCATCAATACCGGCGGTTCGGTGCTCACCCTTTTCGAGATCATGGTCGCCAAGACGTATGACGAAGACAGAAAATTCGACATGCAGGTCGAGTGGGACAAGGTCCAAACCGACCTTGAGGAAGTAGGGTACGATGGTGTCTCGCCCTCCACCGTGATGCAGTTGCTGGCCCTTGTGTTGGCAGGCGAAGCCAAGCGCTCGACAATCCTCGGTCTGGATAAGATCAAGGTGATCGAGACCTGGCCGAAGGCAGTCGGCGCGATCAAGAGTGCGGTGGACCATTTCCGCACCGCGTACCGCATTCCGGTTTCTGCGCTGCTACCTTATGACTCGCTCATTGTTCCATTCGCGTATTGGTTCTTCATCAAGCGCTACGAGCCCGCGGGCAACGATCATCTGCGGATGAGGAAGTTCTTCTGGAGTTCGTCGCTGGGCTACCGATACTCTTCAGCCGTCGAATCTAAGCTAGCCGCCGACAAGCGAGCCATCGATGACATCATCGACGGCGGCGAGGGCACCTGGGATATCCCCCTCAACATTACCGGCGCTGAAAGCCTGATCGGGACCAACTTCGCGACGGGAAACTCGCTCTGTAAGGCTATCCTATGCCTGCTCGCCTTCGAGCAGCCGCGGAACTTCCACAACGACGGAACCGTCCTTCTAGACAACAGCTATCTCAAAATCGCCTCGTCGAAGAACTTCCACCATTTCTTTCCAAAGGATCATCTACGCACCAATGGTGTCGGCAACGAAAACTCCGTCGTCAACATTACGCTGATCGGTGCTGACCTCAACAAGCGCCAGATCAGCGTCAAACCACCAAAGGTTTATATTCCGAAATTCGAGGTATCGAACCACTCGATGAGTGGCAGCCTTGCAACCCACCTGATTGACAGGCACAGCATGGGCATCGACGAGGACGATTACGGAGCTTTCCTTGCAGCACGTGCCGCGAAGCTTTGGACAAAGATTGACGAGCGAATCCATCCGGTTTTCCAAAGTGAGGAGTGACCTAGATCGACAAGTCGTCATTGTTCTTTGTGTTGTCTCTGACCTTGCCCGGAGGAGCGGACAGCTCGATCCTCTCAGCTTGCTGGGGGTATGCGCCCTCATTTCGGCCGTTACGGCACCCTCAGCATTTTCCCAAAAGCTGCCGTTTCTTGTCGGCCCCGCGCACGACCAGATCGGGGTGGTTTTCGACCGAGCCATCCTGATGTCTATACCTCTAGGGCTTTCGCAAAGTCTTGCTCGCCGTCGCAGTGCCACGCTCAGTTGCCAGCCGAGGACGGAGATCGAGACCCTTCGCCATAAGCCGTACGGATCGACCTGTTTCGGCTTCAAGCTTCCGTGCTTCGACGTTTAGAAACTCAATAAGATCGTTCAACCCCATCTTCTGTTGGGTCTCTGGATGCAGCCATGTTCTGTTGGTGGCCACGCTAATTACGAGGCAGCCCGAACGCGAGCGCTCCGGCGCCAAATACTTTGTAAGTAGTTGGTCCTTCAGTGCACTGCGCAATTCTGCGGCTGAACGTGGCTTTTCGCCGATCTTGAGTTCGATCGTCCCTTGTTCGGGCGACGAAGTAGAACGCAGTCTGACATCCGTCTCTTTTTCGTCGGCAGTCGCTGCCTCTTGGTCGACTGTATAAAGATGGTTGCTTCGGTTGCTTAGCTCGTGGGCCAAGGCCCGCCGCAAAACACGTTCGTCCTCGATCGCTGCCCAATTCTCGCGTGGTGACGTATCCTGAAGCAATAGGTCGTCGATGTCTTCAAGGCGGTCACGCAGCAGTTGAAACATTGTGTCGCGGGTATTCGGCGGCGCCTCGCCATACGTATCGAGCATCTTGAAGTCGGCCTCAGACACAGTGACTGCGTCGGCCTCTTCCGCTGCCTTTTCCTTTGCTAGGATGCGTCCTCGGTCCGCGAAATGGGCAAAAAGAGGGTCGTCAATCAGCGTCATCTTTGTCGCCCAACCCTCCACTCCACCCATATTGAGGATTGCGCTTAAAAGCGTATTTCTCGCATTCTCCGCGTTGTCGCGAGTGTCGGGCGTAAACGATCCCTCATGACGTGTGTCGTCGTGAGGCCGAACGTGGGTATAAGCCAGCCGGGTAAGGCTGAGCAGTACGCTTGGTGTGAATCCCGCTCCCTTCACGTAAACGGCGTTGCTGTCGTGATCGCGGCCAAACAATTGCGCAAACCACCCAACCGCCTCAGTTTCTTTGCCCGGCGTGATCCCCGCCAACCCGGTCTCAAGAACTTCAGTTGCACGGGCTGGATTGAGTCTGAATAGGAGCGGAAGCCAAATCCGCGTTCCTTTCACCTCAAGGCCACCCTGAAGAAATCGAGCGACCGCCTTCTCCAGGAATGAACGGTCATCCGCGCTGCCAAATTTCATCAAGACGTCGATAGCTTGATCGACCAGCAGGTCAGAGGTGACGACGTTGGTATCTGGCGCCAGCATTGCGTTCACCCATTCTCGCACTCGCGGCAAGAAAAGGGCGGCCACTTTCGGCGACGTGTGTTGGATATCTTGCAATGCACTTGAACGGTTTTCGACAGGGTTCTCATAAAGGGAAAGCGTGAGTTCCGCGCCGAGTACCCTGTCGACTGCTCCGGGGTGTGAAGCTGCGAGGGTTTCAAGCCAGAACGGGAGCCCGTTGAGTTGTATTGGCGCGTAGCGGCACGCCAGCGCTGCGTCGTCGGGGGTGAGCTTCTTCGCCCAATCGCCATCTTCCGCTTCTGCTTCAATGGCCGCTAGGCCGAACTGCCACCGCGTGAGAAATGTGCCCTTTTCTCCTTCCGGCCGTTCGCTGCGGAGCGTTGGACGATCGTTTCTCCAGACCTTAAGCATGGTCGCTCGAAGCCTGTCCGCGACTGCCTTGCCGAACTGGCTCTCGATATATTCCCTGTTCCATCCAGCCGACCGGCTTTCCGACCCCGTGCGCTCCATTACGCGCCACAGATTCCAGGCTGTTCCCGGCGCTCTTTCGTCTTGAAATAGCTCGTCGGGGTTGGCAGCTATCTTTTTCCAGAACTCCACCCAGCTTGCATGCGCTTTAGCGGTTTCGCGCTTCTCTGCCTTTTGGCGTTTTGCATATTGCCGTTCGTGTCGTTGCACTTCTTCGTTATGGGGGCTCGGCTTCATCCGTTCTTTGACGGTCTCCGTCAGTTCCGGCGAATCCGCAACGAGGACTAGCAGATCTGCAAGTGTTGTACGGCTCTCACGCGTGCGGCGCATAAGAGCGGTCATTTCGGTCCACAGCATCATTTGGCGGTGGAACAGCGGTTCGTTGGGATCGGCTAAGCGCCGCAAGACCCACGCTTCGTCCTTTTCGGCGATCAGTGGCAGGCCAGCTTCCTTGACGATGGTATATAACCGTAACCATGGGTCGTCAGGCTCTGACAGGGCAGACAGAAATGCATGTTCGGTCCAAAAAGCGTCCTCGCGCGTTGAGGAGGGTAAATCGGCAATGGCCGCCTCCAGAACTTTCACTCTGTCATTGTCTCGGTGGTGTTTATCGTTCAGCCGCAACGCAAACAGGCTCGACGATACCCAAGGCGCCGTTCTAACACCTAAGTCACATTGACGGCGGCAGGCCGCCATCAGCGCGTCCAGCAAATCTGGGCGGTTCGTCTTAAGATGGGGGTGGCCACTTGGCTGCCACCGTGTTCCTGCTCGCACGAGTGTGGTGAGCAACTCCCGAAGAGCGTCAAGGTCAACTGTGCCCGGCGCCAGCTCTTCGATCATCTGAGGGAGATGGTATGTCAGACTGCCGACAGTGCCTTTCCCCTCACGAACCCGAGCGAGAATTCTCTCTAACGTCGAAAGCGGCAAATCCGTTGGGAACAGATGTAAAAAAGCTCTGCGGGTAACGTCGTCGTCCCACTTGGCTGGCGACGTAGCGAGCGCGTCTGCGATCTCCGGCACGCGAGGATCTCGAAGCGAAACGAGAACGCTGACGGCCGTACTCCTCAACGTGGCCGGCATCTTTTGATCGAGCGCCACTTCAAGAGCAATATCGGCGCAGGGGGGAATGGGCCCGGCGGCGGCGATTAGGTTGAGGATCAAATCCCTGATCTCGTGGTTGGCGATGCCCGCCCTCCAGTGCCTTTGTATCGTCTCTCCCAATTCCGGGGACGCAAAGCGGCGAACTTGCACATGGGGGATTCTAAGCCCCCGCCATTCGCCGTCTTTGTAACGCGCTATGAAGGCTTCGAGGGCGAGAATGCGCTGTTCCGGTCGTAGTGATTGAGGGTCGCCGAAATCCAGCACAACAGACGGATCGCGGCTAACAATCTCCTCGAAGACTGTGTCGCGGGTCAAAGCCAGCCAGGCTGCGACCGGTCGCATGGAGGGCCGCACGATTGGCATACCCTGCGCGGTCTCAGTAAAGAGAAGACGCTTGATGGCCTTAATCGGCACGCCTCTTGCTAGAAGCGCCTCGAGCCGAACGGCAGCCAAATACTCCACAACGGACCGATGGTGAAACCGAACCCGACCATAGCTCGCAAACCCGAAAAGAGGGCGCTCCAGCAGCGTCTTTTGCTGATCGGGGCTCGCATCTGACAACAGGCGCGAAACATCCAATGCTGACTCGCTCGCCTCTACGTCGTCGGTGCTTGCATCGTAGCGGAGTGTAAGCTTCCGCATCAGGATGGCCGCCAACGCCAACCGGCTGGCATATGATCGCGCCAGCTCGGTCGGCAGCGCGGTGCGTTCTTCGCGGTCGGCGTTTGACTTTAGCTTCGCCGCCACGTTGGATTCAACCTGGTCGCGATGACTCCTTATCCGTTGCTGATCGCGCCAGTCCGCGCAAAGCTCCACCAGATCTTGCGGACGCTCGGCAAATTCTTCGGCGTCACGTTTGACAATGTCATGAAGCAATTCGTCAGGATTGGTGACCTTTTGAGAAACCGCCAGCGCGCGCATCTGGCTCGTCGAGAGAGGCAACAGACCGACATTTGCCCAGCTACTCTCACAATCATCCTTGTCAGGGTTATGGGCCCGGCTGCTCTGCATAGCGATGTCGGCGAAGGCGTCAGCGGACGCTACCACAGTGTCGGGTTTTGGAATGGGAAACTGCTCTATCATCAGTTGGCGATCGATCGGCACCGGCCGGCTGGTGACAATTATACGGACTCTTCCCAACTGGCCGTCGACTAACTTCCGGAGCTTCTTGAGGGCAGTGTCGAACTTTCCCCTGGTTAGTTTGAGCTCGTCGATCGAATCCAGGAAGAACGTAGCCACTTCGGATTGCGACCGCTGCCAGGCGCCCAGCCGGTCCAGTTCTTCAAGCGAAAGCATGTCGCTGATTGGATCGGTGGCGAGAGTGGAGAGGTCGAGGAAAAACGCCGCCTCGCCATTTTTCCAAAGCCGTCTCTGCTGGACTTGGCATTCATACGTCTTGCCCGAGCCGGATTCCGAGACGATAAGCACACGCTGGAATTGGAACAGCTTGTCCCAATCGAGCTCTTTCCGCCAGTACCTGCGCCGCGCCACTGAAGTCGCGGTTTCGAGATCGGCCACTTCCTCGTTGGTGAGCCGATAAAAGGTCCGGTGGACACCGTCAATCTTTGTTGTTTCTGTCGTCACCTGAGGTCTCACCGTCCGTGCCGCGTTGACGACGCAGCGCACTCCTGCGCAGTCGAAGTTTTTGTTTTACTTCTTATCTTTTAGGTACTTCTCGACCTTGGCTGTCGATTTTCCCACGGCTTTCACCGCACCCGCCAGCGCTTGGCCGGACACGTCGAACTTCTTCTTCCAGTACTCTTTTTCCCAGTCTTCCGACATGTTGATGGTCTTGCTGTCCGGCACACCCGTTTTTTTCTTGTCGTCTGCCATTTGCCTCTCCTCGCTCCACTAGTGTAAAATTACAATAACGACATGCGCAGTTCTTTTCCCATTACACCACCTTGGTTGCAAGCGGTGAACTATGCCGCTGCGGGGCTTAAATCGTAGGTAGATGGCTACGGGCAACTCCATTGGGCGCGGAGTCCGATATCTTGCTTACACTTACTGGAGGCAGACCGACTGCTATCGGCCCCAGAGCTGCCGTCTTGCAATCTCGGCACGAACGACGCTTTGCGCTCCCATTCACTCGTCAGGAGGCTTCATGCTGGATCCCAAAGGCCACCAGTCCGCCTAGATGATGTTTCTCACTGGTGGGAAGCAGAATGGAGGCTTTATCGATGCGAATGCGAGGAATTGGTCCTACAATACCCGCCATTGAGGAGCCTAAACGGCAGGCATTTGAGCTTCAGGCGCATCTTCGGGCTGCCAAGCGCTCATATCGAGTCCCTCAACCCGGTTAACGAACACAGGGTAAAGCTCGTTCAGTCGCGCGGCTAGCCAATCGTGTTGGCGAGGCCAATCTGCTTGATCCTCCAGATCGATCTCGTTGTACGTCATCGATAGTCAACAACAAGCCCCAACTGGCTGCACCAACGCGGGCCCATAGGGGCTCTTTATCGCACCGCTGTGGCCGCTTCTGCTTTCAGCCTGCTCACGATCCGCCGGATTGTGCGAGGATGGACATTGTAGTGCTCCGCGACCGCGGGGATCGTCTGGCCGTTGATGCGCACGGCGCGATAGGCTTCCTTCTGCTGCTGTTCGTCCAGCGCTGGCCGCCGGCCTAGATGCAAGCCTTTCCGGCGAGCGGCGTCCATGCCGGCACGGGTTCGCTCGCTGATCAGCGCACGCTCGAATTCCGACAATGCGGCAATCAGATGAAACACCAGTCTTCCGCCGGAGGACGTCGTATCGATGTTTTCCGACAGGGAACGGAATTCGACACCCCGTTTGCCAAGCTCGTCGACAAACTGAACGAGACGGACCAGCGATCGCCCCAGCCGATCGAGACGCCAGACGACGAGCGTGTCGCCTTTGCGAAGAGCTTTCATCACGCCATCCAGGCCACGTCTCTCGAAACCTGCCCCTGATACGCCGTGATCGGTGAAAACACGGTCGCATCCTGCCGCGGCAAGCGCGTTCAGCTGCAGGTCCATCTTCTGGTCTTCCGTTGAGACGCGCGCATATCCAATTTTCATCAAATGCTACTCTTCGTTGATGTTAGAGGGCGCGATCACGAATGTTTCACGATGATACATAATGTTATCCGAAAATTAGCGATAACAAAATCACGTGATAATTGAATGTTTGACAGAAAGGTTCCCTTTTGTCCGCCCAAAAAAAGTCCGATACGCGGTACGTATATACCCTAAAATGCCCCTAAAATTGCCACTTTCCACTATATGGCAAGTTACTTTCTTCTAATACGCCAAGGGAACCCTTGATGTATTGGGGCTGGAAGTACAGCGCGCTTAATTGCGCGAAAAATCCAAGTATAAAATACGCATCAACAACTAAAACGCCTCGAAATCGGGCGATTTTCTCTAATATAAAGCTCAGCGATTTTTTGTACTGTACAATCGCCGAGGCTTCGCAATATGGCGATGGAAGATCGCGCGGAGATGCGCGCAGTGCGCTGATTTACAAGGCGATTTTTCGACGTGTATTAAATTTTCTCTACTTCGATCGCAATCAGCTGATGCCGCAACGGGCGGTATCAGTCGTTTCGGCCTATTTTGCCCCGATTTTCGGCCAAGGCAGATCAGCCGCCCGTTGCGCTGTTCACCAAAAGCAGCCCGGCATTCGCTATATGGTTGCTGTCGTGGTGGTCACTTTCGCCGCTAGCTCTCTCTGCAAGCAAGTAACGAATCGACGATTTTTACGATCTAAGGTCGATATTATCGTCAATACCACCAATGAGTTCGCACTTTTTCCCTCAGGCGCCTCTCCCTTTTTCTCGGGGAGGCTGCAATGACGACACATTTATCATCTTGTGAACCTCGCGAATTCAGCGAGGTGACCCTCCCCGTCAAGACTCAAGTTGCGCGTGCCTTGCTCAACATCGTGTTCGGTGAGCTCGAGGCGATGTTCGAGGTCGACAACCGCCTGCCTCTGCCCTTTTCTCTCGAGGATTCTCCCGAACCGCATATTGCAATCAGCCGGGGCGATCGCGCGCTGACCGCATGCGTGGCGATCGATCTCGAGACCGGTCTTTATGTTTTCAAGGAATTCGATCGTGAAACCAGCGTCGTCCTGACGACGCGGTACGAGGAGCGGCTGATCGATCAGATCGTCGCGCATCTGGGCGGTTCGGAGAAGAGCCCAGCGCCGCGCACGATCGAGCAATCCGTCGGCATGCTGATCGGCCAGACGTTGGCGGATGTGGAGAGAAACCTCATCCTGCAGACGCTTCGGCGCTGCAGCGGCAATCCCGCCCGCGCCGCGTTCATGCTGGGCATTCCGCTTGAGGCACTCAGCGACAAACTGGCGGTCTATTTCGGTCCAAAGTCCAAGGGCGGCTCGGCGAGTGCGGGGGGGCTGGCACATTGACCACAATTCTTAGCAACATCTCCGCTTCTCCCATCGCAACCGGTGCAGGCCCAGTATCCGACCGGCTGCCGTTGGGAAATGAGATGAGGCAGACGCTTCAGAAAGAGTGCGAGGAGCGCCTGCTCCTCGTCTGGCGCACGATAGAGGCCAAAGTGCCGGCGACGGTGTCGCGCGAACAGCTGGACCAGGCGCTTGC